>Ga0302324_100021194_pt1 | contig 12681 bp, 9 predicted proteins | sample Palsa_T0_1_FD_201949 | JGI IMG/M metagenome (GOLD analysis project Ga0302324, IMG submission 201949) | Peat permafrost microbial communities from Stordalen Mire near Abisko, Sweden - Palsa_T0_1 | ecosystem: Environmental > Terrestrial > Soil > Palsa > Peat permafrost | place: Sweden: Abisko...
AGGTGCATGGATGGGACAGCAACACGCCGCTCGAGGAGACACTGCGGACGCTCGACGATGTTGTGCGCCAGGGGAAGGTCCGCTATATCGGGCTCTCCAACTTCATGTCATGGCAGGCGGCCACCGCGGTTATGTTGCAGGAGCGCCTGGGGTTGGAAAAATACGTGACGGCGCAAATGCACTACAGCCTTGTCGGCCGAGGTCTCGAATACGAGTTCCAATCGTTCGCCGAGTACTACAACATCGGTATCCTGGTTTGGAGCCCGCTTGCTGGCGGTTTCCTTTCGGGCAAGTACAGCCGTGACAACCCCGCTCCTGCCGGCACTCGATTCGCGGAGGCCGGTTCGTTTGTGCCCTTCGACAAGGAGATGGGCTACCGCGTCGTGGAGGCGTTGAAGCAGGTGGCTGGTCGGCATGGTGCAAGCCCAGCCCGTGCGGCGCTATCGTGGCTGCTGGGCCGGCCAGCCGTCAGCAGCGTGATCGTCGCTGCGCGGAAGGCTGAGCAACTGGAAGATAACATCGGTGCCGTAGAACTTCGGCTCTCGGACGAGGAAGTCCGGCTTCTCGACGCGGCGTCGGATCCGGGCGTTCCGTACCCGAAGTGGATGGTGCTTCAACTCGACACCGCGGAAGACCCGCGTTCGAAGGCCCTATATCCTGAGCGCTACGTCGATGGCGGTCCCTGGAGAGATCGCCGCGGGACCCGGTGGTCCGGCTGAGAGCGCTTTAGTGCCCGCGACAAGAATCTCGAAGCAGGACCAATGATGCAAAGTCACTGAACGATGGGGAGCCGTGAAAACAAGCGTATGAAACTCGCTCGGCGCTCGCCAAAGGACCATTAGACATGAATGCGATCACATCAGAGAAAAGCACACTCGGATTTGTCGGCATCGGCTACATGGGGCGGCCGATTGCGCAGAGATTGCTTGAATCCGGCTTTAAGCTGGCCGCTTACGATCGGCACCGCACCAAGGCGGAGGAGCTCATTCGATATGGCGGTACAGTCGCAGAAAGCGTGGCGAAACTTTCCTCCAGTTGCGACGTCGTGTTGTCGTGCCTTGCGAGCGATGAAGCGGTTCTTCAGGTTTATGGAGGAGCAGATGGCGCGTTCGCCCATGCGCGTCACGGCGCACTGATGATCGACCTGAGCACAGTGCATCCGAAGACCTCGCAGGAGCTCTCGCGACTAGGCTGCGAGCGTGGAGCTCAGGTCCTCGACGTGACCATGTCGGGGAGTACACCGGTCGCCGAGCAGGGGGCGCTGACCCTGTTCGGTGGCGGGGACCAGGGATGCTTCGCTGCCGCCGAGTCGATCTTTAAAGTGATCGCCCGAAAGTATTTTTATCTGGGGCCGAGCGGTTCTGGCGCAACCATGAAGCTTGTCGTGAACAGCCTGTTGGGGATCGGGATGCAGGCAGTTGCCGAGGCCGTTGCGCTGGGTGAGAAGGCTGGGCTCGATCGCTCCCGTTTGCTGGGCGTTCTTTCAGAAACCGCGGTCATCGCTCCTGCACACGTAGGCAAACTGGAAAGAGCGCTCAAGAACGACTACAGCCCGCAATTTCCGCTTCGGCTGATGAACAAGGATTTTGGGCTGATTCTAACGCTTGCAGCTGCGGTCGGCGCGGAGATGCCCGCGACACGAGCGGCTTTCCAGATCAATGCGGCACAATCGGCGCAGGGACAGGAGCAGGATTTTTCGGCAGTGATTCTGGAGATGGAAAAGCAAGCTCATTTGGGTTCCGGGGATGGGAGGGCTGACAGCTCTTTGATCAGGGGCGGCTCGAAATAACGGGCCGTGATCACATGCCGAAATCGCTCGCTGGTAACGTCGCCATCGTAGGGGGGTCACTCGCCGGACTGGCCACGGCAATTGGCCTCGCTCGACGGGGACTACCTGTTAACGTTTTCGAACAGAATACCGGCGAGGAGCGAGGCGGTAGCGGGCTTGGCGTCGATCGTGCCCTGATCACCGACACGACGGGTGTCGACGCACGTGTGGACGGCCTTACGCGCGCGCTTCCTGTCGTTAACGAGGGTCATCGCGACACATCGACGTGGCTGGCCATCTATCGATGGCTTCGGGCAGTCGCCGACGCGACAGACGGACTAGCCGTGCACGAGTCCGCGCGGGTCGATCTTATCTCATCTGATGATCGTACCGCCTACCTGTCTGGCCCAGGCTTCAAGGCATCGGCCGACGTGATCATTGGAGCGGATGGATATCGCAGCGTGGTTCGACGGGCGGTGTGGCCGGCACGGCCATTTGCCCCGTACGGCGGCTTCCTCATTTGGCGTGCACTGGTCGAGGAATCATGGCTTCCCGCACGGCTTCTTGATCAGAGGTCGCTGGGCGGCGGACGCTCGCCGCACCCAGAAACGGCACGTCTGGTCGTATACCGAGTACCGGGGCCGAACGGCGAAACCTCGCGGGGAAAGCGCTCAATAACGCTTGCTTGGTATGACGCCAGCCGCACGCAGTGGCTACGCGACCGAGGATATCTGGTCGGCGAGGAAGTATCGGGGAGCGTTCCTCCTACCGCTATCGACGACGAATTGCGCGCGGAGCTGCTGGCGCTTGCGGCAACGCGCTGGCATGGGGCCGCTCGGGAGATCATTAACGCAGCGATTGAACGCAGGGTTATCTTTGGGACGCCACTGGCGGAGTACTTACCTGAACGGCTCGTGGCTGGCCGACTCGGTATCGTGGGCGACGCGGCGCACGTGGCTTCACCGATGGTGGGCGCCGGCTTTTCATCGGGCCTTCTCGACGGGGCTGCCTTTATTGATGCTGTCAGCAGTTCAGGGGGCGCTGCCGCAGCAGCAGGTACCCGAGCCCTCCAGCGTTACAACGAGATTCGCCTGACACCCAATCAAAGCCGAGTACTCGAGAGTCTTGCCACAACGCGAGAGCTGCTGCTTTCAACTCGGCCGCGATAATGCCTTCACATCCGGACTGGATCAGCGCATTCAGAACTTGAACAGCACTGCCAGCACCCCTGCCACGATGCCCATTACCAACACGACCAGCGATATCATCGCCAACACGCGAAGCGACAACACTTTTCCCGTCATGGCGAGCGATGGCAGGCTGACGGGTGGCAGAGTCATCATCAGCGCCGCCGCAGGCCCCGCCCCCACGCCCAAAGCCAGCATGGCTTGGACGATGGGCACTTCCCCCGCGGTGGGAATGACGAACAGCAGCCCGACTGCCGACATCAGGGCAATCCACCCCAGATCGTTGCCGAGCGCGGGACCTGCGATCGGAAACAGCCACGCACGGGTGGCACCCAGAATCAGCACGAGCACCAGGTATTCCGGGATGAGTCCGAACACCAGGCGTGCAAATCGGGCGAACCAACCCTTGATCGATGGGCTTTCGGGCGCGGATTCGGCGATTGCCTGACTCAGCTGCGTGCGCAGCGCCGCTACGTCACCCGGTCGGGACAGTCGGCTGATCAAATACCCAGTGCCGAATACCAGCGGTATGCCCAACGCCAGGCGCAGCGCCGGCCATTGCCAGCCCAGCACGAATCCCATGAATACCAGAGCCGCCGGATTCAGGACGGTGTTACCTAGCCAGAACGCGGTCGCCGCGGCTGCGGACGCGTTCGCGCGTCGCAATCCAATCACCACCGGCGCCGCGCAACAGGTGCACATCATGCCGGGAAGCGCCAACAGACCGCCCAGTGCCACGCTGCGAAAACCCGCCTGCCCGAGCACCCGGGCAATCCATGCTCGGGGCGCAAACTCCTGCAGCGCGGACCCCAGTAGTAGTCCCAGAACCATCGCTTGCCAAATGGCCTTTCCATAGGCCAGCGTGTAGTCGACCGCCGCCTGCCACGAAGGCGCCGGCGCCTGCGCGGCAGCGCCCATCAGCATCGATTTGCCGATGGAGTGGTTGGCCGAAGCGAGGAATGCCTTGTGGTAGTACGGCATTCACTTCACATAGAAAAGACCCACGATCGCGACAGTCAGCAGGATCGTGATGCGAATGGCCGGGGTCAATCGCCTATCGTAGAGAGGTACCACTGCCGCGTGTTCACTCAATTTGTATCTCCCCATTGCCGGCAACCATGCGGCCGATGACCGATGCCTGAGTAAATCCAAGACGCTCGAAGATCGCTTGCACGACGGGCAATGCTTCCGGGTCGCAGGCAACCAGCAGCCCGCCCGAGGTCTGCGGATCGGTCAGAATCGCCTGCCGCGAAGCGCTCATGGGATGGAGCGCTCGTACCTGTTTGCCATACGACAGCCAGTTTCGGTTCGAGGCACCGGTCGCAATTCCGGATTCTGCGAGCGCCAATACCCCAGGCAGCAGCGGCACGCTGCCAGCCTCGATGAGTGCGCCCAGACTACTGCCCCGGCACATCTCGAGCAGATGGCCGAGCAATCCAAAACCGGTCACATCCGTCATCGCGTGCACGCCGGCGAGATTCGCAAGCTCTGTCCCCGGCAGATTGAGCTGCGTCGTCGTTTCGATCATGACGCGGTAGCTGGCGTCGTCCAATAGATCCTTCTTGAACGCCGCGGACAAAATACCGACGCCAAGCGGCTTGCCGAGGACCAGCAGATCGCCATCCTGTGCACGGCTGTTGCGCTTGATTTTCTGCGGGTCGATCACGCCGGTGACGGCGAGTCCATATATGGGTTCCACGGAATCGATGCTATGTCCGCCGGCAATGGGAATGCCGGCTTGTGCGCACACCGACTCGCCGCCGCGCAGGATGTCGCGAATGCAGTCGCGCGGCAGCACATTGATCGGCATGCCGACGATGGCCAACGCCAGCAGTGGGCGCGCACCCATGGCGTAGATGTCGGACAGGGCATTGGTGGCTGCAATACGCCCGAAGTCGAATGGATCATCGACAATCGGCATGAAGAAATCGGTGGTCGCGACGATGGCTTGCTCGTCGTTCAGCCGATACACGGCGGCATCGTCGGCAGTATCCGCGCCCACCAGCAGGTCGGCGTAAGGCGCGCCCGGCAGCGCGCCCTGCAGCAGATCGGCCAGAACGCCAGGGGAAATCTTGCAACCGCAGCCGCCGCCGTGCGAGAGCGATGTCAATCGGGGCCGCGGTTGCGATGATGGTTGCGCGCTCATTGAACCTCACCTCGCCGGATGGCGGAAGGTAGCAGGAGTCGAACCTACCGGGAAACGATTGACGTCCCCCACCGGGTTTGAAGCCCGGCCGCACCACCGGATGCGCATGCCTTCCATTGCTGCCGTCAGCGCGTCGCGATGATTACGTCAGGTTCGCTTCACGCCAGCTGCTGTCGGCACGCAGCACCCGTCCCCGGGGAGTGCGTCGAGTATAGCCAACGCGGTCGAAGAACTCCAAAACCTGGATGGTGCGCTTTCGGCCCAGTCCGATCGAATCACGATAGTCAGCCGCCTCGACCACGCCACGCTGCTCGTACAGACTGCGCAGCTGCCCAGCCAACGCACGAATACTGTCGCGGTGATAAAACAGATCGTGCACCACCTCGTAGACCTCACATAGCACCGTGCACTTGCGCAACAGTCGTCTGACTTCCTCATCGTCGCTGGGCACGGCATGCGCGAGCTCTCGTACCCACGGGGGATCGAAACCTCCCGCGGCCAGGGCGGTTTGCAGCTTTTGCGCCAGGTCGCGTTCGGGCTCGGTCAAGCTGACCCGATGTTCTGGAAGATGCAGCCAGTATTCGCTCTGTTGCAGCCGCTGCTGCTGCACCAGTTGGTCGATCAGCGCGCGCCAGAGGGCAACGGCGATGGTCGGTGCACTGATGCGTCGCAGGCGCCCCTGATCGATCCCCGGCTCGTCCGGGTGCTGTTGATGGAACGCGCGCAATGCGTCCAGCACACGTTGACTCAAGCTTCGCCAATGCGCATCCAGGATCACCGCGGGCCGCCCCGCTGGACCGACGATCAGCGCCTGCGGTGGCAATGCCATATGTTCTGGTGCCAGACTGCACAGTCGAACCAGTTGCTGCAATTCGATACCCTGCGGGGAATTTTCCAGCAATGGCAAAATGCCTTCACCCAGCAGCAGACGCTCAACGGCGCCCAGGCAGGCCAGCCGTTCAGGACTACGCCGACGGCGCTCGGGGGCGTCGGGATCGATGACTGTGCCCCCACCCACGGTATGGCGCGCCTGGGCGTCTCGGGCGATGAAGAGATCGCCGGCAACCGAGCAGACGGGGCTATCGAACACCAGCTGCGCGCGCGCACTGCCGCCTCCATTCAGCTCGTTAGCCTCCAGCAGCAGCACACGAGCCACTCGATGCGCGGTGCCCAGATGCACATGCAGCTGCGCCTGATTTGCCAGCGTCGCACTGCCCGCTAGCCAGCGCAGCTGCACATCGAGCCGGGTACTGGCCTGCATCGCGCGCGGATCGGCCAACCAGTCTCCACGCGTCAGTGCCGTGCGGTCGATCCCCGCCAGATTCAATGCGCAGCGCTGGCCTGCCCGACCGGATTCGCACTCGCGGTTTTGCGCGTAAATGCTGCGCACCCGTACTGGCACGCCGACCGGCATCACGCTGACCGTATCGCCCACGAGCACGCGCCCAGCCAGCGCAGTGCCGGTGGCCACGGTACCTCGACCCGGCAAAGTAAACACGCGATCCACCGCCAGGCGAAACAGACCAGCGTCGGAACGCATCGCCCAGGTCGCCGCGATACTCATCAGGTGTGTACGCAGCGCCGCTACACCCGGATCATCGGCGACGGCGGCATTGAGTGCGAACAGCGGCGCGTCGTGCAGCAGCGTGGGGGCCAGCAAGGCTCTTATCTGCGCCGCCACCTCGAGGGACCTCGCCTGGTCTACCCGATCGATTTTGCTGAGCGCCACGGCACCGCAACGCACTCCCAGCAGCTCCAGTATGCTCAGGTGTTCGCGCGTCTGTGGCCTCACGCCGTCATCGGCGGCGACTACCAGCAGCGCGAAATCGATGCCCCCGGCGCCGGCTACCATCGTATGCACGAACCGCTCATGGCCTGGGACGTCGATGATTCCCAGGGTCTCGCTGCCGATCACGGCAGCATAGGCATAGCCGAGCTGGATGGAGATTCCGCGTTCCTTCTCCTCCTTGAGCCGGTCCGTGTCCACGCCGGTCAAGGCGCGCACCAAGCTGGTCTTGCCGTGGTCGATGTGACCGGCTGTGCCGATGATCATCGGCCGAACGCACTCCACTGCGCCTGGAATTCCGCTTCATCCCCCACTTCCAGGCAGCGCAAGTCGAGCCACAGCGCCTTGTCGGCAAGCCGCCCGATGACAGGACGTGGTAATGCACGCAGCCTGGCCTCGAGCCGATCAACGCCGGAGCGCCTGGCGCGTGATGGCTGCAGGCGCAATCCGAAGCTCGGTAACCGATCGGCCGGCAATGCGCCGCTGCCCACCTGCGAGCTCATCGGCGATGCCGTGACCTCGAACGCGTCCCCCAAAGCCGCCTGTACCGGCGCCAGCAAGCGTCTGCTCTGAGTCTCGATCTCGGAGGCGGTGCGCGTCAGCAGACGCAGTACGGTCAGTCTCTCAGCCAGCAGTTCCGGCGCGCGGTAGAGCGCCAGGACCCCCTCAAGAGCGGCCACGGTCAGCTTGCCTACCCGTAGTGCGCGTTTTAGCGGGTTTTTCTTCAGGCGCCCGATAAGATCGGCGCGCCCGACAATGATGCCGGCCTGCGGTCCTCCCATGAGCTTGTCGCCGCTGAACGCGACCAGGTCGGCGCCGGCGGCGATCACCTCGCGCACGGTCGGCTCCTTCGGCAGACCCCAGCGCGCCAGATCGAGCAGACTGCCGCTGCCGAGGTCCACAATCAGCGGTATGCCGTGCGTGCGTCCGAGCTGCGCCAGCTCGCCGATTCCGACCGAGGACGTATAGCCGGTGATCGCATAGTTGCTGGTATGCACCTTCATCAGCACTGCCGTGCGCGGGTTGACAGCTTCCGCGTAGTCCGAGACATGCGTGCGATTGGTGGTGCCGACCTCGATGAGCTTTGACCCGGCGCTGCGCATTACGTCCGGGATGCGGAAGGCGCCGCCGATTTCGACCAGTTCTCCGCGCGACACCACGACCTCGCGCCGGTTGGCCAGGGTATTGAGCATCAGCAGCACCGCTGCCGCGTTGTTGTTTACCACCGTCGCGGCCTCGGCGCCCGTCAACTCGCGCAGCAGCGGCTCGACCACATCATCTCGGTCACCACGGCCACCGCTGCTCAAATCGTATTCCAGATTCACCGGAGCACTCAGAGCGCGCAGCACCGACTCCTGCAACGCGGCCGGCAGCAGCGCCCGCCCCAGATTGGTATGCAGCACGGTGCCGGTCAGATTGAACACGGCCCGCAGACGTGGACGCGTGTCCTGCTGCAAACGGGCGTCGACGCTTCGGGCGATAGTCTGGGCACTGAGCGCATCGCCATGCAGTTCGCCGAGCATGGCCTGCTGGCGCAGCGCGGCCAGCGTCTCGCGCAGCGCCGCAGTCACCTGAGTGCGCGAGAAGCGCGACAGCGCCGGCGCGAAGTCGCCGTCATTCAACAGCCGATCCAGTGACGGGATATCGGCTGCACGCGCCGGCGTGAGGTCGGACGGCACGTCAATTACCGTTGGGCTGCCACAGCAGCGGATTGCCGCTGGCACGGTGATAGCCGCTTTGGCCGAGCAGCAGATCGAGGTTCAGGCTGGCCAGGTCATCGGCCACCGGTTCGACCTGCGGATCCTTCTCCTGATAAAGAATCTTGCGGTAGCAACGGCATTGCTCGCAGGTTTCCGCGCGTACCGCTGCCTCAACCGCGCTGCCGTCGTTCTCCTGACTCGCACCCATCGTTGCGGAGTGGTAGGCGATGCTCTTGCCCGAGGCGCCGCATTGGCTGCATTGCACGCGCACCATGTGCCACTCGGTGGCGCACAGCGCGCAATGCAGATAACGATATCCTTGATAGGGCGACTGCGCATAGACCACGCTTGCCACCGGTTGGCTGCCGCACAGCGGACACAGGCCCGGCACATCGAGTGCTCGCACCGCCTCGACGGCGAAGGAAGCGGCCAACGCGGCCCAATGCACCTGCAGCGCTGCCATGACCAGCGGCGCCGCCGCGCCGTCGATCGGCTGATCTTCACCCTGCAGCAACGCGTCCGCCTGCGCCTCGAGCCACTCGCGCGGCGCGCGGCGGATCCTGCAAGTCATCTCGCCGACGGCCGACGGAAATTCCGCGTGCGCGGCCAGCGCATCGGAAATGCTTTTGAGCGTTTCAAACCAGGCATCGGTGCGCGGCCATGCGGCGGGCTGGATGGGCGGCATACCGTGCCCGGCCGACGCCTTGAGATGTGCCGGCGTTGGAATGGACACGGATAGGTCCGCCAGCGCCGAGTGCTGCGCATCCACCAGCACCGCGAGAAAGCGCAGGTAATCGCCGATGCCGATATTGGTGGCGAGATCTCGCAGGCGGCTCGCGCGTCGCGCAAATACCGTCGCGCGAGCCGGCAATCGAACCCGGGGAATCGATCGCTGTGCGAGGGTCTCGATCTCGCCGGGTTCCAGGATGCGCTGCGCCATAGTTGGCGCAACTCTACCTCTGTTGGCTACCCCTGGTCACCTCGCGTAACCAGGCGCGGTGATGTTTCCAGGCCCACCCCGGCGTGACCCAGCCACGCGTCATCGCGCGAATCGACCCTTTGACCCAAATCCCTGCGTAGATGTGCACGATGATTGCGCAGATGAGTACAAGGGAGAAGAACGCATGCGCCAGCGCACCGAGGCGTACCAGGTCGACGGAGAAATAGCCAGAGAAGTATTGGCGCCAGATGACGATTCCGGACAGCAACAGGCACGCAAGGCACACGACGATGGTAAAGAAGAGAATCTTCTGACCGCCATTGTAGCGGCCGACTTCCGGCAGGTTCTGCTCGCGGTTATTGACGACGTCGCGGATCCTGCGCAGCCATACCCAGTCGCGCCGCTGCAGCGTATTGTCGCGCCACACTTTCACGCTCAACAGCAGAAACGCGGCGACCATGAAGCAGCCGATGAAGGGATGCAGGATTCGCGTCCACGGGCCGCCGCCGAACAGGTTGGTCAGCCAGAACAGCGCCGGATGAAATAGCGCGAGCCCGGACAATGCCAGCAGCACGAAGCTGATAGCAACAATCCAATGATTAATGCGGGTGGCGGCGCCATAGCGCTCGATCCGTTCTAGATCGCGCGAACTCATGGCGTTTTCTCCAGCTCACGGCGCGCGGCTTCCTCGTCCTGCTCGTCGGTCTCGTTCGGCCCTATGCCGATGTAGTGCAGGAAACCAATGGCCGCGGTCGCCACTATCGCGAACAGCGCCAGCGGCTTGGTAACGCCCTTCCACAGGCGCACCGTCGGACTGATTCGCGGCTTTTCGGGCAGCCCGCTATAGAGCAGCGGCTGATCCGCGTGGTGGAGAACGTACATCACGTGCGTGCCGCCCACGCCTGCGGGATCGTACAGACCGGCTTGATCGAAGCCGCGCGACTTCAGATCTACGATGCGCTCCTGCGCATGCTGAGTCATGTCCTGCTTGGTACCGAAGACGATGGCACCGGTTGGACAGGCTTTCACGCAGGCTGGTTCCAGGCCGACCGCCACGCGATCCGAACACAGCGTGCACTTGTAGACTTTCTTGTCCTTCTTGGAGATGCGCGGAATGTCGAACGGACAGCCGGCGATGCAATAGCCGCAGCCGATGCAATTTTCTTCCTGAAAATCGACGATGCCGTTGGCGTACTGCACGATCGCGCCTGGCGAGGGGCAGGCCTTCAGACAGCCAGGATCTTCGCAGTGCATGCAGCCGTCCTTGCGGATCAGCCACTCAAGATCGCCCTTGGGATTCTCGTATTCGGCGTAGCGCATCAGCGTCCAGGAGTGTTCCGAGAGATCGGCCGGATTTTCGTAATGACCGGTGCAGGTGCCGATCTCGTCGCGCAGATCGTTCCACTCCATGCACGCGACCTGGCAAGCCTTGCAGCCTATGCACTTGGTGGTGTCGATAAGCTTCGCGACCTGGCCGGTATGCGCGCCGCGCACTTGCGGTGAGGGAAGCGTTGTGGCCGAGCGGCGGACCACGTCGAGGGACTGTAATGCCATGGGCGCTCCTAGACTTTCTCGACCTTGACGAGAAACGCTTTGAATTCAGGCGTCTGCGAGTTGGCGTCGCCGACGGAAGGCGTCAGGGTATTGGCCAGAAATCCCGGCTTCGCAAGTCCCATGAAACCCCAATGGATCGGCACTCCGACCGTATGCAACACCTTGCCGTCGACGTTTAGGGGGCGGATGCGCTTGGTCACCATGGCCACAGCCTGGATGAACCCGCGGTTCGAACTGACCTTAATCTGCCCACCCGTGACCACGCCGATTTCCTTAGCCAGCGCTTCTCCGATCTCGACAAACTGTTGTGGCTGAATGATGGCGTTCAGGCGCGCGTGCTTGCTCCAGAAGTGAAAATGCTCGGTGAGCCGATAGGTTGTCGCGACATGCGGGAATTGCGCCGCTTTGCCGAACTGCTCGCGATCATCCGGAAATACCCGCGCGGCCGGATTGTTGGTCGCCTGCGGCTGTTTCGGATTCAGCGGGTTGTAGCCCAGCGGTGTCTCGAACGGCTCATAGTGCTCCGGAAATGGCCCCTCGGCCATGGCGCCGCGGGCAAAGAAACGTGCCACGCCCTCGGGGTTCATGATGAACGGACCCATGCCGCCGGCGGGATTTTCATCGACCTTGAAATCCGGCACGTCCACGCCGCTCCACGCCGTGCCGTTCCAGCTGATCAGTGTGCGGGCTGGATTGTAGGGTTTGCCGCTCGGGTCGCAGGACGCCCGGTTGTACAGTACGCGGCGGTTGGCGGGCCAGGCCCACGCCCAATTCAGGGTCTGCCCAATACCGCTCGGATCGGAATTGTCACGCCGTGCCATCAGATTGCCGCCAGGACCCCAGGCGCCGCAGAAGATCCAGCAGCCGCACTGCGTGCTGCCATCGTCGCGAAGCTCCGCGAACCCGGCGAGCTGCTCACCGGCCTTGCGCGTGACTTTGCTCGGATCCTTTGGATCGGCAAGATCCTTGAGCGCGTTGCCGGAATATTCCCGCGCCAGCTCTTCCGGCCGCGGGCTTTCGGGTTGGGCGTACTTCCAGGTCAGGTTCAGGATCGGATCCGGAAATGCGCCGCCGTCCTTGGCATACAGGGCACGTATGCGCGTGAACAGGCCGGCCATGATCTCGATATCGCTGCGCGCCTCTCCGGGGGGTGCTGCGCCCTTCCAATGCCACTGCAGCCAGCGCGCCGAATTCACCAGCGCCCCGTCTTCTTCCGCGAAACAGGTCGTCGGCAGGCGAAACACCTCGGTCTGGATCTTGCTCGGATCGACGTCGTTGTATTCGCCGAAATTGCGCCAGAACTCCGACGTCTCGGTCGCCAGCGGATCCATGATGACGAGGAATTTGAGCTTCGACAGAGCGGCCGTCATTTTGGCTTTATTCGGCGCCGCGGCCAATGGGTTGAAGCCCTGGGCCAGATAGCCGTTGACTTTGCCCTGATGCATCAACTCGTACATCTGCAGCATGTCATAAAGTTTGTCGACCTTGGGCAGGTAGTCGTAGGCCCAGTTATTCTGCGCCGTCGCCGCATCGCCCCACCACGCCTTCATGAAACTGACATGAAATTTTGCCGCGTTCTGCCAGTAACTGAGTTGATTCG
>Ga0302324_100021196_pt1 | contig 12680 bp, 16 predicted proteins | sample Palsa_T0_1_FD_201949 | JGI IMG/M metagenome (GOLD analysis project Ga0302324, IMG submission 201949) | Peat permafrost microbial communities from Stordalen Mire near Abisko, Sweden - Palsa_T0_1 | ecosystem: Environmental > Terrestrial > Soil > Palsa > Peat permafrost | place: Sweden: Abisko...
CACGCAAAAACTGATCGTCTTCTTGTGAACATCCAGTCCGATGTAATACATATCGTCTCTGAGGAGCCTCCGAGGTTGTTCTCTGAATCAGCTTGCCGCTGAGTTCAGCTTATGCAACACCTCGCGCTCCTCCTCGACTTAGCATTCAAACAATCCGCCCATTACCGCGATCTTGCATTGCGAAGCGCAAGCCCCTTAACAAGCGACCCTTGTGCGCCAGAAGTCTGGAGAGTTGCATAGGACACCTCCGCCGATGACCGCATACTATCGCGACGGCCTGCACCGCAGGTAAAACGCGGGCAGGCCGATTCGGGGACGAGGCACTGGGGAAGTGGCGGCTTTTCCGGTGGGTTGGCCTACACGGCAGGGGAGACCAGGGAATCGATCACCATGACGACGAGCTCGGTGATCGTGTCGCTGGAAGAGGCGGAGCCTACAGTTGAGGTGGTCATATATTTCAATGGGCTGCCCCCAGCTTTGCGAGTAAGAGCTGCTGCGCTGCTCGGCATCACGGCCAGGGTGATGGCGAAGACGGAAGTGGCGAGAGCGAAGATGCGATGACTTTTCATGACGTTTTCTCCTGTGGAGGGCGCTTAACAACCGCCTTCACTGATGAGTGCGCAGTAGGCGGGAAAAAGGGGTAACGGAGATCGGATTTTTTCGCGAAGTTTCGGCGCGGGGTTTGAGGAGACGGGGCATCGGTTGTGGACCCGGGTTCCAGGGATTTGGATTGGGGCTCGGTGGCCGCGAGGCGCGCGGTACTTTGATAGCGAAGTTTCGGCGGAACAGCAGAATGAGCCAGCGATTGACCCTCGCGGTCGGCGGACGGAAGGAGATCGACGAAGTCCGCAGCGGCGGATACCACATTTCCCAGGGAGACTTCCGCGTCCACTTCGGCATGGGCCACGCCACAAAGGCGGATCTGACCATCCGCTGGCCTGACGGCCCAGTGACCAACGTGGAGACCATTCCGGGTGTGGACGCTAATCAGTGGATCGTGGTCCGCGAAGGCCGTGGTATTGTCGAGTGCCATCCCTTCACGCACGACAGCCCATGACACAACGTGTGACCTTACTTAACTTAGGCGAACGCTGAACATGCCTTTCCTTTTGTGTAGCAAAATCATCTTCACGAAATATGAGACGAGGATCCGGATATGAATCTGTCGAGACGAAACTTTGCCAGAATTTGCGCACTCACTGCCACCGGACGTGCCCTTACGGGGGCGCTGCCGGGGCTCGCCCAGGTGCAGGGAGAACGCTACAACACGGCGACCGCGCATCCGGTGCCCGCCATTCAGGACACCGAAACACCTGAACAGAAAAACGCCCGCATGCAGTGGTTCCGCGAGGCGCGCTTCGGCATGTTTATCCACTGGGGCCTGTATTCGATCCCCGCCGGCCGATGGGATGGCAAGGAGATCCCAGGCATTGGGGAGTGGATCATGAACAACGCCTCGATTCCCGTGGCTCCATACAAGGCGCTCGCCGCGCAGTTTAACCCCACACTATTCAGCGCAGCCGAAATTGTTAGTCTCGCAAAATCCGCCGGAATGAAGTACATCGTCATCACATCGAAGCACCACGACGGCTTTGCGATGTTCAATTCGCAGGCCAATCCTTTCAATATCGTTCAGGCAACTCCCTTCAAACGCGACCCGCTGAAGGAGCTCGCCGCTGAGTGCCGGAAGCAGGGCGTCAAACTCGGCTTCTATTATTCGCAGGATCAGGACTGGACTGCACCCGGAGGAGCCGCGTATAAGACCGGCGATCATCAGCCGCCAACCTATCATTGGGACCCCGCTCAGAATGGCAACTTCGCCACCTACCTTGAAACCAAGGCGATCCCGCAGATCCGCGAGCTGCTGACCAATTACGGCGAGTTTCCTGCAATCGTCTGGTTCGACACTCCCACAAAAGATATGACCCCAGAACTTGCCGGCAAGATTGTCACTGTCCTGAATCAGAATCCAAAACTCATCTGGAACAATCGCCTCGGCGGTGGTTATCGGGGAGACCCCGAAACCCCCGAACAGTACATTCCTGCTCGTGGCTATCCCGACCGCGACTGGGAAGCCTGCATGACCATGAACGACACTTGGGGATACAAAGTCGACGACACGAACTTCAAAAGCACGGAAACACTCCTCCGCAATCTGATCGATATCGCCAGCAAGGGTGGAAACTACCTGCTGAACATCGGGCCAAAGGAGACCGGCGAGGTTCCGCAACCTGAAATAGTTCGGCTACACGAGATGGGCAAATGGCTCGACGTGAATGGGGAATCCATTTATGCAACCCGTCCTACACTTTTCGGAGACGAGGCAGGCTCGTTCTCCACTACTGAAAAGGATAGGGACGGGAAGCCAAAGTTCATCCCGAGTTGGCAGTGGAGATCCACGACCACCGCTAATCGGATTTACATCCACCTTTTCGAGTGGCCGGGAACGACGTTCCATCTCAGTAAGGTTCCCCGCCAAGTCACGGGTGCATACCTTTTGGCCGATTCGGTTCGGAGCCCGCTGAAAGTAACCCGGACCGCAGATGGCATCGACGTGGACCTTCCGGCTAAGGCGCCTGACCCGATTGCGACGGTGCTGGTGTTGAAGACGGCATAAAATTGGCCAACTCGGATCGCGCAATGGGCGTGCGATGGAGGAACCGTCGTCCACTCACAACTGCGCCCGCTTGTCGCCGTCGACAAAACTCATGATTCTGCCGGACTCAGTATTCCCTTTGCCTACAGCCTTTATCCGCTGCGAAGAGATCGAAGCCGGAAAATGTTTAGGTTAGCTTGGCAGAACCTGCTTTACCAGTTCTTATTCCACCGCGTCACACCGCAGTCAAGAGGTTTCTGAAACTGTGGGGACTTTCGTGGGGACGCTAGAGGTAAAACTAGGGGAATTGAGGGTAAAAGCGGGTGTCGGCTAGGTGATATAAACACTGATCTTCGGAGAGTGAAGGGAAGAGAGAGCAAAAGAGGGTAAAGGCGCGACCACGACTTACAAGCAGGAGGTCGCAGGTTCGAGCCCTGCACTGCCCACCATCCACTCTAGCAAGTCTTGGATGTTCATGTAAATACAACTAAACAAAAGACTTAACGCGGACAGTTTTTGTCCGTATAGTCCATACTTTCCGCCCAAACCGCCCTTTTGTCGTACTAAACGGCGAGTGTCTTACCAAGGCGCTCGTCGTTTTCTGGCTTCCCGCGGAATCTTCGCCGCCAATTTGCAGCCGCACGGCGCGAAGTCCTGTACGCGTTTGCCGGGCCCCCCGTGCCGTCACGCCAAATGACTCCACTGCCGCACAATGGCTAAAGGCATTTGGAGACGCTATGGCTGAACGACTTTCCCGTGAGGAATTGTATGAACTCGTGTGGTCCCAACCTCTGCGTACACTTTCCGCCCGATTCAGGATTTCAGACGTCGCCCTAAAGAAGACCTGCCTCAAGGCCGCGATTCCAACCCCGGAACGGGGTTACTGGGCTCGAAAGGACGCCGGGCAAAAGGTCGCCTAGGCGGCGCTCCCGCGACGCCCGCTCGGAATGGACAACGACGTGCTGGTCGCCGGGGGAGGGACCTGTGGTATCGAGAGGAAACCAAAGGCGAGCTTCACACCCAGCTCCCTCAGCCACCCGAATTCCCGGAGCGGATCGAAACGGTGCGAGAACGAATCGCCCGGGTCATTGGAAGGATGAGCGTTCCCAGAAGTGTGCAAACCTGGCATCCGTTGATCGATGCTCTGCTCAAGGAGGATGAGCGGCGACGGGAACAGCTGCGCTCCGATCCTTATCCCATGTCCTGGAACAAGCCCAAGTTTGACACTCCTCCAGGGCGCCGCGGGCTGCGCATTCTCAACAGCATGGATTCGAGAATCTCCGCCGAGTTGTGAAATGGGAGTGCCAGGCTCTGTAACGTTACATCCGCACTTTCGCCTTTTTTTGTCGCGATTCCGGGTTGCTGGATCTCGGAGCGAGATTCCCAGTCGACACGGTGGACCTTGGGCGCGAGTGGCTGGCCTTGTCGCCGATCCGTGGCCATGCCTGCCCACCCTCCGCGCCTAACTTCCGGATTGCCAACCAACCGCCCGGAACCCGCGATTCTTACATGTGGGGATCCCCGATAAGCGCCTCGGTCTAGAGTCGTCAGTTGAGGTTCCGGCTTCTGTTCTGAGAGCGGTGCGACCCGGAGAACTGCCTCTGTACAATCCTGTGCAAGAGGCGAGTCTTGAGAAGGCGCATTCTGAACAAGGCGACCGCTCGCGCTGTCGCGATGCTGCGCTGTTGGTTGTTTTTGCTGTTTGTTTGTGCCGCCCAGGCGCAGTCCGGCGTGCAGCAGGTCACCATTCACTGGGATAAGACAGTGATGGTCTCCCGATCCACGCCGACCCTTCAGGTTGTTGTGAATCCAATGTTGCGGCCGGGGTCGCCGATTCACGACGACGCCCTCGCCGCTATCCGGGCGCTCGGCGTCGATTACGTCCGCTATGTTCCGTGGCTGCCTTACCCGAAGCTGGCCGTCGCAGAACTACAGCCACCCACCGGGGAACAAACGTCGTGGGATTTTTCCCTCATCGATCCCATGGTCCGGGATTTCTTTACGGCGACAGAAGGCCACACCACAATTCTAAATTTCAGCACCATTCCCGCATGGCTGTTCCAGACGCCGCAAACCGTTGCTTATCCCACCGATCCAAATCAGGTCGACTGGCATTACACCCAAGGTTCCGAGTTAAAGGACCCCACCGGGAAGCAGCTGGGCGAATATTATGAGCGGCTGGTGAGCTGGTACGCGCGGGGAGGCTTCACCGATGAGAACGGAAGAGTTCACACATCTGGCTATCACTATCCAATTCCTTATTGGGAGGTACTGAACGAGGTTGAGTTCGAGCACGATACTTCACCGGAGCAGTACACCAGCAGGTACGACGCCGTGGTCAGCGCGATCCATCGAGTAAATCCTGAAACGAAGTTTGTAGCTCTTGCTCTGGCGAAACCATCGGATGAGCCTCACTATTTCGAGTATTTTCTCGATCACGCTCATCACCAGCCCGGTACTCCTATCGATTTCATCTCGTATCATTTTTATGCCACGCCCGGCCCCGACGAGACCATCGAGAATTGGCAGTACACCTTTTTCGATCAGGCGGACGAGTTCCTATCCACGGTGCGCTACATCGAGGCGATTCGAAAGCGGCTGTCCCCGGCAACCAGAACAAACACGGATGAACTCGGAGTCATCCTGCCCACCGACAACACGCCCAATGACGACAAAATTGTCATTCCAGATCTTTATTGGAATGCTGCAGGGGCGCTCTACGCTTATCTCTATATCGGGTTAGCCCGGCAGGGCATTGACGTCATCGGGGAGTCGCAGCTGGTGGGGTATCCCACACAGTTTCCCAGCGTTTCCATGATGGACTGGAAGGATGGGAAGCCGAATGCCCGGTATTGGGTTCTGAAACTCATTCACGACAATTTCCACCCAGGAGACACTCTGGTCGATACCAGCTCTGATAATTCAGATCTCGCTGCGCAGGCATTTACCACGGCCGGCGGGAGGAATGTACTCCTGATTAACAAGCGGAACCGTACCATCCGGGTTGCCCTTCCGGCCGGGCTCGAACTCAGAGAGATGATGACGGTCGACGAAACTTCGGGCGAGGGTTCGGCCAGCACTTCCAAACCGACCGGCGGAACCCTGGAGTTGGCCCCGTTTGCTGTCGTCGTGGCGAAAGTGCGCTGAGAGCGTATTGCCCGTTGCCGCATCGGACCGGACATGCTCAGCGGACGACATGGGCTGCGAGTCTGGGGATCACCGGTCACACAGCTTTATGGTGTCGCATTCGGGCTGAGTTCGGCAGAGGGCCGGAGACAGCTCTATGCCAAATTCCCAAAGAAACGGACGTCCTAATTACTCATGGGCCGCGCTTCCGGATCCTCCACTCCGCCCCTGATTCGGATCGGCCCCTCCGGCGACCGGGAACTGTTCGAAGCCGTGACACGGATCCGGCCCAGGCTCCACATCTTCGGTAATACCCATGGGCGAATGGCATCTTCACGACCAACGACACAATGTTCGTTAATGCAGCTTTGTTTGGTGCACAGGGCGATCTCGATGGCAAACCGATCGTGCTCCAGATCGCCCGGCAGTAAATATTTGCTTAGTTGAGTCCATATTTCCTCGACGACCAGGTACTTTACGCGTGAGAGGAAATGGGAATGTTGAAGACTGAATACATTCGCGACGGGCGCAACCAGATCATCGGCAGCGAAACCGGCGGCTTTGCCAATGGCGACACGGTCGCGCGGGACCGGAGCGGCAAAATTCTCGGCCATTCGAACAGCACATTCAAGAATACGCGCGATTCGTCCGGGTGCTTGGTTAGCCGAAATGCCGACGATGTGAGTCTGTTGTTCCGCCGCTAAATCGCACCATCGCGGTTACTACCACTCACAGGCTCAGTTTCCAAAGGCGAATCGCCATGAGACTACAACAACACGATTACGCGACACGCCCGGTCCTCCTGCGGAGGGCAATCGATGCGCAGAAGAAATGGATTGAGGAGCAGCTCGGTGTTCCTGTGTCCGACACAGTTATCTTCGAGACCACGCTGAATCTGTCTCAAATAGGCCTTGAGAAAATTCTCGGCTGTGTTCAGGCACATTCCAGAACTCCTCGCGAGATCCGCAGACTAAGACCGTTGGTCAAGGCCGCCGAAATCCCCTCTGGCTGGTCACCGCTGCTGAGTATCGCCAAAATTCCTCCTCCTTCAAGCGGCATCTGCTCGATGCTGCAGAACATGGAGCATCCCGGCAATTCACGCCTTGCGTGGGAAGACTGCCCTGTGGCCATGACACTCCACACGATCTCCGCACCCGTCGTCATGCTGAATGTCTACTACCACTCCGGGCCGGCCAGTGACGTAGAGAGTCGAGCAAGCATCGTGATCGCAAGGCGCGACTGCACGGATCAGATCATCCGGCTGATTGAGGATCTCGACTGTCGCGACGGGCGTGCACGTCTCCACACGCAGAACGGAAGCATACGTGCGATCGCTCATTGCAGTTGGGACGACCTTGTCCTCGACCCGACTGCCGCCTCGTTGCTCCGCGACGATTTTGAGGCCTTTTGGGAGCGTGAATCGTGGTTCCGCGAAAAGCGAATTCCTTACCGTCGCGGGTATCTGCTTCACGGTCCGCCAGGCAACGGTAAGACCACCGCCGTTCGCGCCATGATGTGCAGCAGGGGGCTGAGCGCGTTCACGATGCGGCTGTTCGACGAGCGCACCAGCGACGCTGATCTTGACGAGCTGTTCGATGCCGCGCAAAAGGAGCGCCCGGCGATGGTGCTGCTCGAAGACCTGGATCGCGCATTTCCGCGAACTGGTGAATCTCCCACAAACGTGAGCTTGCAGTATCTGCTGAACTGCCTTGACGGCGTGGCGACAGGGGAGGGAATCGTGGTGGTAGCCACGGCGAATCAGCCCTCCCTCCTTGATCCTGCAATTCTGCGTCGACCGGGAAGGTTCGACAGGGTAGTCAATTTCCCGAATCCGACGGCGACCCTGCGAGATGCATACTTTCGCCACATGAACGCCGACTTCAACGGCGACACGCTCAGCGAGCCGATTAGTGAGTCTGAGGGATTTTCTTTTGCACAACTGCGAGAAGCCTACGTCCTGGCAGCGCAGGTGGCCTTTGAGCGCGAGGACGACATCCGCGCAGATGACCTCCTGTCCGGCATCCGCACATTGCGGCAAAGTGTGCTGCTCGGCTCCTCGCGCGGCAATGAAGCTGGCTTTCGTCCTGATTCCAAGGTCGAGGTGACGCCATGAAACGTGCCGCCCTATATTTGCCTGTCTCGACTGTGGACCAGCATCCGGAGACCCAAGGTCTGGAATTGCGCCGGTTTGCCGCAGAGCGCGGCTACCAGATCGTGCAGGAGTATGTAGACCATGGTGTGAGTGGCACGAAGGTGCGCCGTCCAGGCCTCGACCAAATGCTCAAGGACGCGCACCGGCATCGGTTCGATGTCGTCCTGGTCTGGAGTTGCGACCGTTTGGCGCGGAGCACGAAACACTTTCTGCAGGTACTCGATGAGCTGAATGAATCAGGCATCCAGTTCTTGTCGCAACGCGAGGCGATCGATACCGAGGGCCCCCTTGGTAGGGCATCCTACAGCACGTCCACGATGATGGCGGCCAGACCTGCGGAAAAATCCTTTGGGAATCGAAGCGGACGAAGAATTGGCAGGACGCCTGGCTGGCAAAGCTTCGCGGGGGCCAGCGGTCCGCCGAAGCCGACATGGCTGTCATCGTTTCCCGTGCGCTTCCCAAAGAGGTGACGCACGTCGAACAAGTCGATGGCGTCTGGGTTTCGAGCATCGCCTGTGCTGTGCCGATCGCGGTCGCCCTGCGGGAAGCCCTGATGCAGACAGCCTTCGCGAGAAGGGCCAGTGAAGGCCAGGAAACCAAGGTCCAGCAGGTCTACGTCTGTCTCACCGGTCCACGATTCCGGCAGCGCGTAGAGGCCATAGTCGAAAAGTTCACCGATATGCAGGGTGACCTTGAGACCGAGCGGAGGGTCACCACGAAACAGTGGGCTAAGCGGGAGGAGCAGATTCGCCTCGTTTTGGAGGCGACCGCCGGGATGTATGGGGACCTACAGGGCATCGCTGGCAGGAGCCTCGAAGAAATCGAGGCACTTGAGCCCGGGTTGCTGTTGACAGAGAACGGCTAGGTCTGTGCGCCACCCCGGGGAAAGCAAAAATGATTGACGAAACCGGAGATCCTCGCGTTGGAATTTTCTGGATGCTTGCCGACGGCAGTTTGCTCGTCGACAGCAGTCCTCTGAGCGCAGCCGAGAGTTACGCAGACTGCCTGACTCATTCCCGCAGCCATATTGACGTTTGGGCGGAGCTTCAATCGAGCGGGCGGGCCCCAACCGACGTCGAGTACGAGGAATACCCGCGTGGCCGGGTCATCTTCGAAACGAGGCAAGACCGTTGGGTGATTATGGCCGACCGCTGCATTTTGCGCAGGAAAGACCTCATCAGAAAGATCAGCGCATCGATGAATCTTGGCGGCATGAGGATAGAGACTTCTCCCGATTTGCATTACCGGTGTTCACGGTGTCTCTATGGTCCACCCGAAGAGAACGACGATGAGCCCTGAACTGGAGCGAAGACTGATTGACCGCTGGCCCAAGAGGTTTGACACCGATGGCGACGTGCAGCGTACATTGATGCCCTTTGGTTTCCAGGTTTTGGATGGCTGGTTTCATCTCATTTGGTCGCTCTGCGAGGACCTGGAGCCGTTGGTCGCCGGATACGAAAGAGAAACAGGGCGGTCATTCGAGGTGCTGCAGGTTAAGGAGAAGTTCGGCGGCCTCCGGTTCTACGCCAACGAAGGCGGCGATCCGATCTGGCAGAGGATCGAGCGAGCCGAGATGGATTCTCTCAAAATCTGCGAAGTCTGTGGAAGGCTCGCGCAGCAGAACGACATGTGGACACAGACGCTTTGCGACCAACATGGCGACCGGACAGCATCCATCCACGTGCCTGGATCAAACGAAATTTAGCGAAATGATGATTCTGAATCTTGCGTTGGTTGTTCCTACTGCCGGGCCTGTCGAACCATCTCGACGAGCACTTTCCGAGCATCTTCCGGCGTGGCTATCTCATAAAGGAAGTTGATGCGGGCGCCATTCATTCCATCCCCCGTCTTCAATCTGAGGAAGAAGCCCAGCCGATCAATCGATGTCATTGTCGCCTCCGTTCCTTCCAGCCCCGCATGCCGACGCGCCAGGAGAATCATGGAGTCAATGTGATCAGCATTCATGTGCGCGAGAATATTCGGCGCCGACGCCGCTAGCGGATCGGGAGCTGCCGTCTCGTACTCACGTGCTTCGACCCACCCCATGACCCCAAAGCCGCCGACGTAGTAGAGGTCTAGCGGCTGCAGACGAATGAAGTTGAAATCGAAGAAGTCGACCCAGTAGCGGCTGTTTTCGTGGCGAGCAAGATACGTCTCCCGAACTGTGGCCAGATCCTGCGCTGGAACGGGTTCAGCATGGCCGATCAGCGTGGCTCGTGCGGCTCCGAGCTGATCTCCATCCACACTCTGCTGTGCGACGAAAAGGCTACATTTTGGCTCGCTCTTCAGGTTCTGAGTGTGCATGGCCATATTGCTGATGAGGAGGATGGGCCGACCAGCGGCATCAAGCGCAAACGGCATCAGCGATCCGAACGGGAATCCTGGATGCTTGCGCGAGATCGTGGACAAGGTGGCAACGGAGACCAACGAGATGAGGGTGCGAGCACGTTCGGCATGACTGGGTTCCGGCAGTTCAGGCGATGCCGGTCCGGTCGATGCATGCTGGCGCGGTGCTGCGGAGTTGCTGTCCGACATAGAGGCTCCCTCCAGAATATGACACGGACGCTAGCGTTGAAAGGCGGCAAGCTGCGGATAGAACTGTTCAGCGCGATTCCCCGTCTCCTGGCCGTGACCGCCATCACTTCTTTCCCGGCCCCCTCTGGCATCCTGAGTCCGGCCTTCCTGTCTCTGAGGAAGGAAATCGGGGGCTGCCTCTTCACACTGGGGAGTGGAATGCTGGCGGCCCCTTCATGTGTCGGCAAAAAACTGACGTAATACGAGTTTCTGAGAACAACCGGCAACACGGACATTGATATGGTGTGACCCTGTCAACATCTTCGAATCGTTGGCGTGGTTTTTGTTTTCGTGTTTCGAGGACAAGGTCAGCAGCAGCCGTGGCAGGTAATGGCGACGATTGATCAAGCTGATATTCGCGGGGCGGAACCGCATAATCATGATCCGTCGGGAGCTGCCTCTGACTACTGACGCGAGTCCGGCTGAGCCTGTCGCAAATGTCCGCCGAGGATTCTCCTTCGTGCTTGCTCTGGCTGCGGCTGACCCTGTCCTCGATTTGGATAACTTTGTTCATTGGTTGATTTGTTTTTGCTTTTTCCTTATGGGGAAAGTTTTTGTTCTTTCGCTTCCCGTCATGCCGCCATTTGTTGCTTGCAGGCGGCTTCGGCCTTGATACCGATGGCCCAGATGAAGCCCAGCAGTTCGCGTGCGACTGCCGTCATGGTTTTTCTCTGCTCCTTGCCTCGAGCCATCAGCTTCATGTAGCGCTTGTGCAGGCGGATCTGCGCTCTCCATGCAATCTCGGTGATTTCTGCCGGAAGCCCTTCCTGGAGCTTGCGCAACCGGGCTCCGATCGCTGGCCGGTGGCGATAACTCCAGGCCGATTCGACCACGATTCGTCTCAGGTGCGCGTTACCTGACTTGGTAATGCCTCCTCTTCGAATACGCTCGCCGCTGGAGTCTTCACTCGGAAATACTCCGCCATACCCCATCAGCGCCCGTGCATTTTCGAATCGTGAGGTGATGTTGCCCAGCTCGACAGCAATCGTGACTGCCGAGATATGCGCAATGCCGCGCAATGCCTGCAAGCCGCGAACCACTTCCTGCATCGGCGCGGGAGCCATCTGAATCACTTCCACAATCGACTCTTCCAACCGCTTCACTCGTTGGTCCATGTGCTGCACTTCGTTCAGACAATCCAGCAGCGTAGCTTCCCGCGCCGGATGCGTGTAGCGGACCTGCTGGACCCACTCCACATAACGTTCCGTCCACGCCTTCACTCCCAGCGGAGAACGCTGGTCCGTTCGCAGCAGGAACTTGGTCAGCCGGTGCCGCGAACGCAACTGATCCTGCTTGGCTGCCTCTCGCGCCCGGACAAGATCGCGTAATGCTTCTGAATCTCCATCCGGCACCCACACTGCGGTCAGATCACCGGAGCGGTGACTGCGAGCCAGCTTCAAAGCATCTCGCCGATCGGTCTTGACCCGATCCCCGGGCTTCTTCGGAACCAGCGACGGCGCCACCACATCGCACTCCACTCCCAGCTGCGTCGGGCCGGCCTCATAACAGGCCCGCAACTGCTCGGGCGAACCAAGCTTGCGGATGAACTTGCGGATCGACTCTTCGCGGTTGGCGATCGTTCCCAGACTGCGGACCTCGCCATCTGCTTCTGCTACTGCCACGGCTATCGTTTCGGCATGGACATCCAAACCCAAAAATCGTAACTTCTCTCTCATGACCGGTTCCTTCCGCTTGTGGCTCTGGACTGACGTTCCTTAAACAAACTCAGCCTAACCCACGACCAGCGCATCGAGCCGGTCACACCATAATGACTACGAAGCACAAGCGCGTTTGGCAGGACTAATCCGCAAGCGGCGGGCCCCCAATGAGTGACTCCAGTCTGTTGGCGCCAGCTGAGATTTTTGTGGGGCAAATCGATAAACGCAAGCCGGCTTTCCCTAATCAGCGGCGGAGATGTCTGTGAGGCACCCGCATTAGCCCGCCTGTCAGCGCTCCATCTTTCCCCGCAATCCACATTGCGCGAATTCATTCGACTGGCCAATGGCCTGTGGCTTAGACTGCCTCACGCCCGCCCAAAATACTTCCCGTCTACCGCCAGGCGGAGTTGTCCACCATAGACGGCCTGTACTGTTCCGCCCACTCCCGCTCTGGAGATCGGTCGCATGGTCATCCTCCCGGCAGGAAAATTCTGGAAGCAGGTCCCCGGTTTCAAAAAGCTTCACGAGGAGAGAACGATGAAAGCCCGCCGAACTTTGCTGCTGTCCCTGGTTG
>Ga0302324_100021197_pt1 | contig 12680 bp, 12 predicted proteins | sample Palsa_T0_1_FD_201949 | JGI IMG/M metagenome (GOLD analysis project Ga0302324, IMG submission 201949) | Peat permafrost microbial communities from Stordalen Mire near Abisko, Sweden - Palsa_T0_1 | ecosystem: Environmental > Terrestrial > Soil > Palsa > Peat permafrost | place: Sweden: Abisko...
GGCAGGCAGCGAAGACATCTTCCGCTCAGTCGATGGCGGCCAGACCTGGACTCCCATCTTCAAAGGAGGCGCGCCCGGCGGCGGCATCTACGATTACAGCCTTGCGCCCTACGTCAAGCCCACGCCGATTCATTGGCTCTTCGACATCGAGATTGATCCGCGCAACTCTGACCACGCGGTCTTCACCACTGGCTACGGTGGGTGGGAGACTTTCGATCTGACCGCTGCGGATCGCGGCCAGCCGACTCACTGGAGCATCCTCGCTACCGGGATCGAAGAGACCGTCGCGCTCGAGCTCGACAGCCCCACCCAGGGAGCGCATCTCATCAGCGCCGTTGGCGACTACGGCAGCTTTGTTCACTGGGACCTCGACCATCCTGCGCCCGAGGGCGCATCGGCGCCTCCGCGCATGGGCAACACGACTGGGCTAGTCTCCGCAGCGCTCAAGCCGGAGTTGATTGTCCGCGTCGGCAACAACGCAGAACACAAGCCCGACGGGAATATCGGCTACTCGTTCGACGGGGGCCGCACCTGGAAACCCACGGCTGCTGCGCCCACGCCCACGAGTCGCGCGGGAACCATTGCAGTTTCAGCCGACGGAGCAGCCTGGATATGGACCCCCCAGCGCGAAGCGGCTTATGTGACGCGGAACATGGGCGCAACCTGGACAGCCGTGCAGGGCTTGCCGTCCGGCGTCCGCGTGATCGCCGACCCGGTCGAACCGAATTGGTTCTACGCAGTTTCAATGGCCAATGCCACACTCTACCGCAGCACCGATGGAGGAGCTACCTTTACTGCGCAGCCATTCACTTTGCAGGATGCGCCGCAAGCGCAACCCGCAGCAGGGCGCGGCGATAACCGCGAGGGCCACGACCGCCTGTACGCAATCCCGGGCCGCGCGTCCGACCTATGGCTGCCGGCCGTCGACGGTCTCTACCACCTGGCTCAGCGGCTCAACCAGGCAAGCGGTAGTTTGACTTTCGCGCACCTGCCAGGAGTGGAGGAAATCCACGCATTCGGCTTTGGCAAAGCCGCACCCGACCACTCCTATCCGGCCCTCTACTTAGTCGGGACCGTCCACGGACAGCCAGGCATATTTCGCTCCGTTGACGAGGCGCACACGTGGGTCCGCATCAACGACGACCAGCACCAGTGGGGCCTTGTGCTGCAGATTGCCGGCGACCCGCGCATTTACGGGCGAGTCTACGTAGGCACGCATGGCCGCGGAGTCTTCTATGGCGACCCTGCTCAATAATTGCGGCGCGTTTGAACCCGATCTAGGGAAAAACTGGCAGCGTGGGTTGAGTTGGAAAGGTTGGAAATGTAGGCTGCTTCGATAATTCGTGGTGCGCCACCACAGCCATCACAATTAGCCCGCCGATGCCCGCAATCGTAACTCCCCAGAACGCTCCATGCGAGATGCCCGTGTGCAGGTCGACTACATCGCTGTACTGGACCGGCGTGATGGCCGGGTCGTTGTGCAACTGCAGGCCGAAGGTCTGTTCATCGATACTTACAATTCTGCCTACAAAGGCGGTGCCGTTTTGTAACTCGACGCCGACCCAGTTACCAATGCCGCGCTTGAGAATGCGCGCATGGACCGTGTCCGCGGTCAGCGGTCTTGCTTCGGCAATGGGCACGGACAGCGCCGGCAGCGCGCCAACCAAGAACATTGCTATGCACCGCGTGAGCGGGTGAGTTATGCGAGCCATTGTCTTTCTCCTTCGCGTTCAGGAGTTAGAGGAGAACTCTGCGGATTTGGTTAGGTGCGGCGCTCAATAAAAACGGGATGAGCATAAAGCCCATCCCGTCTAAGAGCTTATCCGCATATAGGTAGCGCCGACCTCCAGGTCGGCTGTCGTGTGGGCCTCCGGCCCGCACACGGACTCTGGCGGCGTGGACGCCGCCAGTACAGCCGGTCCGAAGACCGGCGCGACTCGAATGCGCAATTTACGGATAAGTTCTACGTTGTAACTTCCGGTTGATTTCAGCCTGCAGTGCTAAGCGTAAATGCCGCGCTGCTTGATCGTGAACGCCACGCGATCGATGGCCAGCATGTAGGCGGCGATGCGGTTGTTCACGTTATGTGCTTCGGCATAGCGCACAACATCGTCAAAGCTGTCGCGCAGAATTGTTTCCAGTTGCTCGTTGACGATGGCTTCCTTCCAGAAATAGCCCTGGCGATCCTGCACCCACTCGAAGTAACTGGCTGTAACTCCGCCGGCATTGGCCAGAATATCCGGCACAATGAAGATGCGCTTGTCGGCCAGAATCTCATCGGCCACCGCGGTGGTTGGGCCGTTCGCGCCCTCCACCACAATCCGCGCCTTGATGCGGTCTGCATTGCGGCTGGTGATGACGTTCTCAGTGGCGGCGGGGATGAGGATCTCGCAGTCGGATACGATCAACTCTTCGCTGGGCATGGCCTCTGCGCCGCGAAAACCGAGCGTGGTGCCGTTGCGGTATTTGTACTCGACCAACTGGTGGATGTCGATGCCGTTGGGATTGCACAGGCCGCCTTCCTTTTCAGCGATGCCGACAATCTTGTAGCCGTGTTCGAGCATCAGCCGTGCGGCATTCGAACCTACATTGCCGAAGCCCTGAATAATGACTCTGCAGCCGTCGACGGGCATGTTCAGATAGCGCAGGCTCTCGCCGCACATCACCATCACGCCGCGCCCGGTAGCTTCCACACGCCCGCGCGACCCGCCAATGTTGAGCGGCTTGCCGGTGACCACGCTGGTCACCGTATGACCTACGTGCATGGAGTAGGTGTCCATGATCCAGGCCATGGTTTGCTCGTTGGTGTTGACGTCGGGTGCGGGAACATCCTTTTCCGGTCCGATGAAGTCGATGATCTCCGACGTGTAGCGGCGGGTCATGCGCTCCAGTTCGCCCTGGCTCATGTTCTTGGGGTCGCAGATCACGCCGCCCTTGGCGCCTCCGAAGGGAATATTGACGACCGCGCACTTCCAGGTCATCCAACTGGCCAGCGCCCGTACTTCGTCCAGGGTCACATCGGGCGCGTAGCGGATGCCGCCCTTGCCGGGACCGCGTGCGATGTTGTGCTGCACCCGGAAGCCGGTAAACATCTCGATCTTGCCGTTATCCATCGAGACGGGGAAATGCACGATGATTTCGCGTGACGGGGTACTGAGCACCCGCCACAGGTTTTCGTCCAGGTTCAGCTTGCGTGCCGCGAACTCGAATCTTGCGCTTTGCGCCTCCCAGGGGTTGATTTCCTGGTCCAGCGTCATTACCGGTGTTGCGATTGCCATACCTTCTCCATTTCGAATGCCCCGCCGCCTGACGGTGAGCCGGGGAAACGCCCACCCACAAGTCATAGAAACGACAGGATTTCCTCCGCTTACACGGAGAACTGCCTCGCCGGTCCTGGGCGAACTTTGGTCCGGCCCGGCGGTTCAGATTGCGGATCGTCCCACGCAAGCCCAAACCCCAGTGAGTCTAGGCCCGGTTAGAGAGCCCCGTCAAGCCTTGGGGATAGCACCTTCGAGCCATGAGGAACCACATCGGGAACCCCTGCCCGGCGGCGGCTGACCTTCGGTAATGGCACTGAATCTTGAGAGATTCCGATCGAATCGCCGCGATCCCGATGATGCACTGCCGTCCCCGTTGTTGGACGCGAAATCTGATCAGAAGGAGACCGCGCTTGCAGCGGGTTCCCAGCCAATAGTGCCTGCCGGTTAAGTCGGCGCCGCTCCGCGCAGTTAAACTGGTCTGAAGTGAAAGCCCAAACGCATCCCGTTCAACCCGGCCGCAAGGAGTTTCTCCTCCTCGCCAAAGAGCACACGCTGGTCCCCGTCTGCCGCACGCTGACGGCGGATCTCGAGACCCCTGTCTCCGCCTTTCTGCGCGCGGCGTGGCCGGAGCGCGAATGCTTTCTGCTGGAGTCGGTCGAAGGCGGAGAGCAAGTGGGCCGCTACACCTTTATTGGCATTGAGCCCTTCAAGCGGATTGTGGCGCGCGGGCGATCGATTGCGGTGACCGAGGGCCGGAAGACAACGCTGAGCGAGGGGGATATCTTTGCAGTGCTGCGCCAGGCGCTCGGCGGACACAAGCCGGCGCGGCTCAAGGGTCTGCCTCCGTTTACGGCCGGCGCGGTGGGTTTTTTCGCTTATGACGCGGTGCGTCAGATCGAGCGCCTGCCGGAGCAGGCCGCAGACGAGCTCGGAGTGCCCGACGCCTGCCTGCTTTTCTTTGACGAGGTGCTGGCCTTCGACCATGTGCGCAAGGAAATCTGGTTGGTAGTCACGGCCGATGTAACACGCGGCAAACCGGGCGAGGCGTATGAGGCTGCCGTGAAGCGGCTGGCCAGGCTGGAAAAGCGTCTTGCCCGTCCGCTGCCCAAGCTGCCCGCGCAAAAGCCGCGCGGCGGCGCCAGGAATGGCAAGCTGAAGGTAAAGCACCGCACAACGAAGAAAAACTATCTGGCGGCCGTGGCGCGCACCAAGGAGTACATTGCGGCCGGCGACATTTTTCAGGCCGTGCTCTCGCAGCGCTTCGACGTGGAGCCGGGGGCAGACAGCTTTCAGGTGTATCGCTCGCTGCGGACCGTAAATCCAAGCCCGTATATGTACTTTCTGCGCTTTGCGCCGGAGGGTCCGCTGGGCGGATCGCGCCATCAGCTTGGAAGAAAGGGAAAAACGCCCACGGCGCCGCTGGAGCTTGCGGGGTCGTCGCCGGAGTTGCTGGTACGCGTTCACCAGGGCAAGGTGGAGTACCGGCCCATCGCCGGAACGCGTCCGCGCGGCGCAACCGACAAGGAAGACCAGGCGCTTGCCGAGGAGATGCTCGGCGACGAAAAGGAGCGGGCTGAACATGTGATGCTGGTTGACCTGGGCCGCAATGACGTGGGCCGGGTGAGCCAGTTCGGCTCCGTCAAAGTCGACCGCCTGATGTTTGTCGAGCGCTATTCGCATGTGATGCACATCGTGAGCGCCATCGAGGGGCGATTGAAGCCAGAGCTCACCGCTGTCGATGCTCTGCGGGCCTGCTTCCCTGCCGGCACGCTCTCGGGCGCCCCGAAGGTGCGCGCCATGGAGATCATCGAAGAACTTGAGCCTTCACGGCGCGGCACCTACGGCGGCGCGGTGCTCTACGCAGACTTTTCCGGCAATCTGGACTCCTGCATCGCCATCCGCTCCATGCTCGCCATTGGCGGCAAGGGCTATGTGCAGGCCGGCGCGGGCATCGTGGCCGATTCCGTGCCTGAGCTCGAGTACCAGGAGTCGATCAACAAGGCGCAAGCGGTGATTCGCGCCATTGAGCGGGCGAGAGAACTTTAAGCAGATTTCCGATAACAGCTTTTGAACGCGAATTTTTAACGGGGCCGCCAGGGTGGGGGTCCAAAACAAAGGGAGAGCAGGCAATGAAACCGGATTTTATAGAGGATCGTATCTCATCTCATAAAGGTAATCTATTCCCCATCCTTGCCGCGACGAACGCTGCAAGGATGGGAGAACCGATAGAAAATCAAGGTGAGTGTTAACAGGTGAGAGGCTCTATGCCTTTCGCCGCCGACGCAACAGTCCCAGAAGACCAGAAAGCCCGGTGCCAAAAAGCGCAATAGTTCCAGGCTCCGGAGTAGCGCCCACGGCGCTATAGCTTACGGTTCCCTGTCCATCCTCGAGGAAGCAGCCTGCACCAGTACAGCTAGGGTCACTGGCAGGATTGGACGTCCCGTAAAGAAATAGGTCCGGCTCCAAATCAGCGCTCCCAAAAGCAAAAGAGTCATCTGGTGTGCCAAGGTTCTGGTTATACCAAACCATCCAATCGGTGGGATCTGTTAACTGGAAATAAGCATAACCTTGCCCTGAGCCGTTCCATTCCGGAGTGTTGCCGGGAAACGCAGCGGGGTTCCAGTTCGGGTCGGTAAATGTAAAGCTGGTCATCTGATCCAGCAGATTGTAGGTGTAAGAACCGGTAAAAACATCTCCCAGTTCCGTACCGCTGGTGATTGTCACAGTGAAATCCACTGTGCTATCGGCTTTGGCGCGGCCTACCGAAATCATAAGGAAAGCAAAACACGCCATGACTGTGATAAATGCTCGCGTCTTCATTTGTTTCGTCCTCACCCTCTGCTTTGCGTTTTAACCCAAAATTGGTTCTGCGGATCCGAAGGGTTATTGGAGTTCCTGAAAAATTGCATCCCCCAGACCAACCGATAGCCAAGTTAAGCGCCACCGTCTTTCGGGCCCGTTGCCACCCTGCATGTGAATCGGTGTGATCTAAGAGTTGCACGTTATCCGCCAAAACGAAGCTTCGTATGACGTTGATAAATATACAGATATTATTTCCCATGGAAAATGATATGCAAAGAATTGCCTATGTCTGAATCTAAGAGTGGTAATCATTTACCTGTGTGGCGCAGCTCCGTGATGGTGATCTGGATGCTCACCTTCATCGTGGGGCTGGGCAACTTTGCCCATTGCATTGCTACCTCCTGCGAGGTGCTGGTTGCGGTGCTTGCGCATCGCGCTCCATGGATTGCCTATCCCACCTGGCTTTTTCCCGCCGTGATGGGAAACATCTGCGGAGGCGTGGGCTTGGTCACCATTCTCGAATACGGACAGGTGATCTACGGCGGCGACGCGGAGTCGCGCAAAACGGCGGGCTCAACAGAGTAAAGCTCTTTGCACTCCGCGAACCGTCCCAGCAAAGCCGATTTCTCTTCGGAACCTGGCTTCACGGTGAAAAGCCGGGCAATAGTCGCCGGAATCACTCCGCGCCGAAGACACGCTTGAAAAAGCGCCCAACGCCGTGGAAAAAGCCGTGCTTCTTCTGCGGCGCGAGTGGCGGAACAGGAACGATTACAGTCGCACCAGCAGGCTGCGCTGTTGCCGCCGGAGTTGCTTCGGCGGGTTTCGGCTGGTGGTCTGCTGCGTTATAGGCCAGAGCGTCGGTAGTCTGAGCGGACTGGCCGCGGGGCCCCTCGGTTATGGGAGCGGGATGAATCGTCGGCGCCAGGCCTTCGCTCTGGGCAAGAGGAAACTCATTGCCGCCCTTTTCCGCCGGCGGGCAGCCGCAGGGCTCCTTCTCCTGATCCACCACCTCGTGCAGGCTGCCGTGCTGAAACATGACGCGCTGCCCAGGCTGCACGCGGTAGGATGCGCCATCGAAGACGCTAGTGACCAGCACGTAAGGCGCATTCACGCCCGCATTATCCACGCAGGTGTCCCCATTGGCTCCCAGGCGCACCTTTACTTCCGCCGCGCCGGGGCTGCCAATGAGAATGCGGAAGTCCGGCGTGAGCAAAACGTCGGAGTTGCGGCCGGTGGCGAAACTGGCCTCGATTGCGCCGCGCTCCATGGCGATCATGAGGCCGGGAGTCTCGCCGGCGGGGACGCTGGAGTCGGCTGCCAGCTTGACGGTGGTAGAGGCGCAGACACGCAGCGTGCCACGGTAAGGCAACGTGACCTGCGTAGTGGCGGGTCCGGCGGTGATGGCTCCATTGTTGGCGATGAAAGCCCGGCCGTTGTAGACCTGGAGAGCGCCGGTAACCTCGGCCGCCGCGCCGGGAATCTTGGTGTCGAGGGGGACGATCGCGAGTGGCCGAGCGATCACCGGCGCCGCGTCGGATGCCGAGACCGGTTCCGGAGCCGGCACGGCGCTCGCTGGACTTTCCTGCGCTATCAGCCTTGGCGCAGCCGGCAAAAACGCAACCAGCCCGAGAATCCAGGCTGGCTTCACATAGCCAAAGAAGCCGCTACACCGCATTCGAAGAATCCTCGGCTCTTGCATAGCGCCTACATGTCCAGGAAGTTGCGAATCATCTGGTGACCGCCCTCGGTCAACACGCTCTCGGGATGGAACTGCACGCCCTCAATCGGCAGCGAGCGGTGACGCAGGCCCATGATCACGGAACCTTTTTTGCCCCCTCCGACCTTTTCCGCCGTTCTTGCGGTCACGGCGAGCTCGGCGGGCAGCGAGTCCTCCTCGACGATCAGCGAGTGGTAGCGGGTGCAGGTGAGCGGCGTAGGAAGGCTGGCGAAGATGCCTTTACCATCGTGCTCGACAGCGCTGGTCTTGCCGTGCATCAGGTGTTCCGCGCGCACCACGTTGCCGCCAAACGCCTCGCCGATGGCCTGGTGCCCCAGGCAGACGCCAAGAATGGGCGCTTTCCCCGCCATCGCCCGGATGAGCGGAACCAGGATGCCGGCCTCGCCGGGTGTGCAGGGGCCGGGCGAGAGCAGAATGCGCTCCGGCTTCATTGCCTCCACCTGCTCCACCGTCAACTCGTCGTTGCGATACACCTCGACCTCCGCGCCCAGCTCGCCCAGGTACTGAACCAGGTTGTAGGTGAACGAATCGTAGTTGTCGAGGACGAAGACCATGCTCTCCAGTGTAGTTGAGTCCAACGGAGCGCGCACCGGCAGCACAATTCTTGGTTCCCAGCGTCCTGCATTCGCGCTATAGTTTTCCTAGCATCGGCGGAGGTCCCCATGAATCGCTTTGCGAAAATTCTCGTCATTCCTGCCTTCTGCGCTACCCTCTGCGCCGCAGCCGGCGCCCAGAACGCTCAAACGCATGAAGGCGGCACCACCGGCGTGCTTATGCGCGACGGCGGCGTCTCCGAGGTGCTGCAGAGCATCTACATCCCCCCGCTGCTCAATGCTCCCTTTACGGCGATCGTCCATACAGAGTGGATCCGCCCCATGATGGGAGGCGGCACGTATACCTGGGTGAACAAGCGCCAGGTGGCGCGGGACAGCCATGGCCGCATTTACGAAGAGCGCTGGCTGCTGGCGCCCAAGGGCGGCAACATTGAATCGAAGATGAACGTCATCCAGATCGCCGATCCGAACACCCACACGTTCTATAACTGCTTCACTCTGCAGACCCCGCATCGTTGCGTCGAACAGCCCTTCACAGAAACCGCCGAAATGGTGTACAAGCCGGCCATCGGAACCACCGGCCCGCTGCCGAACAACATGGGATTCCGCACCCACGAGGACCTGGGTACCCGCACCATCGAAGGGATTGAAACAAGCGGAACCCGCGACACGACCAATTACAACGCAGGCGTGATGGGGAGCGACCAGCCCTTCACCGCCCACCGCGAGTTCTGGCACGCGCCGCAACTGGGCATCAACCTTTATTCCGAGGTGGCCGATCCCAATGTGGGCAAGCAGACCTTCACGCTCACCGACGTGAACCTCGCCGAGCCCGACCCGAAACTCTTCGAGCTTCCGGAAGGGTTTACGGTGGTCGGCCAGCGCAAACCGGCCGCCGAGCACCCTGAATAGCGAATCCGATCGCGCAGGAACGCGGGCCGATTGAACTCGCACTGCGGCAGGTGCCGGAGTTGCCAAAGCAAGCATAAGGCCGTCCAGAGCCCATGCAGGTTGCGCGCCTCCAATCCAATCTGCAAGACTGGGCTTGGTTTGAAAACCATGGTCCTTCATTTCTTGATTCAAGGCCGCGTGCAGGGGGTTGGGTTCCGGTGGTACGTACACCGCGAAGCCAGCGAGCTGGACCTGCGCGGCTGGGTGCGCAACACCGAAGAGGGCGACGTAGAGGTGGTTGCGCATGGCGACGAGGCCGACCTGGCCGAGTTGCGCGCCAGCCTGCGCCGCGGCCCGCGCGGCAGCCGCGTGGATCGCCTGATCGAGCATTTTCTCGATGAAGGCGAAGCCGCTGGACTGAGCTCGTTCCGGATTGAAGGGGCGTGGTGAATGCAGGGAACAGGGATTAGGGAACAGGGAACAGCGATCAGAGGCTAAACAATGGGCGAGTCTTACAAGGAACTCGTTGTCTGGCAAAGAGCGGTGCAATTGGCGCTTGCTGTGTATAAGCTCACCTCTTCATTCCCACTCTCAGAACGGTTTGGCCTGACCAATCAACTTCGAAGGGCCTCCGTCTCCGTTGCAAGCAACATCGCTGAGGGCTATGGGAGATCGACGAAGGGTGAGTACATCCTCTTCCTCGGCCATGCGAGAGGATCGAATTTTGAGGTTCAGACCCAGTTGGTGATTTCGGCGGGATTGGGTTTTGGAAATGAGGATTCGCGAGAGCATGCCACAAGCCTGTCGGACGAAGTTAGCCGAATGTTGGTGGCCATCATGACCAAGCTTCGGAAGTGATCGCCGTTTCCCGGTTCCCTGATCCCTGTTCCCTGTTCCCTCGCTATAATGAACAAGGAAGCCGAACCGCATTCCCACCTGTTCTCTTTCCGCAAATCCCACACAACACGTGTCGAGGAGTAAAAGTACGCATGTCTGACGAACTCAAAGCAATCGATGTGGCATCCCTGAAGGCGCTGGTGCGCACGGTGCCCGACTTTCCCAAGCCGGGGATTCTGTTTTACGACATCACCACCGTGCTCAAGGACAAGACGGGATTCGCCAAGCTCATCGACATGCTGGCCGCGCATTATCTGGAACACAAGATCGACCTGGTGCTGGGCATTGAGGCGCGCGGATTCATCTTCGGCCCGGCGCTGGCCTACCGGCTGAATGCCGGGTTTGTGCCGGTGCGCAAGCCGCGCAAGCTGCCGGCTCCGGTGGCCCGCGTTACTTACGATTTGGAATACGGCTCCGACACGCTGGAGATTCATCTTGATGCGATCCAGCCCGGCCAGCGCGTGGTGCTGGTAGACGATCTGCTCGCCACTGGCGGCACCATGGAGGCGACCGTCAAGCTGGTCAAGCAATTGGGCGGCGAGATTGCCGGCCTGGCCTTCGCCATCGAATTGGATTTTCTCAAGGGCCGCGAGCGCTTCAAGGACTACGAAGTCTTCAGCCTGCTGCATTACGACGAGTAGAGGACAGGCCCGATTCGTCGGAATTTCAAACAGTTCCTTTATTTTGGATAGGCCGCTGTCTTGAAAGGGCACGGCTTCAGCCGTGCCATAAGACGGCCAAATAAATGGCTTGGCTTTAGCCACCGAGGGAATGCAACTTATCTGAAATTCTCTCCCTCAGGGGCTAAAGCCTCGGACCAATTTGCGGTCTTCAAGCGGCACGACTGAAGTCGTGCCCTTTCAAAACATCGTCGCAAACATCGCCGTAGACATCCTTAGGATGTACTTCCCGGCGGCGGATCCGGATGGTCGGCGTGCGTTGCGCCCACCGCAGCCTCTTCCTGAAACATCTGCGCGTCGGCGAAGCGGTAGCCGACGTACACATCGGTGAGCAGATACACCGGGGTCGAGGGATCGTCCTCGATCTTCTTGCGCAACTGGCGCACGAAGGTGCGCAGATATTCAACTTCCTCGCGGCAATCGGCGCCCCACACGGCGCTCAGCAAACGGGCATAGGTGACCACACGGCCGGCGCGAATCATCAGGCAGTGGAGAATATCGAACTCCTTGCGCGTCAGGTGCACCGCCTGGCCGCGCTTGGTGACGTTGCGCTTGACCGGATCGAGACGGATCTCCCCAATTTCAATCGGAGCGTCTTCAGCGCGGATGGGCGATTTGACGCGCCGGATGGCGGCCCGCACCCGGGCAATCAGCTCCCGCGTGCTGAAGGGCTTGGTCACGTAATCGTCGGCGCCCAGATCGAGTGCCTCCACCTTTTCCTCTTCCTTGTCGCGCACCGTGAGCATCAGAATGGGCAGCCGCGGAGCAAAGGCGCGAATCCGGCGCAGCGTTTCCACTCCACCGATGCCGGGCATGTTCACGTCCAGCAACACAGCATCAAAGGTTGTGGTGCGCAGCAACTGCAGCGCCTCTTCTCCGCGCGAGGCCTCGGCCACGTGAAAACCGAGTTCCACCAGCGGAGGCCGAAGCGCTCTGCGGATGGCGGATTCGTCGTCGACGACAAGAATACGAAGGGCTTGCTGGTTCATTGGGGGTTCCTCTTCTGCACCGGAGCGGGAATCGCCGCAAAAAACGTCGTCCCCTCCGCTTCTTCACTTGTGACCCACACATAACCGCCGTGAATCACCGCAACCCGCTTGGCCACGGAAAGACCGATCCCCGTGCCGGAGGTCCGGTTCGATTGCGTGGAGGATCGATAATAACGGTTGAAAATGCGCTCCCTGTCTGCCATCGGAATCACCGGGCCGTAGCTGTGCACGGAAAAAATGGCCTCGGCACGGCCACGGACCACGCGGATCGTAATCGTGGTTCCGAAAATTGAGTACTTGCACGCATTGTCAACGTACTGCGTCAGCAGCATCACCATCAACTGGCGGTCGCAGGAGACGACCAGGTCGTCGTCCTCCAGCTTGATTTGTACCTTCATCGGCGCCAGGCGGTCGGCCAGGCTGGCAACAACCTCCTCAATCAAAGAGGCCACGCCCACTGGCGAAGCATGAAGCGCCACCTCGCCGGCGTCCAGGCGCGCCGTGGTCAGCAGGCGCGTGGTCAACTCGTTCAGCAGGCCGGTCTGCTCATCGATCAGCGCCACCAGCTCTGCCTGCGCCTGCGACAGGTGGCCCATCTCTCCCAGGCCCGTCGACGCCGCGCGGATGGCCGTCAGCGGCGTCTTGTACGCATGCGCCAGGCTGTCCAGCACCGTCGCGCGCAACTGCTCCGTCCTCCGTTCCGTCTCAATGCGGCTCTCGTTGGCAAAGGCCCGGTAACGGTCGAAGGTAATGGCGATCAGCGAAGCAATGGCGTTGTTGACCAGCGGCGTGGCATCGCCGCGCACCAGCAGGCTGCCCACCGGCACCGTTCCCAGCCGCACAACGCGCCGCCCCAGCCCCGTCTCCGG
>Ga0302324_100021199_pt1 | contig 12680 bp, 12 predicted proteins | sample Palsa_T0_1_FD_201949 | JGI IMG/M metagenome (GOLD analysis project Ga0302324, IMG submission 201949) | Peat permafrost microbial communities from Stordalen Mire near Abisko, Sweden - Palsa_T0_1 | ecosystem: Environmental > Terrestrial > Soil > Palsa > Peat permafrost | place: Sweden: Abisko...
GGCGCGGTCGTGCCGCTGCTCATTGAGACCGGGCCGAGCCTCAAACTGATTGACGACATCGTCGCGGGCGACCGGCTGTTCGGCGCGGTATTACAGCGCAAAGCGGACGTGGCCGAGCCTGCACCGGCCGATTTGTATGAGGTCGGCTGCGTTTCGCGGCTCTCCAAAATGGTGAAGTTCCCTGACGGCACCGTCCGCGTGCTGGTCGAAGGCCTCTGGCGCATCCGCGTGAAAAACTTTTCGCTGCCCGCGCCCTATCTGCGCGCGAGCTATGATTTGCTGCGCGACGAGACGGAGGAATCCGTCGAGTTGCAGGCCATGCTCCGCAACGCGCACAAGCAGTTCGAGGAGATCACCAAGCTCTCCACGGCGCTGACCGACCAGGTCAAGATCGCCGCGCTGAATACCGAGCATCCGGGCCATTTCGCCGATTTGATCGCCGCCAATCTGAATTTGTCTCTGGAAGACCGGCAGAAACTGCTCGAAACCATTTCCGTCCGCGAACGTCTGCAAAAACTGCTGCCGCTGCTCAACCGCGAGCAGGAGGTCTTGACATTGAGCTCGAAAATCCAGAGTGACGTCGCCTCAAACATTGCCAAGACACAGCGCGATTTTTTCCTGCGCGAACAGATGCGCGCCATCCAGCGCGAACTCGGCGAAGGCGATCCCAATGCGGGCGAAGCCAAATCGCTCCGCGAAAAAATCGCGCAGGCGGTCCTGCCCGCTGAGGTCCGCAAGGCCGCCGAGCAGGAACTCGAACGTCTTTCGCAAATGCCGCCCGCCGCCGCCGAATACGCCGTCTCCCGGAATTACCTCGACTGGATCCTGGCGCTGCCGTGGGAGAAATCCACCGAGGACAAGCTGGATTTGAAGGTGGCGGAAAAGATTTTGAACCAGCAACATTTTGGCCTGCCAAAAATCAAGGACCGGCTGCTGGAATTTCTCGCCGTTCTCAAACGCCGCAAGGAAATCAAAGGCCCGATTCTCTGCCTCGTCGGGCCGCCCGGTGTCGGCAAAACCTCGCTCGGCAAAAGTCTCGCTGACGCGCTCGGCCGCAAATTCGCCCGGATTTCACTGGGTGGCATGCGCGACGAGGCGGAGATTCGCGGCCATCGCCGTACTTACGTTGGTGCAATGCCCGGACGGATCATTCAAACACTTCGCCGCGTCGAAAGCCGCAACCCGGTGATCCTTTTGGACGAACTCGACAAGGTTGGCGCGGATTTTCGCGGCGACCCGGCGGCGGCGTTGCTCGAAGTCCTCGACCCGGCGCAGAACAACACGTTCACGGATCATTACCTGGATCTGCCGTTCGACTTGTCGCGCGTGCTGTTCATCGCCACCGCGAACTGGCTCGACCCGGTTCATCCCGCGTTGCGCGACCGGCTGGAGGTCATCGAACTGCCGAGCTACACCGAGTCGGAAAAATTGCAGATCGCCAAACGTTATCTCGTGCCGCGCCAGTTGGAGGAACACGGCCTGACACGCGGCGACGTGAAATTTTCCGACGCCGCGCTGCGCCAGCTCATCCGCGAATACACGCGCGAGGCCGGCGTGCGCCAGCTCGAGCGCGAGATCGCCGCGCTCGCCCGCAAGGCCACGCGCAAAATCGTCGCCCGTAACGGCGCGGCGGAGACCGTGAAGCTTGACACAAAAGATTTGAAGAATTACCTCGGCCACGCGAAGTTCGTTTTTGAAAGCGCGGAAAAAATTCCCGAAATCGGCATCGCCACCGGCCTCGCGTGGACGCCCGTCGGCGGCGACGTGTTGTTCATCGAAGCCACGCGGATGCGCGGGCGTGGCAACTTGATTCTTACTGGCTCGCTCGGCGACGTGATGAAGGAAAGCGCACAGACCGCCGTGAGCTATCTGCGTTCACAGGCCAAGAAGCTCGACCTCGACTTCGATGACTACGGCAAGTTTGACCTGCACATCCACGTTCCCGCCGGCGCGACGCCGAAGGACGGGCCGAGCGCGGGCGTGACGATTTGCGCCGCGCTGGCATCGCTGATGAGCAAGCGCCGCGTGCGTTCCGACGTGGCAATGACCGGCGAGATCAGTTTGCGCGGGCGCGTGATGCGCGTGGGCGGCATCAAGGAAAAGGTGATCGCCGCGTCGCGCTTCGGCGTGAAACAGGTGATTTTGCCGGAGGGCAACAAGTCCGACTGGCAGGATGTACCGGCGGAAGTGCGCGCGAAATTGAAGGTGCATTTCGTGAAACAGATTTCCGAGGTGCTGCAACTCGCGCTCGCGGTGAAATGAAAACGTTCCTCGCCCTTGCCGCGCTTATTTTGTTTTTTGCCGTGGGCGCGACGGCGCAGATGACGAACACCTTGTCCGACGCGGAAATTCAAGGACGCCAACTGGCGCAGCAGCTTTGCGAGGCAAGACCAGAAACGGGCGAAAAAACTCTTAATACTGGCACTTTGACAATACGAAATAGCAATGGAGGTCGCTCTGAAATTGCGCTCCAAGTTCAAATCTTGGCAGGCGATGTCGCCTACTCAACAATTTACGTAGCAACCTCTACAACAAACCAACTTGGTTTAACAATATGTCATTCGGGTGAAGGTATTCGTTATTTCTCATTTCAAGGACCTCTTGTTTCGTGTGAAACCAATAATAATCCTTTGGAACTAAACGAGCGCCAAACGATGATTCCATTCGCCAACTCAGATTTTTGGGTTTGCGATTTGGGCCTGGAATTTTTCCATTGGCCTCAACAAAAAGTTTTGAAAAGAGAGATCAAGCGCAGCCGGGGTTGCACGGTTTTGGAAAGCACGAATCCGGATCCGTCCACGAACGGCTATTCGCGCGTGGTGTCGTGGATTGACGACGAGAGCGGCGGCATCGTGCAGGCCGAGGCGTACGATTTCAACGGCAAACTGCTCAAGGAATTCATGCCGAAGTCGTTCAAGAAGGTGAATGGGCAATGGGAGGTGGGGACGATGCAAATGGAAAACGTCCAGACCGGCTCGCGCACGCGGCTGGAGTTTGATTTGAAACAGTGAAGTGGCATTTTGGCGGGAGATTTCCAAAAATCAGGTCTTAATGGTGGCCGTGTCCGCAAGGACCGCTTGACTTCAAATTGCCGACGCTTCACGCTGCGCGTTTTCGGATGAGACTAAATTTGCTTTTTCCGCTGGTGCTCGCCGTCGCGCTTTTCACCATGCCATCGCGTGCGCAGACGAATTCCCTGTCCGCCACCAACGACGCGGTGGTGAACGGCTATCTCCAGATCCAGGAACAACTGCACGCGACGCAGATGGCCATCGAGGATGTCCGGGCGGCGGCGGCGGACGACGCCAAGCGCAACGCGGACGCCATTGCGGCGCGGCTGGAATCGCTGGAGCAGTCGGTCGCGGCGCAGCGCAACACCGACGCCGAGGCGGCGCGCAGGACACAGCAGCTCACATTGCTGATGGCGGGCGTGTTCGGGCTGGCGGGCCTGGGCATTATGGCGCTGATGTTTTATTTTCAATGGCGCGCGTTTTCGCAGATCGCCGAGATTTCCGCGCAGCAACAGGTTGCGCTCGCCAACGCGGGAGCGGTGCATCAACTGGCCGCGCCGGGCCGGGCGGCGGTGGAAACTTCCAACGCGCGGCTGCTCGACGTGGTGGGGCAGTTGGAAAGAAAAATCATCGAGCTTGAAAACGGCAGCAGCCTGCTTGCCGGGGCTGCGGACGTAAAATCCGCTTATGCGCTCGACGAGGGACAAAAGCTGCTGGATGCGGGCCAGCCGCAAAAGGCGTTGGAGTTGTTCGACCGTTTTCTGGCGACCCAGCCGGATCACACGGAAGCGCTGGTGAAAAAGGCGGCGGCACTGGAAAAACTGGGCCGGTTGCCGGAGGCGCTGGGCGTCTGCGACCGCGCCATCGGGCGGGACGGCACGTTCACGCTGGCTTTCTTGCAAAAGGGGGGCCTGCTAAACCAGCTCGGCCGGCACGACGAGGCGTTGAATTGTTTTGAGCAGGCGCTGCTGGCGCAAAAAAAAAAGTGAGCGTCAGTTGAACTTGATGCGGGTGGAGGCGGCGCGTTCCGTTTCGATCTGCTGCCGCAGCAGGTCAATCTTCAACTTCAGCAGTTCGCGGTTTTCCTTCGACTGGTCAGCCAGATCCTTTTCCAGTTCCGATATGCGTTCCTCGTAGGTGCGGAGGCGTTCCAACAACGGCGTCTGGACGGCTTCGAGGCGGCGGGCAAGCCCGGTGAGCTCGGTGGCGGCGGCCTGCTGCCCGGCAAGGAGTTCGCGGCGCTGGGCAGCGAGTTCCTGCACGACGGCGTCTTTGAGCGCGTCCATGAGGTGCGGTGCGAGGTCGGACTGGGCGGAATTCAAGATTGCATTAATCTTGGGCGGCGGCAGCGGCTGGGTCTTGCCCTTCAAAATTCTTGCGAGGTACTGGTTGGCCTCGCCCGTGCCGTCGCGGCCGCAGACCGGGCAGGCAACCGCCACGGGCATCCGGCTGTCCGTGGGCTGGACTTCAAAGGCGTATTTTTGCCCGCACGCGCAGTAAATTTTGACGGGAATCATGCGGCGGATTTTTTCTGTTTGAGCAGCGCCTGTTCGTAGCACCGCAGGGCCTCGTCGTAGCGGGCAAGCCGGTTGAACAGGCCGCCCTTGTTCAGATAAGCGATGGTCAGGGACTCATCCAGCGCAATGGCCCGGTCGAAATATTGCAGGGCCTCGTCGGTGCGGTCCAGCTTGTCGAGCATGCCGCCCAGCTTGACCAGCGTCTCGGCACGGTCCGGCTGCAGGGCAAGCGCGGTGTCGAAGCACTTCGCAGCCTTGTCCAGTTCGCCGGCGTCCGCCAGCGACTGCCCTTCGACCAGCAGGTTCGCGACGAAATTGTCAGTGTGGTTTGCCGCCAAACCGTTTTTGGTTTCGCGCGGGGCGGCCGCCGGGACGGCGTTCGGGGATTCGGCGCGTGGGACAGCAAGTTCATTGAGGACAGCCTGCTTGACCGCATCCAATAGCTGCGGCGTGAGGCCGGAATTAGTCGAGTTTAATAAAGCCGTGCTGCCGGGCAATGGCAGCGGCTGGGTGGTGCCGTTCATGATCCGCGCGATGATCTGGTTGGCCTGATGCGTGCCGTCGTGACCGCAGGCCGGGCAGGCGGCGGGAAACGGCATGTGGCCATCCACGGGCTGGACTTCAAAGGAATATTTTTGTCCGCAGGCGCAGAAAATTTTGACAGGAATCTCGTGTTGGAATCCGGCCGCCGGCAGCGCGGAAGAACGCAGCCCGCCCAGACGTTCAAGCAACGGAGCCTGGACGGCTTCGAGGCGGCGGGCGAGTCCGGCAAGTTCGGCGGCGGCGGCCTGCTGGGCGGCGAGCAGCTCGCGGCGCTGCGTGGAAAGTTCCTGCACCAGCGCCTCCTTGATGGCCTGCGAGATCACCGGCAGCAGATTGGGAGCGAGGACGGCGGGCGTTTCCACGCGTGGCGGCAACGGCGCGACTGCCAGATTTTGGTGGGCCGTCCGCCAGGTAAAAACAATGGCACCCAGGGAAATGGCCAAAACTCCGGCCAGCGCGATCCAAATGAAAAATTCGTCTGAAGGCGCAGTGACACGCGGAATTTCGACGCCGGCAGCGGCGGAAATGCTGTTTGTTCCCGGTGCTGTTTTTTCCGGCACGGAAACCACCGCCGGCGGCGGGCTGGTGTTTTGGCTTGGGAAATTTGTGGCCGGTGCGGCATTGGTCGCCGCCCCGACAGCCAGAACCGGAGCGGAGGTGACTTGATCAACTTGACTTGTAAAATCAAGGATGATGGGCGGTTCGGGATTGGTCACCACACTGGTTTCGGCCGGCGAACTCACTGAATCCTCCGCGCAAAGCGGCGAGGCGCACATCAGGGAAAATAAAACAACGCATGGAATGCAAGCGTTCACCAGAGGAAGGATTTTTGTTCGCTCAACAGTTGCGGACCCGACCAAAGCGTGGCGCGCCAGGCGACCACTTCGCCAAAATTTTTATAGTCGCCGTCCGCCAGCGGCAGCGAGGTCCAGTGGCGGAAAAAATGCGGCGTAATCTTTTGTTCAAGGGTGGTCTGGCGGGGGACGCCGCTTTGCCCGATGCCGCGCAGCTCCAGCCGCAGGGTCAGGTCGGTGTTGTCCGAGTTTGAGGTGCTCCACAGAACGTCAAAGCGGACGGCGGAAACTTCATTGGTGTGCGTGCGCAGATAAATTTGGTAGGCGTCGCGGTCGTAAAGGCTCGGCGAAATGGCGTCCTGTCCCTTGAGGTTCAGAAATAGCGGCAGCACCTTGACGATGTGGCCGGTCATGATGCCGGACGCGCTCGCCGCCGAAAGCGAGCCGAGCAGGAGCAAAGTGGTCAGGAACCAGCGCATGAGGGAAACGATAACTTTCAGCGCGGCAAATTCAACACTGTTTTATTTCCAGTAGAAGCCCACGACCTGGACATCCGTGCCGGTGTTGCGCAGGATGATGGCGGTGAACTCGCGCGTGGCATCCCCGATCTGCGCTGTGACGTGGACTTCAAACGTGGAACTGCGTGTGGTCAACAGGTTGGCCGCCTGGTTGGCGCTGGCCGGATTCAGGCCGGCGCTTTGCAGCGCGCCGGCGGCGTTCCGAAACGGCGTGTCGTCCTCCGTGCCATCCACGCCGTCCGGCCCGGCGCGTTGCTGGATGATGGCGGCGGCGATGGTCGCATCCACGCCAGGAATCAGTTGCAACACGTTCGCGTCGGCGGTGTTGACGTTGATCCTTCCGGACGAGACCGCCGTGAAAACATCTTTTAATCCGAACGGATAATCCGGCACCTGGTCCGGGGACGTGCCCAAACCGAGCTTGGGCCGTTGCGGTTGCGCGGGACTGTTCGACGAACCGCCGCCATAATACATTTCCGGCGTCACACCCTTGACGAGCAGCAGTTCAGAGAGGTCGTCAATCGGCGCATTCTTCGCATAATACGGCGGCGTCAGGCTTTGATAATAATCACTCTCTGCGCCGGCGACGCGTGGCGCGGCGGCCGCGCTGCGCCAGTCCTGGATGGAATCGGACACGACCGAAATGTCGTCCGCGTCCACGCCCATCACCGTGAGCGCCTGCTGCAACACCGCCGCGTTGGCCGTGTTGATGTTGGCGTAGCGCTCGAGATCAATAATTTTTAACGAGACCGTCCCGAGCAGCTCACCGGTTTGTTGATTTCTAATCTCATAATTGTCCAGGGAAATTCCCGCGAGTACGCTGTTGGTTTCGCCATTGGCACCCGGCCCGCCCGCCCAGATCTCGTTGAGCGAATCATACGGCTGGCCCGCAAGCGAAGCTTCCTGCGCCAGAATCCAGCGCGCGTATTCCACGCCGGAACGGCCCAGCCAGAGCATCTGCTGTTCGTTGTCCGCGTTCATCGCCAGCTTGGTTTCAACCTTCATCGAAAACGCCAGCGCCGCCGCCAGCGCCGTGAACACTGCGATCGCGATCATCACCACGAGTATTGCCACGCCGCTGGAATTTTGACGAAAAACTGCTTTCATTGTGGTGCCGCTCCGCCTGAATTGCCAAAACCACCCGGCCGGTTGCCGCCCCGGTTATTTCCGCCAAATCCGCCATTCCCACCGAACCCGCTGCCGTTGCCGTATCCGCCATTTCCATTTTGCCCGTTCCGGTTGCCGCCGACCCCGCCAATACCGGCTGCGGGCGCGGCCCCGCCATAGGGCGAACCGGTCTGGGCGATCTGGGGCAGCGTGCTGGACGGCATGGCGATTTCGCGCGTGATGGCCAGAACGGACGCGGCCGTGTTATCCTGGTTGTTCTTGTTGTCGAGCGTGAGCGAGAGCGTGACGCGCACCATCGGTGGCAGCGAGTTGGTGCTGTCCCATTCGTCCACCCAGTCCAGCGCGTTTGTGTCCCAGCATTCGATCAAGAAATCCTTCACGTTCTTCGCCAGCACGAGCGGGATCTGCTGCTCGTCCGCATCCTGATCCATGAGTATGGGATTTTGCCGCAGCACCAGGTCGCGCTCCGCGTCCATGCCCGAGCCCGTGGATTCGACCGAAAACGTCAGACGCCGCAGGTTGGAATCGAACTTTCCATTGCGCGGGAAAATATCCGGCAGACGCGCCACGAAACTCAAAACCGGCTCGTCGCCGTTGGTGAGATTGAACATATAATAGCTCATGGACGCCTGAAACGACTGGATGCACGTCAGCGAATCCTCCAGCGTACGGATGGCGATGCGTTCGCGCTGCACCCGCGCCGCCGCCGCATTGCCGACCTGCGAAGATTTTAAAATCACCAGCCACGTCGAATAGACCGCCGCGACGAGCAGCGCAAAAATCGCGACGGCCACCATGACCTCGATCAGGGTGAACGCGCGGCGGAGATTTGTTTTGAGGTTCATTTGGCCACGGTCGCCCCTTCCAGGCTGCCCGCCGGTGATTGCGGGCGGTAAAACAAAACACTCATTTTCTGGATCACTTCCTTGGTGTCGCTCTTCTGCACAACGTAATCCACCTGGAATAGCTTGTTGGTCAAGACTTCCTTGATGTCCGCCGTCCAGCTGTAGCCCAGATATGGCTTATCGAAATTGCCGGACTGCGAGGTTTCGACGATCTGGTTCGTCAGCGAAAGCTCCGAGGCGAGCATGGCTGCGTCCACCATCGGCCGCTCGAGCCGCCGTGCGTTGGCGAGCGAACTGGAAACCAGCGACAAAATCACGAAGATGCACATGAAAAAAATGGCGACGGCGATCATCACCTCCAACAGCGAAAACGCCCACCGGGCCGCCCGTTTGACCTCTTCGGTTTTCATTTTTTCAGTGATTCCGCCGTCGCCAGGGCGGTGGAAAATTCCAAGGTGATCTTGCGCCAGTCATCGCCGGAATGCAGCACTAATGTCAGCTCGTCGCAGGTGCCGTTGGGGAAAAACCGGACGCGCGATTCTTCGGTTTGGGAAAAATCCATCAGGTTGATGCCAATGCCTTCCATCGCGATGCCGTCAGGCAAAGTCACCGACTTGCCGATGGAAGAATCCAGCCGGTTGTCCGCCGGCCGAAATGAGACATAAGTGTTCTGGCCTTTGAGGATGGCCTGGGCGCGGGCGTCGCCGAACAGGTCGGTCACGTCGCTCACCGCCTTGCGCATCCCGTCTTTTTGCAGCATGGACAAAAGCGCCGGAGCGCTGATGGCCGCCATCAGGCCGATGATGGCCACGACGATCATGATCTCGATCAACGTGAACGCCTGACGCCGGGATTTTTGGGCAGCCGCCGTTTTCATTGCAAGGATCAATGGATTGACGAAATCAACTTGAATAGCGGCAGAAAAATGCTCAACAGCAGAAAGCCTACTACGCAACCCATGATAACGATCAATACGGGCTCGAGGAGCTGCGTCATCAGGCGTAAACCGATGGCCAGTTCACCTTCATAAGTGTCCGCTAGATTGTTCAATGCGCCGGGCACATCGCCGGTTTCCTCACCGATGCGCACCAAATCCACCATGAGTTGCGGGAACAGTTTGCTCTGTGCCAGCGGCTGTGCCAGCGTCTTGCCGTCGGTGACGGCCTCGCGGGTTTTGGCTACAGCTTCCTTGATCAGGCAGTTGGGCATAACTTGTTCAGTGATTTTGAGCGCTGTTAAAACCGGCACACCATTTTGCAGCAATGTTCCGAGTGTCCGCGCAAATTGTCCGAACAAATTCAATTTGACTACTTTGCCTACAATGGGCGCTTTCATTTTCCATTCGTCCAACATTCGCCCGCCGCTTGGGCTCGCCTTGAAGCGAAAAAATAAAATGACCGCGACGGTGATGATCATTCCAAACAGCCACCAATAACCGAGTAAAAATTTGCTAACTCCGATCAACATGCGCGTCGGTAGCGGTAGATCAATGTTGAAGCCATTGAAGATTGTTGTGAACTGCGGCATCATGACGAACATGAAAAATGCGATCAGCAATATGCCTCCACAAATCACCATCATCGGATAAATCAGCGCGGAGGTAAGTTTTGCCTGTACTTCGGCGAACTGGTTGAAATGATCCGCCATTCGCTGCAGGACTTCCACGAGCGAGCCGCTCTGCTCGCCCGCCCGCACCATGTTGACATACAGATCCGAAAAAATGTGCGGCTGTTTCGCCATCGCATCCGACATGCCTTTGCCTTCGGTGACTTCTTGTTTCAAACCACGGCTTACTTCGGCGGGAATGCCCTTGGATTCCAGGTGCGTCATGCTGTTCAGCGCCACTGTCAGCGGCATGCCGGACTTCAGCAGGTTGGCCAGCTGCTGCGTGAACGTTGCCAGTTCCTGCAACTTGGGCTTGCGCTTCTTCTGCAATTGCGCGCGCAAGTCTGGCGGCAGGAATGAGAGAAAATCCGTTTTTTGCCCGCTGCGCTGGCCGCTGGCCGCCGCCCCCGCCTTGGCCGTCTCCACGGCAATCGGGAAAAGTCCCAGCCGCGTGATTTGCGCCAGCGCCGCCGGCCGGTCGGTCACATCAAGGACGCCCTCGACCAGTTCGCCGCTGCGGCGGCGCGCCCTGTAGGAAAATTCTGCCATAATTCTTAAACCTTAATAAAAACCGGTGGCGGCTGAAAGTTTCAAAATTAAGCTGGTGAATGGTGCTTGACGTCCGCGACGTTTTCGATTGGATTGTAGTCTTATGAAGAAGCTATTTTTCGCGGCCCTCGCCGGAATCGTCATCGTCACCGCTGGCTGTGTCAGCACCGTCACCGACACCAGTTCACCGGCGCTGACCTGGTCCACCGACAAAATCAGCGCGCGCTACGAGCGTTCCTTGGACCAGGTTTATTCGGCGGCGGTCACGGTCATCCAGAACAACGGCAAGGTGCTCACCGAGTATATCCCGCACGATACCACCAACAGCGTGCGCGCCCTGTCCGGCAAGGTGAACCAGAAAAATGTCTGGGTGCGTGTCGAGGCCGTGGATCCAAAAATCACCGAGCTGACCATCCAGGCCCGCTCCAGCTGGGGTGTCAGCGATGTTGCCCTCGCCTCCGAACTGGTGACGGAAGTCGCGCTACAACTGGCGCGCCAATAATTTTGCTTCACACGTTCTTCCGGATGCGATCCGGATGTTTGGCGCGGCTGATGGCCGTGTCGTAGGTAATGAGGCACTTGCAGTAAAGGTCGTAAAGGCAGTTATCCATCAGAACCATGCCGTCCTTGCGGCCAGTCTGGATGGTGTTCTCCAACTGGTGAAGCTGGTTTTCTCGTATCATATTACGGACGGCACCGTTGGCCACCAGCAATTCGCAGGCAAGTATCCGGCGCGTCCGGTCGGCGGCCGGCAGCAAATCTTGTGAAACGATCCCCTGCAGCGCGTTGGCCAGTTGCAGGACGATTTGCCGCTGGGCGCTGCCCTCAAAAACGCCGACGATCCGTTCCAGCGCATGCGAGGCATTGGGCGAATGCATCGTGGCCAGCACGAGGTGGCCGGTTTCCGCCGCCGTCAGGGCGGTGGAGATCGCCTCATGGTCGCGCATCTCGCCCACCACGATCACATCCGGATCCTGGCGTAATACATGGATCAGGGCGCGGTTGAACGAATGCACGTCGGTCAGCACCTCCTGCTGCACGACAATGGCGCGCTTGTTTTGATGGACAAATTCGATGGGGTCTTCGATGGTGACAATCTTGCAGCGGCGTTCATTGTTGATCAGGTCAATCAGGTAATTGAGCGTCGTGGTTTTTCCCGCGCCGGTCGGGCCGGTGATCAGCACCAGCCCGTTTGGTTTGCGCGCCAGTTCGTCCAGATGTTTGGGCAGGCCCAGATCTTCACGGCTGGCAATGCGGTCGCCGCAAAAACGGAAGCTCATCTCCGGGTGTCCGTCGCGACGGTAAAATGTCAGCCGCACCCGGCCGGCGACGCTGTGCAGCAGCGAGATGCAAAGCTCCCATTCCTGCTCGAATTTTTTCTTTTGCAGGTCGTTGAGCAGGCTGTCCGCCATCTCCGTGATGTCTTCCACGGTCAGGGCATCTTCGTCCGCGATGATGATTTCGCCGTTGACGCGGAAGGCGGGCGGCACGCCCGCGATGAGGTGCAGGTCGGAGGCGTCGAAATCGTTTACACAGGACAGGAGGCGATCCAAATTGGGCGTGCTCATCGTTTGAAAAGTTGCCGGCACCAGTCGCGCGCACGCGGCCAGAATCCGGCGTGGGAAAGCTGATGGGACGCTAGGCTGGCGGCATGGCATTGCGGGTTCAGTTGATACGCCTGCGTGAAAGAAATCCCGGCCAGACTGATCAAGCCAAGCTCGCGTTGACATTGGCCAAGTTCCAGCCACAGCAGAAAATGGCTGGTGTTCCATTCAACGGCCGGTTGCAAGAGTTTCAACGCGAGCACGAATTGTTTATAGTAAAAACGGATTCGTGCCGCCAGCCAAAGCGTGAACCAGTCCTTGGGCGCCAGCAGGAGCGCCTTCTCAAAGCAATAATCGGCGCGCGGTTCCTTGCGCGCCAGCATCACGTCGCCGCGCGCCAGCCAGACGTAAGGCGTGTCGCCACGTTCCTCGATCGAGGCGTCCGAGAAAGCCAGCGCGCCCTGCAGATCGCCGCTGCGGCCGAGCGCGACCGCCTTGGCGGCGAGCAGTTCCGGCCATTGCGGGAAACGTTCCAGCGCCTTGTCCGCCCACAGCTTCGCCTCGCGAAATTCGCCGAGCTCAATCAACATCCGCACCTGCGCCGTCCATGCGGCCGCGTTTTGCGG
>Ga0302324_100021201_pt1 | contig 12679 bp, 13 predicted proteins | sample Palsa_T0_1_FD_201949 | JGI IMG/M metagenome (GOLD analysis project Ga0302324, IMG submission 201949) | Peat permafrost microbial communities from Stordalen Mire near Abisko, Sweden - Palsa_T0_1 | ecosystem: Environmental > Terrestrial > Soil > Palsa > Peat permafrost | place: Sweden: Abisko...
ATACGGTCAATAGCGTTTCAGCGACGCCGGCATTCCAGACAGCAGAAACCAACTGTGTATATACCACGCTAAATAATTACCTTCAGACTCTCTACAACACATCGGGCGGGATCAATGGAGTCAATTTCGCTGGTGGCAGTGCGGGCCCGTGGGGCAATAGCACAACCAACGAATGCGCGATCATTGATTTTCGCGGCGGCTTTACCACCAATGTTTCCTTTACCGGTCATACCATTATTCAAGTACCCAATGGAGCACCAGCCTGCAATTTTCCGCCAACGATATTCAATAATGCGAACGAATGGAATCCCGGCTCGACCGCGGTTACCAATGGGGCCATCGTTACTTCGACGCTCACCAGCGGGGGCTCTGGCTATACCCCTGGCACCCATAACTATGTAGTGCTAACTGGAGCTGGCACTGCGGGTACCGTCAAAGCAACACTCGTAGTCAATACCAGCGGTGTAATATCGTCGTACACTATCTACAGCGCCGGTACTGGAATATCTGCTGGCAATGTACTCACCTACAGCGGTTCTGGCGGCAGCGGGCTCCAAATCACAGTCAACACGGTTGGATATACTCCGCCGAGTTGCTCTCAGGGCCCCTCGAATATTACCTTTGAAAATCTGACGGTGGACGGTTATTGCATGGGCAGCGTCGGGGTGGTTGGTGGGACCACGGGTCTAAGCATCGAGAACTTGAAGACGCTGCGCTACAGCGATGCGCAGAATTCCATTACGAATGATCCGCAAGGCTTACAGGTCGGCAGTTGCGGTACCTGGTTCGCTCCACCACATTTCTTTTATGGTACGACTTCTTCCAATCCGAACTTTTTTGGAAAGGTCTGTATTGACGCATGGTATGACGCAGGACTGTATACCGGATTGCCCACTCGTCGCTCAACTGCTAGCGGTCTGATGCAGCGATGCAAGTTCACTGCGAGCAACGGCTCGTACGTCAACATGATATCGGCATGCCCTGATGGAGCAATGCAGATGCTAACCAGCAGCCTTCCAGACTGTAAGGTAGACGTCAAATGTACGGCCCCTTCAACTACCAATATGTGCACCAATCCTGGCTATCAAACTGGAACGACGGTGGCCGTGTCATTTCCTGGTGCAGATCCGCTCAACGAAGTATTTTTCAAGGCAAAGATCATTGACCCAGCGCCAGTGCCGGCGGGCTTCCCGTTCGGCAGCGACGGCACCGCGAATCATGTGGGGCTGTTTTTAGATTTAGAAGTAGCAGTGCAAGACTGGCCGAATGCTGCGTACTCAGTGACGTCTCCATCAGGATTTACAGCCGTCAGCACCTATAATACGGCCTACCCGGGTATTGGATTGGCTGGCGTAAACAACATCCTACGCATGAAAATAGCGTTTGCTGCCTGTACCAGCACCACCACATTCAGAGGTTGTTTGGACAATGCGGGTGCGACCATTGCGCAAAGCACCGTTTACGATATCGACGTGGCCGGTTGGAGGCAGTTCACCGGCGCGAATGCCGCATCCTATAAGCAGCATATTGTTATCGGCAATAGCACGGTCGGTGTAACCGTAAAGATGCTCGATACCTCAAACAATATGCTGATGGTAGTGGAGGATGGCTTAGTAACGGAGCGCTGGACGCAAGGATCTATCGTGGCACCGCCGGCCGGTTCCACTTTTACGGTTAGCCCAATTAATTACCCAACGGTCTACGCAATCGATCGCTGGGCGTGGGTGACATGGACCAATACCATTGGCGGTCCTACTTCCATGAATTTAGGGTGGAGCACCTCACCCACTGCTATTGCCTCGGGGCTGCCAGTGGGCGCGAATTCTGCTGCGCAAATACCAGGATTCAGCCCGATTCCAGTGGCCGGTACCGGTATCCCGATACTCACGACGGTTGGCGGTAATTTCAGCGTGCAACTTACCGGCACTGCGACCGGGGGCACTATGACGACCTTGGTCGACACTAGCCAGAGTTGGACCTCGAACCAATGGCATGACTATGGGCTTTACAATATCACCCAGGGCTGGACGGTGATTATCGCGTCAAGTACCAGCAATACGCTGACCCTAAAGTACGCGGCTCCTACATCGGCTACCTCTGGTGATTCGTATGTAATTACAGCAGCGGGTCTTTTATCGCTTAGCGGCATTTGCACCTATGGAATCATCTAATGAATGAATGGACTGAAATGTGGGAACTGGTCAAAGGCAAGCATCGTAAGCGCGAGCATCAGGAGATCTACATCTATGCCGGTCCGGTAGTAGACGAGACAGGTACGGTGACTCATGCGACAAAAACACAATTCACGATTCACTGCGCGCGGTATTTGCTGGCCCAGCATCAGAATGAGGGATGGGAAATACTGCATGTCGGAGGCCAGTATCCACCAGAAGAATGGGTCGGAAATCCAAGTCATCACATTGTGCGCAATACCCAGCGCCTGCCAAAACATCCGGGATTGACCTTCGTACATGGCGTCACCATTCCGCCGGACCACAAGGAGCGATAATGAAAATCTGTGTGTATGCGATCGCGAAAGATGAGGCAAAATTTGTCGCGCGATTCTGCGGAGCGGCTAGGGATGCTGATCTGATCTATGTGGCCGATACCGGCTCTACTGACAATACCATCCAGTTACTCGATGAATGCGACGTGGCTGTGCGCAGCATTCATATCCATCCATGGCGCTTCGACGATGCCCGCAACGCAGTGCTGGCAATGCTGCCGCCGGATATCGACGTCTGCGTGAGCTTGGATCTGGACGAAGTATTGCAGCCTGGGTGGCGCGCAGAGATCGAGCGCGTATGGGTACCTGGTACTACGCGGCTGCGCTATGGATTTGATTGGGGCGCAGGCATCGTATTCCAATATGAGAAAATCCATGCGCGTTATGGGTATCGCTGGCATCATCCCCTACACGAGTATCCTGTAGCTGATCGTATTCAAGAAATATGGGCAAATACCGACAAATTGCTGGTAATCCATCAGCCAGATCCTAATAAGTCTCGCGGCCAGTATTTGGATATCCTGCGGATATCGGTTGAAGAAGATCCATTCTGTCCGCGCAATGCATTCTACTACGCACGCGAATTATCTTTTCATGGGCGATGGCAAGATGCTATCGATCAGGCGCGACGCTATCTCGCGTTACCGCGTGCGACATGGCCTAGCGAGCGCTGTTATGCGACGCGCGTCATTGGACGTTGCTATCAGGAATTGGGCGACTACACCAGCGCCTTATCTTGGCTGCGCACCTCGGCTAGCGAAGCGCCAGAGACGCGCGAGCCGTGGTACGAACTGGCGCTTGCCTGTTATCGCACGCAACGCTGGCCAGAATCATTGGGTGCTGCGCTAACGTGTCTCGCCATCACTAACCGTGAAAAACTCTATACGGTGGACCCCGAAGTATGGGGTTCGGCGCCGCATGATTTCGCGTCGATTGCTGCCTATAACTTAGGATTATGGCAACTCGCCTTGGAACACGCCAAGCTTGCGGTGGCTCTCGCACCGGATGATTTACGACTGCGCCAAAATTTGGCGTTCTGCGAGGCAAAAGTCGCATGAGTACGCCAGCCGCCAATGTGACCAATACCTCAGGTACGTATAACTTTGCTCCTTCTCTTGGTGAGACGGTTCTATATAGTTTTGGATTATGCGGAGTGCGTGCAACGGCCCTCACGCAATCGCACTTCGAGACCGCGCGCATGGCGGCGAATCTCATGATGTCGGCATGGTCCGCGCGTGGGGTTAATTTGTGGCAGGTAGATTCTCAACAGATCACATTGCAGCAGGGATGCAGCACCTATCAGGTTCCATCGAATACGATTGTGATGCTGGATATGTACATCACGCATACGACCGGTATCGATCGAGTCGTCATGCCGATTAGCCGTACCGAGTACGCGAATTTTCCCAATAAGCAGCAGCAGGGTTTCCCCAACTGTGCTTGGTTTGATCGATTGCTATCACCCACTGTGACGCTCTGGCCGGTGCCTGACAGTACTGTCAAGTGCCTCCACTATTATCGTCTGCGCCAGTCTCAGGATTCTATATTGGGCAATGGCGCGTCAATCGAAATCCCAACGTATTTCTGGGATGCATTCGCGCTCGGCCTGGCGTGGCGCTTGGCGCTCACTTGGGCGCCGGCACAGGCGCCAATGCTCAAGCCATTAGCCGATGAAGCGTACAACTTCGCAGCGACGCAGAATGTAGAGAGTTCAAATTATTACCTTGCGCCAATGATCGGCGGGTATTTTCGGTAATGGCATACGCATCCCTCCAAGGTCGGGCTAATCCAAACAGAGGCGCAGCCGCTTGCTGTGATCGGTGCGGATTCGTGTTTTCCCACGTTGACCTAAAATCGCAGAGTGAATGGCGCGGCCCGGTGCTGCAAAACATTCAACTGCTGGTGTGCAGTACTTGCATGGATATTCCGCAGGAGAACTTGCGCTCGATTGCCGTACCGGCCGATCCGCGCCCGATACTCAACGCGCGCGTGCAAGATTTCGCGGTCGCCGAAACAGACTATCGCGCCCTGACGCCGTCGACCGTCACTGATTTTGTGACCGGACTGCCACGACCAGCGGCGACGCTGCGCGTAACTCAGGATTGCAGCAATCGGACTTCCACTGGCTACAGTCAGCCGCTAGGGCTTGAGCAACCAGCGATCATGCCGCAACAACTCCTAAACGATGTTCCGACAGCCTATGGCATTGTGCTCCCAGTGCTCTCAGTGAGCGCGCTCGGGACTATCGTGACGGTGACCTGTTCCGCTGTTCACAATCTGCAACCGGGCTATCAAGTATCAGTGCTTGGATTGACCGCTGGCAATGGGTTCTACAGCGTCGAAGTACCCACCGCGACGATGTTTACGTATCAGACGATTGTGCCAGTAGCGCCTTCGCTGACCTCGCAAACAAGGATCGTCACAGCGAATGTGGGACTGCCATTGGGCGCAACGGAGTTGCAGAGTGGCTACTAAGGAGATCCCGCAACTTCCGGCGCTGATTGCGCTAACTGGCAGCGAACTGATTGAAGTCGTTCCGGTAGGGCCTACGGGCGTACCTGGGGCATCATCGCGCGCTACATTGAGGCAGGCTGCCGCCTTGGGCGGACCAGCTGGACCGACGGGTCCCACGGGCGCATCTGGTGGGCCGACGGGTCCCACCGGCCCCAGCGGTACGGGTCCGACTGGCGCCACAGGTGCAGGCGCAATGGGCGCTACAGGTCCCACGGGCCCTGGCGGCTCCGGTCCTACCGGGCCATCTGGCGCAGGCGCCACGGGCCCCACTGGTCCTAGCGGCATTGGCCCGACGGGTGCCACGGGTTCCTCCGGCACCGGGCCCACTGGGCCGACTGGTATTGGCGCAATGGGTCCCCCGGGTCCGACCGGGCCCCAAGGCGTTGGCTTCTTTGGGCCGACTGGACCCACTGGTGCGGGTGCCACAGGAACTACCGGAGGTACAGGATCGGCGGGTCCCACAGGCGCCACAGGAGGCGCAGGCGCGATGGGCGCTACAGGTCCCACGGGCCCTACCGGCGCAACAGGACCTAGTGGCACTGCGGGCACCCCCGGCGGCCCCACGGGCCCTACGGGTACTGCCGGCCCTACGGGTCCTGGTGGCAGCGGGCCCACAGGACCATCGGTAACTGGACCTACCGGCACCGGCGCCACAGGTCCTACGGGTCCGAGTGGGACCGGTCCCACGGGTCCTACGGGCGCTACCGGAATAGGATCGGCGGGCCCGACTGGACCTACGGGCGTCGGTTCAGGTTCGCCAGGCCCCACAGGACCCACCGGGTCCCCTGGCAGCGGAGGCAGTGGGATTACCGGCGTTGCTACCGATACACCATCAGGCACACAGAACAATTACACGGTTGCTGGTGCGATGGGTTCGACGATTACTTTTATTGATCTAACTCCATCGGGAGCCTGCAATATCACCGGATTGATAGCCGGCTTCGATGGTCAGTTTGTGACCATCACGAATTTGAGTGCAACTATTTCGCTGACGCTGGATGCACTCAATGCAGGATCAACCTCGACCAATCAATTTCGCTTAGTTGGCAATTTAGCGCTTGGCCAATACAACAGCGCATCCTTTCGGTACTCCGCCACTATTGGCCACTGGATATCCGTATGAAATATCTACTAGCACTAATCCTAGTGACCCTGCCGCTCACGGCAAGTGCTCAGGCGCCGGTATATAACTACTTCTCTCCAGGGTGTGCGTTATCTGGCACCGCGTCGCAACAAACGGTCAATTTGAATACCGGCGGATGCATTGTTGGTAATCTGTCGGTGACCAACCTCAACGGCGGCACGGCAGCATCCGCGTCGACCTACTTTAGCGGTGCGGGTACTTGGACCACGCCGCCCGGTGCGCCAGGCGGCGCCAATCAACAAGTACAAGTGAACAATTCAGGCGTATTCGCCGGATATCCTAATTTCACGTGGACCTCGAGCAACAATTCGCTGTACGTGGGTTATTCAACGAGTTCAACCAACGGCAGTTTGGTAATAGGAGGGACCGGAACCGGGGTAGGCACGGTCCGCGGCGGCGCAGAACTGGATCTAAGCGGTAATCCGCTAATTCTCTATACCACGGGCGGCGGCGCCCTCAACATCGCGGGCTCTGCTGGGACTGGCGCAAGTACAGGAACCTCGATCTCGATGACCGCAGGTAATACCGGATCAACCTCATCATCGCCCGGAGGTGCCGTGACCATTACGGGGGGAGTGGGCAATGCCAGCGCTGCCAGTGGACAGATATCTCTCGTTGGCGGATCTGGCTATTCGACCACGGGGACCGCCGGCAATGTATCCCTGCAAGGCGGTTTGGGAAACACGTTGAGCAAATCTGGTCAGGTGAATATATTGACCAACAATACCACCAGAATGACCATCCCAAATACAGGAGGATTGTCTATCAGTTCGCCAGCGAGCGGGGCAGCGCTGACTGTCAATGCAGCTAGTGGTACCCCAGCCGCTAATATAGTGGGGACTGCTGGCAGCATATTTTCATCGCAAGCACTACAAGTAACTTCTCCCAACACAGTTGGCCAAAGCAACGGCATGCGGATCGTCGCGGGTACCAATTATGGGGATTCACAGTTAATGCTGACGAACGCAGCAGGTACGATTAATGATTGGATATTCTTGGGCGACGGCGGATTGGTATCATCCGGCCAAAGCGACAAAGGCGCCGGTACAGTCAACGCGCAGGCGCTGTATGTGAATGGGTTATCTGTGAATCCGAACGCTTCTTGGGCAATGTCCACTGGTGCAAGCGGGACATCGCCTTCGCTGAATTATTGTCTTCATTGCGGATCAACGGCTATCGTTCGTAGTAGTACCGGGCTATACATGATCACTCATAACGATGGACTCAATGGTTCTGGATCTGGGGGTTCGCTTGTTTGTGGATTATCTCAACTAGGTGTGGGATCGTCCCCTGCATTAGTGGCTGGAAGCGCCTTTAGCAGCACCACAGCGTACGTATCGGTATATTCTGTGTCGTCGGGGATTCTTGCCGATATACAGGGCGTAACAGTTGCTTGTATCCATACTAACTAAGCAGATCGCATATGACCCCCAACCTCAGCGCCTTTCTAGCGATGATCCGCTTCGCAGAAGGGACCAGTACCTCTCCTGACCCCTATGCCGTGACCTTTGGTGGCAAGTTCACTATTACTGATTTCTCGAACCACCCGTACTGCGCTCTGCAATGGCATGGCGAGCCGCTGGATTTCTTAGGATCGGATTACGTGGGCAAGATCTCCACTGCGGCAGGTGCCTATCAGATCACGGCGCCGACGTGGCGCGTCTTGAGGCGCCTATGGTCATTGCCAGATTTCTCGCCAGCATCACAGGACGCAGCAACGGTAGAACTCATTCGCGCGAAACGCGGCGCACTCGACTGTATCGAATATGGAAACCCGGAGGCCGCGATTTTTGCATGTAGTGGCATCTGGGCAAGCTTCCCTGGGTCAACCTCGCGACAACCACAACGAGAACTCACTTCTTTGATTGAATCGTACACCAACGGCGGAGGCACGCTAGCATGAATATTATATGGATTATCTTGCTCGTATTGCTCATAGGTGGCGCATTCGGAGGTTCCCATCTGGGGTGGTATGGCTACGGCGTGGGATACGGTGGTGGCGGAGTGCTGATACTAATTTTGTTGCTGGTGTGGCTGGCAAGTGCGGGGCGCATATGACAGCGTCAGAGTTGGCTCAAATAATCACGTCGATAGCGACACTGATAGGCGTGATTGTGAGCGCAGTCGTATCATTGCGTAATGGCATAAAGATTGATGCCGTCCACAAGTCGACAAACGGACTCGCGGAGCGCAACGAGGCAATTGCACGCAAGCTCGGGGTAGAGGAAGGTAAGGCAACAGCGAAGGCGAATCCGACATGAATATCACCGTTATCACACCGTCAATCGGCATAGCGCCAGCGATTCCCTGGTATCAAAGCCCGCAACTTATCGGACTCATTACCACGATAGTTTCAGCAGCCATAGCGATATATGGCCCAAAGCTGAATATCTCCTCCACCGACATAACGACCGTCGTCACCGATATATTCGGTGTAATTGCGCTGATTGCGCCAATTATTGGCACTGTGCTTAGGATTAAATCTACCGTGCAGCCGGTCACTCTCACGCAAGCTGCCGCCGACGTACACCCCAATACTATTGCATCAGGGATCACACAACATGTACCGTAAAATCGTAATCAGCATCGCAATTGGGAGCGCCATACCATTCATTCTGGGGGCATTCATTCTGGTTGCCGAGAGAATGCATTGACTGCTCCACATTGAATAAGGCATAGCGTGCCGGATATCCGTCTCCAATTTGTTCTCGGATCTGGATTACGATCCAGAGCTATTGCTTGGTGGGGTAACGGCTATGGCGGCCTCAGTCACTGTGATGGCATTTTGAGTGACGGCCGACTGCTTGGAGCTCGCAGCGACGCCGTAGGGGGACAGCCAGCGGGTACGGATATTCGACCAGCCAATTACGAAAAGTGGCTAAAGCGCATCGTCGTGACATTCGATGCGTCCCCTCTGGAATATGCGTCATGGGAAGCGAGCTTGCGGGCGAAGATCGGCACCCCGTACGATACAGCCGCTATATGGGGATTCATTACCGGCAGATCCGAGAACACCGCAGGGCAATGGATCTGCTCCGCACTCCAAATCAATGCATTGCAGCACATCGGACGTATATCATTCCCGCTACCCATGCCGGCGCACCAAATAACCCCTAACACGCTGCTGAATATTGCGGTGGCTGTTGGGGGAACATTCGAAGTCTTTGACCACGAAGCGCCAGTACGGCGCGACCCCGCTGAGAGCGTTGCGGATGCGCGCGAACTGCGGCATAATTTTAAGACGCTCACGGTGCCCGAGGCCGCGAGTTGTAACGAGGCGCACAGCCTCGGTGAGGACGTGCCCTTGCCCGTTTGCGGGAACGAGGGTCGTGACACGCGGTCTGGCCGAAACCAGGCATCTGCCGTCGTGAGGCAGGGAGAAGACCGCGTTGAACGGCACCATGAGCACGTGTAAAGGAGCCTAAAATGACCAGACAAACGTATGAAGAGGAAGACGACGCTCGCCGTCTGAAGCATATTGAGCAGATGCTTGAGCAAATTATGGAGCGCTCGCCGGCAGCACCACCGCCAGCAACGCCAGATAAGGCGCCTGAGCCAGAAATTGCCATCCCTGGTAATTGGGGGAAACATAAGCCTAAGAAATAGTTGACTTTAGGTGTATAAGTACGGTAGCACACGCAACGGACCGTAACCTTGTCGACGCCTGCGACCACGCCTCTCTCGTACAACGGCTACATCCAGCAAATAGGTGTGATGGCGGTCGTCGTGACTCAGGACGTCGCTGGCGTCTGGCAAGGGGTAGATCCGGCCTTCAATTCCATCGTTCCGCAGATGCTCAATTATTCTGAGGCCAGAATCCAGCGCGACCTGGATTTCCTTCAGTCGCAAACCTCGAACACGTATACGCTGATCCCAGGCAATCCAGTATTCTCCATTCCGATTGACGATTTCCTTACGATCCAGACGCTGGAGGTAACGCAGACTGCCGGCAGCACCCTAGTCAATACGACGCCGTTGCTGCCGGTTTCGAAGGAATTCATCCAGAACTGTTACAGCGGCGTTGCCAGTGCAGGCACCCCGCAATACTTCGCGCCAGTCGGCGATAGTTTCGGCAACGGCGGTGATATCAGCAACAACATCCTGCTAGGACCGGTGCCAAACTACTCCTATACCCTGCGGGTATTCGGGACCATTCGCATGCCATCGCTCGCCAAGTATGCGACGGCTGGACCGGCGGATACGTCATATACGTACATTTCTGAGTGGCTTCCCGATATGTTGGTAATGGCTAGCATGATCTACATATCAGCGTTTCAACGCAATTTCTCAGCAACCTCCGATGATACTCAGATGTCTATGTCCTACGAGAAGCAGTATCAGGCACTACGTCTCGGAGCGATTGCCGAAGAGAACCGCCGCAAGGGTCAAGCTAGCGGATGGAGCGGATATTCTACGCCGACTGCGGCAACCCCGACGCGCTAGCCCATGCCGCACGCATCGCTAAAATTGGTGGGCGGTGTCAATACCCAAGAGACGCCAGCCCTCAATGAGAATTCAGGTATTGCGCAATCAAACTTAATACGTTTTGTTTATAGTCCGAATGGCGAGTCGCTTTTGCAAAAGCTCGGCGGTTGGTCACGCTTCTATCCCACTCCGATGCCGGCCCCGGTGCGCGCCCTCTGGGCCTGGGAGGACCTTAATCTCAATTCGCATCTCGCCGTCGGCACCACGACTATTCCAAGCACCACACGAGCGCAACTAGCAGTTATCACTGCCGGCATACTTAACGATATCTCTCCGACCTCGGTTTTCGTGGACATAGCGGCAGTTATCTCGACCGCCGCTGGTAGCTACTCGGTACAGATCACCGACAACGTCATAACCGGTGTTACCAATTACGACTCGGTCTACATCGCAACGCAAATCAGCATTGGTGGATTGATTCTGTTTGGACTCTATGCCTGCGCCCCAGACACGATCCTGCTCGATAACGGCTACACGATTTATGCGCGCGACCAATTGGGCAATTTACTGCCAGCCTCTTCTACTTCATCGCTACCGGTACTACCATCATTCACTACCGTAGGACCATTGGGTTCTATCGCCGGCTCGAGCACGGTTACTGTAACGCTTCCCAACTACACATATGCTGCGGGCGATACTTTCCCAATACTAATACCGACCGCTGTAGGCGGGATCACTCTCTACGGCAACTACATCGTACAGTCGATAATCGATGCTAACAATTTCACGATTGTCACAAGTGCCATAGCGAGTTCATCCGCTACTGGCACCTTGAATGGCGGCCTCGCACAGTTCATCTATTCATTCGGTCAGGGTGCAATCCCGTCTGGTACCGGATACGGTATTGGTCCCTACGGGTCTGGTGGGTATGGCACCGGAACGCCTATTAGTCCTTATGCGAGCATTGCGCCACCGATCAATGCACTTGAATGGACCTTCGATAATTGGGGCGAAATCCTCATCGCATGCGCGATACAACCGCCAGATTCTGGGACGCCATTCCAGCCGATCTACCAATGGGACCCGGGGCAGCCGACTGCCACCATTATTGATGCAGCGCCCCCGGTCAATGACGGCATCTTCGTTGCCATGCCGCAGCGGCAAATTGTTGCATGGGGCTCGACTCAGACCGGCATTCAAGATCCGCTGCTGTTGTCATGGTGCGATGTGGGTAACTACAATTCGTGGATACCGACGGTAACGAATCAAGCTGGCTCGTATCGTATCCCTAAGGGTTCGCGCATTGTCTGCTGTGTGCAGGGGCCGCAGCAGGCAATCATCTTGACCGATGTAGATATGTGGAGCATGCAATATATCGGGCCGCCATATGTGTATTCATTCAACGAGATAGGTACCGGCTGCGGATTGATTGCTCGCAAGTCAGTAATCTTCATGAACGGCATAGGCTACTGGATGGGATTCTCGCAGTTTTATACCCTATCCAGCAGCGGTGTACAGCCGATCCCATGTGCGGTGTGGGATGTGATATTCCAGAATATCGATCAGAACAATCTATACAAGATTCGCGTTGCTGCCAATTCACGCTTCGGCGAGATTCAATGGTTCTATCCGTCGCGGTCCGGCAAAGGCGAAGTCGATAGCTATGTGAAATTCAATGTCTATCTGAACGTCTGGGACTATGGCACGTTAGGACGTTCCGCCTGGGTGGATCAATCGGTGTTAGGTCCACCCATAGGGGCCGATCCGGCATCATTGTATCTGTATCAACATGAAGTCTCGAATGATGCAGATGGCGTGGCAATGCTGCCGTTCTTTCAGACTGGGTATTACGCAGTGGCGGAGGGTGATACCAAGACCTTCATAGACTGGATCTGGCCAGATATGAAATGGGGAATGTACAACCAATCACAATTGGCGCAAGTCCAGATCTCATTTCTGTGCGCTGATTACCCTGGTGATACTCCGACGCTGTATGGGCCATATACCGTTACGCAGGCTACGGAATACTTCTACACCAGGCTGCGGGCTAGATTGGTGGCCGTCAAAATATCTAGCAGCGATCTTGGGAG
>Ga0302324_100021206_pt1 | contig 12678 bp, 8 predicted proteins | sample Palsa_T0_1_FD_201949 | JGI IMG/M metagenome (GOLD analysis project Ga0302324, IMG submission 201949) | Peat permafrost microbial communities from Stordalen Mire near Abisko, Sweden - Palsa_T0_1 | ecosystem: Environmental > Terrestrial > Soil > Palsa > Peat permafrost | place: Sweden: Abisko...
CCCCCGCGAAGACGAGCACGAATACTCGGTCGAACACCGCAACGGCCTGTGGTTCATCCGCACCAACGACACGGGGAGAAACTTCCGCCTGGTTACCGCTCCGGTAGCCGCGCCCGGCCGTGAACACTGGACCGAACGCATTCCTCATCGCGACAAAATCATGCTGGAAGATGTGGATTTGTTCGCCGGCTTCTTTGTTGCCTGCGAACGCGAAGACGGCCTGCCCCGCCTGCGCATCTGGCGCTTTAACGGTGAAGGCCCGGACGGTGCACTCACAAATGAAATCGCCTTCCCTGAGCCCGCATACAGCGCCGCGCCCCACGTCAACCGCGTCTTCGACACAACAACTTTCCGCTATGCTTACCAATCCTTAGTCACGCCCAGTTCGGTCTACGAGTACGACACAACGACCGGCACTTCCACGTTGCTCAAGCAGCTTGAAATTCCCGGCGGTTTCGATCGCACTCTTTACGCCAGCGAGCGCGTCAATGCCATCGCCCCCGACGGCGTCAAGGTTCCCGTCTCGTTGGTCTATCGCAAGGATCAGCGCAAACAAGGCGCCAATCCTCTGTATGTCTACGGCTACGGCTCCTATGGTTATTCCCTGCCCCTCGGCTTTAGTTCGAACCGCCTCAGCCTGCTTGATCGCGGCGTGGTCATGGCCTATGCCCACATCCGTGGCGGCGGCGATCTGGGCAAGCCCTGGCACGATGCCGGCAAGATGCTCGTCAAGCGCAACACCTTCACAGATTTCATTGCCGCTATTGAGCACCTCACCGCATTCGGCTACGGCGATCCAGCCCGCGTCGCCATCGAAGGCGGATCGGCAGGTGGCTTGCTGATGGGCGCAGTGGTCAATCTCCGCCCCGATCTCTTCCGCGCCGTCGTCTCCCACGTTCCTTTTGTAGACGTGATGAACACCATGCTCGATGCCACGCTCCCGCTGACCGTTCCTGAGTACGAGGAGTGGGGAAACCCCAACGAAGAACCTTATTTCACTTACATGCTGAGTTACTCGCCTTACGACAATTTGAAGGCAGCGAGTTATCCGTCCATGTTAGTGAAGACATCGCTCCATGACAGCCAGGTCATGTATTGGGAGCCAGCTAAGTACGTGGCCAAACTCCGCACCCTCAAGACAGATAGCAACTCACTGCTGTTAGTCACCAACATGCAAGCCGGTCACGGCGGCGCAAGCGGCCGCTACGACTACCTGAAGGAGATCGCCCTGGACTACGCCTTCCTGCTCCGCGAACTTCAGATCGTGTGCTAGAGTGATGGCATCACGGGGTTCAGTTCGAGATTCATTCACGGTTCGATGCTGGAGGTAAAAATGCGAAAAGCAGCATTGCCGCTCGCATTGCTGATGCTGGCCGCTGCACCAGCCTGGGCGCAGCAGGAGTTACCATCACCGGCAGACCAGGGCCCGGTCGCGATCAAGTCCGCAGCGCCTACTCCGGACAAAGACGGTGTGTATCGCCTTGACGATGGCATCACGCCGCCAGTATTGACGAACGCCGTGGCGGCCGCGTATCCGCCCGACGCAACTGAAGCTGACCGTCCGCACATCAGCATCCTTTCTCTCGTCGTCGGTGTAGATGGAACCCCAGCGAATATCCAAGTGGTCAACCCCCACGGTAGCCCCTTTGACGAACTCGCAATCGCAGCGGTTCAGCAATCCCGATTTCAACCCGGCGCCTTGAATGGCAAGCCGGTTCCCGTGCTGGTCGATGTCCGCGTATCTTTCTTTCACTTCACCTCTGCTGTTCCCAGATTGATGCTCCACTACGCGCAGATGGGCAACTTCCGTTCGCGGCCAGATGATCTGAACCGAATGGGTTCCGGAGTTACACCGCCAAGGCCAATCGTCAATACCATGCCGGAGTATTCAGAGCAAGCACGACGGCAGAAGATTCAGGGTGTCGTGGTCGTTTCAATGCTTATAACCGAAGATGGCCTGCCAACTGACTTTCGCGTGGAGAAATCGCTCGGCTACGGTCTCGACGAGAAGGCGCTACAAGCTGCCGCCAAGTATCGATTCAAGCCTGCGATGCGCGACGGCAATCCAGTTTCCCAGCGAATTACGGTTGAGATGAATTTCAGGCTCTACTGAGGGACCAATTCTGAGCGGTACTGAAGAAACATCTCACGCGAGCACAGGCCAGACCCCGGACTCGGCGGAGCCGCTCGGATTCAGCGGTGAAACCGAAGGGCTGGGCCGCGCCTGGCGCGCCTTGCGTCATCGCAATTTCCGACTCTTCTTCGGCGGACAGAGCATCTCCCTCATCGGCACATGGATGACACGCATCGCCACGAGTTGGCTCGTTTACCGCCTAACAGGTTCGGCACTGCTCCTGGGCACGGTCAGCTTTGCGGGGCAGATTCCAACCTTCCTCTTCGCCCCCTTTGCCGGCGTTTGGGTAGATCGCCTCGACCGCCGGCAGGTTCTCGTCTGGACGCAGACGCTCTCCATGGTTCAGTCTCTGCTGCTCGCTGCCCTCACCCTCTCGCACCACATCACCATCCACTGGGTACTGGCTCTGAGTATCATGCAGGGCATCATCAATGCGTTCGATATGCCCGGTCGCCAGGCCTTCATGATCCAGATGGTCGAGGACCGGCGCGACCTCTCGAATGCCATCGCCATCAACTCGTCCATGGTGAACATGGCGCGACTCGTGGGTCCATCACTCGCAGGAATGTTGATCGCAGTCTCCAGCGAAGGCTGGTGCTTTCTCATTGACGGCCTCAGTTATCTCGCCGTCATCGCCTCGCTATTGCTAATGCGCTTACCAACCGCGCCCGTCAAGCGAAAGGTCACCTCTACGTTCGCCGATATGAAGGTCGGATGGACCTACGTCTCAGAGTTCCTGCCCGTCCGCACCATTCTTCTTCTCTTTGCGGTCGTCAGCCTCATGGGCATGCCCTTCGTGGTGTTGATGCCCATCTTCGCGGCCAGGGTTCTTCACGGCGGCCCGCACACTCTCGGATTCCTTATGGGCTCCATGGGCGTGGGTGCGCTCATCTCGGCGCTGGCGTTGGCCGCGCGCAAAAGCGTCCTCGGCCTGGTGCGGATGATTCCACTTGCAGCAGCTGTCTTCGGTCTTGGCCTGATCGGCTTCGGCCTTTCGCGCGTCTTCTGGTTATCGATGATCATGGTGCTGATCGCCGGCATGGGCATGATGCAGGGCTTGGCGGGCAGCAACACCATCATCCAGACCATCGTCCCTGAAGATAAGCGCGGCCGCGTGATGAGTTACTACACCATGGCATTCGTCGGCATGGCGCCTTTTGGCAGCCTGCTTGCCGGGTCCATGGCGCACGCTGTGGGCGCTCCATTGACGGTGATTGCCAACGGGTCAGCCGTCCTGCTTGGCGCTGCATGGTTCTTGACACAGATGCCCGCTGTGCGCCGCGAGATCCGCCCTATCTATCGCGAAATGGGAATCCTGCCGCCGGAAGAACCGATTGGGTGATAAGCACTTTTGAAGGGGCGTTGCCGTTTACTCCGTGGTCCCGCGCCACGAACGCTGCAAGAGTCTTGCGAGTGAAGGAGTATAAGTGACCAAACGGCGGGCAATCTCATGCGAGGGCAAACCGAATCGCAACTTCTAACCTTCGCGTTTCCCTATTTTCTTTTGTCGCGCCTGCCACAAGGCTGCGGCAACCCCCCACAAAGTCCCAAAAAGCGAAACAAACACTAACCGCATACTGTAGTACGACGCTTGCGCGAACGTCTCGGCGTTGTAATGCCTCCATGACAGGAGCAATATTGCTGCGAGCCACATCACCGCACCCGCAATCCAAATCCACTTCAACGATTGGTTCGCATCTGTCATTCGCATCGGGTTGCTTCCTCCAGGTTTCGCAGGCGGCGCTAGATCATGTTTCGTAGTGCGGCGATTATACGCCAGCAGGATTTCCCTGGTGGCTTTTTCCGATGCGGAATCTGCATTGCCAATCAGCGCGATGGGAAAGCGTCAGCCATTCAGCGCTCTGCCGCACAGATGCACGCTGGCGCCGAGCTCGGCAAACATTGCCGCCTTGGTCGCCAGAGCCTTGTCGGCAACCTCTGCCGAAGGCGCGTACGCAATGTTCACGTGGTTGGCGCGGTGCCGAGCCATCATTTGATTTTGGCTCACGCCATGCAGCACCGTATGCACAATCGGCCAGGGCGGCGTCGTCTCCCGCCAGCGGCGATCCGTCTCTTCCTTGGGCAGCGTCACCACGGTGCCCCGCCCAAGATCTACGTGCAGCGCGCCTCCTTCAACAAACACGCGGCTCCATACAATCTCGCCCGGCTTTCCTATTCCCTTCAGCGACCCGCCGCCGAGCGGGAAATACATGGCCGGCTGCCGCTCACTGCTTGCGCCCGCATAGCCTCCAACAAAATGATTTGCAGGTGCGGCCCCTGAAATCTGAAGAACCCATACAAAGTCGTCGACCCCTTCGCCCGTGTAGTGCTCGCCCCATCGCACATCGTGCAGCGTGGTCGAAGGGTCAAGCCCCAGCGCCGTCCAGCAGCGATTTGTAATCAGCGCATCGACGCCGGCGCATTCATCCACCTCATTGAAGTGCACCACCGGCCCTCCCGCATAGAGTTCCTGATCCGTTCCCTCGGCAAACACCGGAGGCCGATCTGCATTGTTCAGCAGCCCTTCTGCCAAATCCGATGCGGGAGTCATATCCTTCAATCCCTGCTGATATTGAATGCCGATCGCATCGCAGCCAAAGTCCTTCGCAATGCGCACCGCCGCGATGTACATCCTGCATTGCTCAATCACTTGTTCCAGCGTCAATTCTGTGGCTGTGTCCTTGCCCAAAGCAAACTTCATGCCTTTATTAACCAGCCAGTTATATACGCCTTCCGCTTCAGTCTGCCTCACCGTCCGCATCCTTGCAACCAGCGCCGACTGGCTGAGCCGCTCTTTGTAAATTCCCGTGGGGTTCAACATCTCATCGTCAATGATGGCGTTATACATGCCCATGCAGCCTTCATCGAAGACTCCCATGATCGCCTTGCGATGCCGTAATTCGCTGGCTAATGCAGCGCCCAGCTTCGCGCTCTCCGCCGGCAGTTGCGCATGATCAAGCGGCTTCACATGCGACACATCGTGCGTGATCTTCCCGTCGCGCAGCCATTCCCCGAGCGCGGCGACAAAATAATCGTCGGTAAAGTCCTTGCTCCAGATGGACGAGAACTCCCTGCCGGCCTTGATCAGCGACCCATTCAGGTTGAGCAGCCCCACCAGTCCCGGCCACTGGCCAGACCAGTTTGCCACCGTCAGAATCGGACCCCTATGGCTCCGCAGCCCCGGAAGCACATGATGGCTATACTGCCAGGCTGCCGTCGCAAAAACCAGTCGCGTCTCGGGATGAATGGTCATGAAGACATCCATGCCCCGCCGTTGCGACGAGATGAAGCCATGCTTGAGTGTCTCGTCGTACGCATGCGCGCGGACCAGCTTGATGCCCTTTTGCGCGAAAGCCGCGGTCAACTTCTCTTCCATATCACGTTGCGCGGGCCAGCAAACCTGGTTGGCTGCGAGACGCAAATCTCCACTGGTGATCAGCAGCACTTCGTCCGCTGCCGGTTTGTTCATTCCGTCGCCTGCGACTGCCATTTTGATCTTCTCCTTGCAATGGGCCTGTGTTCCGCGCTGCCTTTCTGCCAAGCAAGAATATACACCTCGTCTGTGCATCCTCATGCGCTGCGCGGTGAAGGCTTCAGCATAAGCCGCTATCAGGCTGCGGTCGCGTCGATTTGCGTTGAAATCTGCCCAATCCTCGCCGTGCTTTGGAATCGGGAAGAATTTCAGGTCCAATCCGAGTTCAGGTACGCAGGAGTTTTGCTTCCCCATTACGCGCCTTGTGTGAGAGCCGGCTCTCGCCATACCCCACCAACCAGACTCCGCGGCACTTGCCTGAAGCTCCGGAGCCAGCTCAAAAGGGCAATCCTTACCGGGTTGGGTAAAAACTTCCTTCGCAGCAGCCTGCGAGCTGTATCATTTATATGGGCCAAATGTTTTTGTTTTCAATATGTTCACGCGATGTTCACTTTTGGACCCCTGGATGCTCTAATGATCAATACGGGGAATGCCGGGTTTTTCCGGATTGACCAATTGGGGACGCCATTTCAATCGGCGTTTAACTAGCCGGGCTGAATGCGCGGCGCTACCTTAGGAGCGGAAGAATGAAGCTGAATCGATTCGAAGTATTCGCAATGGCCGCGGGTTTCGCAGTGCTCGGCGCAACGGGTTGCGCAACCAAGAACTATGTGCGCACACAGACAACGCCTCTGGTGCAACACGCCGATCAGTTGGACGCCAAGACGGCGGCCAACAATCAGCAGATTCAAGCCGTAGATGAGCGTGCGCAGTCGGGCATCAAACAGGCCCAGACCGCGGCAGACGCAGCCAACCAGAACGCGCAGGGCGCAACCAAGGCGGCTGGCGACGCAAATGTCGCGGCCGTGGATGCAGTCCACCGCGCCGATTCTCTCGATAGCGTGGTAAAAGGGCTGGACAGCTACAAGTCCGTGGCGAATGTCACAGTGACCTTTGGCTTCAATAAATCGACCCTGGACAAGGACGCCATCGCTCAACTGGACACCTTTGCCGCACAGCTTGGCACCGCAAAGAGCTACATCCTCGAAGTCACTGGCGGAACAGACTCAATCGGTTCGGCGGAATACAACTATGAGCTAAGCCAGCGCCGTGCGGATGCAGCGGTTCAATACCTGGCCTCGAAGTATGGGGTTGCCGCGCACCGTTTCTACCTGATCGGAATCGGCAAAGACAAGGAAGTGGCTCCCAACACCACTAAAGAAGGCCGCAAGCAGAACCGCCGAGTTGAGATCCAGTTGCTGACCAACGCGCAGGGCGCAGCTCCGGCTTCAGCCGGTGGGCAGTAGGGATTCAAAATAGCTCTGGCCCGGGCACTACGCACGGGCACATTCGAGGGGCCTATCCTCAGGCGAGGGCAGGTCCCTCGTCTCGTTTGGGAGGGCGCAGTGCGGTCCATCGATCCCGGCCCACAATTGCTGCCGCTGCTTGGACTTACGTCGAACAAGAGGGTAATTCTTACATGCGAAATGTGTATTTTTTACCGGATGCAGGCAGGTTTTCCGGGCAGCAAATTGCTGCACGTTCCTCCCGACAAAAAATAGTTGGCTCGGACCACGATATGTGAAACCATAGTCGGTGAAATTCCAAAAGTGGGCTGCGGATGCAATATTCCATTTAATGTCCTAAATTGACCATAAAAAACGGCGGGGCGCTCATATTTTTAGCTGCTTTTCACAGCTCGACTTTCGACCATATTTTTAATTGGCTTCCGAGGATTCACAAAAGCCTGCGGGTTCGGAACTCCGATTGCAAGGGTTACGTTTAATTGCCAGGGTTACCTTCTAGTAATACGGGAAACGATGTATACGAACGTCAATTGAGCGCTGTTCCAGGCAGATTATGATCCTGCCAGCCATGAGTGGACAGTGTGCAACTTGGGGGCATGTCAATGCGAAACGACTGCACGATCTCGCCCGTAAACGCAAACACTACCTCCTGTGCAGATGCGTCCAGGGGCAAAGCAGCTCTCCGGAAACAAGATTTTGTAACAAGCGCGTCAGGCTCTGAGCAATCGCTTCCGCAGCTCCGCGGAACCCTTGGTCAGCAACACGGAACGAACCAATTCAGAAACAAAGGAAACGCATCGAAATGATCAACAGGCTGTTCGTAGCATCGTCCATGCTCCTGTCCCTTGCAGTGCCCGCATTCGCGAGCGTTGTCGTCACCAACCCTGCCAACGGTACTGAGGTTAGCTCAAGCTTTTCTATCTCTGCTTTTGCCGATAAATGCGGCGATGAGGAAGTTACTTCGATCGGTTATTCGTTCGACAGCAGCGCCGATACGACCGTGGTGGATGGCTCTTCACTCGAAGCCACGGTTGGGTCTTCCGCCGGCACGCATACACTGCATGTCAAGGCGTTTGGTGAAAACGGAGCGGTATGCGTCACCGATGTCATGCTCTCGGTCAAGGCTTCTCCGAGCGAAACCTTCGACATCCCCGGCGATGCAGTCAGTAACAGCAATCTCCAGACATTGGGTAACTGGGGCGCGGCCGGCGATAAAGGAGCGGTGGGCCATTCATCCGGGTCTACGAGAGTCGTCAGCTCGCCTTCTCGGCATGGAGCCACGCGCGAGTTTGTAACCCACTACAAGGACTCCGGTGACGAACGTTATTGGGTCCGGTACGGTGACAATACAACAGACCTGAACTTCTTCTATGACGCGTGGGTCTACCTCACCGATTCCACCAGCAACATCGCCAATATGGAATTTGATCTGAATCAGGTCATGCCCAACCGCTGGACTGTGACCTATGGCATCCAGTGCGACGGCTATTCAGGCACCTGGGATTACACCGCGAACGTGGGAAAGTCCGCCAAGAAATGGCACGACACCTGGAAGCACTCCGGCTCAAAGTGCGATTTGCAATCCTGGAAGAAGAACGCCTGGCATCATGTCCAGGCCGCCTATTCCCGCAATGACTCAGGCGATGTCACATATCATTCGGTTTGGTTGGATGGCAAGGAGTTCCCCATAAACAGAACGGCGTTTTCGGCGTTCGCACTCGGATGGAGCCCGCAGCTAACCACCAACTTCCAGGTTGATGGGCGCGGCAAGAGCGGCGAAAACACGGTGTACCTTGACAGCCTGACGATATCCAGGTGGTGATAAGTTATACCGTTCGGTTTCGCGAAGCGATTCTGAATATCCAAAAGCCCAGGAATTGAAAAGCCCAGGCCTTCCGGCGTACCGGAAGGCCTGGGCTTTTGTGAGCGCTGTTGACACTCATTCGGCTGGCAGGGTTTCTCTAGCCGATTCAGCACGCCGTCGCAAGTGCGCGAACGATCGCCATCCCTGCTCTCTGCCATCCCCGAAAATGATCTGGTGTCCGCGTTTGTGCGACGAGCCTCAGCGCCGAAGTTGAATCAGAGATAGCTGACGATGTTACCGGCAACTCTCAACAGGCGCTGGAATATCGAGCCCGGCAAAACCACAAGCCACTAGAGAAACACAGAAGCCATTGGCACTCCCACGCACAACCCGACTGCGATGCCCGCAATCAGATCGGTGGGATAATGGTGCGCGACCGCGATACGTGCCCATGACAAAAGCAACACCATCGCCGCAAGCACAGGAATCGCTGAATGGTGCTGCCAGCACAGCAACACGCCCACTACCGACAATGTCATGCAGTGACCGCTCGGAAACGAGTATTGGTCCAGGCATCTCATCCCGGTGGAAAGATGCTCCGCAAAGTGACACGGACGCATGCGGGCGATCCTCGGCTTGGCGGAAAAGTACAAGAGGAAAGAGACTGCGGCCCCAAGCGCGGCAACAACCATAAGGCGCCACTCTCCCATAAGCATCAGCCAAAGCAAAATTGGAAGGTAAATCCATCCATCGCACAGGCGGTTCGTCGCGTTGAGAACAGCGGAAAGCGCACGCGGCTGTGAGTGTCGCATCACGCTCGAAACGATTGAAATCTCTCTACGGTTCATGCGCAGAAAGAAGCTGTCCATCTGCGTGCGGTAGAGCTTCTCGGGCACTTCACCAATGCTGGTTTGGTCCATAGGGTTCTCCGCTCTTGAAAGATGCCGCGAACCAAGCATACCGCCCCGGCACTGTAGACTTCCATCAAAATCTCAACGTGGCACTCCAGGCAAGCCAATTTCTCCGGCTCGGGCGCCCGGCAACAGCAATACCTTTCGAGTTCGTCAGCGCGAAGGTGAACTGGTCGATAATTGTTGTGGAATGCCGCTGGCAGCCTCCAACTCCGCAGCCAATTGCTCCACATAGCCGGCCTCGACCTCAATCGCGCGAGCTACTGAAGCGATCTGCCCATCGGCATCTGCATATCGGCGTTCCTCAATTGCCTCGCGAGGTCCAGGCAAAGTCTTGGCGTCGTAACCGGTGTACCATCCCGGTGCGTAGATAAGATGCTGCATCCACGGCCGCCGCGGAAGACCCTGGGCGCTGGTAAGCTTTCTCTCGGCCTGGGTGAGTTCTTCATTCAGAGCCTTCAAGCTGGCAGTGGAAAGAGCCCTTCCTGCGGCTTGGGCGCGGGCCTTGCTGTAGTGTGATGCAGCCTTATCCAGCAACGCGAGCGCATTGTCGAGAGGCGCGAAGTTGAGGAATGGAGGAATTTCCAGAGCAGGTGGCGCGACCATGGGATGTCTCGGATCGCTGGTGAGCTTGTAGACGTTCATTTCGAGGTCGGCCTTGCGTTCGTTCGCTTCGCTGCGCCGCGCTTCAAGCAGAGCTTTCAATTCGCCGCTGTAAACGTGCAGCGTGTCGGCGAGCGCGGCAAAGTCAAAGGGCAACAGGTCAGCCTGCGCCATGCGCAGCACCAGTGTGCCGTCGGTCTGGGCCATGGCGCGACCGTAAACGAAAGTCGTATCCCCAAAGTGGGTGTACCAATAGAAGTCGTCATAAATGGAGTGGTAGATGCCGCCTCGGTCTTCTCCGCCATAACTTGAGTCCAGCGAAGCAATGCCAAGATGATCGATGAACGCGGAGAAATCGGAGCCGCTGCCGAGCGCGCCAATGCGCAGATCGGCACGATTGGCGGCATCTTTGCGCTCTTGCGGACTACCGGAGATAAGATTCCCCGCCTGCCAGCGCTGCCACACTGTGCCTTGGGTCTCAGGATCCTGAATGGACCGCGCCACCTCGTTGACAAGAGGTTCCAGCGAGTGCGATCCCTGCACGGCCAGATAGCCGCGATCGTTGGAGTCGCTGTTGATATAAATGGCCGCGTGCTTGCGCAGCTCATCGGCGTGCTGCTCCGCCCATTCCGTTGAGCCCAGCAGCATGGGCTCCTCGCCGTCCCACGACATATACATGATGGTCCGTTTGGGCTTCCAACCCGTTTGCGCCAGCAGGCCGAGTGCGCGGGCCTCTTCAAGCATTGCCACCTGCCCCGAGATGGGATCTTCAGCGCCATTGACCCAGCCATCGTAGTGGTTGGCGCGCAATACCCAAACGTCCGGCTCTTCCGATCCGCGCATGGTGGCGATTACATCGTTGACCGGCTTAAGATCCCAGTTGAATGCAAGGTGCAGGTGCACCATCGTGGAGGAAGGTCCGATGCGGTACGTCAACGGAAGCGCGCCGTGCCAGTTATCCGGGGCAACGGGGCCTTGAAGCGCTTCGAGCAGCGGCTGCGCATCGGCATATGAGATGGGCAGCGTGGGAATCTTCGCCAGCGAGGCAGCGTCTTCGCGCTTCAGGCGCTTTGCGTCGGCCGTTGCACCGATACCCGGAGTGAGTGGATCGCCTGGATAGAGCGGCGCATCGAGCACGCTGCCCCTCTGAACCCCGTCGGCGGGACGCATGGGGCCGTTGGGAAAAACTGCGTCCTGCGTATAGCCGTCGTCCGCGGGATCGGAGTAAATGATGCATCCGATCGCGCCATGTTCCGCGGCCACCTTGGGCTTGATTCCACGCCATGAGTGGCCATAACGCGCCAGCACAATAGCGCCTTTGACCGAGATTCCATAGCGAGCCAGCTCTTCATAGTCCTGAACCAAGCCGTAGTTCACGTAGATGAGCGGAGCAGTGACATCGCCGTCAGGGGAGTATGCGTTGTAGGTAGGCAGTTGCTCGTCTTTCTGGCTGCTCGTGGGATCGACAGAGACGGCCGGCTCCTCAAGCTTGGCGTGAAAGCTGCCCATTTCAAGCAGCCGAGTTTTGGGAGTGGGAAAGAGGACGTCGAAAGTCTCAATGTGTGCGTCCCAGCCCCACTGCTTGTACTGGGCAAGAATCCAGTCGGCATTCTGTTTGTCGTAAGGCGAGCCAACATGGTGCGGCCGCGCGCTCAGCAACTGCATGTTGGCCCGCATGCGCACTGGATCGGGAATCGCCTGAAAGCGCTTCTCGAGATCAAGCTCATCCTTCGAGCTCGCAGCATTGAATCCAAGCAGTGAGGTTTGGCTGGGTTGCTGGGCAGAAAGGGTGGCAAAAAGGCAGAGTCCTGATAGGCAGCTTGTGGCGTGGCGCAATGTCGCTCCTTAGTAACTCAAGGCTGAACCCGTACATACAGGATTTCCATCTTGCATGCCGTCTAAAGGTCAATATACCCTCGGCGGCCGCGGCAATCGCCTGCGGAGCGGAATGCGTTGCCAAAAATCGGTCTTGGAGCGGTTGGGTCTCTCAGGCTCTTAGACCCGTGATCCAAAGGGAGTAGGGCCGATCGGCGCCCCCGACGGGTTGAATTGGTTTTGAGTTTTCGAGAGAATTTTAGAAATCAATATTCTCTATGCTGTCACTATTGGTGCCAAACACCGCGAAATTTTTGGGAATGTATGGCGGGGACGACGGGCTCGAACCCACGATCTGTGCCGTGACAGTCCACCGTTTTGAGGTTTTTCAACGACTTACAACCCGTGGGGAACGCCTAAGACCACCGAAGTCGTATAAGACGTAGCTTTTTGTGGATCGGATTGTGGATCAGGTTTCTCAGCCTTCCTACGCTTCCTCGTCGGTGAGCGCGTTGCTCTGTTGGCAGCAATTGAGCCAAGGGCCACTTGTCCGGAAAGGCGACTAGAACGAAGCCGCTGGCGCGGCGGACACTGCCTTGATGCGGAGCTATGAGCAGCAGTGGCTAAGGTAG
>Ga0302324_100021208_pt1 | contig 12677 bp, 9 predicted proteins | sample Palsa_T0_1_FD_201949 | JGI IMG/M metagenome (GOLD analysis project Ga0302324, IMG submission 201949) | Peat permafrost microbial communities from Stordalen Mire near Abisko, Sweden - Palsa_T0_1 | ecosystem: Environmental > Terrestrial > Soil > Palsa > Peat permafrost | place: Sweden: Abisko...
CCGACCCCCGCTCGGCGCCTCGCTGGCGTTCGACGGCTCAACCGCTGCGCCTGCCGCGGCCGCCGCGCCGGTGACCGCACCCTTCACCGCGACGGCCGCGCCGCCCGCCGCGGCCACCCCGGCGGCCACACCTGCAGCGCCGCCGACGCCGGTGCCGGAGGCTCCGTCTGCGCCGTGGGCGCCTGCCTGGCCGCCGGCGCCGTTGCGTGCCGCCGCGGCGGCTGGCGCTCTGACCAAGCCGCTGCTGCCGTTTGGTGCGCCATCTGACCCGTGCGGTCCCGCCGGACCTGCAGCCGGACCGCCCGCCGCTGTGCTGCCGGCCGTGGCGAGCCCGCGCAGCGCGCCGGTCGGGCCGCGGAGCAGCATCCCGCTGGCGGCTGCTCCCGCGCCGGCGGCCAGGACGGTTGCGGCGCTGCCGGCGGCGGTCGCGCCGACCATCGGCATCGCGAACCGCATCAGCGCCGGCAACGCGAGGATCGCGAGGACCATCAGCATCAGGCCCGTGATCACGTTCGTCACGCTGCCTGACCCCAACGCGCCGTTGCCGGACAGGCTGAACGCGGTCGCGTACACGATCGCGGCCGCCGGCTTGTACAGCACGAACGCGACCAGCCACCCGCAACTCTTGCGAAACCAATGCCTGCCCGCTTGCGTCGAGGTGAACGCCGCCGTCGTCGGCAACACGCCCGCCAGCAGCACCAGCATCCCGCCGCGGACGACCATCAACACCATCTGCACAAGCGAGGCGAGGATCAACAGCACCCCGAAGATCACGACCAAGATCACGCCGTTCAAACCACCCCCACCAAGCGCCGACAGGGACGCGAGCTTGCCCATTTCCGCTGCGAAGTTGCCGCCGGTCGAGTCGGCGATGATCCATCCGGAGAACTGATCAGCCGCGCTGCTCGCCAGCGCGATCACCGTCAGCCCCGCGCCGGCTGTCGCGACATACACGGCCAGTCCGCGGAGCACCTCGCGGCCGGCGTCAGCGCGCTGCTCCCACGCCATCCGCCCGCACCCGGACAGGACCCCGACGACCGCCGCGGCGGTCATGTACCACCACAAATGCCCCTGAATAAACGCGACCGTCGAGGTCGGCGTCTGGTCACCGGCGCCCGTCGCCAGCGCCGGCGTGGGGGTGCTCATCCAGAAACTCGCCATCGAGCGGACCATCCACGCGGCGGCGCCGCCGACCGCGGAGCCGATCGCGTCCAAGACGGGCGCGGCGATCGTCGACCCCGCGCCGGCGAGCAGCTTCCCGGCCGCGCACAGCGGGTCAAGCCACGAGCACGCCATCCCAAGCATCAGCCGGCCCCCCATGGCACGAACCCGTCAAGGCTCGCCAGCTCCACGGTCGGGGGGCCGCCGTCAAGCCCGCCGGGTGAGACGACCGAGCGCCAATCCCCGCCCTCCCACACCAGCACGCCCGCCTGCGCAACGTCGCTGCCGCCGTCCGGAAGCGCAAACGCGAGCGTGATATCCGCCTGCGCCGGCGAGTAGCTGCTGAAACTGAACCCCACAAGCGACGGCGCCCCACCGACAACCTGCGCAAGCAACGGCGGGTCGGTCTCCTGCGCCTGCCTTACCGCCAGGCTTCTCGCCGGCGACGGCGCCGCCAACTGCTCAAGCAACACGCTCGCGGGCGCTGCGGTCGAGGCGGCCAGCATGTTCACCGCCGCAAACAGGGCGCCTGTCGGCGAGTGCGCGTAACACTCACCAAACCCATCCACCCGCCGCTCCGGCCCGAACGTCGCGGGGGCGCTCGGCTCCGCCATATCGCCGACCAGCACCCACCGCGTATCCGCAGGTGTCGTCGTCGGGACCGCCTGCGAGCCGCCCGACAACGGCCAGCACCCGGCAGCGGCACCCGCCACAGCCGGCGTCGCGGTCCGCGACGGCAACGGAGACCGCGACGGCAACGTGACAGGCGCGCGCGGGCGGGCGTGTGCGCGCGCCGGGCCGCCGCTGGCCAGGTTCCAGGTCGCGACCACGACGCCGGCGGTCGCGATCGCGGTCAACAGCGCCGCCGCGGCCACAAACCCGCGGCCTTGCCGCGGCGTCCGCTCGATCTCGACCCTGGCCATCAGCTGAGCGCGCCGACCAGCGCCGACGCCGACCCCGCGACCACGCACGCGACCAGCACCCACCCGAGCGATGTCGCCTGCTCACCACCACCGCCACCGCGATGGTGCGCCAGCGCCATTCGGCCGGCAGCGACCAGCACCCCGACCACGCACAACGCGAACACCCCCCACGCGACATAGCCAACCAGCGTCGTCAGCTTGTCCGACCCTGGAGGGGCCGTCCCCTCGCCGGGATCGATCACCGCCAACACCAGTGAGCTGAACGCTCCCGCCATCACATACCCGCCTCTCCGCCAAGCGGCCCGGCGGAGCGAAGATCCGCGAGCAGCCGCTCGGCCTCTTTAGGTGAATTGGCCCGCGAGGCAACCTCGCCGGCCCGCCAGCTCTCAACCCACGGAACAGACCAAACCCGCGGCACACCACCACTCAGCACCCGCTCAAAGTCACGCAACACGCGCGGGCGCCGCGTCGGCGCGTCTGCCATCAACACCAGCCCCAACACCTCGAGATCCAGCTCCCGCAGCTGCCAGTCGCGCATCGCGCTCTGCGCCGCACGCAAACCCCGCGCGTCCGTCCTGGCGACCAACACCACCACCGGCTTGGCGGGCGGCGGCGCGACCGGCCACCGATGCCCAGACGCGCGAGTGCCGCGAAACAGCCGCTCGAGCGTGGTCTCCCCAGCGCCGCCATGCACGCCAACCCACCACAGAGCCACATCCCGGTCGCGCTCGCTGACCACGAGATCTCCCAGCCCATCACGAGACCCGTCCAGCTCAGACGGGGTGTCGAGCGTCGCCCAACCGTCTCGGGCTCCCCACGGGTGCTTAGATGAATTCAATGGACTAGAAGTCATTTCAGCTAAGATAACATACAAACATATATGAACAAGAGTAAATCAGCTCAACTCAATGGGAAGCACGGTACCGACCCAAGCAGCGCGGTCGCGCTACACGCGAGCGCACGGCTCGTGAACGGCACCGCCCGCGCAGACGAAGACCCCCTCCGTGACGAGCAGGCGCCGTGAGCACCGCTCCGGAGAAGCCCGGCGACCTCGCCGGGACCGAGCTGGCCCGGCTCGCTGACGAGATCGCCGACCGGCTCGCCCAACGCCTCGGCCCAGCCCTCGCCGAGCTGCTCGTCGAGCTCGACCCGCTCGCCCCAGCTCCAGGCGGACACGCGATCCTCGCCACTCGCGGCGGTCTGGACTCAGCGGAGCTCTGGAGCGCCCGCCAAGTGGCCGCGCACTACGGCGTCGGCGCTGGGTTCGTCTACGAGCACGCGAACGAGCTCGGCTGCATCCGCCTCGGCGGCGGACCGCGAGCGAGACTCCGGTTCGACCCACAAACCGTGCGCGACCGATGGTCCACCCTCAGAGCACCACCACCGACCGCCACGCCCCGAACCCGACGACGCCAATCAGCAACCAGCCGGGAACGTCGCGCGAAGGCGCGAGGCTACGAGCTGATCGAATACGACCGCGAGCCATGAACCCCCACGCTCATAAACTCGACGGGCACGGCCCGCGAGCCGGCGACGCCGAGCGGGCGGAACGCCATCACGAGGAGGACCCTGTGGAGAAGAGAGCGCGCGGAGAGGTCCGTGTGCACCAGCGCCTTGACGGCTCGCGCACGTACAGCCTGCGCTTCCGCGTCGAGGGCAAGAGGCGGAGCATCACACTTGGCACAGACGCCGACGGATGGACGATGCGCAAGGCCGAGCGCAAGCTCGACGACATCCTTGCTGCCGTTAGAGTCGGCGTATGGCAGCCGGCAGCGCCGCCGGAGCCATCCGATCACACTGACGGGACCTTTCACGAGTTCGCGTCAAGGTGGTGGGCCGCCCGAAAGGCCGAGGGTCTGCGTCCCAAGACCCAGCTCGACTACGAGTGGCAGTTGCGGAAGCATCTGTTGCCTTTCTTCGCCGACCATCAGGTCTCGGAGATCGACACCGCGGCGGTGGAGCGATACCGGCAAGAAAAGCTGATCGAGCGTGAGCACATCGACGCAATGGCGGCTGCGGGCGAACCGCTTCGCGACAAACGTGGACAGCGGCGCAAGTCGATGAGCAATCGCAGCATCAACACGACGCTGTCGACGTTGTCACAGATCTTGGAGAGCGCAGTGGAGCAAGGGCTCCTTGTCAGCAATCCGGCGAGCAGCAAGCGCCGGCGGTTGAAGACGTCAAAGCCCGTCCGGCGCCTTCTGGAGGCAGACGAGCTGAGGGATCTATTGCGAACGGCGGGGGAGATGGATCGCATCTCGATTCGGTACCCGATTGGGCGACGACCGATGATCGCCGTCATGGCGAAGTCCGGGCTGAGGGTGACGGAGATGTGTCAGCTGCGGTGGCGAGACGTCGACGTCCACCACCAGCGTCTGATCATCAGAGAGGCGAAGACGGACGCTGGCGTCCGCGACGTAGACCTCAGCCTCGATCTCATGGAGGAGCTGATGGCCTGGCGGAGCAGTCACATGGTCGCCTCGCCAGACGGGTTCGTGTTCGCGACACAGAGCGGTCAACCGCGAGACAAGGACAACGTGCGGCGGAGACTCGCTGCCGTCGTCCAGAAGACCAATGAGCAGCGCGAGGGGCGAGGGCTTCCGGCGGTTCCGCCGATCAGTCCTCACGCGCTCCGGCGCACATACATCAGCCTGCTGATCGAGGCGAGGGCCCCTCTGCCATACGTGATGCGGCAGGTAGGACACGAGGACTCGCGAACCACCCTCGAGGTCTACGCGCAGGTTCAGCAGCGGCTCAGCCGTAAGCAGGTTCACCAGGCCTTCGACGACCTGCTGGCAGACGTCGAGGAGGTCGTTGAAGTTCCGACCGAAGGTCGCGAAAAGATGTTCCAGCCGACAGCCAAGTCGGCCTCCCACGACACGCCGATCGGCGTGCGTAGGAGAGATAATGGTCAGCGTGGTCCACGCGAGTGGTCCACAGAAGCCATTTAGCAGCTCCGGGGATGACGCTCAGCCACCCAACGAAAAGAGAAAACCCCGCAATTGCGGGGCGTTCTGTGATGGAGCTAGCCGGGCTCGAACCGGCGACCTCCTGGGTGCGATCCAGGCGCTCTCCCAACTGAGCTATAGCCCCGTGCAGCGGCCGGGCCGCGCGGTTGGCGACAGTGTAGCCCCGCAGGTCGGTGGCTGGCCCGTGCGAGAGACGTTGCGCGTCGTGCGTCCGTTCGGGTCGGCGAGTAGGCTTTAGCCATGGGTCTGCTTGACGACGCGATCCGCGAGCACCTTGACCTGAAGCGTCGGCGCGGGGCCGATCCCGCCGAGATCGAGCGAGCTGAGCATGAGGCGCTCGGTCCAGTGCGACGGGACTCGTTGACCGCCTCAATGACGATCGACGATCGACCGCCCGACTTCACGGCCAACGCTGAGCCGCACCGTCTCACAGTCGACGAGCCGCGCCAGGCTCATCGCCGGCGAGGCCTGCTACGTCGCCGGCACGCGCCGGAGCCCGACTTCTATGCAGACCTAGTGCCGTCATCGCCGGACGTGCCCGATGAAGAATTGGGCGAAGACAGCCTAAGCTCGATCGACGCTCGCGAACCCGAGGCAACGAGCCCGCACTTGGTGCCCGAAGAGCACGAAGCGCCGGATCCAGCCGGCGGCGCCGCTCCCGCATCGGGCACGCCACCCCCCGTCGCTGCGCCCGGCTCATCACCCCCGGCTCCGGACGACCCTCGCGAAACCGCGGAATACGACATCGAGGCGGCCTTCGCAGCTCCGGCGGAGCCCACTGCCGGCGACGTCCTCGAGGAAACCCCTGAGTTCCTCCAGGACACGCCCGAGCACGACCGCCTCTGGTTCGAGCAGCGACCGCCTAAGGACTTCGACTTCGACGGCTGACGGACCGCCGGAGCCGCCGCGTTAAACTCGACCACTCGCGGGGCCATAGCTCAGATGGGAGAGCGCCTGCTTTGCAAGCAGGAGGTCACCGGTTCGATCCCGGTTGGCTCCACTCACGAAGTCCTGCTAAGCGCCATTAAACTAACTTGCGGTACGCCGTCGTCGGGACCAAGGGAACAAGTGAGTAAGTCGGTTGACATTGTCGGAAGGACGGTTCGGCGTCGGGGAACCACGACGGACAGTCCTCTTGGTAGCCGACAGCGCAGCTGACTCGTGGTCGTGCAGAAGCGCCCATTTGCATGAGCACGGCGACGGACGGAGCGGAAATCCGGCGTGCCTCCTTCAGCGGCTTTGCGGCCATCTCCCCGGGCGAAGCGAAGGTGCCTCCTTTGACCTGCTGCGGTGCTTCGGGCGTCCGGCATGAGGCGGGCCAGCAAGCGGATGTCTCGGGATCATCACTCTCCCGTGGGATTCGTTGCAGAAGTGCGGAGGCGTCCCGGTCCGAGTATCGAGTCTGCCCAGCAGCATCAGTCTCGTCGAGGTCCAGGGAGACTTCCGGTTCCTGGGTGGCCCCGCGTGGCAGCACGCGACCACGAACAAGCACGACTGCTTGCTCGGCATGCGGCGTCCGCAAGCACGGGAGCCTGGTGCTATTGCTCGTCCGGCGAAGCGGCGCTCTGATATTTGCCCGGCCCTCGAATAGCGGGTGTCCTCAAAACTCGTGCTGTGTCGTTACCCGTCAGCTCAGCATCCGACGCACTGGTCCGGCTGGTTTCTCTCGATTGTGGTGTTCGTGAGGGTGACGGGCGAGGTTGTGAACAGACCGCCGCCTTGGAGGGTGATGCCGGTGGTTCCGGTCAGTACGTTGTTTGTCACGCTCGTGTTCTCGAGCGTCAGCTGCACGGGCGGCCCGGAGAGGTCGACGCCGTTCCAGATTCCACCGCCCTGGGCCACGCCGGTCGGCCCGGCGGCTCGTCCTACGTTGTCGCTGATCTGGACGTTGCGCATCACCAACAGGCTGTTGTTGAAGACCGCGCCGCCGAGAACGCTGGCCGAGCCGGTGGAGCTCTGGGCCTGCGTGATGTTGCCGCTGATGACCGAGTTCTCGACCGTGACGAGCGGGGGGTCACCGGTGAAGTTGAACACCGCCAGGCCGCCGTTGGTTGCGGCCGCGCCGTTGGGGCTCGTAGAGGTCGCGACATTGTCGTCGATCTTGGTGTCGCTGATCGTGCCGGGGCCGTCGAGTTCGATCGCGGTGCCGCTCGGGCCGGAATCCACCGAGGTCGCCGATGTGGTGATCCCGCGGTTGTGATCGATGTCGGCGTTCTGCATCGTGAGCGGGCTATCGCCGACGTTAATTGCAGCGTCGAACGCGGCCGGCTCGCCCTCCGGGTCGGTCGCGGTGACCGAGTTGCCGCCGATCGTCGTGTTCTGGACGGTCGTCGGGATGTCGTCGCCCACGTGGATGCCCCCGGCGTTGGCGTTCATGTTAATCAACGCCCCGTCCCCGAAGGACGGCAAGTTGCTCGTCAGCGTGCTGGCGTTGCCGCTCACGACGCTGTTGCGGATCACGAGCGCGCACGTCGGCGCGGGAGCGACGCACGTGTTCGGCGGTGAGAAGGAGGTGTCGAACATGATCCCGGCGCCTTCGGCGAAACGTCCGTCGGGAGCGGTTGCGATTGCCCGATTGCCGGTCACGACGCTGCCCTCCACGGTGAGCGTGCCCTGCTGGCTGTAGATGCCCGCTCCGTCCGCGTCGCTTGTGACCGCGCCGGCCGCCGTGTTGTTGCTGACCGTTGTGTGCTCGAGCGTAACGTCGCCCCAGCTGTCGATGCCGCCCCCGCCTGCCTGCGCGAACTGGCAGTCCCCGGTAGGACCGCAGGAAAAGCCTGCGTCGACCGCCGAGGTCGGCGCAACCGCGTTGCCCTTGATGACGCTGCCGGTGATCGTGAGGGTGGCGCCGGTCCCGTTATTTGTCGCGGGGGGAACCCAGACGCCGCCGCCGAGCGCAAGATTGTTCTCGCCAAACGCGGAGTTGGTGTCCCCTCCGGTGATTGTGACGCCGCTGATCCCGACTGTGGGCTCGCTCCCGGCGTTGTAGACCCCAACCGTGATCACCGGGCCGCCTCCGCTGATCGTCGTCTGCCGAGCGCCCGCGCCATTCAGCGTCAGGTCCTTGGAGATCGTGAACCCGCCTTGGTAAGTGCCAGGAGCGACGTTTACGGTGTCGCCGTTGTTCGCGGACGCAGCCGCAGCGGCAACCTGGGAATAAGCGCAGCCGTGCGGGCAGACGTCCAGCGTCGCCGCCGATGCGGGCGCGACGGCGATCCACGCCGGCGCCAGCAGGAGGCTTGCCAGCGCGATCGCGGCCGTCGCCGTCGTTCGGATTGAAGGTCGCATTGAGGTGAGCCTGCGGTTCATGACACGCGTCCTGTCCCTGATCGGGCGTCGGTGGAGTTCGTCGGGCGAGATGGTGTCCGTGGGCGATAGCAATTCGATAAACGCCTTGCTCCGCGGAGGTTTCTGCGGATCGCGCGGAGCGAGTAACGTTCGCTCGCGGAAAGGGACCGGGGCATGGACTTTCGGATTCTTGGTCGGTTTGAGGTCCTCGACGATGGGCGGGAACTGGCGCTCGGGGGCGGGCGGCAGCGCGCGGTGCTGGCCATTCTGTTGCTGCATCGGCGGGACGTGGTCTCGATCGGATCCCTGGTGGACGGGCTGTGGGGGGAGCGGCCGCCGCCGACGGCGGTCCAGACGGTCCGGGTGTACGTCTCGCGCCTACGCAAGGCGCTCGGTGACGGAGTCCTGGAGACGCACGGCCGGGGATATCTGCTCGCGGTCGATCCGGCCCAGCTCGATGCAGAGCGATTCGAGGCGTCCGTCGCCGACGGTCGCGCTGCGCTCGAATCGGGCGATGCCGGACGCGCCGCCGAGCTGCTCGTAGCCGGACTTCAGCTGTGGCGCGGCCGGGCTTTGGAGGAGTTCGCCTACGAGCCGTTCGCGCAGGCCGAGATCGCAAGGCTCGACGAGGCGCGACTCGCGGCGCTCGAGGATCGGAGCGACGCTGAGCTGCGCATGGGTGGCGGGGCGGAGCTCGTGCCCGAGCTCGAGCAGCTCGTCGTAGAACATCCGCTGCGGGAGCGGTTGCTCTCGAGTCTGATGGTTGCGATGTATCGCGCCGGGCGCCAGACCGACGCGCTCGAGGTGTTCCAGATCGCCCGCCGGCGGCTGGTTGACGAGCTCGGCCTCGAACCCGGTCCGGAGTTGCATGAGCTGCAGCGACGGATCCTCGAGCACGACCCGTCGTTAGGGGCGCCACGGCGGCTTGCGCCGCGGTCCGGCCCGCGGCGCGCGCGATCGGTCGTAGTGGCCGCGGTCGGGGCGCTCGCCGCGCTTGTCGTGGGCGTGCTCGTGTTGACCGGGGGCGCGACGGCCCGGCCGCCGAGTCTGGCTCGGGGTGTCAGCGGGATCGTGGGGTTGGACGCCGGATCGGACAGGCTCGTGGACGCAACTGCGCTTGTGGGGGTACCGGGTGCGGTCACGGCTGCTGGCGGTTCGCTGTGGGTGGCGGATCCCGTGGCGGAGCGGGTGTATCAGGTCGACCCCGGATCGGGATTGGTGCTCGACCGGATCCCTGTCGGCGCTGAGCCTGGGGGCATCGTCAGCGGCGATGGGGCGGTCTGGGTCGTGAGCACGGTCGGCTCGACCCTGACGCGGATCGACCCCAGCACCGATACCGTGGTCGCGACGATTGACCTTCCCGGCGCGAATCCGGATGCGATCGCGTATGGCGCGGGCGGGTTGTGGGTCGCTGATTCGGTCGAGCGCGAGTTGTTCGAGATCGACCCGGCGACCGATGGCCTGGAGCGGACGTGGCAGTTGGATCTGCAGCCGAGCGCGATCGCGACAGGCGACGGGGCGGTCTGGGTCGCCGGGTACGGCAACGCGACGGTCGAGAAACTCGACCCCGCCACAGGGAAGGCGATCGGGCAGGTTCATGTCGGTGATGGACCGGTGGCGCTCGCGTTCGCGTCCGGTTCGCTGTGGGTTGCCAACAGTCTTGACTCGACCGTCTCGCGTGTGGACCCGAGCACCCTGGCGGTGAGGGGCGTGATCCCAGTCGGGAGCGGGCCGGCGGCGCTGGCGGCCGGCGCGGGCGCGATATGGGTCGCCAACCAGTACTCAGGCACCGTCTCTCGGATCGATCCTCGGAGCGACAGGATTGCGAGGAGTGTCGCTGTGGGTGGTGCCCCGACCTCGCTCACCGTCAATGGTGGCCGGTTGTGGGCCGGCGTCCCGGCCGTCAGCGGCAGCCACCGCGGCGGAACGCTGGTGATCGTCACCCCAGGGCCGCTGACCTCCACCCAGATCTCGAACCTGACGAGCGACCCTGCGTTCTACGCGAGCGCGAACAACCCGCAGTTCACCGGGCTGACCTGGGACGCGCTCGTGACCTTCCAGCAGAGCACCGGCGCCGGTGGGGTGCGGCTCGTGCCCGACCTTGCTGTTTCGATCCCGACGCCGACTGACGGCGGCAGGACCTACGCGTTCCGCGTCCGTCGGGGTATCCGCTACTCCGACGGTCAGCCGCTGCTTGCCGGGGATTTTCGTCGCGGGGTCGAGCGGCTGTTCCGAGACCGCTCGCCGGGCACTTCGGTGTACGCCGGCCTCGTCGGCGCCGCCGCCTGCGTCCGCCATCCAAGCGGCTGCAACCTCGTCCAAGGGATCGTGACCAACAACGCCCAAGGCACCGTCGTGTTCCACTTCACCGAGCCGGACCCGGAGTTCCTCGACCAGCTAACCGAGTTCGCGTTCTCGGCGCCGGTCCCGCCCGGCACCCCAGACCGAGAACCAGGGCAGCGCACGGTCCCCGGCACCGGCCCCTACGAGATCGTCGCCAACAGCCCCGCCGAGATCCGGTTCGTGCGCAACCCGTACTTCCGCGAGTGGTCCCACGCCGCCCAGCCGGCCGGCAACCCGAACGAGATTGTGTGGCAGAGTGCCCCGAGCCTGCAGGCCGCCGTGACCGCGGTCGAGCAGGGACGCGCTGACTGGCTCTTCGGCCAACCCCCCTACGCCGAGTACCACCAACTCGAGCTGCAGGACCCGGGTCAGCTGCACAACAACCCTCAGTGGTCAGTGAACTTCCTGCCGATCAACACCCACGTCGCCCCGTTCAACGACCTGGACGTCAGGCAGGCGCTCAACTACGCGATCAACCGTGCCAAGATCGCCCAGTTCTATGGCGGGCCGAGCTTCGCGGCCCCTGCCTGCCAGGCGATCGTGCCCGGGATACCCGGCTACGGCCGCTACTGCCCGTATACGCTGCACCGCCGTGCCAACGGCGCCTGGAGCGCCCCTGACATGACGCTCGCCCGGCAGCTCGTCGCCCGCTCCGGAACGATCGGGGAGCGGATCGAGCTCATCGGCGCTCCCCCTGACGCGTTCACTCCCACAGCAATCACCGGATACATCGCTGGCGTCCTGCGCGCGCTCGGCTACCGCGTCCACGTGAGCGTGATTCCGTTTGCCTCGATCACGCCAGCGATGATGGACTCCCTTCAGATGCAGGACAACGGGAACTGGATCCCGAACTACCCCGACCCATCCTCCTATGTGCCCTCGTTCTTCAGCTGCGGCGGTTCCACCAGCAACGACTACTACTGCAACCCGGCGATCGACCACGAGATGCGAGACGCCGAACTGCTCGAACTCACAGACCCACCCGCAGCAGACGCCCTCTGGGAAAGAGTTGACCGCCAACTGACCAACAACGCCGAGTGGGTAACGACCGTCGACAACCGCGAAGTCGAACTCACCTCCAGCCACCTGCACAACTACGAATACAACCCGGTCTGGGGCTTCCTCGCCGACCAAACCTGGGTCAAGTAGCCCACCACAATCCATGGCGGCGCCAGCTTGCGCTTCGCCGTCGGGAGTGGGCGCGTCGTGCGTCGCGATTGAGTGCGCCGCTCGTGAGGACAGGGGCTATCCGGTGAACGGGCCGCGAGCAGAGCGCTGGCTCACCGGGCGAAGCGAAAGTATCGGCGTCGGAGCGCTTGCCGACGCTGCGCCGCGCGGCAAGCGCGACGTGTGCCGCGGTTCGGCTAATCAGCAGGTGGTACTGACCGAAGAGCAGCAGTCGTCGCGACCTCGACCCGGCTTCTCCCAAGGAACGAACTCAGCGCTCTCCCAGCTCGCACTGGTCCGCTTACCCAGGGAGCGCCAAAAGCGGCAGTGGTGATCCCGACCCCCATCCGCTTGCTGGCCCGCCTCGTGCCGGACGCCCGCAAGCACCGCAGCGGGTCAAAGGAGGCACCTTCGCTTCGCCCGGGGAGATGGCCGCAAAGCGCTGAAGGAGGCACCCCGGATTTCTGCCCGGTCCGTCGCCGTGCTGATGGGGTTCGGTGCTCGTGCGCGACCGCGAGTCAGTCGAGCTTCGGCGACGAGCGGGAGATGATTCGCAAGTTTGGGAGGAGTGCTAGTGCTCGTCGTGGTCAGGGCTGCGCCTGCGGGCCGTCGACGGGCAGATCTCACGCAGGCCTTCCGCATCATCGGCAGCTCGGAAAAACAGAAGCTCACAGAATCTTGTGAGGTTCTGTGATTTTCGATACGTTGCCCCTGGGGCGGGAGCGAGGCGACCGTGCGCGTCGCGAAGGCGGATCTGGTCCCGACCGATCACAACCTCCGCGAGCAGTATCCGGATTGGCAGGCGCTGGAGCGGGCGTGCCAGGAG
>Ga0302324_100021209_pt1 | contig 12677 bp, 7 predicted proteins | sample Palsa_T0_1_FD_201949 | JGI IMG/M metagenome (GOLD analysis project Ga0302324, IMG submission 201949) | Peat permafrost microbial communities from Stordalen Mire near Abisko, Sweden - Palsa_T0_1 | ecosystem: Environmental > Terrestrial > Soil > Palsa > Peat permafrost | place: Sweden: Abisko...
CCCGCAAAAGGTAATTATCCCTTGACTGTAGGTATGGACAATTCGTATATTGATTATCGCCTTGGCGGCATGGCGAGGTATTCTCTTCCGCCACGAAAAGACATCAATATGCGAGTACCCGATGAGGTGCTGAAGTGCGTCGTGTTTCTCGGCGTCGAGCACGGGGTCTCTGTCAAATGGGTAGGTACGGGCTTTCTGGTCTCACTGGAAGAGAAAAAGGGCGAAGACACATTTCGATTCACTTATCTGGTTACGGCCAATCATGTTGCTGACGATCTTGACGGAGTGCCTTTCAAGATTCGCGCAAACCGCAAATCGGGAGAAGCGGTAGAGATCGCAGCGAACGAGTATGGCGATTTGGTATGGCATCGGCACCCAAAAGGAGAGTCGGTTGACGTTGCGGTCTGCTGGTGGCAAATGCCGTCGCGTGATCTGGATTTGCTTTCCATCCCAACGGGCATGTTTCTCACGCGGGAGATCGCGGAAAAAACGAACGTCGGTCCCGGCGACGAGGTTTCGATAACTGGGCTGTTCACAAAGATCAAGGGCCAATCGAAAAACCTGCCCATCGTCAGAATCGGCAATCTGGCTATGGTGCCACATGGGCCGGTAGTTCCCAGCGGTGTGGGGAATATCGAGGCGTACCTTGTCGAAGTGAAGTCGCTGGGAGGAATAAGCGGTTCTCCGGTTTTCATCCGGCAGACGGTCGATATCCCCGGATTGTTCCTGTGGGGAACGAATACCCCCGCGACCGCGCAGGCGTATTCGAACGTCATTCGCCTGCTGGGACTGGCGCATGGCCACTGGAACATAGATCTAGAAGAAATCGACAATCCGATGATTAAGCACGTGGAAGACGGATTCAACGTGGGACTTGCCATCGTGGTACCGGCATCGCATATATTAGAAGTGCTGCACTGCGGCGAGGTAACGGATATGCGAAGAAAACTCAAAGATGCAGAGATCGGGAAAACCAAGGGCGCGACGATGGATTCAGCCAATGACGAAACCAGTTTTACGAAAGAGGATTTCGAGGCCGCGCTCAAGAAGGCAAGCCGCAAGATAGACCCGAAGTCCAAAACCTAAATCGGCGTATTCTAAAGTAATGACGGAGAATTGGGTTGAGCGACGTGCCTTGCGCGAGAAGATTCTCAGTGTATGCGCCCCAGAATTGTGGGTCAGAGTCGGCACCGTGCTTGATGACTCTTGTACACACTTCAATGATGAATATTCCCACATCGGAAAACTTGAGAATCATCCCGAAAACGGCCGCCGAATCATAGTCGCCCTTACTTTTCCTGATCCAGAAAAAAAGAGCACCTACGTGCTATTCCAGTTTGATGAAGACAAGCGACGGATATCTGTAACAACTGAAAACGGCGGCACCGAACGCTTTGAGATTGATGCCGACATTGACGCGAACGAAGCCCATTGCTTCATAAAGTCTTCCGCCGGGAAGGCTCTAACCGTGAATGATTTTGCGGAAGCTACGCTGAAAAACATATTGTTCCCGAGTCCGACATCGAAATCTAGACCGCCAAAAAGAGGCGCATCTGCAGGGTGAAGCCAGACTGCTTTCGAGTCAGAATGGCTCAACCGCGACCGGCGCTTTCCGCACCACTGCATCTCTCTTTTCAACCTGCTGCAAAAAACTGAGGAACATCGGCTGCTCATCGAATCGGCGATTGTAGCGAAAGCTGTATTCGTTGAGGTAGGTCTGGAGGTAGTGACGGCCAACCGAATGATAGACGCCGCGAATCCCGGTCTTAATAAGCGACCAGAAACCTTCGATGGTGTTCGTGTGAACGTCGCCCATCACATAAATCTTTTCGCTGTGATTGATGCGGCGATGGTTGTATTCATTGATGTGCCGATCCATGAGATCGTAAGAAGCGAAGTCATCCGTGAACACTGTGCTCTTAGGCAGGACGTGTTCCTTAACCAAGCCGAGCAAGGTGGAACCTTTCACGTCGGCAGCAACTACGGCTCTGACGCGCCCCTTGCGCTCTACCATGCCAACGACGGTCGTTTTCTTGTCCTTCTGGTCACCGGCCAGCGGGCGTCCTACTGTGCCTTTGCGCCGTCCGCCAAAATACATCTCATCCATTTCGACGCCGGGGCCAGACTTTCCGCCCAGCGGTGCGGCCTTCTCATCGTCAAGCATCGTGCGAATCTGTTTGAACATGCGCCACGCGGTTTTGTAGGTGACGCCCGTCTCGCGCTGAATCTGTTTTGCCGAGATTCCGCAGCGGGTCTGTGCCATGAGGTAGATCGCATAAAACCAAGTGGTCAGCGGGGTGGGCGACTTGTGAAAGATCGTGTTGGCGGTCGGATGAACGTGATGGCCGCAATGGTCGCAGGAGTAGGACGGGCGACTCTTAACGCGATGATGTTTTGTGACCGCGTTGCAGGCTTCGCAAAAGATGCCATCCGGGTACAGGTAGTTGCGGAGCCATTCAAGGCAGGTCGCGTCATCTGGGAATTGGCGCTGGAAGTCTTTCAGGGTGTACTTCAGCATGTTCGGCTTGCGATTGTTGTGGGCCATAATCTTACCTACTCTCAGGTAAAATCATAGCAAATAGCCATACCTACTGTCAAGGGATAATTACCCACGCAAAATATCGGGTTTAAAGGACTTATAGGTAAAATATTCCGGAATAAGGACTTAGCTGGCTCAAGTTCAGCTGAAATGCCGGGCCCGCCCAAGCAGAGCTTGGACGGTGCACCCTTTTGGATAACTGGCACACTTGTCGCTGCGCCATTCAGTGGAGATTCTCGCGCGGGGACGGGGTCGGTGTCTGTGACCGGGATCACAGTACGGTTGTGATGAATCCAAAGGCGCGCGGGCGAGGAAAGGGTGTAGGGGGCCTTCGACTCCGCCAAACCCATTCGCGAAGCAAATGGTTTGGCTACGCTCAGGAAGACAGGGTTTCTGGTTGCGGTCGACACGGGAGAAGAACAAAGGCCTCACCTGTTCGGTGAGGCCTGGAGTGTTATGCGGAATTGGTTCGAGGCGTCACGGTTGTGGCGCCTCGAAGGCCGAAGTTAGAAGCGAACGCGAACGCCCAACTCAATCTCGCGGTCGCCGCCCGTTGTCTCCTGCGCCGAGCCCCCGATACCGCCGAAACCGGTGGGTCCCTGGTAGAGACCCATGCCAATTGGATCCAGCCATTGATTATGGTTAAAGACGTTAGCAACGACGCCTTGAAAATCCAGGCTAACGCCCTCCGTCACTCGGATATTCTTCTTGGCACTGAAGTCCATATTCCAATAAGGCAGACCCGTGAGATTGCCATAGCCGCCGTCGCGGGTATCCAGCCCCAGAATCGGATTACGGAAATCGTTCACCGCAGTCGGACCCTGCTTAAAGATGTTGACATTAAGGGGGCCATAACCAGCGCCCTTGTAGGCGTGACCGCTTTTAATGGGATTGATCGGCAGGGCGTTTTCATTGCCAAAGTAGTTGCTGTTATCCCCTGCTCCAAATTCCTGACCATCGCCGGTGTCGGTCAAGACCTCGATCGGCGAGCCGGAACCAGCAGCCAATACAGACGAGAACGACCATCCACCCAGCACCCGTCCCATCAGTCCTTGCTGCCCCTTAAAGAAGGGCGGCTGGTACACGAAGAAGACGTTGTAGACGAACTTGCGGTCAAAGGCCTGATCGCCATACATCGTCTTCAGATTGAAGGGATCGTCCGGTGTATATTCGCTGTCGGCCTGGACGACGGCTCCAGTCCCCAGCGCTTTGGACCAGGTGAAGTTCGACTGCAGAGTCAATCCCCTCCAGTCGGCCATCTTGAGAGAGACGAAGCCAGCATTGTAATTTCCGTAGCCTACGCTGGCGTTAACCGCAGGTCCCGACGTCATCTGCGGCCCAAAGGGCCCTTGGGTTGTGTTCATCATGGTGTTCCCTAGGGTTGCGAATCCCTGGCCGCCGCAAGTGTTGCAGCCGGCGCCGGAATCGATATCGCTCCACAGGCTCCACACCTGCGCTAATTGGAAGTTTGCGCCTTCGTTGCTTACCACGGCGGCGGTACAGCTCGACGCGCCGGCACAATAAGCATGGCTCATCGCCGCCTCGAAGAACGGTTGAGGCGTAATGCTGGCGGTCGGGAGGGGCCCGCCCGCGCCATTGCCGTTGCAGCCACCGCCCGCCAGGCCTTGAACGCCGCCGCACATTTGCAGTACGACATTCTTATAGGCATTAGCGAACGTCTGCCCGCCCAGTGTCATCATGTAGGGCACGGCGTTGAGGTTGATGGGCTGATACTCGTGGGTGATTTTGCGCCCAATGTAGCCAATTTCCAGGTTAACCCTGCGGGACAACTGGCGCTGAATGGTGACGTCGAACGAATCAATCTGGTTGGGCCGGAAATTCGGATCCAAGGCCTCGGCGGTAGCAGCCGAAATCGCATTGTATCCGGGATAGTCCGGTTGGGGCAGCGTTGCACTGGGCGTCGGGAGCGGAGCAGTCATGCCATCGAGACCAAGTGACGTAGGACCAATACGGAAAGCATTGCTCGGACAAGTAGCAACGGCTTGTCCGCTCGCATTGTTCGGGCAGGAGGTACCGTTGGTCGGGGTGAGGACCTGCACGGGTTGGATGAGGCCGGTGCCCAGCAACGGCACCAACACCAGATCCACACCGTTCAAGCGGCCGTATTGGCGGCCATAGCCGGCGCGAATGACCGTATTTTCGTGCCCGAAGACTTTGCCGGCAAGAGATTCACTGTCGAAGTGCGGGCTCCAAGCCGCAGCGATACGCGGGCTGAACGAGCCGTAGAACGGGTTATAGGGATACTTCAGCCCACCGGCGGTATTGCCGACCAGGGAGAAACCGATTTCGGGATTGTAGTTTTGACCCAGCAGTGCTTCACGTTTCCGAGTCGACAAGTAGCTTTCAGCCGAAACTGGCTGGTCTGACTGGTCCACCAGTTCCACCTGCCTGCCCTGTGCTTCCACAGGCGGCATCTCCAGCGTCCAGCCTAAGCCGTAAGTCAGGGTGAACGTCGGCTTCATGTGCCAGGTGTCGCTGAAATAAACGTTGTAGTAGGGAATGGTGCTCTGGTCGGATGCCGGAGTCAGAGGAGGATTCAAGGTCAGAGTTGGGCCGGAACGGGTAAAGGCGTCCTGGGCGATGGAAACGATGCCGAGTGCTGCCGCGGTAAGGGATCCGCAATTGGGGACGGTGACGCCCGTTGCTGTGCAAAAGGGTAAGTCCGCCGTGAGTCCCGACCCGTTCGTTCCGTTGCCCAGCATGTACACAGGCTGATAATTGATACCGCCGCCATTATCGGTGCGTTGATGGTAGTCCCAGTTGTGCTGATAGGTGCCGCCAAACTGGAACAGGTGGTTGCCTTTCAATGTGGAAATATCATCGCGCAGCATCTGATCGTGCCCGTCCCAGAAACGGTTGCGGGTCTGCTGCGTGTTTACGTTGTACGGTCCCAGGTCCTCGGTTGCTCCATCGGCCTGGCCGCTGAAAATCTCGAGCGCCCCGCCCAGCGTGCCTAGAGAGGACGGCTGGGGAGTATCTCCGGTCCGGGCGTACGCCCAATAGTTACGCAGGAAACTGTAGTGGAGGTCATTGGTGGTGTTGGTGGTGACGTTGGTGGTCAGCCCCCCCACCCAGTAAAATGCGTCCTGCGGAACTTTGGACTGGGAAGTGGGGGTGCCGAGCGTGTCCCCGGCGAAGCCGCCACCGATATCAACTTGACTGTCATTGGAAGTCTTTATCTTGAAATAACGGAAGCTGGACATGAAGTGCCACTTGGCGGAAAAATCGTGGTCCAGGCGGATAACGCTGAAGTTGCTCGTCGTTGGAATGGAGAGGTTGGCCGCGAATCCCTGCACGTTGACGCCGTCGCATAGTGGGTTGGCGAAATAGCAGGCAGAATTCGGCAGCGGCTCGTAGGTGTTCCATAGCGTCTGAATCAGGGGATCGATTCCAATCCCACGCGGGTCGAGAGCTTGCAAATTGTAAGTAGTGCCGGTCACGGTATCCGTCACTAGGCCCGAGCGCAACGCAACCGATGGGACGTTTCTTTCGATTGTCTCGGAGTTCGGGAAGCGGAACCCCTCGTAATTGGCAAAGAAGTAGGTCTTACCGCCAAGAATCTCTTTCGGGATAAGCGGGCCGCCAATTGCGCCACCAAAACGGCTGTAGTGGAAGCTGGGAACCGGGGTAACGGCAAAAGCTCCACCGTCGGTGAAGTTATTCTGCGCGCTATTCGACGACCAGTTGTTGTCTTTATAGTATTCGTATCCCGTGCCGTGCCAAGCATTGGTTCCGCGCTTGGTGACGACTTTCACTTCGGCGCCGGCAGAACTATTGAAATCGGCGGTCTGGCCGGCAGTATTTACCTTAAACTCCTCGACGCTGTCTTGCGGAGTTGGCATCACGCCCGTCGGTCCAGCCACGTTTCCTGTTCCTAGTTGATTTTGAGCGGCAACACCACCGGTCGGGTCGCCGGCGGCGCTGGTGGTGTAGACATTCATGCTGCCGTCCATGTCGTTGGTGTTGTTGCCGCCATCGAGCGAGAAGTAGCTTTGGTCGAGGACCGCTCCCGCAACGGCGCCGTCAGGGCTCACACCGGGCTGCAACTCGACGAACGTGCTGACGTCGCGGCCAAGGCTTGGCAGGTTGTCTATGGCGAGGCTGGTGACCGTGTTGCCCACCGTGGCATTCATGGTCTGGAGCTCGTTGCCAACGGCAGTCACCTCCACCACTTCAGTCGCGCGACCCAGCCGCAGAGCCAGATTAAGCGTAAGAAGGGAGCCTACCTTTACCTCCTGGTGCTCGGTCTTCGTAGTTTCAAATCCCGCTTTAGTGATGGCGACGTTGTAAATGCCCGGGGAAACGTCCACGAAGATGTAACTCCCTTTGGAGTTGGTGGCCGTGCTTCGTGGGTTGTTGGTCGAGACATCCGTGATCGAGACGGTGGCGCCCGCCACTACAGCACCCGTCTGGTCAGTCACCGAACCGGTAACCGTACCGGTCGACAGTGATTGGCCCCACGCGGGCGCACTGAACGTTAGGGCGAGAAGAGCAAACACCACAAGGCAAAACTGCAATCTTTTCATTTTACCTACCCCCTGAAGATCTTTTGGCACGTGATTTTTTCGTTTGCACGAATGCTCGAACTTACTGCGGAACCTGAAATTGGTGCTGCCAACCTGGTAGCGGCCCCGGACTTCCGCTATCTCTTCCGCCGGGAGCACATCGCCTGCGATGCGCCACATCCACTGCTGTTGCGGGTGCGCAAGATTCTGCGCCTCGAACGACTGCTTTGTCAAAACAATCTTGCTGATCCTGCTGATCGATTCCACGATTGGTGCTAAAAGTACTCCGCCTGATCGGGAACGAAACAGTTCGTACTTGTGAGAGGAAGGGCACTTGTCGCACCAAACGACAGCCCTCATTGTTTCATCGACTTACGGGTGAATTGGCAGCTTGATCTATGAAGAACTGAAGGCCAAAACCCGGTCCCTTACCAAATTACGTAGATTCGGGCCAAGTGTCCGTCAGTTCGTGCCGGATCACAGCAGCAATCTCTCCATGCTCCATATTGTTATCGTGTCGCCCTTCGTCGTATCGTCATTTGCGCGGATGGTCGCTCGCCGATCTGCATTGCAGTCCATTTCGTGGAAGGGAGCTTTATGCACGCCAAAGATTTTCTTCGGATGTTTGCCTACGATTCCTGGGCGAATCGCGAGTGCCTCGCCGCGATGCGCACGGCTGGCCCGATTTCGGCGGACACAATCGGCCGCATGGCCCACATTCTGTCCGCGCAGAAGCTCTGGCTCGAACGGATACTGAAAGAGCGCCAGAGCATGCCGGTGTGGCCCAGCTCGACGATTCAGGATTGCACGGCGCTGGCCGACGAGATGTCGTCGGCGTGGCGAAATTATCTGACGCGGCTCGGCAATCAGTTCGCGCCCGGCTCGCTCGACGACAAAGTCGAATACCGCAATAGCAAGGGTGAACCCTGGTCCAGCCGGGTGGAAGACATATTGACGCACGTGCTTTTTCACTCGACGTATCATCGCGGGCAGATCGCCCTGCAGATGCGCGCTTCCGGCGTGGAGCCCGCGTACACCGATTTCATTCACGCGGTGCGTCAGGGATTGGTGGAATAGAACTTATTAGGAGAAAAAAACGATGGATCGCGGAACCATATGGCGCGTCTGGTTGCCCCTGGCTGCGGGGCTGTGGGTGATCGTCTGGATATTTCTATCTGCACCAGGACCCCACAACATGCCGCGTATGGTTGGTCTGCTCCTCAGTTTGATCGGCCTCGGCGGTGTGATTATCTCCCGCTATACGCTGGGCCGATCGTTCTCCATCGTTCCGAAAGCCACGGCGCTCGTCACCAGCGGCGTCTATTCTCGAATCCGCAATCCGATTTATGTTTTCGGAGAAATTTTTCTGATTGGCGTCGTCCTTTTGCTAGAGCGCCCTAAACTCCTGCTCATCATGCTCGTGCTCATACCCATGCAAGTGCTGCGCGCGCGCCGCGAAGCTGCTGTGCTCGAAGCAAAGTTCGGCGACTCCTATCGGGAATATCGCAAGCGCACATGGTTCTGAGCCTGGGTTGCATTCACTGCTATCATTTCAGCGATGAAATCCGCATCCAGCAAACTGCTTCCGGCGTTGTTCTATCTTCTTTTCATGGCCCAGCTTCGGGGCGCCGACGAACCTAAGCTCAGCCCGCTTCCCGCGCCGGCTTCGAACAACGCGGTTACAATTTCTCACGACGCTGGCGGAGCCAGGATTTTTTCCTTCATGGGCATGGGGCCAAAGAAAACGTGGGATGCCATCACCACCAGCACCTACGAAATGGATCCGGACAGCGGGACGTGGACGGAAAAGCGTCCCGTGCCAGGCGTGGCGGGTCGCCTGGCGGCATCGGCGATCGCGCTTCACGACCAGGTCTTCATCTTTGGAGGATACGTGGTTGACGCGAAGGGTGGAGAAAACACCCTGTCTGACTTGAACGTCTTCGTCCCGATTGAAAATCGCTATTATCGCGGTCACGACATTCCGGTGCCGGTCGATGACGCAGTCGTCGGCCTCTATCGTGACCGTTATATTTTTCTCATTGGCGGAAGGTCGAGCACAACGGGCGACGCGGTGCCCAATGTCCAGGTCTATGACACCGACAAAGATACCTGGATGCAGGCCACGCCGATTCCGGGAACGCCCGTCTTCGGACATGCCGGGGCCATCATCGGCGACACCATCGTCTACGTGGATGGCGCCTACAAGAATCCGGCCGGCGCCAGTCCCAAATACATCGCTTCAAGCGAATGCTGGATGGGGAAGTTGCCCCATTCCAACAAAGGTGACATCACGAAAATCCGATGGAAAAGACTCCCCGACCATCCGGGCAACGCACGGTACCACATCGCAGCCGGCCCAGGACCGCTGGAGAGGAAAACGGGCAGGGTTTACTTCTCTGGCGGCAGTGACAATCCCCACGGCTACGACGGAATCGGCTATAACGGACAACCGGCCGAACCGTCTCCGGTAACTTTCACTTTTAGCTCCTACAGCGAAAGATGGGAAACAATTAATGAAAATACTCCCGATCCCACCATGGACCATCGCGGCCTGATGGTGACGCATAAGGGCCTGGTCATTGTCGGAGGTATGGAGAAGGGTCAGCAGGTGACCTCCAAGGTGACGGTTGTAAAACCTGGGCGCTGGAAGTAACCTGCGCATTTTAGATATGTACATTCTGATAGGTACAAATGAGACAGTACAGCCTTTCGGATCCACGGTTATTCCGGTTGATTGATAAAAGCTAGTGGAGGGGTAGGGGTCCTTCGACTATGCCGAGCCATGCGCTTCGCGCGTGGCTTGGCTCCGCTCAGGATGACACGGGTCTCTATTATCTCGATGACACGGAACATCCACTGTCTCGATGACACGGCTCTCCGCTATCTCGACCTTGCCAGCACTAGCGTTACATCATCCGGCTGTTCGTTTTCGCCGATCCAGTCGGCTACGGCGGTGATGACAATTTCCGTGATGCGCTCCAGCGGCAGATGGCGATTGTCGCGTACTAATTGGATCAGCCGCTCCTCGCCGAACTCACCATAGTCGTTTTCCGGCTCAGTTACTCCATCACTGTAGGTGACCAGCACGTCGCCCGGATGGAGTTGCACGGTTGCTTCCGGGAAGCTCAAATTATCGAACAGGCCGACTACAGTCCCGCCACAACTCAGCAGTTGCGATGAGCCATCTTCTGAAATCAGGATGGGTTGCAGGTGACCGCCGTTGGCATAGGTGAAGCGGCGCGTGGCTCCGTCGTAGATTCCCAAGAACAGAGTTGCGTACTTCGCGTCGGGAGTGCTTTCGAAAAGCTGGTGGTTCAACAGCGTCAGCAGAGTAGCGGGAGACGCGTCCGCGCCACGCGACTCCGACGCCAGCATCAGCCCGACACCGCCGGACGCAGCGACCGTCGCGGGTTCCCGCAGCACGGGTACATCTTCGAGGGCGTACGCGCGCACCGCCGAGTGGATGGTCGCCATCAGCAGGGCGGCCGAAATTCCTTTGCCGCTGATGTCACCGACCGCCAGCATCAGCCGGTCGGAATTCAGGGCGAGAAAGTCGTAGTAGTCTCCGCTTACCGTCCGTGCCGGACGGCAAAACCCGTGCACTTCCAGCGTCTCCAGTTGCGTAATCAATTTCGGATAAAGCTGTGCCTGCACTTCCTGCGCAATTGCCAATTCGCCTTCCAGACGCTGCTTCTCTTTTTGCTCCTGCACCAGTTTCTCGATTGACGTGGTCATCGAGTTGAAAGAATTCGCGAGCGTCGCCAGTTGGTCGTTCGAATGGACCGCGATGCGGTGGCTGAAGTCGGCTCGATTGATGTGCTTGGTGGCTTCGTAGAGCTGGTCGACCGCCAACGTGATGCTGCGCGTCAGTTTGGTTCCAACGAACAGCGCAAGCAACTCGATGATCGCGAAGGCAGTTGCGATCAGCAATAAAATGTATTCCACGCCCTTGGCATAATCTCCGCGCGCGGCAAAAAGTCTCGCATACAGCACCGAGGCTCGAGTCTCAACCTCCGCCAGTGCTCCCACGCGCTCTGGTTTTCCGGTGGCCCAATCCATGACTTGGACGGGAATTCTTAAAGTGATTTCGTGATCGAGCGCGTTTCCTGCTGGAGGAACTTGCCCCGCGGAAAACGTCTCCTCGCGCGCTCCCCCGTCGTCGAACACCAGAGGGGCTTGCGAGCCGGGCTGCCGCGCCGGCGCGCTCGCACTAGCGGACGTACTCGCGGACGAGGGGCTCTCGGTTCCATAGACTGAAATCCGGCCCAGATTCAGCGCGATCTTTTCGACAAATTCCTTGTCGAACGGGTCGCTTAAAACCACGCGCAAAAGTTCCGGGTCAGCCGTGACGACGGTCGCCGTTCGAAGATAGAGTTTGCCGTGGTCGTTTACGAGATCGCTGAAATCCCCGGTGATCGACGGTGGAAAGTCAAACTCGGCTACACCCTCTGCGCCCGAGCAGTAAGGCTGAGGCTGATTCCGGAGCCACGCGCAAACCTGGCGCCGCGACCATTCTGGACGATGCGGCTTTGTCCGGCCGAGAATCTCCGCATTCAGCTTTCCGCCGCTCGAGACTTGCGTGGCCAGGTGATGGGCAATAGTTCGATTGGCTGCCTCCATGCTTCGCAGATGGGTCGCGACGTCAGAAGTCACAACGAAACTGGCGAATTGCCCAGCCAGAAGATAAAGCGTGATCAGCGAAATGATCACCAGCAGAAAAACTGGAATCACCCCGATGAAAACATACGTAACAATCAACCGGTTCCGCAGCCGCCACAGGAGCTGTGAACGCAGCCAGCGGAAGCCGGCAATCGCGAACAGCACAATCCCCAGCACGCTGAGAAACGTTACCCAGCCCGTAAGGCTCTGCGATATGGCGGGATTCGCACGACGCGTCATCCACTGCACGGCGAACAGAAGCAGGTCGAGCGCGAGCACGTAGAGCGCCGCCCACGCGACCCAGTTCTGGGGCCAGAGCCCTTTATCTCGCAGTGTGCTCTCGAGTTCGAGAGAGATCAGCCTCATTCGGTTCCCTGATTCGGCGCCTGATTATTGGACATTGCCTGCCGCTATATTTCAGGATAGATGTCGAAAAAAGCCGCCAGACTCGTCCTGAGCTGCTTCTCGATCTCATCTTTGCTGCCCTCGAGAGTGTGCATGGTGACCCGCGCGTCGCGTCCATTCTTCAGTTTGATGGCTGCATCGCCAAGCTCCACCACCTCATCGGAGGGCAGCAGGCGCAGACCGTACACCAATGTCAGGTTTGCCATCTGATGATTGTAAGCCAGAGATTGTTGAGGAGAAGGCTGAGCAGAAGGTGTAGGCCGGACGATGGGGGTTTGAGTTGGCGAGCGGGGTCACGATCTCGTTATCGCGATTCGCAAGGGAGATCTAGCCCGGGGGCCAGTGCAGCGAGCGTCCTCCGATGAGGTGCACGTGCAAATGAAAAACCGATTGCCCGGCGCCCGGGCCCACATTCAGCACGGTGCGGTAGCCATCTTCAATCGAACGCTCTCGTGCAATGTGCGCGGCCGCCAGATGGCAGCGTCCGACAAGTTCCGCATCTTCTGCCGTGGCTTCCTTCAAGCCAGTGATATGTTTTTTCGGGATGA
>Ga0302324_100021210_pt1 | contig 12677 bp, 10 predicted proteins | sample Palsa_T0_1_FD_201949 | JGI IMG/M metagenome (GOLD analysis project Ga0302324, IMG submission 201949) | Peat permafrost microbial communities from Stordalen Mire near Abisko, Sweden - Palsa_T0_1 | ecosystem: Environmental > Terrestrial > Soil > Palsa > Peat permafrost | place: Sweden: Abisko...
ATCGCCGGATGAATCCGTCGTTGACTCAGCAGGTGCAGGTCGCGTAACGTGCGGAAAGTCGAGAGCCGCCGCTTTCAACTAAACCCGGGACAATTTCTGTTATTGCCGGCACAATTCCCAAAGCAGCGTGCTCAGATCGGGCGTCCCCCAGCCTGACGCTAGGTCCCAGCCTGGCGTTGCAACGTAGCCCGGTATGTTCGTACTGGAGGCCGGCAGGTAAGCATTTAAATTGAAGGCGTTGTTTCCCCACGTAATGTCGTGGAAAAAGCCGCCGGCCTCACCGACCGCGTAGAGCTTTGGATTCAAGAAGCCCAGCGGGCGGCCAGCTAATTGATTCGCGTCGGCGATGATCCCGGCCCACTGCGGAGAGCTTTCGCTGGTGCCACCGATCGAATAGAAGCCATTCTGCGATCCACCGAGGAAGCCGATGTAGACCAGAATCGGCGTATTCGGATCGGCGTTGAGAGACACATCGGGAATCCCGCGATAGTTATTCAGTTCAGACTGAACCGAGGCGGGCAACGAATATTGGTAGTAGGGTTCCGCGAACTGTTGGCTTACCCCACCGGCGCCCGCGCCGAGGTAGTGATCGTTCCACACGATTTCGAATTGATATTTCCCCGCCGGGTCTGCGTACAAACTGGTGCCGCCGACAGCAGTCACGTTGGGAGACGATGAAGGATAACCCACCGTCGGGAAGGGGTAATTGGTGACGCCATCGAGTTCGACATTGGAACTTCCCGAGTCGCCCGCCGCGGCCAATACGGTAATGTTGTCAAGCGCCGCTCGTTTGTAAAACGACTCAAAACCTGCAAACACCGCCTGCCCGGCGGGAGTAAACAACGTGTTCTCTGTAGCGCCCCAGCTTTGAGTAATGATTTTGCCCAGCTTGTGCTCCAGCGCGTATTCCTCGAGAGCCAGGAATTGCGGCATTCCTTGCACGCCTTCCGTCTCGTCCACTGGGCTGGTGAGTAACACGATGTTGGCTCCCGGGGCCATGGCGTGGGACCATTCCACATCCAGGGTCGTTTCGAACCCCCAGCCCACAATTTCGCCATTGTTGGGGTCGAAGGGAACAGTGCCCAAAGGCGCCAGCACGGTGAAGGATGGCGGGTCAGGCAGGCCGTAGGCTGCATCAAAAGCATGCAAATCCTGCGCCATCGTCGGGCTGCCGTAGGAATCGACAATAACAATCGTCTGCCCGACGCCGGTATATCCCGCCTGCAGAATGGGCGTCAACCCGTAGGCATTCTGAATTTGCTGGGGGCTGTAGCACGGAACGCCAACGGTAGCTTGGCAGGAAAGATCCGTCGGCGCCTGCAAAGAGGATCTAGAGACAAGCTTCAAGCCCTTCACCTTTGTGATTCGCGCCACAAGGTCGGAAGCCACGCTTGCAGGCGCCTGCTGGGCCTGGCTGGATTGAGCCTGGATGGGAGAAACGCTCAAAAGCAACACGAAAATCATACCCACCGCAAAAAATGCCTTCACGGGACACTCCTTTTCTGAACGCGTGATTTTTTCGAGAATCATGGGGTAACTAGGCCTCATTCATGCGCGCCACGTCCGATAATGTTCGGACTGCAGGCTCGCGAATGATACGCTTCTCACGCCCCAGGCGCAACCAATTCGGCGGGGCGGCGCCATTGGCCAGTTTCCAGCAAGCAGTGGAGTGAGTCGGGCAGCGGTGGAGAGCTCCAGAAAATAGCTCTGGCACATCTCTGAAGAATTAGAAATCTAGCGGCCCTTCTATTAGGGGAATCGGCCTTCAGCAGGGACTGAGTTTGTGCGTGGCAAGCGGGTCGTGCTCATTGCTCCGATCGGCAGGTTCCGGTGCCTTTGCAGCCGCAACACGAAGCGCAATGTAGCCTTCCAAGAGTGCGTCGAGTTCTTGTGGACGGATTGGCTTGGTTAGATAGCCGTCCATGCCTGCCTCCAGGCACCGTTCTCGATCGCCCGTTATGGCATGCGCAGTTAAGGCGATTACAGTCTGGTGTATCCCACATTTTCCTCGCTCTTTTTCGCGGAGCGCCGCCGTGGCCTCAAGTCCGTCCATCTCCGGCATCTGCACGTCCATCAAAACAAGATCGTACATTTCCTTATCGAGCGCCGCGAGCGCCTCGCGCCCGTTGGCAGTCGTCACCACACGATGGCCCCTCTTTTCCAGCAATCGAGTCGCCAGCAGTCGGTTCACTGCGTTGTCTTCCGCCACCAGGATCCGCAAGAGGGTGGCCGGATCGCGGGCCTCTTGCAAAGAGTATTGAGTGACGAGCGGCATTGGGGCTTTTTGCTCTCGGGCACCCAGCGCCCGCGCAATGGCTTCCCGCAATTCCACCTGGCGGATGGGTTTCAGCAGATAGGCCGCCACGCCCAACTCCTGGCATCGCGCTCCGTCGCCCTGGTGACCGGCCGAAGTGAGCATCATGACGACGGCCGTGGATTGTCCCGGCATTTGCCGGATGCGTTCAATCAGCGTGAAACCGTCCATTCCAGGCATGTGCATGTCCGTTAAAAGCAGCCCGTACGGATCTCCCGCTTCCCAGGCGGCGGATAGCCGCGCCAGCGCCTCTTCTCCGCTATCCACCGACGTCAACTTCATCTCCCAGCGCCTCAACATGCCTTCAAGAATTCGCCGGTTGGTCCGGTTATCGTCGACGATCAGAACTTTTACGCCTCGTAATAGCTCAGGAGCGGCAATCGTCACCAATTCCTCTTGTTTCTCCGCGGTTTGCATTCGCACCGTGAAATGAAACTTGCTGCCGCCCCCCAACTTGCTCTCCACCCACATTTTTCCGCCCATGATTTCGACCAGGCGCTTCGAGATGGGAAGGCCCAGTCCGGTGCCTCCGTATTTCCGGGTTGTTGAGCTATCTGCTTGAGCGAACGATTCAAAAATCAGTTCGTGCTTGTCCTCGGAAATTCCAATCCCGGAGTCCGACACGGTAAAATGCAACAGGCGATTGTCGGCAGCCTCGTTTTCGACTTGCACGCTCAACATGACTTCGCCCGAATCGGAAAACTTGATGGCGTTGCTCATGAGATTGATTATGACTTGGCGCAGGCGGTTGGAGTCTCCCCGCACGAAGTGTGGAACCTCGGGAGCGATCTCGCACAGAAGCTCCAGGCGCTTGGCATCCGCCCGCGGCGCCAGCGCTTTCAGAATCGTTTCCAGACTGTCGCGAAGATCGAAATCGTGCAGCTCCAATTCTATCCTTCCCGCCTCGATCTTCGAAAAGTCGAGAATGTCATTGATCACAACGAGTAGGGCATCCGCGGAAAGCTTCACCGTGTCCAAATATTCCCGCTGTTCCGGAGCAAGTTCGGTGCCCAGAATCAGGTCGGTCATCCCGATGACGCCGTTCAGCGGCGTCCGGATTTCATGGCTCATGTTTGCCAGAAACTCGCTTTTGGCCCGGTTGCCCGCCTCGGCTCTTTCTTTGGAGTCGTAGAGTTCCGCGTTGGAGCGCGCGAGATCCTTCGCGTATTGCTCCTGTTCGCTCTCGTTGCGCTTGCGTTCCACCACCCGTCCGAGTTGATTGCCGATCTGGGACATGATCCGGAGCAATGCCGTGTTGGGTTCCGAGGCCATCTCGGAGAAGAATTCCAAGACACCCACCACCTCGTTCCGGCTCAACACGGGGAAGGCGAAGCCGGCCTTTATCCCCGCTTGCCGCGCCATTGGCGCACGGGGGAAATTTGCGTCGTTCGTTACGTCCGTAATCCAGGCAGGCTGGCGGTTTGCGGCGACCCTGCCTGGGAGACCAATTCCAAGAGGAAAATCCGTTCCTTCCGTCAGTTTGCGGAACCCCTCAAACCGATCGTTATTGTCCACGTGCCAGATATCCGTCGAAATCATGAGCCCCGTACTTCGCTCATCGGAAGCTAAATATGCGTGTCCGAGCGGCCAGTGGGTGAAGGCGCACACCCGGTCCAATGTAAGTTTCATCAGCTCCCGAACGGAAGTTGCCTGGTTGGCAAAACTTGCGGTCTCTTCCAGCAACTGGAGTTGTTCCTGATTCACATAGAGCGCCCGCAGCCCTTCCTCGGCGATCTTCTCCGCCTCCTTGCGGGCTTGGCGCTCGCGTTCCAAACGCCGCCGTAATTTCACTAGCTCAGTTTCGCCAACTGTGGACGCTTCCGACATTCCGGCACTCCCGGTTAGCTAAATGTAATCCGGAATACACACCGATCGTCGCCTCTGTGCATGCACATCGTTTGCTCGAAAAGCACGGTCTCTTCGTAATGGGAAGACGCACCTTCAATAAAACCATGGGCCAGCGCGCAAAGTTTTTTGGGGGACCGGTAGGTCATCAGCAGCACGTCTTCGGCGGAATTGTCAAACTCAAATGTGGGGACATCGGCGCCCGGATAGAGCTTTCGTACCTCGGCGTGAATGACGCCATTGAGGGTCAGCAAAAAGGGCCGCGTGCTTTTGTGCTCCCGAAAGAATATTGGGTATTGTTGTGATAGTACGGACATGGACCGCCGGCCGAACCAAGACAAGACGTCCTCAGGCGGGATTTTTAGCATTTGCGAAGCCGCCGTGACGAGCTTTGTCATTTCCTCATCGGAATAACTCCCCAGGCATGTGTATGCCCCGTGCACTCCGGCTGACTCCAAAAGCGCGTCCCAAGTGTCGGCGCCATGGTCCTGTGTCACAACCTCTTCCAGCAAATTAAAAATGATTCCCTTCATGAAAACCTCACTCGGTGGATCGATTTCCGGTCCAAAGCTTGGTGAAGCCACTGTTTGAAATCTGTATTTGCGACTGCGCTCAGGAGCCCCTCGATTGGCTCCCGGCCAAGTTGCAGAGACTGCGTTTGCTTCAAGGCTATTCGGTATTGCCCGGCAGATTGGCCCGCCAACCGAGTCTGTGTGATTAGCTGGAGGGCGATCGTCCCGAAACCGATCCTCCCTTCCCCCACAGCAATCATCGGAAGAATCGTCCTGGCCCCCAACTCAATGCCCTTGAGACCCCTCACATTTTAATATCGGCAGAATCCGGAGAAACTTTAACGGAAACGATTCCCGTGGAACATAGGACACAAATGAGCACGCAAACTTTCACGAATAAACATTGGGAGTGGCGTTGCCGGACTCGAATTTCAACGATATTTCATCTTGCTTTCCGGGCGCGGCCCGTTGTGAATTTTTCCATATTCTCCTCTATAGATCGGTTTTATCGGGGACTCACCCGCCGCCTTTGCACCTGCTCTTCGCCCGGGATGATGGATTCCAAGGGATCTTTCTTGTGACCGGTAACCACGCTTTTCTGAATCGTTGATCGTTTCAAAATTTACAACGCAAACGAAACGTACATTTCTGAAATTCATTTGACCTGGCCAGCACGCGCGCCGTAGCGTCGAAATAGAGGCAGGGAGGCTTTTCCGAATGCGAATCCTGATTTCGGGCTCGGCAGGATTTCTGGGCACGGCGCTTATAGAAACGCTCGAGGGGCAAGGGCACGCGATCGCGCGGCTAGTGCGGCCGGCGACGGTGCGGAAAAGTGCGGCGGGGGCCGGGGCGCAAACTGTCGCTTGGGATCCTGTCGGCGGACAATTCGACGCGGCCGGGGCCGAGGGCGCGGAGGCGCTGATTCATCTTGCGGGAGCGTCCATAGCCGGGGGGCGGTGGAACGCTGCACGCAAAGAGCTTTTGCGGACGAGCCGCATCGATGCCACGCGGCATCTGATCGCGGCGCTTGCGAAATTGCAGCGGCCGCCACGAGTGGTTGTGGCGGCGTCGGCCATCGGTTACTACGGAAATCGCGGCGAGGAAACTCTCACGGAGGCGAGCGCTCCGGGAAACGATTTTCTTTCCGGGCTGTGCCGCGAATGGGAAGCGGAAGCCGCGCGCGGCGTTGAATTCGGCGCGCGCGTGGTGAGCCTGCGATTTGGAATTATTCTCGCGGCGCACGGCGGGGCGTTGCCGCGGATGGCGCTGCCGTTCAAATTTGGCGCTGGAGGGCGGCTCGGCGACGGGCGGCAATGGATGTCCTGGCTGACCCTCAAGGAAACCGTCAGCATCGTCCAATTCGCGCTCGCGAATTCAGCCCTCATCGGGCCGGTCAACGCTGTAACTCCGAATCCGGTTCGAAATAGCGAATTCACGCGCGTGCTGGCAAGGGCGCTGCGCCGGCCGGCCTTGTTTCCCGCGCCTCGATTCGCACTGCGTCTGGCGCTCGGAGAAATGGCGGGCGCATTGCTTCTCGCCAGCCAAAGGGTGATGCCGTCGAAGCTTGCCGATTCGGGCTATCCGTTCCTGCAGGTCAATCTTGCGGGCGCGCTCGCGGAAGTTTTCCACAGGTAGAATTTTGGAACTTTCGCGATTTCGAAGGGAAATCCTATGAATTCGAATTGTGATGGCTTGTTTTTTTGCGGAAAATTATTGACATCAATCATCTCTTTGCTAGGATCGAACGCAGCAGAATTATGCGCCAGCTCCCCGATCCCGCCGCGTCGGAAAGGAAACCACTAATGACATTGCGCAAATTTCTTGCAGCATTTTTGGCGGTTGTGTGCGTCCCGCCGCTTTGGGGAGGCGCGCTGCCGCTCGGTAGCGTCACGTTGAGCACGGAATCCACCGTACGGGACACGAAGCTTGCGCCCGGCTCGACGGTCTATAGCGGCGACGTCATTTCCGTTGGTGGAAAGGGGGCGACGAGGATCGTGCTCGCCGGCGGCGCGCAGGCGGAGATCCTTAGCAACAGCGCCGTGGAAATCACCAAGACCGGCGAATCCGTTTTGATGAGCGTCGAGCAAGGGCAGGCTTCCTTCCACACCTCCGGCGGGAGCGCCTTTAGCGCTTTGGTGGGCGACGCCACGATGCATCCCTTGAACGGACAGGAGACCTCGGCCGTCATTCAATCGCTGAGTGAAACTCACGCCGTGGTGGCTGTCGAGAAAGGCGCGCTGCTTTTGACTATGGCGAACGAGGGCAAGACTTACACACTGCGGGAAGGCCAAGCCGCCGATCTGACTGCGACGGACGATCCCCAGCAAAATGGCGCGCCAGTGCCGGCCGGAAAAACGGGTCCTGTAAGCGGCCTTCATTACTCCAGGAAAGCGCTGTACTGGACGCTCGGCATCGTCGGCGGGGGAATCGCCGTCACGGCGTATCTTTTGGCGCGACGCGAACCGAAAACGCCGCCAACCAATCTTGTTGTCAGTCCTTCCTCGTTCTGAAATAGAGTCGATTGAATTTGCGGCGGGCTGTGAGAGCGTCCCAAGGCTGTCCTGATTGAAAAAGCGCGGCTTCCGGGCCGCGCTTTTTTTACGTTTGCGGTCCAGACGATTTTCACTTCCGTGGATTCTTCAGAGCAGAAATCTTTCCGGGGCGCCGGCAAGCTTAGAGGTCTAGTTGCGATAACAGGGCGTCGAGATTGGACTCATCGACGGGAAGATCGGGAATCTTGGCGGACAAGAGAAATCCTTCCACTTCGTCAAAGGCCTGGAACAGGCGCATCTTGGCGACGGCGTATTCTTCCGTTCCGGTGAATTCCCTGCCCGTGCGCGCGGACCACTTTTCCAGGGCATCCTTTCTCACAAAAATTCGCACCGGGAAAACGTGCTTGCGGTCGACGCTAACCATGTACACATACTCGGTCCCTTCGGCCGCGCCGCGCTTGGTCTTCTCCACTTCGTAAAAATAATATTGGTACACGTATCCAGTCGCTGCGGAATAACTTTTCACCCGGTGCGCCGCTTCAGGACGAGGCATGCAGGGATTATTCAGGGCCGGAGGCATCCGTGTCAACGAGACAGGTGGCAGGTTGTAGGTGGAAGGTGGCAGGGGCTCTGATTTTGATTTTCCCTGCAACCTGTCACCTGTAACGTACAACCTTCCCCAAAATGATCCGCGCTTCCCGAATGCATTTCCCAACTCGGGACGGAGCAACCATCCGTGCGGAAAGTCAACCGCCCCTCCTATATTCAGGTCGTCCTTAAATCCCGGAAATCATGGATTAGCAACACGATGATGGCGTGAGCTTTGCACGAGCCCTCCGCCGATTCACACCTAAGCAAGAGCCTTCAGAGGGAGCTCACTTTTTTCGATGCACCACACTGGCGCAATGCGTGCATTTGCCGCTGCAATGGAAGAGTGCACGAAACTTCGCGGACGTGGAACTTTCACTTTCACCCAGCCTGACTGGCGTCCCGCGTTGCTTCTCGTCGCATCATTCCTGGGCTGTGGCGGGCTGGTTGGTCCGCCACCGCCCCCTCCCAATGCTACCGTGACGGTCGCGCCGGCCACGGCGTCCGTCCTGCTGGGCGAGCCGCAGACATTCACCGCGTCGGTGACCAATGCGACGAACGCGGTCGTGAGCTGGAGCGTGAATGGCATCCCCGGCGGAAACGCGACGGTGGGAACGGTCACCCCGGGCGGCGTTTACACCGCACCGGCGATTCTTCCGTCACCCGTTACCGTGTCCGTACAGGCCATCAGCGCGGCGAACACCGCCGATAGCGGCGCTTCGGTCGTGACGGTTACGAGCGACATTTCCGTTTCCGCGTCTCCTCTGGCCATGTCTCTCGAGCTGGGATCCTCGGCGCCATTGACGGCCACGGTGAATTCCGCGGGCAATCCCAATCGGAGCGTGACCTGGGTTCCCTCCGGCAGCGGATGCACGGGGGCCGCGTGCGGAACCGCTGATTCTTCCGGGACGTATATCGCGCCGCAAATTCTGCCGATTCCACCGATTATTTCCCTGGCTGCCGTCAGCGTGGCCGATCCATCCAAGAGCGCCATTGTGGCCATTACCGTGACGAGTACATTCGTGCTGGCCGTGCTGGGGCCGTCGTCCGTCAGCGCGGGCAACACGGCCACCTACACCGCGGCGTTTGCCACTGCCCCCAGCTCGAATCCAAGCCGCGTGATTTCCTGGAGCGTCACGGGGACAGGCTGCATAGGCGCGGGCTGCGGGACGATTTCCTCGAGCGGCGTATATACCGCGCCCTCTGTTCCTCCTTCCCCGGCCACCGTGCAGATCCTGGCCACGCCGCAAGCCGATCCCACGAAGGCTGCGTCCATTTCCGTTTCGATTCTTCCGGCGGTCGCCGTTTCGGTCTCGCCCACTTCCGCGACGATGGCGCTCGGCGGCACGCAGACGTTCCAAGCCACGGTGACCGGAGCGCAGGACGCAAGCGTCACGTGGGACGTCAACGGAGTGGTCGGAGGAAACGCGGCAAACGGATCGATTCTGAATTCGCAAATCGCTCCGGACACCACGACGTACACAGCGCCGCTCACGATGCCGGCGGGCGGATCGGTGACCGTGCATGCGCGCAGCAATGCCGATCCGAGCGTCACCGCGAGCGCCACGGTCACGTTCTCGACTTCGCTCAGCGTGGCCCTGGCGCCTGCGAGCGCGTCGCTCGCCCTCAACGAACGGCAAACCTTCACCGCGCAGGTGGATAACTCGCCCAATCAAAATGTGGCCTGGCAGGTCAACGGAATCCCCGGTGGAAATTCGGCCACGGGCCAGATTTGCGCGACGGGATCGAGCCCGTGCCAGCCGATTTCGACCAGCAATGGCGCGACCGTCGATTACATCGCGCCTGCCGGCGTGCCATCTCCCAACCCCGTGAGCCTCACAGCCACCAGCCAGGCGAACAGCGCGCTGAGCGCTTCGGCCAGCGTGGCGATTTTGCCCCACGTGGTCGTCAGCGTGCAGCCGCAAAACGTGACGATGGCGGGCACGGAGCAGTTGCGATTCGCCGCCACGGTAACCGGCACGAATAACCAATTGGTAATCTGGTCCATCAGCGGAGCGGGATGCGGCGTCTCCGACATCTGCGGGTCCATCGATTCGACCGGGCTATTCACGGCGCCATCTTCCGCGCCCTCGCCCAACCTGATCGACGTGGCGGCCACGAGTTCGGAAGACACAACGCAATCGGCGACGGCCACCGTCACGATCGGCGGCGGCCCGGCCATTTTCTCCCTCACTCCGACGAGCGCCTACGCGGGCTCGGCCGGCGGCTTTACGCTGCTCGTCACCGGGAACAATTTTTCGCCGTCCGCCCCCGGGCCCGCTTCCACCATCCTGGTGACCGGCGCTCCGCGAGCCACAACCTGCGCATCGGCCACGCAATGCATTTCGTCGCTGGAAGCGGCCGACCTGCTCTACGCGGGAAACCTTTCCCTGCAAATGCAGAATCCCGACGGCTCTCTCTCCAACTCAGAATCATTCGTGGTGTTGGCGCCGGGCGCGGGAGCAGGCACGATTCCCCTGACGCTGAGCGATCCCACGAGCGTTGGAGACGACATCGTGGTGGTGGAACTCAGCACCAACGGCGGATCGGGCGTCTCTGGAAACGTAAGTTTGAACATCGGTGCGATCGGACCGTACGATGTCACGACGTCCGCGTGCGCGCTCGGCGGGAGTCCGGTCATTGTCCAGCCGCCTGCCACGGGAACGGGAACCGTGGACTTGTGCGTTTTTTCCGTCAGCGCACTCGATCCCTCCTTCACATTTACGGTCACCGGGCCGCCAACGCCGGACATCACCGTCAGCAATCGCGAACCTCTGGGCCTGGGGATCCTGCATTTGACGCTGCAAGTTCCCGCCACAGCAGCGCCGGGCCCGCGAACCCTGCTCGTCCAAAATCCAGAGGAGGATGAGGCCGCCGGAACGGGCGCCATCGAGGTGCAATGATGCGAAAGCGTATGCGAACCAAATTGCGAATCCGTGCGCGGACCAGAATGCGAATTGTCCTATTGCTCTTGCCTGCGATCCTGCTCTTCGCCGCGCTTCCATTTCCGCCGGCTGTCCGCGCCACCACGCTCGCGCGGCTCAGTCTCGAACAACTGGCCGCGGGATCGGATGCGGTGGCGCGCGTGCGCTGCGCGGGCGCCGAATCGCATTGGGAAAACGGCTCGATCTGGACGGTGACGACGGCCGAGGTCGTGGAGACCATGAAGGGCAATTTGCCCAGGGAAATCGCGGTCCGCTTGCCCGGGGGACGCGTCGGGCATCTGACCGCCGCCGTCGAGGGCACGCCCAGATTCCATCCGGGAGACGAGGCCTTCGTATTTCTGCAACGCTCGCGCCCGGGAGGTTTTACCGTTGCGGGCTGGGTCGAGGGAACCTTCCGGATTTCCCGCGATCCGCGGACCGGTGTTGAAACCGTGACGCAGGATTCCAGCGCCTTCGCCGTATTTGACACCGCCACTCGCACCTTTCGCACCGAGGGCATCCGCCGGATGCCGGTGGCGGAGTTTCGCGCGCGAATGGCCGCCGCGTTGTCACGCAGTGAGGAGAACATCCGATGAGCGAAGATGTAAATCGCGGCCGCAGATTCCGCAGCTCGATGTCCATTGCTGTCGCAGGCCTGTTCCTTTTGCAAATTAGCGCCGCGTATACCGGGGCGTACGATCTGGGAACGACGGTGGCGGACATGACCCAACCTGCGTCGCTTTCCGGTGGGACGTCCTGCCCGCAACACACCACCTTCAACATTTCCACGCCCGGCTCGATCAACCGCCGGTGGAGCACGTCGCTCGGCACAGATCCCGTAACGATTCTCACCTCGAATCAGACTCCGGCCGGGCGACTGAGCGAAATCCAAGGGGTCATCGACACGTCCCTCTCCGTGTGGACGAACGTTTCCGGCACTTTGCTCACGCCGTCGACACTTGGACCGCTGCAAAGGACATCTGTAACGGAGGCGTGCTCCTCCTCCGACGGGCTCAACACCCTCTGCTTCGATCAGAGTGACCCGGGATTTACTCTGGGCATTCTGGCGTTCACGCGCGTCGTCTCGGCGGATACGATTGGCGCGCAGCTTACGCCCGCAAGCCCCCCCTCCACATTCATCGGCCAGATCCTGGACGCGGATTCGCTGTTTCTGCCCGGCGACGCGAGTGTCACCTTCGCGACGCCCGAGGCGCTCCCCTCGAACCCGAACGCCTACGACCTGGAATCCATCGTGACGCACGAGCTCGGCCACACCTTCGGCTTCAATCACTCGGGCGTGTGGGGCGCGATGATGTTTCCCTTCGCCACGCCGCCGGGCCAAATCACGGGCATTCGGCCCACCGGGCAGACTCTCGATGCGCCGCTTTCCGACGACGATCGCACCGGATTGCGAATTCTCTACACGGACCCGACCGACTCCGCGCACGTCGGCGCAATTAGCGGGCACGTCCTGCCCGCGAATCCCCTCGCATTGCCCATTTCTCCCGCCGGCGTGACCGGTGTATTCCCCGCGCAAGTCGTGGCCCTGGACAACGCCACCGGTACAGTGACCGCCGCCGTGCTGGCCGGGTGGAGTTGCAGCGACCCCGGCCCGACGCAATTCGACGGCACGTTTTCCCTGCAGCGATTGCTGGTCGGGACTTCGCAGAGTTACCAGATTTACGCGGAGCCGCTGGACGGGCCGGTGGTTCTCGGGAACGTCATCTACAACTTGACGTCGCTATGCAGGAATTCGACCACCGATCCGAACTGGCCCGCGCAATTCGCGTGTTCCGTGCCGCCTTCCGCCGCGCCTTTTTCCGCGCGCTTTTGGGCCGGGCCTTAGCTGGATTTTCTCACCAGATTCGCACGTGGGCACAAAGCGAAAAGAGGGGACGCCGCGCCCTGGAGCGCCAAACTCCCGATTGGCGGTTCGTGTGACGCCCATCGGGAGTTTGGCGTTCCCAGGCTCGACAGGTCGCGGAAAAACTAGCTGATTTTG
>Ga0302324_100021215_pt1 | contig 12675 bp, 11 predicted proteins | sample Palsa_T0_1_FD_201949 | JGI IMG/M metagenome (GOLD analysis project Ga0302324, IMG submission 201949) | Peat permafrost microbial communities from Stordalen Mire near Abisko, Sweden - Palsa_T0_1 | ecosystem: Environmental > Terrestrial > Soil > Palsa > Peat permafrost | place: Sweden: Abisko...
CACCCGGCTCAACAAAAATTGGGCGCCGAGGATTCGTCTCACGGATTTGCTTAATGGCGCGGGCGTAAATCGGGTTCATCAATTCTGTTGTCGCGTTTTCATGCGGCTCGTTGTCCAGCTCGAATGCAAGTTGCGGCGGAAATTTCGCGTAATGCGCCGCGATTTGTCTCCAGATGGCAAGAAATTCGTCCGTTGCCCCCGCCGGATTTTTGTCCAGATCGTCAAAATGATGGATGTTGATCAGCACGGCGAGTCCGTCGTTCAGCGCATTGGTCACGATGAAATCCACGCGTCCAAAAATCACCGGCGACAGCGTAAAATCCGGCGCCGGCCCGGCGTAGTGATGCCAGCCAACCGGCACGCGCACATGGTCGAAACCCTCGTGCTTGATTTGCCTGATGTCCTCCGCGCTCACCGTGCTGCCCCGGCCGAAATATTTTGGCGGCGCCTCCAGGTAATCGCCCAGATTCACGCCGCGCAGAAACAACTTCGCCGCGCGATCGGCGGGCGTATTATGCCTGTTGATCGGCTTCATTTCCGGCGGGTTCGAGGGCATCGCATCCATGTCAGCCACGGCCTGTGGCGCAAACAGCACGCCGTATTGGAACAGCACCATGACAAGAACAATCCAGATTTTTTTCATTAAGTTTCCGTTCGGTGGTCAACTGCCGGTCACTTTAAGCCCGTCCCATGCCAGCATCACGCCCGGCGGCAACTCGGCCTGTGCCTTGTCGTGGTCATAATCGTGCGTCAGGTGCGTGAAAAGAGTTTTGCCCGCGCCGATCCGCCGCGCGGCGGTGAGCGCTTCATCGAGGCACATGTGCGTAGGATGCGGCTTGTAACGCAGCGCGTCCAGCACGGCGATTTCCACGCCGCGAACTTTTTCCAGTGCGGCGGCGGGAATTTCCTTGCAGTCGCTCAAATAAGCGAGCCGCTTGCGTCCTTCCTGTTCAAACAAAAACCCCGTCGTTGTCATCCGGCCATGCGGCAAATCCAGCGGCATGATTTTCAGGTCGCCGACTTCAAACGGGCCGGTGATGATGTGCTCTTCCGGGATGAAATAACCTTTCGGCCACGGCCCCTGGTGGAATGCGTAAATGAAAACACGCCGCAAATGTTTCATCGTCTCCTCGCTGGCGTAAACCGGCAGTGCCGTCCCACCGCGCAGATCGCAGAAGCGCCGGCAATCATCCAGCCCCATGATGTGGTCGGCGTGCGCATGCGTGACCAGTACGGCGTCCAACCACTTTATTTTTTCACGCAGGCATTGGATGCGAAACTCTGGCGTTGTGTCCACGACCAGTTTGACTTTGGCCGTTTCAACGTAGATGGCGGGCCGCGTGCGCCAGTTCTTCGGGTTCGCCAGATATTCCGGCGGATATTCCAGGCCGATGAGCGGCACGCCCTGGGAAGTGCCAGTGCCAAGAAATGTGAAACTAAATGACATCGTTGAAATTTTCTTTTTGCCGAACGGCGGTGTAACCGCCAAATTCAGCGCGCACGAATCTAACCATGTTGACGACGCTGCGCATCAAAAACCTCGCCCTCGTAAGCGACCTCACGCTGGAACTCCAGCCCGGCTGCAACGTCGTCACCGGCGAGACCGGCGCGGGGAAGTCCATCATCATTGGCGCGCTTAATCTGGTCTTGGGCGAACGTGCCGACCGGACTTTGATTCGCACCGGCGAGGAAAACTGCTCGGTCGAGGCTGTGTTCAATGTGGAAAAACTCCGAGCACCATTGAAAAGGTTTTTGGCAGAAAATGGCCTCGAACCGTGCGAAGAAAACCAGCTTGTTTTGAAACGCACGTTCACCATCACGGGCACAAACCGCCAGTTCGTCAATGGCTCCGCCACCACGCTGAATGGCCTCGCCATCATCGGCGAATGGCTGGTGGACATGCACGGCCCGCACGATCACCAATCACTGCTGCATTCCGCGAAACAACTTGCGATTCTCGATACGTTCGCCGGCCTGGAAAGAGAACGTGAGTCGTTTGGTGAGCTGGTTCGCCGGCGCGCCGTTTTGGAAAATGAAAAATCCGCCCTCATCGTGGACGAAAAAACGTACGCGCAGCAACTGGATCTGCTGCGCTTTCAAGTCCAAGAAATTTCCGCCGCCCGTTTACACCCGGATGAGGAAATGACCGTCGAGGAAGAATTTAATCGCACCAGCAACGCTGCAAAGCTGTTGCAACTGAGCCAGACGGCGCTCGATGCCTTAAGCGAAAATGAAAATTCATTGCTTGCGCAGTCCGGCGCGATTGGCCGCGTGCTCGCCGAACTTCAGCACGTAGATGCTGGTGCAGCGCATCTCGCCGAGTTGCACGCGCAGGCCGGCGAGACGTTGCGCGAATTGCAGAAGGGGCTTTCCCATTACGCCGACAAGGTGGATGTTGACCCGGCGCGGCTCGTAGATTTGGAGGAGCGATTGAACCTCATTCATTCATTCAAGCGCAAGTATGGCGCGTCGCTCGCTGAAGTCATCGTGTCCGGCGAGGAGGCGAAACAGAAATTGCAGGCGCTCGAAAGCCGCGACGCGGAACTGGAGCGGCTAAATTCGGATTTAGAAAAACTGAACGCCGAAATTGTGGGCGCGGGCAAAAAGCTTTCCACGGCGCGCAAAAAAATAGTTCCACGGCTTGCCAGGGCCGTTGGCGGGCAGCTGGAAGAACTAGGTTTCAAGCAAGGCAAATTTGACGCGGCGATCTCAACTGGCACGCAACCCTCTGCTTCGGGTTTGGACGAAATAGAATTTCAATTCGCCCCGAATCCTGGCGAACCGGCCAGACCATTACGGGCTATCGCGTCGTCTGGCGAAATGGCACGCGTGATGTTGGCGTTGAAAACCGTTCTTGCTGCCGAGGACGAAATTCCCGTGCTGGTTTTCGATGAAGTGGACGCTAACATTGGCGGTGAGACGGCCAATACCGTCGGTGAAAAAATGCGGCAGATAGCGGCGAAACGGCAGGTCTTGTGCATCACGCATCTGCCGCAGGTCGCCGCGCCGGCGGACGCGCACTACGTCGTGACCAAGCAGGTGAAGAACGGCCGGACGATTTCCCAAATCACGTTGCTCGACAAAAAATCACGCGTCATCGAACTGGCGCGGATGCTTGGCAGCCAGAGTGACGCGGCGCGCCGGCACGCCGCGGCGCTGCTCAAGTGAACAAAATTAACTTTGTTGTGACCGCGCAGCTTGCGAGAATACGGAAGTGAGTAATGCGGAACAATTCCGGCTTGGCGTGCTTGGCTCCGGCAAAGGCTCGAACTTTGCCGCGATTGCCGATGCGTGCGCGGCAAAAAAAATCCCGGCGGACGTCGCCGTCGTGTTAGCCGATGTCGAGAGCGCGGGAATTCTGGAGCTCGCACGCGAGCGGAACATTCCGGCGCAATTCATCCCGCCGGGAAAATTTCGCACGAAGCTGGACGAAGACGCGGAGCGGGCATTTGTCATCGCGTTGCAGGAGGCGAAAGTGGACTTGATCGTGCTCGCGGGTTTCATGCGCGTGTTAAAGGGCGAATTTTTACGCGCGTTTGAAGGCCGCATCGTGAACGTGCATCCATCGTTGCTGCCGGCGTTTCCCGGCCTCGAAGCGTGGAGGCAGGCGCTGGACCATGGCGTGAAAGTCGCGGGGTGCACGGTGCATTTTGTGGACGCGAGCGTGGATTCCGGCGCAATCATTGGCCAACAAGCCGTGCCGGTGCTGGACAACGACACGCCGGAAAGTTTGCACGCCCGGATTCACTCGGCGGAGCATGAACTGTATCCGAAATGCGTGGCGGCGATTGCACGCGGGGAAATTTCCGTGGCGGGGCGGCGGGTTATCTGGCGGGAAATTTAACCGCAGACAAGCAATATGAAGAAAAATTATATTTTCGGAATCGCAGCTGTATCAATTGCTGTGATCATGATTTTCTCGTCCGGCTGCACTGACAAGGAGCCGATTCAGTTCAGCGACGAACACATGGCAACGCTCGGCATCCGGGCTGAAGTGCCTGCTCCTGCGAGCAAATTGCCGGAAAGACAAAAGCTCAACCAGGAGGATTTGTTCAAAGTGGAGGTGGCCGTTTACAGCTATCTGTTGCAGCGGCATTTCTGGGATGACGGCGAATATTCGGCGGTATTTTTGCAAGGCGACGACGACGAAGTGGGTACGCTCATCAAAGCGTTTCCAAATCATGTCCCGCCGATTAAGCCGAGCTACCAGGCGGATCTCAAGCCGAACCGGACGCCAATGGACAAGGAGACAGGCAAGCCGGCGATGATCTTGAGCGTGGACACGCTGGATCCGGAAGGCGACACGGTGCAGGCGGTTGGCAAATGGTTTGCCGGCGGTGCGGTGTCGGGATTTTATACTTTTGACCTCCGCAAAACCGCCGACGATTGGGCGATTGAAAATGTAAAATGAAAAAGCCGGAAAGAACAGGATGGCGTTTCCACGGAGAAGTTGGCAGATTGACCCGGTCACATGCGTGAAGGATCAGGCAGGAAATATTTCCGTTGGCCTGTCAAAAATGATTTGCTGGATGAGCAAGAAATTGAAATTTGGCCTGCCGAAGGGCAGCTTGCAGGACGCCACCATCGAAAAAATGGCGAAGGCGGGATTCAATATTTCCGTGAGCAGCCGCTCCTACATCCCGCATGTGGACGATGACGAGATGGAAATCCGCCTGATCCGCGCGCAGGAGATCAGCCGTTACGTCGAGCATGGCTATCTGGACTGTGGCATCACGGGTCACGACTGGGTGATTGAAAACGGTTCGAAGGTTCACGAGGTCGGCGAATTTCTTTTCAGCAAGGCGACGCGCCAACCTGCGCGCTGGGTTTTGTGCGTGCCGGAAAATTCGCCGGTAAAATCAGTGAAGGATTTGCGTGGCAAACGCATTGCCACGGAAGTCGTGAACCTCACGAAAAGATATTTGAAGAAAAATGGCGTGAAGGCCGAGGTGGAATTTTCCTGGGGCGCGACCGAGGTCAAGGCGCACGAACTGGTTGACGCGATTGTTGAAGTCACCGAAACCGGTTCATCATTGCTCGCGAACAAGCTCCGCATTGTGGACACGCTGCTGGTTTCCACGCCACGGCTGATCGTCAATCTGGCCGCGTGGAAAAATCCGTGGAAACGGCAAAAGATCGAGACGCTGGCATTGCTGCTCAAAGGTGCGCTGGAAGCCGAGGCGAAGGTTGGCTTGAAGATGAACATCGCCGAAAAAAACCTCGCGGCGCTGCTGAAAAGCCTGCCCGCGCTGCGCAACCCGACCATCTCCAGTTTGAGCCTCAAGGGCTGGGTGGCCGTGGAGACGATCATTGACGAGCATGTCGTGCGGGAAATCATTCCGAAATTAAAGGCCGCCGGGGCAGAAGGAATCATTGAATATCCGCTGAACAAGGTGGTATACTGACCGCGCAACAATTTATGGGTTCAATCAAAAAACGCCGCAAGGCCAAAATCAACAAGCATAAACGGCGCAAGAAGCTGCGCCTGAATCGTCACAAGAAGCGCACCTGGCAGAAGTAGTTTCCGCCGGGCGGTTTCATTCATCCGTTCGCGGGCGAGTGCTTTTGAGCAGCCGTCCGCGAACAGCCTTTTTGTGACCCGTCATTTTGCTGATGAAACACCAGTTTGAAAAGCACTACACCTGCGACGAGGCGAACGCGCTGCTGCCGCAGGTCCGCCAGTGGCTGGAACAGTTGAACCGGCTGCGCGAAGATTTGCATCGGTGTGAAAAGCGTTTGAGCGGGTTGACGGGGCAGGGGAACGACGTCGGCGGTGACGCCGTCAACAACTGGATCCGCGCGCTGGCGGACATGCAGGCGACGCTCGCCGAATTTCAGCGCCGCGAGATATTCATCAAGGACCTGGAGCGCGGGCTGTTGGATTTTCCCGCGCTCATCGGCGGCAAGGAAGTTTTTCTCTGCTGGGAAGCGGACGAGGACCGCGTGGAATTCTGGCACGACCTCGAAACCGGCTATGGTGGACGCGAACGGCTGTAAATTCAGCTCCCGTTTTGCACGCGTCCCGTGTGACGCGCATTGGCGCGGAACATCGGCCACGGGCTTTTCGCCAGTGGCGCGGCGTTCGTGGCGGCAAAGGAATATAAGGTTCTCCCGTCCCCCACATAAATCACACCGTCGGCACCGATGGCCGGTGAACTGTTTGGAATAATGCCGTTGGTGCTCATGTCGACTGACCAGATTATCCGGCCTTGGGCGTCAAACGCGGCGAGATTTCCCCAAGCCACGGCAGAGCAAACCAAGCTGTTCGCCGTGGCCGCCGGCGAGAAATCAATGAGCAGGGGTGAGCCATAGTCCCAATTTTTTTTGCCGTCCGCGCTCACGCCGGTCCTTGCATAATTGGCCGCCAGATAAATATCCCCCAACGCATCCAGCACCGGTGAAGATTCCGTGAAGCCGTCCGTGTGCAGCCGCCAGCGTTCCGTGCCGTCCGTTTTGAGCGCGTAAAGATTGCCATCGGTCGAGGTGAAATAAACCGTGCCGTCCGAGCCAATAGCCGGGGACGAGGTGATCGGCCCGCCGGTGGTGAACGACCACCACAAGCTGCCGTCCGGTTTCAGCGCATACAATTTCTTGTCGTGCGAGCCGAAATAAACCATGCCGTCCGCGCCGATGGCGGGCGAAGAGACGACGATGTTGCTCGTGGCAAAAATCCATTTCAACGAACCGTCCGGCTTCAATGCGTAAATTTTTTTGTCCCACGAACCGAAATAAATTGTCCCGTTTGTGGCTATGGCGGGCGAGGAGTCAATCCATGCGCCGGTCACAAATGTCCATTTGAGCCTGCCACCCGACGTGACGGCGTAAAGCCTCCGGTCGCGCGCGCCAAAATAAATCGTGCCATCATCCGCGATGGCAGGCGACGACTTGATTTCGTGCCCCATCTCAAACGTCCATTTGATTTCGCCCGCCGGCGTGATGGCCAGCAGTTTGCCGTCAAACGTTGCCTGATAAACTGTTCCGTCCGCGCCAACAGCAGGCGACGACTCGCCATCATAATGCGACACTGGAATCTTCCACAGATTTGTAGCGGCCGGCTGTGCGTGACCGGCCAGTAGTGCACCCAGATTAAAAGCACAGATGACCAGTCCGGTTCGCCGGATATGCTCCGACAGTTTCATTTCCGCAACAGTTAACCGTCAACGTAGCCCGGCGGCAAATTCAATCCGCACCGTGCTTGCCTCCGCCGCGTTTGCGAACTATCTTGCGCGTCCTTATGGTAAAATTGGAAAAAGTGGTCATCATCGGTTCGGGTTGCGCGGGTTGGACGGCGGCGCTTTACACAGCGCGCGCAAATCTCGCCCCGCTCGTGCTTACTGGCAAACAGCCCGGCGGCCTGCTAACGACCACCAGCATCGTGGAAAATTTCCCCGGTTTCCCCGAAGGTGTGGATGGTTACGAATTGATGACGCGGATGCAGAAGCAGGCCGAACGCTTCGGCGCGCGCGCCAGCTTCGGTCACGTCGAGGCGGTGGACTTTTCACAAAAACCGTTTGCGCTAACCGTGGACGGCGAAAAGGTTGAAGCAGAAACCGTTATCATCGCCACCGGTGCAAGCCACAAGCATCTCGGCGTGACGGGCGAAGATTTTTTGGAAACAAAAGGCGTGACCTATTGCGCGACGTGCGACGGCGCGCTGCCCGTTTTCCGGAACCAGCCGCTCGTCGTCGTGGGCGGCGGCGATTCGGCGTGCGAAGAGGCGCTTTATTTGACGCGCTTCGGCTCGGTCGTGCATCTCGTGCATCGTCGCGATTCCTTGCGCGCGTCAAAAATCATGCAGGAACGCGTCCACGCACACAAAAAAATCCAGCCGGTCTGGGATTCCGCCGTGACGGAAATCCTTGACGTGACGCAGGACAAGGTGACCGGTGTGAAATTAAAAAATCTCAAGACCGGTGCGGAATCCATTTTGCCGTGTGCGGGTGTCTTCATCGCCATCGGGCACGGGCCGAACACGGAAATGTTCAAGGGCCAGATCGAAACGGACGTGAATGGTTTCATCATCCCAAAAGGAGGCACGATGACAAACGTGCCGGGCGTGTTTGTAGCGGGCGATTGCGCGGACCATGTTTATCGTCAGGCGATCACGGCGGCGGGCGCCGGCTGCTCGGCGGCGATTGACGCGGAAAGATTTTTGTCGGCGGAGAATCAGTAAGATCAAAAACTAAAGCCCTTTAACAGAACGAAAGCCGTAATTCCCGGGGCCAACTTTCGGGTCGTAAGCGGTGTTTGGAGTATTGCCCGCGCGACCGGAACACCGCGCATTGCCGGCATAACCGTTCCAACTGCCACCCCTAAAGACCCGGTAGATTCCTGACGCCGGTCCGCGCGGATCGTTACCCCCCAAGTAAGGGCTGGCGGTTGGATATGGCGGCGCAGCATACCAATCCCAACACCACTCAAAGACATTTCCGGCCATGTCGTAAAGTCCATAGCCGTTCGGTGCAAAATATCCAGTCGTGCTTGTGTAAGGGGTTCCTCCGTTCGCGAAGGTCGTGTTAAATCCATTCGGTCCCAAATCATAGTAGGTGAGGGTGGATCCGTAATAGTTGGCCTGGCTTTCCGAAACCGTGTCACCCCACGGAAACCGTTGTCCGCTTAACCCGCCCCGCGCCGCCTTTTCCCATTCAGCTTCCGTTGGCAGCCGGTAGCCGCTATTCGTCCAATTCACATAAATCGTCAGTTCGCCATTGGTGTAAATCTGGGTTAAACCTGCATCCATGTAATAGACCGGCGCTAATCCATTTTGCTGCGACCGCGCATTACACCATTTTACCGTGTCATACCAATCCACTGTTTGCACCGGATGATTTGCTGCCTTGCCCGCGCCGGCATTGACAAAACTGTATCCATTGTTTGTGGCCCAATTAAAAACAGACTGCCATTGGCTATAACTCACCAAGTTAACGTCCATGTAAAACGCCGATACATAAACATTCGCTGGTTTGGCATCGCTCTCGCCATCCAGCTTATCACCCATCGTAAAAAAACCTGCTGGAATAAGCGTCATGCCAGCAGGCGGATTGAAGCTCACCAGCAAATTGGTATTGACGGCATTGGTGACGGGAATCTGAACATAATCCACCCAATTCGTTCCTCCGGGCAAGGATGAGACGCTCTGAACCATATAATTTGTGCCAGACTGAATGTTGTTCCAGACAATCGTACCATCGGAGTTGAACGATAAAATGGTCGTTGTTGCAGGGCCAGAAATCCTAAAGAACCGCGTCGCTTGGGCGTTGGCCGGATGAACGCCGATGAGGGTCGTCACATAAAGCAGAAGGCAAAATTGAATAAGAACGCGTTTGTATGTCATAAGGGATTACGATTTGCCTCATCCAACATCGGATTGATGATGACCTTTTTTACGATTCCCGCGAAATGAATGCAATCCAGAATAATTCCGCTTCATCCTTCCACCTTGCCGCTGGCGGTTGAATTTCTATAATGCCCGCGTGCTCGACATTAAATTGATTCGCGAACGGCCGGATTTTGTCCGCGCCCGCCTCGCCACGCGCGGGGCAGGAGATGAAACCAAGATTGACGAAATACTCAAACTCGACGAACAGCGGCGCATTGCACTCACTAAAGTTGAGTCACTGAAAAGCGAGCGCAATCGAGTTTCAAAGGAAATCGGTGCGCTGATGGGACAGAAGGAATTCGCCAAAGCCGAAGCGAGAAAAGCTGAAACCAAAGATTTGGGCGACATAATCAGCCATGTTGATAAGCAAATAATAGAAGTAGAATCAGCGCGCGATGCCTTAATGTTGCAATTGCCGAACCTGCCGCATGAATCGGTGCCGGCCGGCAAAAGCGCGGAAGACAATCCAGAGGTTCGTTTGTTTGGTGAGAAAGCAACTTTCGCCTTCAAGCCCAAGTCGCACGTGGAATTGTGCGAGTCGCTCAAGCTGGTAGATTTCGCCCGCGCGGCCAAACTTTCGGGCAGCGGATTTTTGCTTTACACAAACTGGGGCGCGCGGCTGGAACGGGCATTGATCCAGTTTCTCCTGGACTTGCACATCTCGCAGCACGGCTACACGGAAGTTTCGCCGCCGTTCGTGGTGAACAAGGCATGCATGTTTGGAGTCGGGCAGTTTCCAAAATCCCTTGATCAAGCATACGCAGTGCGTGAAGGTCTCGATGACCAGACGCTCGGCGAATTGTTTTTAGTGCCAACCGCGGAGTCACCCGTGGCGAACATTCATCGCGAGGAAATTTTAACGGAAAAACAACTCCCGATTTTTTATTGCGCTTACAGCCCGTGTTTTCGAGCGGAGGCGGGCGCGGCGGGCGTCGGCACCCGCGGCATGATCCGCGTGCATCAGTTCGACAAGGTTGAATTGATCAAAATCGTGAAGCCGGAAAGTGGTTACGACGAATTGGAAAAACTGGTCGCGAACGCGGAGACGGTTTTGCAGTTGCTCGGCTTGCATTATCGCGTAATTTTGCTTTGCAAGGGCGACATGGGTTTCACGAGCGCGAAGACTTACGACATCGAAGTGTGGGCGCCGGGGCAGGGGAGCTATCTTGAGGTTTCGAGCTGCTCGAACTGCGAGGATTTCCAGTCGCGCCGGATGCAACTGCGCTTCAAGCCCGAAGGGGGCGGTGAAAATAAATTTCCGCACATCCTCAACGGGAGCGGCACGGCGCTCGCGCGCCTGTTCGTCGCGCTCATCGAGACGCACCAGCAGGCCGACGGCAGCGTGAAAATTCCCGAGCCGTTGCAGCCGTATTTGAAAACCGACCGGATCGCGGCATTGTAAGTTATTTCAATGTGATGAAAATTCTGCTCGCCAGCAGCGAAGTTCATCCGTTCTCCAAGACCGGCGGCCTCGCGGACATGGTCGGCGCGCTTGGCAAGGCATTTGCACACGCCGGCCATGAAGTGAGAATCGTCACACCGCTGTATCGTGGCGTGCGCGATAAGTTTCCGGCGATGCACCGCGAGGACTGGAAGTTCAACCTGCTGCTTGGCGCGAGTTGGGAGCAGGGAAATTTGTGGTCGCTGAAGGTTGAACAGGCGCTGACGGTTTATTTCGTGGAGCATCCGGGCTTCTTCGAGCGGGCCGGGATTTATTTTGAGAAGAACATCAGCTACGCCGACAACTCCGAGCGATTCATCTTTTTCTCCAAATGCGTGGCGAATCTCGCGCGTTACGAACCGTGGCAGCCGGACGTGGTTCATGTCCACGACTGGCAGACGGCGCTTGTCCCGGCGTTGATGCGGCAGCAAAGGCGTGAAGGGTGGGGGGATCCGCCGCCGACCTGCCTGACGATCCACAACCTCGCCTATCAGGGCGTATTTCCGCCGGGCGCGTTTGCGCTGACGAATCTGCCGCCGGAATTTTTCAGCATTGACGGCGCGGAGTTTTATGGCCAGTTGAACTGTCTCAAGGCCGGCATTGTCTTTGCGGACGTCATCACGACGGTCAGCCCGCGTTACGCGCGCGAAATCACGACGGAGGCGTTGGGCTGTGTGCTGGACGACCGCCTGCGTTTGCGGCGCCGGGAATTGTTCGGCATCCTCAATGGCGTGGATTATGAGGAATGGAACACAACAGCGAATCCGTTTCTCGCCAGGCCGTATTCCGCGACGCGGCTGGCGGGGAAAAAAGCGGACAAGCTCGCATTGCAAAAAGAAGCCGGTCTGCCGGTCAATGCAAACATTCCGCTGTTCGGCACCATCTCGCGGCTCGCGGAACAAAAGGGCGTGGACATTGAGCTCGGCGCGCTGCAGGAAATGTTGAGCGCAGATATTCAGTTTGTGTTGCTCGGCAGCGGTTCGCCGATATTCGAACGCGGCTACCAGGAGCTGGCGGCGCGATTTCCAAAGAAGGTCGCCGTGCGGATTGGCTACGACGAAGGGCTGTCGCATCGCATCGAGGCGGCATGTGATTTTTATCTGATGCCGTCGCAGTTCGAGCCGTGTGGCCTGAACCAGATGTATAGTTTGCGTTACGGCACGATTCCAATCGTGCGCGCGACCGGCGGTCTGGACGACAGTGTGATTGATTTCACCCAGGATGCAACGCGCGCCAACGGAATCAAATTTCAGGAATACTCCGCGCGTGCGCTGGCCAAGGCGATGCGCAAGGCGCTGGCAATCTATGGTCAACCGGCATTGCTCCGCCGCTACCGGCAAAACGCGATGAAGGCGGACTTTTCGTGGGACAAAACGGTCGGCAAATACCTGGATGTCTATGAGGCGGCGAAATTTTTCAGCGAGGGACAAGCTCTACCAGATTGGCAAACCGCCGTGCGCGTTCCGTGACCACGGCGCTCGGATGATCCGCCTGCCAGGGCGCGTTCCACAAAACATAAAATTCAAAATCCGTCGCGTCGCGCTTGTGACTTTGCTGGAATATGGTTAGGCGCGGACGCATGATTTGCTGCGCTACCGCCAGCGCCACTTGTGGATTGTGTGGATCACCGCCCGGCCATAGTTTGGGCTGGATTTGAAAACGAGAAATTTCACCGCCCGGCCCGATGGCAAGGTCATTGTCACTACTTTCGATCATCGAAAGCGCCGCCCAGCGATCCATCGCCGAGGCAGTTGTCGCCAGCCCAAGGCAGGTCAAAATCAAAATTGCCAGTCCAGTTCTTATGTCAAACCTATAAACGGCAGCGTAGGAGCCGTCAACACACAGCATGAAATCA
>Ga0302324_100021218_pt1 | contig 12674 bp, 13 predicted proteins | sample Palsa_T0_1_FD_201949 | JGI IMG/M metagenome (GOLD analysis project Ga0302324, IMG submission 201949) | Peat permafrost microbial communities from Stordalen Mire near Abisko, Sweden - Palsa_T0_1 | ecosystem: Environmental > Terrestrial > Soil > Palsa > Peat permafrost | place: Sweden: Abisko...
GTCCGACGTTCCATTGATCAACGTCTCGGAGCCGCCCGAAGTCAGCGCCCGCGATTTGCCCGACGCCAGGTCTTCGACATAAATGTCATGCGCTTTGACATAAGCCATACGCGTCCCATCCGGAGAGAACTTCGCAAACATCAACGACGAAGCCGTCGCATCCGGCGCCACTTTTTTGAACGAGTCACGCGACAAATCGAGTACCCAATACTCGCCCCGCGTATTCTGGCGCCAAACCTTCTTGGAAGCCGTATAAATCAACAGTTTCCGGCCGTCGTCAGACCAGGAATAATCTTCGATTTTGACGTCGTTCAGCCGCTCTTTCGCCACGAGCACAGACCGTTTTCCCGATGCCGTGTCGTACTGTATAAGTGAGCCCTCTTCAAGAGTGGTATACGCTGCGCCGCCGCGCATCCAGCGAGCCGGTCCGAAGTTTTCGACCGCGTAATCCCGGGAATCGAAAATCTTCCGAATCTGCAAATCCAATTCCGAAGACGCAAAGCAAGACGAAACCAGACAAAGGACAACAATCGCGCGCATGACCGATTCTAATATGCCGGTGCCATCTAATATGCTTGTGGCGCACGCCCGTGGCGTGCCGCGGTTACACTCGTGTGACCGCTTGGCTCTTCCCCGAACTAAAACGCCCAGAGCAAACTCGTATAACCCGTATTCCCGCGATAATTCTCGTTCACGGATTCCAGCCCGAACTGCTCGTGATAGCCGTAATACTGATACCCAACATTGAACCGCAACTTAGAGTTAATCTTCACCGATACCCGCGCCATCGGCGACTGAAAGGTAAGCGGAAAAGTCTGAACCGCCGCAAACACAGCCAAAGCCGGACTAGTAACGGGGTTGACCGACCCCGCAGCAGTACTCCGCCCATCGCCGACATCCTTGGTGATGCTATAACCGGCATAAAGATCTACCCGCTTCATCACCGCAAACCTAAGTCCCAACGTTCCCGCATGGATGTTGCTCAGATAAATCGATTGATCGCCCGTCATCAGCGAAGCTCGGGGCGACCCGGCAAAAAAGTTAATGCCGCCCGCCGTATCCAGATGTAGGTGCGAGTAACTCGAGTCCAGACTCAACCAGGGCCGAAAACTCCAGGTCGCGCTCGAAGTAAAGTTCCGGGCGTGTGAGCTATAGGCCGTAATCGAAATCGAGTTGTTGTTATACGTCTCTTTGTATCCGGTCGAAAGCTGCAACTTCTTCGTCCGATAACTCAACAGCGTATTAATGGCGTGATAGTTCTTCAAACTGATTGGATAAAACGGATTATCGTTCCGTCCGATCTCGCCCTCGGCATGCAGCCGCAGGCCTTTCCAGATCAGCCAGTTGAATCCGGCGTTGCCGACATGCTGATGGTTGGATTGCTGCGCGATGATCGAGTTGTAAGGTTCGCCCGGAGTCGCAACGCTCTCGTTAGATCGGATCAGCCGGTCCGAGTATTCATAGCCGGTGTAGATCCCGAGCCGCGGTGTCACCTGGTATCGCAAGTCCGTCGAGTTCGTGAATAGCCGTATGCCCAGATATTGAAAGTTGATCGTCTGGTCGCTCAAAGTAGCCAGATCGTATTCCGTGTAGAAGTTATTGCCATCGATGATCGTGTTCGAAAACGATGAGTTATTCACCAGCGTCAGCTTCTTGGTCAAGAAGAAGCTCACCGTGCCATCCGCCGTTGTTACCGGCCTACGCGCATTACCCGAAACCAGAACCAGCCGGTCCGCATTAGCGCCAAACCGGTCCATGCCCACCGCGCTCTCATCCAGCGTGAAATTCTGCTGTCCGCCGTTGTAAGTGAACCGCCCATTCGCCGTGAACCACTTGCGTTCGGTAAAGAGATTCACCAGCCATCCCGGCGTATAACCCCGCTGCGGCTCCGATTTCGAAAAACTGCTCAGTGTCGCTGGATTGGTCGGATCGTTCGAAGATTCAGCCGTAGTCAGTGAAAGCGGCGAATCTTCCTTGTAGAACTCCCACCGGCGCATCACCGTCAGCCGGAACTTTGCGACATCGATTTGTCCGCCCAACCGGAATTCGTTGAAATTCCGCCGTACGTTTTCAAACACGGGTAGCGCATCCGCCCGGGTATCGAAAAACTCCTGCGACGCCAGCGCAGGTCCGTTTTCAGTATTTTCGCTATAGCCAAGTTTCAGTTGATACTTACCGCTCGGAAAGAGAGTCAGGTCGTGGTCCTGCCACTTATGGCGCGTGTTCTCAAAGTCATACCCGCCCGCCGTTACCAGGCCGGGATTGAAGTAGTCGTTCTCATGCCAGCTAAAGTCGTACTCGTAAAGCTTGTTCTTTCGAATCCGCAGTGAGACGGATTCATAGGGATCGTTCCCAAGGCCCTGCGTGGTGAAAACCACCTCGTCGAACCACTTGGCCTTTCCGTCCTTGGAATTGATCGTAAGGCTGCTGTTAAACAGCCTGATGCCGTTGCCGAAGTTTACGTCGGCCTTGTACTCGCCGCGGTCGCCGCCGATCGCCGCAAAGCGATAGCCGGTCTCCCAGGATTGCACCACGTTATAGACGCCCGCGTTGTCGCCGCGCACCGTCCCAAGTTGCTCACCCGTCGTGGGAGCAACCGTCTCCTGTGCCGCAACCGGCCACGCTACCAGTATCAGAGCCGCGAGCGTGAGCGACCGGTTCTTGATTAGATGTCTCATCGCAGGAAGTATTGGTCGCTGTTGGATCCGTGAATCCTCACGTGGCAAGTCGTGCACTTCTGGTAACGCGGATCCAGCATGTTATGCGTACTCGGTTGCAGCGGCACGCCCACGTTCTGTCTGCCGAACGTGCCCGCTCCGTTATGGCATTCCAGGCATACGGTGAACACAACCGGCCGGGAGAGCATCTTGGCGTTCATCGATCCGTGCGGCGCATGGCAGGTTTCACAGCCGTCCACTCGAACAGCCGCATGTTCGAAAACAAACGGTCCGCGATAGTTCGCGTGGCACTTCAAGCAAGGTTCTTCATTGCCGAGTTTTTGATCCACCATCGCCGGGCGCGCGCCCATCCGCCAGTTCGCGGCGAACGTGCCGTGCGGATTGTGACAGTCGGTGCACTGCACCGCGCCTTCGTTGACTCGATGCTTGAAAGGCATCGAGAACTGAGCGCGCACGTCGGTGTGGCAGGTATAACAAAGCTCGGTCTGTTGCTTGGCGAGTAGAAATTTCGGCGTAGCCGCTTTATGTATGGAGTGGCAGTTGGTGCAAACCACGTCCGCCTGGGTATGTTCAGATCTTTGAATATTGGCCCGCGAAATGGAGTTCACGTGGCAGGTCAAACAGGCTTCCAGAATCTGTTTCTGCGGCATCGTGGAAAATGCCCGGATGGCGGATTTCTTGCCCATGCCGGCAACGTGTTCGCGCCCCGGTCCATGGCAGCCTTCGCAGCCCGTCTTTTCCGGTGCTTCATTTCCGGCGGCGACGCTGCGGTAATGCGCGTTCTTGTAAAAGTTGAGTGAAACGTCCGGGTGGCACCCTTTGCAAACGGTGCTCCCCACGTATGGTGAAGGGGAGCGTGAAGGCGATTGGGCGATAACCGCCGGGGCACAGCATAGCAAGACCCAGAGCGCCCCGAGCGTTTTTCCCATTCCTGAAGTAAGTCTAGTATGGGGTGGCCGGTGAGTCGTAAAGCAAACGTAAAAGTAGTGTGAAACCCTGTTGCGTTCGTCAGCGCGATTTGGGAAACTAGCAAAGTTTTAGGAGAAAGTCGTGAGAGAAAAAGGTACTGTCAAGTGGTTCAACGCCGCCAAAGGCTTCGGGTTCATTCAGCGCTCCACAGGGGACGACGTGTTCGTCCACTTTTCAGCGATTCAGTCGAACGGCTATCGTTCGCTCGATGAAGGCGCCACCGTGGAGTTTGAAGTAAAGCAGGGTCCCAAGGGCCTGCAGGCGGAAAACGTCACCGTCGCCTAAGGTTTCTTCTCCCCAAAAGTAACCGTAGTCTCAGTTCCGAACTTCTGGTAGTTCTCGAATCGGATCGACATTCGGATCCGTTGAGCACCCGTGCGAAAGAACAGCGTATCGTCGGCGGTGGTCGTGGCCGGGAACCAGAAGCCATTCACCTGTTTCCTGACCGTCACGAACTTGGGAAACAGGTTTTCGGACTTCGTTGTCCGAATTTGCGGCACGGCCTGTCCTTCCGACCGTATGACGGAGTAGTCCTGCTTGCTCGCCCAGACCATGCCGTCGAAGAGCCGCTGGCCGGAGAGGATCTGCCTCGGGCGCACTTGCAGCACCCAGCAATCGATGCCGTCGATCTTCTCGTCGCCCCGGAACTTTGTCTCGTAGATAGGAAGAAAGTCCTCGACCAGCACGAACGGCTGTATGTCCCGTATGTCGCGAAAGTCCTCATCCGTAAGGATCAGGTTCTTCAGGTTCTTCATTGGCGAACCCACCATCGTCTCGGATCGCTCCTTGGTTGGCGAGAAGATCACATCCCGAATTTCGCGATACTCGCCGGTCTGGCCGCCATGTTCGTTCAACTCGGTCAATCGCACTGTCTGCCGGTATGCGTATTGATTGCGTTCCGCCTCTGTCTCGCTCTCGCGATGCGCGATCAGCCGGACCAATCCCGCGGGCGGCTCTTCGGCGCCCAATGCTAAACTGCCAACGATAACGATGCAGGCTAGTTCCCGCAACTTTCTCATAGCCTGCCTCGCTGGATGGGCTGTCCTGATCGCCGCCGCCGTCGTATACGCGCGCCGGTACGATGTCGCGCCGTCAATCGCGATTCCTGTTGTGGCAGCAGTCCTCATTGAATTCATTTTCTACCTTGCGACCGGCTTTGAGGAGATCCGCAAGTTCTTCACTCCGCCGTGGATCGTCGCCAGCGCGCTTCTGCCGTATCTGGTCTACACAATCCCAACGCACCGGTTCGAGCCGCTGCCTTTCGTCGTGCTCGCAACGATAGCCGCCGCGATTGCCTATTGGTTCGTTGTTCTGCCGCACGTCTGGTGGTCAGACCTAGGCTTCGTCGCCTTCGCCGCCGCAGTGCTCTTAAGCGGAGTGCTCAAGCACTTCATCTATCCCATGCCCGCACGTCACGTCCCTGTCGACGTAGTTCCCGGACATGCAACGTTGATCCACATCGCCGTCATGTCGGCGCTCGTAGTCCGGAAGTTCCCGGGTATCAACTATGGCTTCATTCCCACGCGCAGGGAAGTCCTCGCGGGCGTTCGCAATTTCGTATACTTCCTCCCGTTCGGAGCCGCGCTAGGCGTGCTGCTCCAGATCTTCAAGTATCGAGGCCAATCGCCATGGCTTGCGCCGGTGCTCTTTGTCGGCTACTTCTGGATGGTCGCGCTATCTGAAGAGTTCGCCTTTCGCGGAGTCATCCAGCAAACGCTAGTCCGCATCATGAGCAACGGTCATGTAGCCCTCGTGCTCAGCTCCATCGCTTTCGGCTTCGTACATCTATGGTTCCCCGGCGGTTTCCCGAACTGGCGAATGATGATCGTCGGCTCCGTCGCCGGCTGGTTCTACGGCCGCGCCTTCGAACAAGGGGGAGGCATCCGCGCCAGCATGGTGACCCACGCTCTCACCGTCACTGTTTGGCTGATTTGGCTAGCGTGACCACCGCATTCCAGGTGAACTCGACAAATGGATAGAGCGACGATTCCAGCAGTCGCTCGACGTCGCTATGCGCTCCGTAGTTTGCTTCGCTCGCCGCCGTAGCCGGACCAATCCCGTAACTATCGATCCCCTTGTTACGAAGTTGCGCCATATCGCTAGCCCCCGTAGACATCGTCGGCAGCACGGTCGAACCCGGGTACAGCTTGTGGCTGACGTCCTCCAGAATCCGGTACATCTCGGTATTCAATCGCGATGCCGGCGAGTGCGGACGAGTCGCCGGCATCGGCACGATCTTTACTTCCGGATCACCAATCACGCGGGCCATCTCCGCATAGAACTTCTCGACATCTTCATCCGGCAGTGCGCGAATATCGAGCGTCGCTTCCGCTTCGGAGGGAATCACATTTGGTCCCACGCCCGCCTTCAACATCGTCGGCACCACCGAGGTGCGCAACATGGAGTAAGTGCGCGGGTCGTTCGCGGCCAGATCATGTTGCGCCGCTTCCGATGCCGCGCCCCCGCTGAGCAGCGCGTTGTAGAGCTTCGCCGTTTCCGGGGTACTGATCTTGGCGAGCTTTTCGAAATAAGTGCGCGTCGTATCGTTCAGGCGCATCGGCGTCTCCCATCGCCCGACCTTCTCCACAGCCGCGCCCAAATGGATCAACGCATTGTCCAGCCGCGGCACCGAACCGTGTCCCGACGTTCCTGTCGCCACCAGGCGCACGCGCGCCGGAACCTTTTCCGCCGTTCCAATATTGACGATACTCACCCGGTTGCCTTCCGAAAGACCACCGCCGCCCTCGGTCAGAGCGTATTCCGCTTGGATCTCCGGCAGGTGTTCACCAACCATAAAATTTATTCCGACGCCCGTCGTATCAGCCTCTTCAGCCGCTTCTGCGAGGAAGATCACGTCGCGATCGAGTTTCAAATTGCTACGCTTAAGCAGAAGCATGACTTCGAGGTTCGCCGCGAGGATCGGTTTATCGTCCCGCGTGCCGCGTCCCCAGATGTAACCGTCTTTGATAATTGCCGCGAACGGATCCACCGGCCATTTTTCCATCTGTACGCCGACCACATCGGTGTGCGCCAGAATCAGCAGCGGGCGCTTGCTACCGTTTCCTTTGATTCGGGCGACCAGATTTGCGCGAGCCGGATTCTTCGCGAACGTCTGTGTGGGAATGCCTTCCGCCTCAAGCACTTTCTTGAGGTACTCCACCGCCTTGGTTTCGTTTCCGGGCGGACTGGTGTTGATTCGCACCAGATCTCGAAAGTGGGTCAGAATCTCGGTTTTCTGTTTCTCCCAATCAAGTGCCGTCTGGCCATAAGCGGCTGAGACGAGGAGGAATATGATCGGAAGTTTGCGCATTGCAGGAATGTACCATGTTGAATGAATTGGAGGAAAAAATGAATACCGCGCCGGATGGTTGGGAGATTGTCGACAATCACCACCTCAGCAAGACTTACAAGTTTCCCGATTTCGCGCAGGCCCTCGCTTTCGTCAACCGCGTAGGGGCGATTGCGGAAGCTATGAATCACCACCCTGACATTGAACTTTCATGGGGCAAAGTCGCGGTGAAGACTTTTACTCACACAGCCGACGGCCTGACTGCAAAAGACTATAGTCTGGCCACCAAAATCGATGCGGCGATCTAGTTTTCCGTCTTCAAGTAATCCCGCAGGACGCGCCGTACGTAGGCTTGGGTTTCTAGGTACGGTGGCACTCCTTTGTACTTGTCCACGGCTGCGGGTCCTGCATTGTAAGCAGCTATAGCGCGTGCCACCTGATCCTCTTGTCCTTCGTACTTGATTAAGAGGTCGCGCAAGTATCTGGTTCCAGCTTCGACATTCTGTTCGGGGATATGAGGGTCGACTCCGAGTTCCCGCGCGGTTTCCGGCATCAACTGCATCAGCCCGATCGCGCCTTTCGGCGAAAGGGCATTTGGTTGAAAGTTGGATTCAGCCCTCACGATGCTCTTCACCAGCGCCACCGGCAGCCCAAGCTTTTCTGCCGCAACGGTGAACATATCCTTATTTACTGGAACCGGTGGTGGCGGCACAACGGGCGCACTAACAACTACCGGGGCCGCTTCCTCTTGCTCGAATGAAGCGATGTCACTGGCTGCAAACTCAGTCGAGCCGGCACCGACATACAGGCGCACTCGGGCGCCTTCCACCTCATGCCTGTCCGCATGAATCCGGAATCCATTCGTCAGAATGGCGTACTCCCCCGCCTGCGCCGGCGCAACAAGCGCGAGAGCCGTTACCAGCGGTCCGATATGATGGAAAATTCTGATGCCCAATTCAACCTTTACCTTAGTGACGAACCTGGAGTGCAGCCTGTGCAAAGAAGAATATGCCGCCGGTACGATTCAAAACCTTTGCACCTGCGGCGGACCGCTCCTGGTTCGCTACGACCTGGAACGCGCCAAATCCGCCTGGTCCCGCGATGACGTCAAGCGCGGACCCAACACCATGTGGCGTTACGCTCCCTTGCTGCCAGTCGAAGCCCATGAAAACATTGTCTCACTAGGTGAGGGCATGACGCCGCTGCTGCCGGCTCCCCGGGCAGGGAAGCGTATCGGAGCGAATAACCTCTGGATCAAGGATGAAGGGCTGAACCCAACGGCTTCCTTCAAAGCCCGGGGGCTTTCCTGCGCGCTCTCGATGTGTAAGGAGCTCGGAATCAGCAAGATCGCCATCCCGTCAGCTGGAAACGCAGCCAGCGCTTCCGCTGCCTACGCTGCCGCGGCGGGAGTGGAATGCAACATCTTTATGCCGAAGGACGTTCCCCAGGCCAATTTCATCGAGTGCAAAGCCTATGGCGCGAATGTGACGCTGGTCGACGGCTTGATCAGCGATTGCAGCAAGATCGTCGCTTCCCGGAAAGAGGCGGAAGGGTGGTTCGAGGTCAGCACGCTGAAAGAGCCCTACCGTATTGAAGGCAAGAAGACCATGGGCTACGAACTCGCCGAGCAACTCGATTGGGAGCTGCCCGATGTGATCTTCTATCCGACCGGCGGCGGCGTCGGTTTGATCGGCATGTGGAAGGCCTTTGCCGAAATGGAGGCGATGGGATGGATCGGTTCGAAGCGTCCGAAGATGATCGCGGTGCAGGTGGAAGGCTGCCAGCCGGTGGTTCGCGCGTTCGAGCAAGGCAAGGCGCGGAGCGAGTTTTGGGACAACGCTTCAACCGTCGCCAGCGGCCTGCGTGTTCCGAAGCCTCTCGGTGACTTTCTGGTTCTCAATGCAGTCCGGGAGAGCGGCGGGACTGCGATTGCCGTTAGCGACGAGGAACTGATCGACGCGGGCATCCAACTCGCCTCCGATGAAGGCATGTTCGTGGCGCCTGAGGGCGCAGCCTGCCTGCCCGCCCTCGAGAAGCTCCTGAAGAGCGGCTTTCTCAACCCGGACGAAAAGATCGTCATCTATAACACCGGCGCGGGATTGAAGTATCTCGAAGCGTATTCAACAAGATACCCGCGCACGGCGTCGTCGGAGCAGGACAAACTAGGTGGATTAATCACACCGCGCTAAAATAAGGTTGAGGAACTAAGTACGCACAGTCATTCCCACGCGCACGCCCACGCTACGGGCAAGGTTCTGAGCTGGTCGTTGCTGGCTACGGTATCGTTTGTAGTCATTGAAATCGTCGCAGGCGTCCGGTCGCACAGTTTGGCCCTGATCTCCGACGCGGGCCACAATGCTACCGATGCTTTGGCCCTGCTTTTGGCGTGGCTCGCCGTCTGGTTTCAGTCAAAGCCTGCGGACGAAGTGAAAACGTTCGGATACCAGAGAGCGGGCGTTCTTGCCGCGTTCGTCAATGCAATCACGCTGGTCGTTCTTTCCGTCTGGATCTTCTGGGAAGCGTATCAGCGCATGATGCATCCGGAGCCGGTCTCTGAGATCACGATGATTATCGTGGCGGGCCTCGGCATCCTCATGAACGGCGGCATCATGCTCGGCCTCGCCTCGCGCAGGCACAACGATTTGAACGTTAAGAGCGCCTTCGTTCATATGCTGGGGGACCTTCTCGGCTCCTTCGCGATCGTCATTGGCGCAGTCGTAATCTACTACACGGGCTTTCTTCAGGTGGATACGATCCTATCGATTCTGATCGCGGCGTTGATCGTCTGGACGGCCTGGGATGTGATTCAAGAATCGCTGAACATCCTGTTGGAAGGCTTGCCGCGCGGGATCGAACTGAAGAAGGTGACGGCAGCTCTTTGCGGCGTCGAAGGCGTGCTTGACGTTCACGACTTGCACATCTGGAGTATCGGTTCCAGTTCCAGCGCCCTTAGCTGCCACGTCTTGATCGACGACATTCCGCCATCTGCGAGCGAATGCGTCTTACTGAAGATCAATCAGACGCTGCTGGACAAGTTCCATATTCACCACACCACCGTTCAGTTCGAGCATGTGCAGTGCGCCGTATCGCTTCATGGGTGCGTGATTCCGGCCGCGGAACACCATCATCATCACCACTAATCGTCGACTTCGATGTTCCAGACCTGGCGGTCTTTGAAATACCGCTCCAATTCTTCATTTTGCGCGCCCATGTCGCGCGCCCAAACTATTTTGGCTGCGTCGATATCCGCGGCGTTGTAGACCCATTCACGCGCGAACGAGTGCTTCGGGCCATAGTGCACGATTACCAGATGCTGGCCTGGCAGGTGCTCCAGCTTCGCTTTTATTGCAGCGCGTTCCATCTTGACCGGTTCATTGCAACACCAGGAAAGGAACTTGGCGAGACTCGTGTAATGCAGGCCAATCGGCGCGGCGATCGCTCGCACCGCCAGGGTTGCTACAAGCACCAACGGAATCAATTGAGCAAATGTATAACCGAGCCGGGTTTGCCGCAGGCGCCGCACGCCCTGCACCACGATGATTAGGATAGCGCCGGTGGCGGGAGATAAGTAATGTGGGTAGCCAGTCTGCTCCACGACAACGGCTGCCAGTACTGTCCCTGCCAGGACGAATAGCGGGCGGATTCGCTTGTCTCGACGCACGAACAACAAAGGCACGGTCAGGCAAGGCCCTAGGAAGAATCCCCACAGGAACTGACCCTTCTGCACGGTGGAATCGGGAAAGAATTGCGTGTGTTCGGAGAGCTCCCATTCGTAGTAGGTTCGTAACTGTTTGTCCGCCGTCGTGGTGGCGTGCGGGCGATACCAGAGCAGAGTCATCGGCCACCCGTAAGTTTCCTGGTTCACCTGATAGGGCAGGCGCGTGGGGCTGCCGGTTACGCGATAACAGTAATAGCTCAAGCCAGCCACGCCAATCAATAGAAGAGCGGCCAAGGAAACGACTGCCTTTGACATCCATTGTTTGCGGCACAGGAAGAGCGCCGCGGCGCAAAGGGCGAAGCCTTCGTACGGGCGGCTATATAAAAGGATGACCGCGCCCGCGCCGAAGATCAGTCCGTCGCGGAACGTGGGACGCTTGCGGATTCTCGCCACCGCGCCGATCACCAGCGCTCCGCCGAGAGCCGGAACCGCTCCACCCCAGTAGCTGTCGTTCCAATAGCTAAAGACGCTGAAGCGCAGCACCGCGATCGCTCCGCCGAACAGAACCCATCCAGGCGGCAACCATTGCTGCATCATCCAACACAGGGCAGCGCACATCAACCCGTTGCTCAACCAAACGCCCCACCAGGGATGGCCGAAAAGGATCTTTCCAACCGCCAACATCGCTCCCTGGGCGGGAAAGTACATCGACGCGTAGGTTGGGGTCTGGATGACGTGGATCGTCTCGAAGTGGCGCCACATCGGGTGTGTGGGATTGGCCAGTCTTCCCGAAGTCAAAGTGTCGGCCAAGAGTAGATGACTGAACTCATCTGTCACCAGCGGCGCGGGTATTGGCAGGATGGGAAGAATCAGCGCCCGGATCGCCAACGCCGCGGCGCCGATCGAGGCGACCGCGAGGAAACGCTTCAGCGCCAAGCGGATGAACAGGCGTTCTGCTGAATCGAATCGCCAACGGGCTGCCGCGGCGGCGAGCGCCGCGACGCAAAGAGGCACTTCGATCCTGTTCAGGTCTGAACTCCACGCAAACCGGCCGACGAATAGAACGTTTATCACCAGCCAACGCATTAGAACAGTATCTGCTGGTGGCTCTTCGCGGAAAAGTTAAATTTGCCGAACGATACAGGGGTCGATCCGAATATAAACATTCCCAAAGCGGAATTGAATGGCATGGACGCTGAAATCCAAATGTCCAGGTTGCGGGCGCTATCGCCCGAGGGCGGCCATGCCGTCGAGTTGCTGTAACAACTGTTCAACGGGTTGCACGTGACCGAATGGGTGGCCGACGTGAATACGACGACGACCTGCGAGGGATCGAGTCCAATGGCCCATTTATTGAAGTCGCTCGCGTATCCCCCGATCGTCTGTGCACAGCTTGTGACATAAGTGGAGCAATCGTAGCCACGAACCGCCAAATCACGTGTGGTCGATTCTACTGCATTCGCCAATGTGTCATAGATCCACATTCCGCGCGAGATCTCTACAATGCTGATGATGATGAAGATCAGCGGAATGCCCGTCATTATGAACTCCACGGCGGCATTTCCGGCCCGCGAACGAAGTTTTCGCACGCCTATCTGCCTATGATCATCTGAGCAGTCCGCGCGACGGGCATGTTGGCAGGCATTATGCCAGGGATCGGAATCAGCGTAGCCGAAGTAAATTCGATCGTTACCATGGATGCGGAGTTGCCGTCCGGGCTGGCCGGGCTGGTCGAGGTGGTTAAGACCGAGGTAGTAAGGGTGATTGGGCTGGCGCCGGTGCAAGTTGTCGCTGAAGACAGATTGATATTGCTCGTCAATTGGTCATAGACATAAGAGCAGGCTTGGGTGCTTTGGGTTGACGCCGAAGTGCTACTCGAAGTAAATAGTACCGCCGTCCGCGCTGCGCTTTGCGCGGTGATCAGGGCGTAGTTGTAATAGCCCAGGTCCAGGACGCCCACGAATAGAAAAGCAAACCATGGCACCAGGAACGCAAATTCGACGGCGCTTGAACCCTTTGTCTTCGTCCGCATTCTCGATTCGAATTATCGCAGGCCTAAGTAACATCCCGTAAGTGTAGG
>Ga0302324_100021222_pt1 | contig 12672 bp, 9 predicted proteins | sample Palsa_T0_1_FD_201949 | JGI IMG/M metagenome (GOLD analysis project Ga0302324, IMG submission 201949) | Peat permafrost microbial communities from Stordalen Mire near Abisko, Sweden - Palsa_T0_1 | ecosystem: Environmental > Terrestrial > Soil > Palsa > Peat permafrost | place: Sweden: Abisko...
AGTTGGGTCATGGTGAGTCCCTTTTTAAAGCTGTCCTTTGCTTGTCTCCGGAGGAAAGTGATCGAACATCTTCTCCACGCCCTTATCGAGGTTCTTTATGTTCTTGTCGGACTTGTTGGATAAGGCGTCGCTTGCAGATCCTCGCCAAATTAGTTTCTTGGTGTTCGAATCGAACAGGTCGACGACCAGCGTTCCAACCTTATACGTGCTCTCCGTTGTGGTGGAGTCTCCGAATCCATCTCCCAAGCCTCCCCATCGTCTCCACCCCCAGCCGCCGCCGAAGCCGTCGTAGTAAGTGTTGAGGGTCTGGTGACTCTTACTCATCTCCATCGCCATGATGGAAACATTCCCACCCGATTCCTTGCTGGATTGGGTGTTCGCGGAGCCGATTGTGGCGAGGTCGGCGGCAGCAAAAGCCAGGGTCGCATTGCGCAAAAAGCAGCGGCGATTAGGATTGAGTTCTTCGGACATTTTGATCGTACTCATTGATGAATCTCCTCTGTTTGATTGATTCGTTGGGAAGTAACCATTTTGGTCGCGACGGCGATCGCGACGTGGATGTTGCCGCGTGTAGCGCGGGAATGCGGGCAAACCTCGTGCGCTCGACCCACCAGGGCTTCGGCAGCTCGCTGCCCCATGCCGGGAGGGCTGACATTGAGACGGGCGGCGAGGCCGAAAATGCCGTTCGACAGCTTGATGTCCAGGCGGCCATCCGAGCTGTGGGACGCCCCGTCCCGGCCCGCCGTGGCGTGGGCTTTGGCGGTATACAGAACTGTTTTGATTTTTGTCACCATGGGTTCCTTTTCATGAAACTGTTCCTTGCGTGAATCTGGATTCGTTGTTATGAGCCACTATTGGATCGAATCTCGGGCCACGCCGGCCTGCCCCGCATTCGCGCGTGGCAAGACCGGCGAGAGGCCATTTGAACTAACGCACCGATCTGAACGCCGGCTCGCATCTCGGCGCTGAAGATTTCCGGCTGTTCGCCGCGGGAGGCGCCGTCCCGGGCACCCGCGATATGGGCTTTAACGGTGTCCAGAGCTTTTCCTAATCGAGTCATGGTGAGGTCCCTTTTAAAAGCTGCCCTTTGCTTGTATCCGCGGAAAAGCGATCAAGTATTTCTGTACACCCTTGTCGAGGTTGTTTATGTTCTTGTCGGACTTCCCGGACAAGGCTTCGCTTGACGATCCCCGTCAAATCGCCGTCGTAGTAAGTGTTGAGGGTCTGGAGACCCTCAGCGATCGCCACGTTAAAAAGAACGGCAAACGCGCACTTCTGTTCCAGCACCCAGTCTGCTCCATATTCCGAATTGTGCACCGATAGCGCCGGCCCGGTCGCGCATTTCGCGCATTCCCCGGTATGAATCGCTTTCCTTTTGAACCACGTCCGGATCGATCCCACAGCCGTTGTCACGAACGAACAAGCGCACGGCGCGGCGCAAGTACTGAACTTCGACCTCGATCTTTGTCGCTTTGGAATGGCGTAACGCGTTCACGACGGCTTCCTCGGCGATTAGAAAGAGTTGCTCCTGGATTGCCGGTCTCAGCGCCTGCTGTTTTCCATCGATGAAAATTCGAAGTCGTACGCCCCGCCCGGGTCTGACTTCGTGCAGAAGGTCCGAAAAAGCCCGCTCCAGACTCGTGGGCAGAGGTAAGGCCGTGTGAATCCCGCGTACTGCCGCGCGCCCCAAGTGCACAATGCGGCTGAGAGCGGGCTCCGAACAGGAATCGCCGGCATCCGCTCCGCACCCGGCGAACCGATCGGCGTTGGGGGCGCCAGGAGAAGCGCCAATCGTGAAAAGAGAATGTCTCGACGTCATTGTTTTTCTCCGGAAGAATTCAACCTGCTGCTACTAACACACGCGAGCTGGCCGCCGGGTCGTTTTTCAAACGCGACGACATGCCCTCAATCGTCCGCACAGATCCTTGAGTCGACTGGCCTGAGCGGCGTCGTGTCGCTCCGCTGGAAATTCCGAGTCGTTGCATCCTGGCCAGCAAGGTTGTTCTCGGCAGCCCGAGCTGGGCCGCTGCGCCACTCGTTCCACCGATTACCCAGTTGGTCTTATCAAGTGTCGCCGTGATATGCGCGCGCTCGGCATCGGCCAACGTCTTAATGCTCACCGGCTTGCCGACCTCGGGCACGCGAGCTGGCGCGACCTCGCCACATGTCCAGTGCTCCATCGTTTGCCGGCTCAGCACAGTGCCACTCGTCAATATCACGCCGCGCTCGATGACATTTTGCAGTTCACGGATATTGCCCGGCCAGTCATGGGTCTCCAGAGCCGCCATCACGTCGCTGGGGATCGTCTCGATCGCCTTGCCTTGTTGCTTGGCGAACTTTTGAACAAAGCCTCCTACCAGCACTGGGATGTCCTCTCGCCGTTCACGCAGCGGCGGCAGTTCAATAGGAAACACGCTAAGCCGGTAAAAGAGGTCGGCGCGGAATTGCCGCTCGTCGATCATCTCAACGAGATTCTGATGTGTGGCGCAAATTACCCGCACATCGGTGTGAATCGTGGCTGCGCTTCCTAACCGTTCGAACTGTCTTTCCTGCAAGACCCGAAGGATCTTGGGCTGCAACTCCAGTGGAAGGTCGCCGATTTCGTCCAAGAACAAGGTGCCGTGGTTAGCCCGCTCGAACCGTCCAATGCTGCGAGCGACCGCCCCAGTGAAGGCGCCCCGCTCGTAACCGAACAGCTCACTTTCGAGCAAACCTGCGGGGATGGCGGCGCAATTCACCTTGACAAGCGGGCCTTTCGATCGCTCGCTGCACTTGTGAATGGCTTCCGCAATCAGTTCCTTGCCAGTTCCGGTTTCCCCGTTGATCAACACCGTGGAGTCGGTCGGCGCCACGATTCGCACCATTCCGAGTACGCGCCGGAGGGCGGCGCTGTTACCCACAATACGAGGTAATCCGTTGCCGCGGAGTTCGTTGTTGTCGAGCGTGAATTTCGCCGACGTCGCATCCTCGATTTCAAAGGATGCCTTGTCGTTGACTGCGGGCACTTCAGGTGCCCAGCTTGCCTGTGTCGCCATTGTAGTTACTCCTCTCGTTCGTCCGGTCTATGTTTTAAGCTCACACCCCAAGGCCCCGTCTTAAGCGTTAGCCTACGCGTCGTTGTGCATTGATCCAGTCGCGGACGTACGCTGGGCAATTCATCAGTGTGATGCTGCTTGCCTCGCAGCGCACAAGGAAGGTGATGGCATTCTCGTTGACCAGCGTCACGTCTTTTAGGTCCAAGACTATACGGCTCCCGTTCGCTTCCGAGCTGATTAGTGTCTCCAACTCGGCTATGGGTTCTTCTTCCATTTGGCCGCTCAGCGTAAAGACCACTTCGCCCTTTGCCGCTCTGCGAATTCTCAGCATTCGATCCTTTCCAGGAAGGCGCTCCAGAATCTTGCGAGAGACGTTTGATAGGGCGCTTCCCGGCATTTCCAATTCCTTGATGCACAGGAGTGCAAGTCGGCAACCAATCGTATGATGATGAAAGGAAATATCTTAACAATCCATCGCAAATTCGGGAGTTCGCAACTTACGAGATTTCGTTACGATGCTTCGCGGGCCCGCCGTGGAAATACCTAAGCGCGGGATGTTGAGGAATCCGAAGCCTTAAAGCGATTCTTGTTGATTTTCAATGACTTGATCTTCGACTCGAGGGTAGTTCCGGGCATACCCAGCTTGGCGGCGGCGCCTGACTGTCCGGACACCATTCCTCCGCATTCGCGCAGCGCCGCCTCAATTGCTTCTCTCTCCTGGGCAGCAAGCTTCTGAGAAAGCTCCAGCTGGCTTTTCGGTTCGTGTGCGCGGGGCTGCCGGGAAAGCCAACTCTCATCGACTGAGAAAGTTTCTGTTTCGCATACAATGACAGAGCGCTCAATCACGTTCTGCAATTCGCGAATATTACCTGGCCACGGGTACGACTGAAGCAGGTCGAGGCTCTTTTTGTTCAACGCCTGAAAGCTCTTTCCCGCTTGCCTTGCGAAACGATCGATGAAGTAGTCAACCAGCATGGGAATGTCTTCTCTTCGTTCGCGCAAAGAGGGCATCTCAATTGGAAAAACGTTGAGCCGGTAAAACAGGTCGCTCCGGAACGTGCCCGCGGCGATAGCGGCCTCCAGGTCGCGGTTGGTTGCAGCAATCACCCGGACATTAGTTCGGATAGTTCCAGCCGCGCCGATCCGCTCAAACTCGTGCTCCTGCAGAACACGTAACAGAGCGATCTGAGTTTCCCCAGGAAGCTCACCAACTTCGTCCAAGAAGATGGTGCCCCCATCGGCCAGCTCAAAACGCCCTATACGCCGCTGGGTTGCCCCGGTAAAGGCGCCCTTCTCATGGCCGAACAATTCTGATGCGATCAAGTCGCGTGGAATGGCTGCGCAGTTCACACTGACAAAGGCGCGTGAGGAACGCCGGGAACGCTTGTGAATGGCGCGGGCAACCAGTTCCTTGCCCGTGCCGGTCTCGCCGGTGATCAGAACGCTGGAATCGGTGGGAGCAACTTTGGATACGCGAGACAGCACGTTTCGCAGGGGCGGTGAAACTCCAACGATCTGCTCGAACATCGACGCCTTATCGATTTCTTCGCGGAGCACGATGTTCTCGGATTGGAGCCGGTCTTTCAGCGCCTTAATCTCGCGAAACGCCTGTTCCAGAGCCTGTTGCGACTGTTTGGCCGCGGTGACGTCCATTACCGCGCCGACAAAACTTAGCTCGGCTGTCGAGTCATTCTTTATCGCGTGTGAGACGATGTGGAGGTATTTTACAGAACCATCTGGCATCAACAACCTGTGGTCGAGGTTCCAGTCCTGCCCGGTGCGGGATGCCTGATCGGTGATCTGTAGGAACAAAGGCCGGTCCTCGGGATGGACTCGTTGAAGAACCATTTCCGGCGTAGGCTTGATTGCCGGGTCGAAGTCGAAGATGCGATACGTTTCGCTCGACCAGATACTTTCGCCGCTCGATGGGACCCAACCGAGACTGCCGGTTTGACTCAGCCTTTGCGCCTCCGACAGGTACGCTTGAGCCTGATCAAGATCGGTATAGAGATGCGCGTTTTCCAGCGAGATCGCGGCCTGGGATGCCAGCAGCTTCAACACCGCTATTCGGGTGGGCGTAAACACGTGCGGTGTCAGATTGTTCTCAAGGTATAGAACACCGGTGAGTTTGGCCTGATTAATCAATGGCAAACAGAGAATGGAACGGGCGCGACGCTGAACAATGTAGGGATCGGCAGAAAAGGGGTTCGGGCTTGACGCGTCGTCGAGGATTATGTTCTCCTGCGTGCGGAAGACGTAACGGACCAGCGACTCCGGCAGCGCTGCGGCGAAGAGAGTGTCTGGCAGATGCACGATGACATCATCTTCGCTGGTAATGGCCTCGGCCTCGATCTGCAACTCATCTCTTCTGGGAAGGATCAGGAGAGCTCGTTCCGCCCCCGCATGCTCCACTGCCGCGCGCATCAGTTTATCGATGAGTTTTTCCAGAACTATCTCGCCCGAGACTACCTGTGAGACCCGGATAACAGTGGACAGGTCCAGCAGTTCGACCGGCGCCACGATGGTGCCCGCGTGGCCGGGAGCCGCTTGCTCTTCTTTAGTGTGCAGATATATTCGATCAAGCTGCTTTACTTTGCCGTCGGCTCCCCAACGCGCGTAGCGGTGCCGGGCTTCCCGCAAATACGCGTCCGCGATCTTGTCAAAACCGCGCGCTGCGTAGAAGCGCGCCGCGATCTCGTAAGCGAGCGCCTCATTGTGCACAAAGGCATTTCCGCGCGCTGAGCGGATGGCCTTTTCATATAGCTGCTCGGCGTCCAGCAAACGCCCTTCGATCCTGGCGATTTCCGCGCCTACCAGCGCCGCGCGGTTTTCAAAATTCTCCGAACAATTCTTGGCCCATATTTCAAGCTGGCTGTGGTGATCGGCCAGAGCCTCGAAATGCTGTTGTCGCGAGTCCCCGGTTGCAGAATCAAAAGCCGCAGCCCGAGCGAGAGCGCTGTAAAAGTGATACTCCGCCAGTTCAAAGTAGGAGGGCGATGTCCAGAGGAGATGTTTGGCATTCACTGACGCCTGAATCGCGGAAGAATAGTCTTCCGCAAAGAGACGCGCTTGTATTTTTCGGATCCAGTACCAACATTCCGCCAGCGCCAACCCAGGGTTACTTGACAAATCACGCTCGAACTGGAGCTCGTCAAAGTGCCCGCCATTGAACGAACCGAAGTTTGCTGTCAAGCCCCGAAGTGTCCGGACAAACGCGAGCTGCGCGGTGATGACATGTATGACGGTACCGTACGGGACACTACTCGCGAACTCAAGGGCCGTCTCAGCTTCACGCTGCACCTCGGCCAAAGGGTCTCCCGTCGCAAGAAGATTTGAGCTCAGGTTGGAGCGGCTACATGCGGCAAAAGTTACGTCGCCGACGCGGTTGGCGGCGTCGAAGGTGCGCTGCAGGAGCTGTCGCCCTGTCTTGACGTGTCTCCTCCATGGCGTGACAAGCCCAAAACAGAAATACGCGCGAGCTTGATAGCGATGCAATCCACGCTTCTCCACCAGATCGTAGCCCAGCTTGCCAAACCGGAATCCGGCCTGGTAGTTTCCAAAATGAGGTCCAGCGAGCCGGCCCAGCCATCCGTACGCGAAACACGATCCATCGCTGTTGCCATGCTCAAGGCTGAGGTTGACCATCCGGCAAATCACGAGATCTAGAAATTTCTCATCGGTGTACAACGCAGGTGTCACAACCTCAGTGAAAACGTCCAGAAGATCAAGTAAATCCGGATTGGTGATCAAGGGCAAGTCGACAAGTTCCTCGATTTGCCGGGTTCCCAGGGAAGACCAGATTTGATCGTATTCTCGTGACACTTCTTGGTCGGTAGGATGCGGCGACCAGTCCACGCCGCGGCCTCGCTGGTATTCGATAAATACCTCCACGGCGCGATCGCCGCGATCCAAAGCTGTATAGAGCGTCAGGCGCAAACGCGTGACAAGAGCAATATCGTGGGCGCTTTTCGCCCGTTCGGCCAACATGGAAAGCCGATTTTCGGCGGCAGCCATATCCCCGGTCAACAATTCGCACTCGGCCAAAAGATGCTCGATCGAGAAGACCAGGTCGTAGTGATGATTCCATATCTCATCTGTCAACAATCCGCGTCCGGCGCGGAGATACTTAAGTGCCGAGGCGTAGGCCGTTGAAATCTTTGCGCGTCTACCCGCGATGAGATTCAATTCTGCAACGCGCCGATGGTCCGCAATCGATGTGATCAGCTGAGAGCCGCGGTTGAGCTGATTGACGATCTCGAAGATCCCTTCCTCAAGTTTGTCCAGAGGCGTGTGCGATGCCATCAACATGCCGATTCCCAGATGCGCCTCTGCCCGCAATTCTTTGGGAATCAATGAATAGGCTGCTTCCTGGACACGGTCGTGGAGGAACCTGTAAGAATCTTCCGATCGAAAAATCAAGCCCGTTCGGACCGCTTCCCAAAGCTGTCCGTGCATTTCCTCGCTGGCGTCCTGGTAAACCATCCGTAGCATCGCGAAGTCGGCACGGTTGCCGAGGCACGCCAGCTGCTGTAACGCCTTCTGCGTCTGGATGGGCAGGCGATTCAACTTCCCCACCATCAGGTCCACGACATTGTCGGTATAACCCTTGGCGTGAATGCGATCCAGGTCCCAAGACCATCGCCCTGCGCCATAGTCGAAGGTGAGCAAGGACTCTTCGGCCAGCGCCGAAAAGAACTGAATAGCGAAAAATGGGTTGCCCGCAGTCTTATCGTGGATCAGTTTCCCTAGCGGTTCGGCGAGCTCCGGTTCGCAATGCAGAGTATCCGCAACTAATTGCCGGAGGTCTTCACAAGTCAGAGGCGCAAGTACGATGTCATGCACTATCGCTCCAGCTTGGCGAATTGCTTCTAGCTTGCGGATCAGCGGATGTGTGGGGCCCACTTCGTTGTCACGATAGGCGCCGATCAACATTAAATGTTTCACGTCCGGATGCGTGAGAATGTCCTCAATCAGATCTAACGTAGCCGCGTCAAGCCATTGCAGGTCGTCGAGGAAGAGGGCGAGGGGATGCTCCCGCCTGAACACGCTGATAAATCGACGGAATACCAGTTGGAAGCGGCTTTGCGCATCCTGTGGCGAAAGTTCCGGAACCGGCTGCTGCTCGCCGATGATGAGCTTCAATTCGGGGACCAGATCCACCATGAGCTGGCCGTTCGGACCGAGCGCCTCCCGGATCGCATCGCGCCAGCCGTCCAACTCCTCTTCGCTCTTCGCCAGGATTGGACGGATGAGGTTCTGGAAGGCTTGCGCGAGGGTCGCATAAGGTATGTCTCGCTTGTACTGGTCGAACTTGCCTGATGCAAAAAGGCCACGCGGCGGGACAAGCGGTTTATGAAGCTCGTTGACGACGGAGGACTTGCCGATACCCGAGTAGCCGGAAACAAGAACGAGTTCCGGCCGGCCTCCGGCTACGACACGATCAAAGGACGCGAGCAGGGTATTGACCTCGCGTGCTCGCCCGTACAATTTCTCGGGAATCAGCAGCCGGTCCGGCGTGTCGTGCTCGCCCAGCGGGAACTCGTCGACGCGGCCACGAGCCTCCAATTCCTTGAGACACCGCTCGAGATCACGCTCCAGCCCCACTGCCGTCTGGTATCGTTCCTCAGCCGTTTTGGCGAGTAACTTCATGATGATGGCTGAGATGGGACCGGGGATGTTTGGCGCCTGGTCGCCGGGCGGAACTGGCTGTCTTGCGATATGGCAGTGCACCCATTCGATCGGATCGGAAGCGGTAAAAGGGAGACTGCCGGTCAACATTTCGTACAGCGTGACACCCAGAGAGTAAAGATCGCTGCGAGCATCGATAGAGCGATTCATTCGTCCGGTCTGTTCGGGCGCCATGTAGGGAAGTGTTCCGGCGATGAATTCGGGAGCCTCGGGCGACTGGCGCTCGCGGGGGAGGCGCGAAGCGATACCGAAGCCCATGAGCCGGACCTCACCGGTCGCGGAATTAACCAGGACGTTGGCTGGCTTGACGTCCTTGTGAATTAGCTCTCTTTTGTGTACCCCGTTGAGTGCCGTTGCGACGCCAATGGCGAGGTTTAAGAACCGCGTTATCTCCAGCGGCCCTCGAACAATTCCATCGAGCGTTTCGCCGCCAGGGTCTTCGAGCTCAAGCGTCATCTGCCCGTGTTGCTGGGTAAGGGCCAGGGGCCGAACTGCGAACGTAGAGTCCAGTTCGTCCCTCAACGAATATTCGTGCTCGAGTTTCTTTAGAGTTTCCAGCGCCGGCCGGGTAGAAGCGGGAGCCAGCAGGAGAACGAATGGTGAACCCGCCTGATTCGAGCGTTCCCCCCGATACAGGACGAACTCCTCATCCTGGCGAAGAGATTCAAGGACATATTGTGAACGCTCCACGATCTGTGTACGATCCACGATGTTTGTCCCCCACGTTCAAGGCACTTCGTCACTTCGGATTCATCTCTGGCTGATGCGCACGGCTGCAGCAGGGCAGCCTCACGGTCGCCGTCAGAAACAAGTCTAACGCACCTTCCTTAGGAACCCTCAATCCGGAACGTCTCGGCGCCGAGATCGGCTTCGAATAGTTCGAATAGTTAGAACATTGGCCCCATGCGATACGTTGCCATGCTCTACTCAATAAGTGTCGCCCGCGTCCCCACAGGGAAAGAATTCGCCCTGGTTGTTCGGCGTCCTCGCAATACCCTGGGGCATTTCCTACTCAGGTCTGGTCGGGTTACTGGTTCCTTATCTGTTGCGAAAGCACGGCGTATCCGTAGACCGTATCGCGGAAGCAGTTTCTGTTGCATCCCTTCCCTTGACGTGCTCCTTCCTTGTGGCGCCCATCGTAGACCTGGGTTTGCCGCGCCGCATCTGGGTGTTGCTGGCCGCCGCCGTCACAGCATTCTTGGCCTGGGCGGCGATTGTCCTGTCGTCTGGTTCGCTTCCTTTCCTCACGCTGGTCTTGTTCATGAGCACGGTGGCGATCACGCTGCTGAACTCGGCCAATGGCGGTCTGATGTCGGGAGTTCAGCCTGAAATTCGCGGCCGCGCCGGAGGGTTCTATCAAGCCGGTAACCTCGGCGGAGGGGCGCTCGGGGGCGGCGGCTTGATTTGGCTGGCAGATCGCGTCAGTCTGCCGTGGCTCGCCTTCCTTACGGCGTTGTTCATCATGGGGCCTGCTCTGGCAACGTTGTGGATCGAGGAAGCTCCCCGCCCAAAGCTGGCCATCGGCGCCCAGTTCTCCGCGCTGTTTCACGATGTCAAGGATGTGTTGTCGTCAAGCCGCACGTGGCTTGGCTTGGCGTTCTTTCTGTCGCCTGTCGGAGCCGGCGCGGTGCAAAATCTCATTTCGAGCGTTGGTGCGGACTATCACGCCACTGGTACGCAAGTGGCGTTCGTAACCGGCGTCGGGGGTGGTTTGTTGATCGCGTTGGGTGCGCTTATTGGTGGATGGATTTGCGATCGCGGGGACACCCGAACGGCCTATGCAGTTTTCGGACTCCTGGTTGCCCTGAGCGCGATGTGGCTGTGCCTGGGACCGGCCACGCCATTCACCTTTGGCACGGGATATTCGGGGTATGCTCTCACTATCGGCCTGTTTAATGGCGCTTATGTCGCCTTGATACTGGAGGTGCTTGGCCATCGGAAGCGCGGCGCGTCCACTGGTTACGCCTTCTTCAGCTCCAGCGGCAACGTGAACAACTCGTACATGACCTGGCTGGATGGCATCGGATACCGGCAAGCAGGCGCACGCGGCCTGATGGCAACCGATGCCGCGCTCGGCGGCGTGGGCGGGCTGATCCTGTTCGCGGTCGCCCGACATTTTGTGAAGCGCCAGTCAACACCGGAACCAGAACGCTTCCCGGTGTAGTTCACCTCACTGTGTTTCGAGACGACTCGGCTGACTCCGAAGGAACCTTCTATCGACTGGGGAATCCGCTTCGAACAATTTCGCAGCAATCGCGAAAGCTTTCGGTGATCCTACCTTGCCATTCGGGTTCGTCCGGTCACTCACCTCAGCTGGCAGCAGTTCAAAAGCGACATTCACTCCCCATAACCGGCGTCCGCCGCAAACGCCAGCGGCTTCCCGTTAGTCTCCTATACGGACAATGGCCAGAAAAGCCGTTTCGTTGGGCGGTCGAATCTCGGGCGCTGCGCACGCGGCAGATGCGCCCGCAAAAAACTGTAAGGCGACAGAGCCGTCCTGCAACAACGGCGAGATATAATGTGGCATGCGCTGCGCAGAGTGCGACCGGCTATCTAGGGCTGAGGTCGAAGCTACCCGAAGTGCCGTCGCTGCCGCATCCCGACTGCAGGATTTTTACCCAGAACCGCCATTCGGTGAAACTGCCGCCAAGGAATTAAGGCGCTGTCAGCGTGCCTCAGAAGACTCCCGTGAAGCAGTCAATCTGGCCTGGAGCATAAGGGTAGCCCACGCTCAATCTCATTCTCTGACAATTGCACATTGATCACAGGAATTGGCAGCTTTTCCCCCGACGCCGTTGTTCCGCGATATGATCTCCTTGAATTCGTCACCGCGCAGAAGCAATCCGTGAATCGAAAACCCTCAAGCGCGGAATGTCTGAGTTAGGATCCGGTGGCCGCCCGCCGCGCTTGGTGGCGCGCGCCACAAGCTCGAAGCTCCGGTTCGCTCGGTGGGTAGGGCTTCCTGGCGAACGTCCAGAACCTACACGCTCTAAATTCTCTTGAATTCGGTTCGGCTCATTCCGTAACATGTTGGACATCATCGTCGACGGGGTGAGTCCGCCAAGAGCTTGAACCGGCCCGGCATGGCGCGTTTGCTGGCACTCGTTGACGCCGGCGAGGTGGATAGGGTCAGCATCGCAAAGCTCGACCGGCTCACCCGGAGCGTGAAGGATTCGTGTACGCTCCTGGTTTGTGTACGCTATTGGAGAGATTCACTCGGCGCGGCGTAGCGCTAGTGTCCGTAGCGGAATCGCTCGATACAAGCCATCTCGCCCCGGATTGGAGTACGCTAAATAGCAAATTGTTTTCAAGGAGGCTCTATGTCCCCAACGGCGAAGCTGGTCATCGCTGTCTCACAGTGCATTCTCTTGGCCTCGCAGGCGTCCGCCGCGTTGCTTACGATCTCCAGACCGGAGGAGGCGGGGCTCTCCGCGGAGCGCCTGAAGCGTATCCACTCCGTCGTTCAAAGCCACATTGAAGCCAAGGACTTTGCGGGCGCCGTAACGCTGGTGGCCCGCAAAGGCAAAGTGGTGCACTTTGAAGCGCAGGGCACCACCGACCTGGAATCGGGCAAACCTATGCGGACCGATACATTGTTCCGCATGGCCTCGATGACCAAACCTATCACTGCCGTGGCCGTGTTGATGATGATGGAAGAAGGCAAGCTGGTGTTGAGCGATCCGGTTTCCAAGTTCATCCCCGAGTTCAAGAATCCGAAAGTGGCTATGTGGAATCTCCCCAATGATCCAAGGGGCGCGGGAGTCAGAATCGTCAGCGCAGACCGCGAAGTGACGCTACAGAACATCCTCACTCACACCGCCGGAATGGCCGTCAGCACGGAAGGTCCAGCGGGCGAATTCTACCGCAAAGCAAACCTGGATCAAGAGCAGATTTCGCTCGCCGAATTCAGCAAACGCGCGGGCGCGCTGCCGCTGAACTTCCAGCCGGG
>Ga0302324_100021226_pt1 | contig 12672 bp, 8 predicted proteins | sample Palsa_T0_1_FD_201949 | JGI IMG/M metagenome (GOLD analysis project Ga0302324, IMG submission 201949) | Peat permafrost microbial communities from Stordalen Mire near Abisko, Sweden - Palsa_T0_1 | ecosystem: Environmental > Terrestrial > Soil > Palsa > Peat permafrost | place: Sweden: Abisko...
GACGCGTCCATCCCGCCCTAGAATGAACGTAGTCGGCCAGCAGTTCAGATTGACTCCCTGCGGCAGCTTGGCGTTCAACTCGCTTGGCTCACCCGCGAGGAGCACGGTGTACTCGATGCCGTACTGCGCGATAAAGGCCCGCAGCCGCGCGGGATTCTTCAACTGCTCGGCCTCCTCAAATGACAGCGCCACGATTTGCAGACCTTCGCCGCGGTATTTGCGGTAAAGCGCCGCCAGGAAGGGCGCTTCGTCGTGGCAGTTCGGGCACCAGCTTCCCATGATGCTCACGATCACGACTTTGCCCTCGAAACGCGGATCGTCGTTCGAAACCAGGTGTCCGTTCAAGTCGGGGAAGCTGAAGTGGAACGGCTCGGCCGGATCCTTGACGCTGGTATGCCGGGATGGGTCGGTCGGCTCCGCCAGACCCTTGGCGCGCGCCATGGCGGGGCGCGTGGCGACCAGATCGTTCTTGCCTCGGCTATCGGCCAAGGTCACGGCCAGAGTTCCATCGGCGGCGGGCGTCAACGTCAGTAGCGCGGGCCGCGCGCCGGAGAAATGGCTCAGCACGAATTTGCCATCGTGGTAGCTGCCGGTGAGCGCTCCGGTATCGCCGTCCACGCGCAGGATGGCCGCCGACACGTCCGCGCCGGATTGCCGGACGATCAAGCGCCAGGCGGATTCGCCTTTAGGGCTCTTGACGGCGATCTCCCAAAAGCCGGCGATGGAAGGCGCGGCGGCGTCGGGCTGGGGCTGCGCCACGTAGGGCTTGGCTTTGAACGGGTAGGTCCTGCGCGCGGATGCGTATTCGCCCTGCAGCAGTCCATCCTTAAGTGTGGCGCGCAACTCGGTTGCGTAGTGGGCGAAGTTCAGAACCAGGGTTCCGTTTTCCAGATGGCCACTGGTGGAGGGGACTTTGTCGTCGCCGTTGAAGAAGCAGCCCTGGATGTTGGAACCAACGCCCGAGAACTGCATGCGAAATGGGATCTCGAGATCGTTGACGGTGATGGTTGCGCTCCACAGGCCGGATAGCGACTGCGCCATGGCGGCTTGCGCGAACAGGAAAACGGCGAGGATGGGCAGTCTTTCAGAGCGGGTCCGGGGGAACCCGCGCAGACCAGGGGATCTGCCGCACTCTGAGTTCGTCATTCCAGTAAGTATATAGATTTTGTCGATTATTGGCAAATTTCAGATTTCCAAGGGGTGACCGCTCCCTCACGGTCGCGGCATGCGACCTCCGCATGGAGCCCCTTGGCGCGCGCTGGCGGGTCGCGTTGCGACGAGTTCGTTCTTGCCTCTCCCAGCCTGCCGGCCGGATGCTTCAATCTGAGTAGAAGATAGATGGCGTGCAATCTCCCGCGATCGACTTCCTGGCGATTCACGATTCTCGGCGTTTGGTTTTTCCCGGATGTCGATTCCGCGGCGCAGGTTGATGTGACTGCCTCTTTGGGAGAACTGTCGAAATCCAAATTCGGCAAAGATACCGATTAGCTCTCTGCCAGATACGGTTCGCAGTTTTGGCATCAGGCGACGGCCGGCAGCTCCATGGTTGCCAGAATAGTTAGGTTTTCGGCCAGCCCCAGCTCTTGTAGACTCTCCCCTTCCAGCCTCTCTGACAACTGTAGCATGCCATGCAAAGCCGATCTGGCTCAGTCGAGAAACAGGTCGCGCCGTAGCGGCTTGCCCGGCGAAACCGCATAGCCGGAGAAGTCCGTCACGCCGGCGGCGGCCAGAACATCTTCGTCGATGAAGAAATTGCCGGTAGTGGAGCGGCTGTCCTGGGTCAGAATCCGCCAGGCGGCGTCGGCCATGATGGCGGGCGTGCGCCCGCGCTCCGGTTCGGCGCCCGGAATCACTTGCAGCGCCACGGTGGCGATGATCGTGCGCGGCCACAGCGCATTCACGGCGATGCCCTGCCCGCGGAATTCCTCGGCCATACCGAGCACGCACATGCTCATCCCGTACTTCGCCATGGTGTAAGCGACGCAGGGTGCGAACCACTTGGCGCGCATGTCGAGCGGCGGCGATAGCGTCAGGATGTGCGGGTTGGCGGCTTTGGCGAGATGCGGCAGGCAAGCTTGCGAACAAAGAAACGTGCCGCGCAGATTCACGCCCAGCATCAGGTCGAAGCGCTTCATGGGCGTTTGCAGCGTGCCCGTAAGGCTGATGGCGCTAGCATTATTGACCAGGATATCGATGCCGCCGAAACGCTTGACCGCTTGTTCCACCGCGCCGTAGACCTGTTCCTCGAAGCGAATATCCACGGCCAAGGGCAGCGCGTGCCCACCCGCCGCTTCGATCTCGGCCGCCGCGGTGTGGATGGTGCCCGGCAGTTTGGGATGCGGGGTATCGGTCTTGGCGGCGATCACGACGTTGGCGCCGTCGCGCGCCGCGCGCAGCGCGATCGCCAAGCCGATGCCGCGGCTGGCACCCGATATGAAAATGGTCTTACCGGCGAGTGTAGGCATTGATCGATTATGGCGCGGTTCCAGCGTATGCCGCTGGGCCGTTTCCATAGAACCTCCTTGCAAAGAGTGGCCCGCCGCGCCGAATTTGGCAACGCCGCATGCGCCGGAAAACGAAACAGTCCAACTTGTAGAACTCGCAATCGGCATCCCGGCTATGGCTGCGGAACGGTTTCCAAGCTGGCGCTTGCGAAGGGTACTGAATTCGACCCGCAATAGGCATCCGAACGCCTCCGCCCCATCGGCTCCGCGGCGCGGCTGTTACCGCCCTGCGTGATCGCGCCGCGGATGACCCCAGCATACGTTCCGCATACTTTCAAAAACGGGACCGATGCGGCCGCCTTCCTTCGACAGCCAGTCTTCCAGCGCCTTCATACCGCTCTTGGCGTGCACCGGGATGCCCGCAGAGCACGCCGAAAGAATCCGTGCCGGCTTCGGTGGCCATGTGCAGGGCTTCCACGAACTGCGCGTTGCTCACACCGGCGCTCAGGTAGATAAACGGCTTCTTGGCGATCTCGGCGGCTTGCCGGAAATGTATTGATGGGCACTTTAGGTTTGAGCATCGGCTTCCCCGCGGCGATCATGCCGCGCCCAAATTTATGGTAAACCATCACAAATGGGTGATTTGCCGGCTATTTCGAAAGTCCCGATTCTCCCGGTACCGGAGGCCCGTCCTCCAACCACGCGATACCTCCGGGGCCGCACGTTTGGATACGGCACACGTCGAATCTGCCAAGCGCTGCTGAGCTTGGTTTTGCCAGTGTTCGCGCACGCCGAACAACTGCCCATTCGGATCTACCGCACGGCTGACGGTCTGGCGGGCGCCAGCGTCAGTTCGATTGTCGCCGACAAGAATGGTTATTTGTGGTTTGGCACATCCGAGGGTCTCTCGCGGTTCGACGGCTACGAGTTCACCAATTATGGCCTGAACGAGGGGCTTCCGCACGCCTCGGTGAATGCGCTCCTGATCACGCGCGACGGCAGCCTCTGGGTCGGGACATCCAGGGTCTTTGCCGCCTCAACCCGGAGATCTTGTCTGCCGGGCATCGGTTCACGGTCTATCAGCCACGTGCCGTCAGGGACGCCCAAGTCATTGGTGCATTGGCGGAGGATGGTGACGGCTCCATCTGGTGTGGGACGCTTGCAGGCCTCTTCCGCTTGCGGCGGCTCTCGCTATTTCGCGCGCAATTTGAGCCAGTGGATTTAGGCTACTCCAAGGCAGGCGGCGTCGACAATCTGCTGGCAGATCGCCGAGGAGCGCTGTGGATTGGAACTCAGCACGGACTCTACCGCAGGGCCCCGAATGCGCAGCTTCAGCGCTACACGACGCGCAACGGCTTGCTGAGCGACCATATTAAGGCGCTATTCGAGGATCGGCGCGGCCGGATGTGGGTGGGTACGGATCGCGGGCTGTGCTTGCTCGCCGCGCATCCCGATCCGCGCAGGGTCGCCGTAGCCGCCATCTACCCGCTGGGCCGGGTATCGGTGACCGCGGCAATCGAAACTGCAGATGGGCGACTGTGGTTCGCGACGCACGAGGGTGTGTGGGAGTCCATCCCCGGCGGCGCGCCAGGAGCGATCCAGAGCTTTCTGAACTACGGGACCGCCAACGGCCTCAGCGACCACGTGATCTGGGCACTACAGGAGGATCGTGACGGCAATCTGTGGCTGGGCAGCGAGACCGGCGGCGCAATGAAGATCGCCCGCAACGGGATCCGCACGTATACCGAAGCCGACGGGCTGCGCAGCACACGATTTGGTTCGCTCATCGAGAACCGCGCCGGGGACCTGTTCGCCATCACGAGCTTAGGGAAAGAAAGATTCCTGCAAGGCTTCGACGGCAAGCGCTTCACGGCGATACCGCTGCGCCCCAATGGCATTTCCGAATTCGGCTGGGGTTCGAGCCAGATCGGGTTCGAGGACCATGCCGGGGAATGGTGGCTCGCCACGGGCGAGGGCCTTTGCCGCCTTCCCCACGTCGCTCGATTCGAGCAACTGCAATATACTCGCGCCAAGGCGATCTATACTACCCGAGACGGGCTAGCCGATAACCAGATCTTCCGGGTTTTCGAAGAGTCCAGGGGTGACATCTGGATATCGACGACCGGTCCGAAGAGTGGAAACGGGCTAAGCCGCTGGCAGCGATCCACGGGCTCTCTGCGTCACTTCTCGCGAGAGCCTGGCTTGCCCAACGACTACTATCTGCCGACTGTCTTCCGTGAGGATCGCCACGGGGCGCTGTGGATCGGCTTCTTCAGCGGCGCGGTGGCCCGGTACCGGGACAATCACTTCCAACTCTTCGGCCGGGACGAAGGCATCACCGGAGGATTTGTGTTTGATATCTTTGCGGATCATGCTGGCCGCCTCTGGATAGCCACTCACGAAGCAGGTCTGATCCGCATCGACGATCCATCCTTGGACCACCCTCGCGCGGTCGCCTATACGATCGCCCAGGGTCTTTCCAGCAACGACATTTTCTGCATCACCGAGGATCTATTCGGAAGGCTTTACATCGGCACTGGGCACGGGCTTGACCGTCTCAACCCGGACGGCCTCATCGAGCACTTCACCACCGCCGACGGTCTTGCACTGGGCCAGCCAGTGACGGCGTTGCGCGACCGGCAAGGCGCTCTTTGGTTCGGCAATATGCAGGGCCTTTCCCGCTGGCTTCCCGATCCGCCGCAGCGCAACTCCCCGCCACCTATCCTGATCCGCGGCGTGCGCGTCCGGGGCGTACCGCAACCCATTTCCGAACTCGGCGAGAGCGCCGTCCCGCCCTTCTCCCTGGCCAGCGGTCAAAACCAACTGCAATTCGATTTCGTATCGATCAGCTTCCGGCCGGCCGAGAAGCGCCGCTACCAGTACATGCTGGAAGGCGCTGACACCGATTGGCGCACCACCGAATCGCGCTCGGTCAACTATGCCAGCTTGCCTCCCAGCTCGTATCGCTTCCTGGTCCGCGCCATGGATTCCGCCGGTACGCTCAGCGCGACGCCTGCCACCGCCTCCTTCACGATCTTGCCGCCCTACTGGCAGCGCTGGTGGTTCCGCCTGCTGGCGCTGCTGACGTGCGTGTCTTTCCTTTATGGCGCGCACCGCTACAATCTGCATCGCCTGCTGGAACTGGAGCGCGTCCGCACCCGCATCGCCACCGACCTGCACGACGACATCGGCGCCAGCCTTTCCCAGATCGCCATTCTGAGCGAGGTCCTCATCCAGCGATCCGGTGGGGACCAAGGTCTGACTGGACAACTCTCCGGCATGGCCCATACAGCGCGCAACGTGCTGGCTTCCATGAGCGATATCGTGTGGGCCATCAATCCGCGCCACGACTACCTGAGCGATCTGCTGCAGCGTATACGCCGCTTCGCCAGCGACCTGTTCGCCGCCCGCGACATCGACTTCGCGTTCCGCACCCCGGGCGCGGATCAGGACCTCAAGCTAAGCGCGGACATGCGCCGCGAGATCTATCTGGTGTTCAAGGAGGCGGTGAACAACGTCGTGCGGCACTCGGATTGCACGCACGCGGAGATCGACCTGTCTCGCGAAACCGATGGGTTGACGTTACGCGTCAGCGACAACGGCAAGGGTCTGGCCGCGTGCGAATCCGGCGCCGGCCATGGCCTTCGGAATATGCGGGCCAGGGCCACGACGCTGGGCGGGGAAGTGAGCATCGTTTCCGCGGCCGGCCAAGGGACAACTATCGCCTTGCGGGTTCCGCTGGGGCGCCCGCGCCGATTCCCCTGGCGGACCCCATCCAAATGAATAGTGACAAACCCGCCGGACGGGTCTAAACTTTTGGATACACCGCCTTATAGAATGATTCGGGTAGCTATCGTCGAGGACCAGCGGGAGATCCGCGAGGGCCTGAAAGCGCTGATCTCGGGCACCCCCGGCTACGGTTGCGCGGGCGCTTGGCGCTCGATGGAAGAGGCTCTCGAAGAGATCGGCCGGGATGTGCCGGACGTGCTGCTGGCGGAAATCGGCCTGCCAGGCATGCCGGGCACCGAGGGCATCCGTTTACTGAAAGAGCGTTATCCCGGCCTGCCTGCGCTCACGCTCACCGTATACGAGGATGACGAGCGCATCTTCGATGCGCTGTGCGCGGGCGCATGCGGCTACTTATTGAAAAGCACACCGCCGGCGCGCCTGCTGGAAGGCCTGCAGGAAGCCGTCGACGGCGGCGCGCCCATGTCGCCGACGGTGGCCCGTCGGGTCATCGAGCTGTTCCGCGACTTTCGCCCGCCGGAAAAATCCGATCGCAAGCTAACCCCGCACGAAACCCGGCTCCTGGGTCTGTTGGTGGACGGCCATAACTTGAAGACGGCCGCCGCGGAGACCGGTGTGAGCCGAGCTACCGTAGCGTGGCACATGCGGAGCATCTACGAAAAGCTGCAGGTGCACTCGAAATCGGAAGCGGTAGCCAAAGCGCTGCGCGCCCGCATGATCCGTTGAACCCAGCCCGAAATACCTATTCACTTGGATGGTGACTGGCTTACCCGGTCACGGTACCTTTCATTCCATGGAGGGTAGAAAGATGTTTCCTAATGTAACCATTCGGCTCCGTTTCTTTACTGACGGCAAGGAGGGGAGATGACGAGCAAAACAGAACATCGTAGTTGGATTTCCACCAGGCTCCGGCGAGCGATCGGTGAGGCGCTGGCGGCAGGCGCTATGTTTTTCTGGGCGGCCGCCGCGCTTCGGGCACAGGATGCGTCGACTTTTACCTACAACGTTTTGTACACGTTCACCGGCTTGGCGGACGGCGGAGAATCCTACGCCGGTCTGGTCCGTGACAAAGAGGGCAACCTCTATGGCACTACATCCTTAGGCGGCGATCTGTCCGCCTCCTGCTTCGGTACCCCCGGGTGCGGAGTAGTGTTCAAGATAGACCCGAGGGGCAACCAGACCGTCCTCTACAGCTTCACTGGGGGCGCGGATGGGGGATCGTTTTTCTTCGACTCAACTCTGATTCGGGACGAAGAAGGCAACCTCTACGGTACGACTGGCGCCGGCGGCGACATGAGCGCCTGCGGCGGAATCGGCTGCGGCGTGGTGTTCAAAGTATACCCGAGCGGCAGGGAGACGGTCCTCTATGCCTTCACCGGGGGAACGGACGGGAACGCAGACGGTTACGACGCAGCGCTGGTCCGGGACGACGCTGGCAACCTCTACGGTACTACATATGGCGGGGGCGATCTCACCTCGTGCGGCGGAGGTGGATGCGGGGTTGTATTCAAGGTAGATCCGGCCGGCAAGGAGACCGTCCTTTACGCCTTCACCGGGGGCGTGGACCAGGCAGACCCGGACTTCGGACCTCTGGTCCGGGACAAGGCGGGCAACCTCTACGGCACCACCTCAAGCAATGGCGCGGGAACGGTGTTCAAGGTGAACCCGGCCGGCAAGGAGACCGTCCTGTACACCTTTACCGGAGGCGCGGATGGAGCAAATCCCTTTGCGGGCCTGGTCGGGGACGATGCGGGCAACCTTTATGGCACTGCCGCTGCAGGCGGCAGCCATAACCGCGGAGTGGTGTTCAAGGTAGATGTGGCCGGCAAACAGACGGTTCTCTACAACTTTACAGGGGGTACGGACGGAGCCAATCCTTATGGCCGTTTGCTTCGCGGCCCGAAGGGCGACCTCTACGGCACCACTTTTGGCGGGGGCAACCTAACCGCCTCGGCATGCGTGGGATTTGGGTGCGGAGTGGTGTACAGGGTAGACCCGGCCGGCCAGGAGACGGTCCTCTACTCCTTCACCGGAGGCGCGGACGGGGGCTTTCCTTACGCGAGTCTGGTCCCGGACCAGGAGGGCAACCTCTACAGCACTACGGTCTCCGGCGGCGACATGAGCGCATGCTACGGAGGCGGCTGCGGAGTGGTATTCAAGCTCACCCGTTCAGCCGCCAGCGGCCAGTAAGGTTGGCTTCATATGGGCTGTCAGGAGAATAGATCAATTGCCTGAAGGAGAATAACAATGATTCGAACGAAGGTAACACGCAAGTTAGCGCTGGCAGGATTCGCACCTGCCGGCAAACCAGGAAATGCAAACCAAACGCCGAGACGGGTGGGCGCGGCCGTGCTGCATGCATCCGGTGCGTGGCTGGCCTGCGCGCTGGCCGCCGGCGCTTTACTTCTTTCGGCGGTCCCCGCGCTTCGGGCGCAGGATGCGTCGACTTTTACCTACAACGTTTTGTACACGTTCACCGGCTTGGCGGACGGCGGATTCCCATACGCAGGTCTGGTCCGTGACAAAGAGGGCAACCTCTATGGCACCACGTCATTAGGCGGCGACTTGTCCGTATCCTGCGACGCTAACCCCGGGTGCGGAGTAGTGTTCAAGGTAGACCCGATGGGCAACCAGACCGTCCTCTACAGCTTCACTGGGGGCGCGGACGGGGGATCGTCTTCCGTCGACTCAACTCTGATTCGGGACGAAGCTGGCACTCTCTACGGTACCACTGGCGCCGGCGGCGACATGAGTGCATGCGGCGGATTCGGCTGCGGTGTGGTATTCAAGCTGGACTCGGAAGGCACGGAGACCGTCCTCCACGCCTTCACCGGGGGAACGGACGGGAGCAACGCCAGCGGTCTGGACGCAACTCTGGTACGGGACGGCGCTGGCAACCTCTACGGCACTACCTATGGCGGCGGCGACCTCAGCGCATGCGGGGGAGGTGGATGCGGGGTTGTATTCAAGGTGGACCCGGCTGGGAGGTATACCGTCCTCCACGCCTTCACTGGGGGCGCGGACGGCGGAGGACCGGAGTCCGGGCCACTGGTCCGGGATAAGGCCGGCAATCTCTACGGCACCACCCAGCAGGGGACGGTGTTCAAAATGGCGCCCCCGGCCTCTCCGGGGGGAACCTGGACGGAAACCGTACTCTACACCTTTACCGGGGGCGCGGACGGATGGAACCCCCTTGCGGGTCTGGTCCGGGACGATGCGGGTAATCTTTATGGCGCCGCGGCCAACGGCGGCAGCCAAGGCGCCGGAGTGGTGTTCAAGGTAGACCCGGCCGGAAAGGAAACCGTCCTTTACAACTTCACCGGCGGCGCGGACGGAGCATCTCCGTACGGCCGTCTGCTTCGCAGCGCGAAGGGAGAGCTTTACGGCACCACCTTATTCGGCGGGAACGTAAACACCCCCCCGTGCTTTGGGTGCGGAGTGGTGTACAAGGTTGACCCCGGCGGCAAAGAGACCGTCCTTTACACATTTTCTGGGGGCACGGACGGGGGCAATCCATACTCCAGTCTCGTCTCGGACGCGAAGGGCAATCTTTACAGCACTACCGTCTCGGGCGGCCTCTCAGGCGGGTGCTACGGGTACGGCTGCGGAGTAGTGTTTCAGCTCACCCGTTTGGCCGCCGACGGCCAGTGAGGTTGGCGCGCAACGCTTGGTGCGGGCTGCCAATCGCGGTGTAACTCACGGCTCCGTGTTGAGCAATCACGAGAGTGGATCAAATGCCTGAAGGAGAATAACAATGATTCGAACGAAGGTAACGCGCAAGTTAGCGCTGGCAGGATTCGCACCTGCCGGCAAACCGAATAATGCAAACCAAACGCCGAGACGGGTGGGCGCAGCCATGCTGGGGGCGTCCGCTGCGTGGCTGGCCTGCGCGCTGGCCGCCATGGGGATGGCGCAGGCACAGGCGCCGGCGGTGACCGAAACCGTGCTTCACGCTTTCGCCAACTTTGCGCCGAAGGGGTCGTCCCCCTACTCCGGTGTGATCCGCGACTCGGCCGGCAACCTCTACGGGACTACTTCGAACGGCGGCACCGCAAGCATGGGCGTGGTTTATAGGGTGAATCCGGCTGGCCAGGAGACGGTGCTGTACAGCTTCAAGGGCGGGACCGACGGGAGCTTTCCCCAAGCAGGCGTGATCGGCGATTCGACCGGTAACCTGTACGGGGCTACCGAGGGTGGCGGCACAGCGAACGCGGGCGTCGTATACAAGGTGAATCAGGCCGGCCAGGAGACGGTGCTGTACACCTTCACGGGCGGGGCCGATGGGTCCAACCCCTACGCAGGTTCGTTGATCCGAGACTGGGCCGGCAACCTCTACGGGACCACTCTGGACGGCGGTTCGGGGGTAGGCTTCGCGGGCTTCGGCGTCGTGTACAAGGTGGATACGTCCGGGAAGGAGACTGTGTTATACACCTTCACGGGCGGCGCCGATGGGGGCTACCCCACCGCCGGTGTCATCCGCGACCCAGCCGGCAACCTTTACGGCACTGCAACTAGCGGCGGCAACTTAAGCGCATGCGGCGGATTTGGCTGCGGAGTGGTGTACAAGCTGGATACGTCCGGGAACGAGACGGTGTTGTACAGCTTCACCGGCGGCGCCGATGGAGGGGACCCCAACGCTGGTGTCATTCGCGACGCGGCGGGCGACTTCTACGGCACTACCTACAGCGGCGGCGATCTCAGCGCGTGCAACGGAAGTGGCTGCGGGGTGGTGTACAAGCTGGATACGTCCGGGGAGACGGTGTTGTACACGTTCACGGGCGGAACCGATGGGGCATACGCCTACGCCGGTGTGATCCGGGATGAGTCGGGCAACCTATACGGCACTACCACTAACGGCGGTGACTTAAGCGCGTGTAATGGAAGTGGCTGCGGGGTGGTTTACAAGGTAGATAGGTTAGGGAACGAGACGGTGTTGTACACCTTCACAGGCGGGACCGATGGGAATAGCCCATACGCCGGAGTGATCCGCGACGAAGAGTGCAACCTATACGGGACCACCTACAGCGGCGGCCCGGTGAACCTGGGCGCACTGTACAAGCTGGACACGACCAGCCATGAGACGGTGCTGAATGCGTTCACGAGTTCTCCCGACGGGAGCGGTCCCGCATATTCCGGGGTGATCCACGACCCGGCAGGCAACCTCTACGGTACTACTTCCAGCGGCGGCACAGCCGATGCGGGCGTGGTGTACAAGCTAGATCCGGACGGCCATGAGGTTGTGCTGTACACTTTCACGGGCGGGGCCGATGGGGGAAGCCCTCTTTACGGAGTGATCCCCGACGCTGCAGGTAACTTGTATGGGACAACCGAGAGTGGCGGCACGGGAGGCGCGGGAGTGGTGTTCAAGCTGGACACGTCCTGGAAACAGACGGTGCTGTATAGCTTCACCGGAGGGACCGATGGGTCCGGGCCGAGCGGAAGTCTGGCCATCGACTCGGCCGGGAATCTCTACGGGACTGCCGCAAGCGGCGGCACAGCAAACCACGGCGTGGTCTACAAACTGGATACGCTCGGACATGAGACGGTCTTGTACAACTTCACCGACGGGGCCGATGGGGGCGATCCCGCCGGCGGAGTGGTGCGCGACGCCGCGGGGAACCTCTACGGGACCACTATCTTTGGCGGCTCCGCTTGTTGCGCGGGCGTGGTTTTCAAGGTGGATATGTCCGGGAATGAGACTGTGCTGTACAGCTTCGCGTGCGGGGCCGGTGGGTGCGCAACGTGCCGCTGGGGTGCCAACCCCACGCCGGCCTGATCCTCGACTCGGCGGGCAACCTTTACGGGACCACCCTCTTTGGCGGCCCGGTGGACGGGGGCACAGTTTTCAAAGTGGATCCGCTCGGGAACGAGACGATGTTGTACGCCTTTGCGGGCGGTTACCAGGTCGCCTTTGGGCCCGATGGGGGGCAGCCCTACGCCGGTGTGATCCCCGACTCGGCCGGCAACCTCTACGGGACCACCTCAGGCGGCGGCACATCGAACCAAGGCGTGGTCTACAAGCTGGATACGGCACTCAATGAGACGGTCTTGTATACTTTCACAGGCGGCGCGGACGGGGGCTTCCCCCAAGCCGGCGTGATCGGCGATTCGACCGGCCACCTCTACGGGACTACGGCGAACGGCGGGGCAAACGCGGGCGGCGTGGTATTCGAACTTGGACCGCATTAACGGCGGCAGTGGCTTCGATAAGTACTGCCGGCCGGATGGGACGTTATGAGCGCGCCGATGTCTCAGGGACCGCTTGAGTGACAGCGCGCTCAGTCCCGCCGGCAAGGTGACGTTCACTAGGAGAATAACAATGATTCACACGAGAGTAACGCGAGCGTCAGCGCTGGCAGGATTCGCACCTGCCGGCAAACGAAATGCAAACCAAACGCCGAGACGGGTGGGCGCAGCCATGCTGGGGGCGTCCGCTGCGTGGCTGGCCTGCGCGCTGGCCGCCATGGGGATGGCGCAGGCA
>Ga0302324_100021227_pt1 | contig 12672 bp, 9 predicted proteins | sample Palsa_T0_1_FD_201949 | JGI IMG/M metagenome (GOLD analysis project Ga0302324, IMG submission 201949) | Peat permafrost microbial communities from Stordalen Mire near Abisko, Sweden - Palsa_T0_1 | ecosystem: Environmental > Terrestrial > Soil > Palsa > Peat permafrost | place: Sweden: Abisko...
GGCCAAATCGTTGGATCAGGTGAAGCTGAACGCCTTCATAGCCGGCGTGCACAGCACAAACGACGAGATGGTCATCACGATAGGCAGCACGGTGTATACGACGCCGGGCAACAATTATTTTCCCGACCTGAACACCACATGGAACTCGGCCGAATTCAATGTTTTCGGCAATGGCGGCGCGGACCAGGCAGTGTTCAACGCCGGATCGACCATCGAGATCAGGACCAGTATCGACAGCGGCGTTACGACCGGGCCCGACTGCAGCGACGAAAGCTTCACCGGCGAATCGAACAATCTTACCCTGGTGAATACGGCATCCACTCCATCGATATCGAGCCTGCCGTCGCTTGTATTCACCGAGAGCAATGTGACGCCGCTTCCCTCACCGCCCGTTGGATGCTCGAGCGCAGTGAGCCTTGGCGACACGCACATGCATCCCTTCCCCGGCGGGGAGTACGACTTCCAGGCGTTCGGCGACTTTGTGCTGGTTGACGATGGGCCTGACTTCCAGGTTCAGACGCGCCAGGTTCCAGGGCCTCCGGGCTACCCGAACACAGCCACCAACACGGCGGTTGCCGTGCTGATGGGCAAGACGCGGGTTGCCATTTATCTTCAGCCGGAGCGCCTGGTGATTGACGGCGCGACCAACAATCTGGCCGTCGGCAAGTCGGTGCTGGCGCCGGCCGGAGTGCAGGTTACGCGCCGCAGCAAAGACGAATACTTCGTCCTGGACCAGAGCGGCAACAGCGTCGACGCGGTGCTCGTGTATACCAGTGCGTCTCAAACCCAGGCCCTGTGGATGCAGGTATATGTGACCCTTGGCCATTCGCCGAACTCGAAGGTGCGCGGCCTGCTTGGCAATCCCGGAGGCAACGTCAATGAGCTTGTAGCCGCCAACGGAGTTGTGCTGCAAAAACCGGCAGCCTACTCGGCTCCCAGTCCGGCCGTAGACTTTGCCGATCTCTACGGCATCTACGCCGACGGCTGGCGAGTGGACCCGGCAAAGTCGCTTTTCGTCGAGGAGCCAACGACCAAGATCGGCGTGCCGACCAAGCCATTTTTTGCCAGCGACCTCAGTCCCGCGGCGGCCGCGCACGCGAAAACGGTTTGCAAGGCGGCCGGCATCACCAACCCGTCTCTGCTCGACGATTGCATTCTCGACACCACAGTGCTCAACGACGATGCGGCGGTCAAGATCTACACAAAGATCCGCCCGCCCAAGCTGATCATCAAGCCGATCGCGCTGGCTAGGCCAAAGACCCTGTGATTCACCCCGGGGGGGCCGTGCTCAAGCGGCCGCCCCTTTTTATGTTTCGACCGGGCAGAGCAGGCCAAACGCCGCCATCGCAATACCCGCGCACGCGAAGTCCAAGTTTTCCTTTGCTTGAGCCAGTCTGCTACTTCGCGGGCTTGTAGCCGGAGGTCGAGGCCAGCTTCATGGCCGCTATGCCATCCTCGGCGCTGAGCAGCGGCGTGGTCTTCACGCTCTTGCACGATCCGCCGCCCGCGGCGGCCAGCGCAAAGGCGGCGGCACTCACATTGTCAGGCATCTCGATGACGGCCACAACGTCATAGTCGCCAAACGAAAGCCAGAAGCCATGGATGCTGCCGCCGAGCTTTTCGATCGGCTTGCGCACCGCTTCGCCACGGTTGTGAGGTTTCTTGATCATCGCCGCCAAGGCTTCGGCGGTATACGACACCTGCAAAAGATAACTGGCCATCGATTGACCCCTTTTCAAGCGAAGTTCCTTTGCGGGATTCGAGAGGCCGCCAGTATATACCGCTCCACACTCTCCGTGTCTGCATGCTCGCTGGCCTTCCCGAGAGTCGCAGCAATGCCCAGGCAGGCCCGCGCAAACAGCTCAAAGTCGCACTCCATCTAGAATGAATTCATCCAGAAGGAGGGCTCCACGCAATGGTCTTCAGCAAGCGCCTTCGCGAGGGAGTTATGCGCGGCGACATTACGTGCAGCGTTCGCATATGGACCAGCCCTCACGTCAAGGTCGGCAACCGGTACCGCATGGGCGCCGGCGAAATCGAGATCGAATCCATCACCCCCATCGGCTTCCCCGACATCACGCCAGCGCTTGCTCGCGAGTCCGGCTTTACCGGCGTTCTCGACCTGCTCAAAATCGCTCAGCACGGCAAGGGCAGCAACATTTACCTGATCCGCTTTCACTACATCCCGCCGCGCCCAAGAGCGAGTGAACGAGTGAAGAAGTGAAGAAGTGAACTAGTGAAACAGTGGGCAGTGGTCAGTGGTTAGTGGGCAGGAAAGCAGCGAATCAGTGAGCCAGCGAAGAAGTGAGCTAGTCAAACGTCAATTGCGACGGTTTTCCGGCGTTTGCGATGAAAAACGGGCTGTCTTTTTTGCGGGTTTTGTCGGAAAAAGGATGGTTTTCGCCTGATTTCGCTCCTGTAAGTGCTTTAGATTGATACGTGGAACTTATAAGTTGTTTGTTATCAACAGACATTTTGGGGAAGAATATTTAGACTTATTTGGGAGGCATTTTTTTGACGCGAAAATGAGCACAGAAAACGCTCGTTCTGCGGCAGTTTGCGTTCCACACATGAATTGTGCGCCGCGGGAGTTTAATTAAGCGCAAACTGCGCGGGGAAACAGTGGACGAGTGAAACAGTGGACACTGGGTAGTGGGCAGTGGGCAGGAAGGCAGTGAAATCAGTGAACGAGTGAAGCAGTGAACGAGTGAAGCATTAGACGAGTGAAACAGTGGACGGTGGACTTCGAACTGTGAACCGTGAACTGCGAACTGTTCCACTAGTCTTGCAGCACCACCTGGTCGCCTTCTTTCAGTCCAGCCACAATCTCGGTCACGCTGCCGTTCGAGAGGCCCACCGTCACGGGAATCTTCCGCTTGCCGTCCTTCTGGCTCTTGTCGGGAATCTCCACGCTGGCCTTCTTGTCCTTGTCGTACATCACGGCGTTCTCCGGCACCGTTAGCACGCCCTTGTGCTCGTCGAGCAAAATCTCCGCGTTCGCCGTCATCAGCGCCTTCAACTCCCCGCCCGGATTGTTGATGGACACGCGCACCTCAAACGTGGTCACGTTGTTGAGTTCTACGCCCATCGGCGAAATCTTGGTCACCTTGCCTTGAAAAACGCGGTCGCGAAAACTCTCCACTTTGATCCGCGCCGGCTGCCCCATGTAAACGTGCGCAATGTCCGCCTCGTCCACCTTGCCCTGCACGTAGACCTCTGATGTGTCGCCCTCGGTCATCACCAGCGTGGCCGTCGAGCCCAGCACGAGGATCGAGCTCACCGCATCGCCTTTTTCCACGTCGCGGCTCAGAATCTCGCCATCCATCGGCGCCAGAATCGTGGTGTAGCCGAGCTGCTCTTCGAGCTGCTTCAGGCTCGCCTCGCTCTGCAAAACCTGCGCTCGCGCCTGCTTCAACTTTGCGGTGTCCACGCCGATCTGTGCCTTTGCCGAATCGCGCTTGGTCAACGCAGCCAGGTAGTCGCGGTTCGCGTTGTCCAGCGTCTGCTGGCTCACGATGCCTTCCTTGACCATCTCGACATTGCGGTCGAGGGTCAGCTTGTACATCGGCAGGTCGGGAGCGGCTGCATTCACCCTGTCCTGCTCCACATTCGCTTCAAACGTGGTGACATTGGCCTGCGCCGAAGCCAGTTGCGCCTTGGCCGCCTCCACCTGGTCCGAAATCTCCTGCTTGTCGAGCTGCGCCAGGGGCTGGCCCTTCTTAACCACGCGGTTGATGTCGACGTAGAGGTCTTCCACAATTCCTGAAGCCTTGCTCTTGACCTCAACCTTGGTGATCGGCTGGATTTTGCCCGTCGCCACCACGCTCTTGGCCACGTCGCCCCGCGTCACCTTGGACAGGTGATTGGCGTCGATGGTGCCGCGCTTCATCATTGCCGCCACGGCCACGCCGGCCACCATCAGCACCACCAGGGCACCCACGCCGATCCAAACCCAAAACCATTTGCTCTTCCGCGACCCAGCCACAAAACCCTCCTAAGCTGTTCAATCTCTTCTTCTTTGGCAACCACGACGGCCCTAAACAAGCGGGTCGATGAAGCACAAATCTCGCGTCAGGGACCCAATCGTAATGAGCCGTTTGCTCCCTGAGACGATGAGTTTTCCAGTACTTATGATTTCAGACGGGAGCGGCGCTCCCCTGTCACCTTCTGCTTCCTCTTACGCAATCTGGCGGCCAGAGGTTCCATGGTCAGCAGACGCCGGAACGCTCGTCCGCGTTTCTCGCGGATGACGAGCGAGCTGGCGGAAAAGGTGCGTTTGCACGCTGATTTCGCGAGAAACATACCTCAGGGGCTGAAGCCCGCGATTCTATTGGGCGCTTTGCGGCCCGGCTGAAGCCACGCGCAGACTCATGGCTTTCGCTCAGGGGCCTTTTCGGCGCGACTGAAGTCGTGCCCTGACTCATGACTTTGACTCAGGAGCTTTTTCGGCGCGACTGAGGTCGTGCCTTTTCAAAGCCGTCGTTCGACGAGAGTTTTTCAGTGAGCTGTTTTGGGAGAGTGTGCGGGCGGGGACGCCCGCACGACAGCCGGCGAGGACGCCGGCGCTACGGTCCGGAGCTGCTTGTGAGAAATTCAGGCTCGTTGGTTGGGCCGGGGATGAGTTCCCAGGTCCTTCGCTCTGGCGACAGACCTGGGTCAACTCGAGGAAGCATCTCACTCGGTGCGAGGCCTCCGTGTCCAGGCCCCTGATCCCAGGCCCCAGACCCTGGCTACTCGGTGCGAGGCCTCCGTGTCCAGCCCGTGACCCCAGACCCTGGCTACTCGGTGCGCAGCGCTTCGGAGGCGTTTACCCGCGCAGCGCGGGCGGCGGGCACGGCGGAGGCGATGATGGCGGCGGCGAGAATGACGACGGCGGATGCGACAAAGGCGAGCGGGCCGGGCTGGTGGATTTCGGCCACGTATTTGCCGATGACGCGCGACAGGATAAAGCCCACTAGAACGCCGGCACCCACTCCGATGCCGGCCATGGCAGCGCCGTCGGCGAGAACGATGGCGAGGATGTTGCGCGGGAGAGCGCCGAGGGCCATGCGGATGCCGAACTCCTTGGTGCGGCCGCTCACAGAGAACGCGAGAACGCCCGCAACACCGACTACCGAGATCAGCAGCGCTACGGCGGCGAATCCGCCAAAGACGATGGCATTGAGGCGATCGGGGCTGAGGACTTCCGCGCGAATGTCGCCAAGCGTGCTGGCTTTCTCCACGGGTTGATCTGAGTTCATCTCGTGAATGGTGCGGGCGATGGCGGGAACAAGCGCGTAAGGATCCTGATGAGCGTGTACGAAAAGGCGGTCGCTCCAGCCTTCCTGATCGACGGGCTGATAGATGGTCATGGCCGGCGAGGGGATGATGTTTTCATCGTCGAAGTCGGGGACCACGGCGACGATGCGGCGCGGATCGGCGCTGATGCCGATGAACTTGATCACCGGGTCGGTCCACCAGATTTTGCGGTTGAGGGGATTCTGGCCGGGATAGAGGAGGTTGGCGAGGCTCTGGCTGATAATGACCACGCGCTCTGAGCCGTCTTTGTCGCCTTCGTTGAAGTCACGGCCACTCTGAATGGGCACGCCGAATGTTGCGAAAAAGTCGGGAGAAACAGAGCGGAACTTGGCGCGGAAATCCTGGCCATCAGGCCGCCGTGCGCCTGTCGCGGCGAACGTCAGGCTGAAGCTCTGCTCGCGGTCGTCGCGCCAGGGAACGCTGAAACCCTCTGACACCTGCGTTACTCCGGGCAGTGCGGAGACACGGCGCGCCACTTCGCGATAAAACTCCTGCACCTGCTCGGGCGTTTTGCCGTAGTTCATGATAGGAAGGTTCACAGCGAGAACGTTGGCGGAATCGAAGGGCGGGCGCATCTGCTCAAGCTCGAAGAGAGTCTTCATCAAGACGCATGCGCCGGCCAGCAGCAGGAATGACGCGGCGATCTGAGTTACGGCGAAGACGCGCAAACGGCGACTGCTTCCACCGGCCACTCGCGCGCCGCGCCCGGTGAGACCGCCCTGGGTGCCATTGGGCGAGGGCAGCCGTGGAATGTAGGCGAGGAACACCGCGGCGATCAGGGCCAGACCAATGCCAAACCACACCATGCTGAAGTCGAGCGTGAGGTCGTTGGCGCGCACTGAGAAGAGCGAGGCGTAGCGGCCGAGGATGTTGACCATGGGGACGGCCAGCGCGATTGCCGCCACGGCGCCGCTTGCGCAGAGCACCAGGCTTTCTGCCAGCAACGAACGGCGCAGGACTGAAGTGCTCGCGCCCAGTGCCGAGCGAACGGCGAGTTCGGGTTCGCGGCGGACGGTGCGGGCAAGAACGAGGTTGGCGACATTCGAGCTCGCGATGACAAAGAGCAGCCCCGAAGCCGCGAAGAGGATCCAGAGAATGGTGTTGGCGCGCGCGTTGATCTGGTCGTGCATGCGGGTGACGTCGATCTGGTAGCGATCTCCGGCCTTGTAGATCTCTGGGTGCGCAGCAAGCATACCCGAGTAAACGGTGTGCAACTCGGCTCTGGCGGCGTCGAGGGTAGCGCCGGGCGCAAGGCGCGCAAACACTTCGGTCATGCGGTGCGCGCGGCCCGTGACCATGGTGGCGGAGAGATGATGCGGGCTGGTGACGACGTTTGCAATGATCTCAGTTTCAACCGGATAGGGCACGGAGGGCTCGAGGACTCCAACGACGGTAGCGCCACGCGAGCCGCAGCAGCTTTCAAGGCGAATCGTCTTGCCGAGCACGCTGGGATCGGAATGAAGCTGCGTACGCCAGAAGTGATACGTGAGCACGATGGCCCCGGCCGCGTTCGGACCGTCGTCTGCGGGCCCCAACAGCCGGCCGAGGATGGGATGCAGGCCCATCACTTCGAAGTAATGACCGTCGACCACCCCTGCGGGGATTTCGCGCGGCGTGCCGAGGCCAACGATGGTGAAATCAATCTCAGAGAATGTGCCGAGTTCCTGGATGGACTTGAGGTGGCTGCCGATGTCCGCAATCTCGGGTACCGAAAAGGTTGCGTTGGTATTGCCGATGCCGAGGGCGCTCTGGCGGAGGTAAAGCAGGCGATCTTCGTCCTGATTCACGAGCGGACGCAGCAGCACGGCGCGCACCACGCTGAAGATGGCGGCATTGGCGCCGATGCCCAGGGCAAGAGTGAGGGCCACGGTGACCCAGAGCGCGGGGACGCGCGAAAGAGAGCGGATGGCAAATTTGAAGTCGTGAACGAATGACATATTTGACCTCCATTCAGGGAGCTGCTTCATTATGTCGACGAACGGCTGGACTCGAATTCGACAATTCGACCAGGAAATTTTTGCTCTTACGCCCTTTGGCTGGCGTCTCCGCGAATAGTGCTTCGTCGCATGGGGTTAAGTCCCGGGGAAAGAAATGCGAACAATCGGCGTTGACAGTTATGTTGATATCAACTAGTCTTCGGCTGTGTCAAGGCCCCCGATGCACGCTTCAAGTTTTTCAGATCTTCCGTACGAAACCACGCTTCTGGTGCGGGACCGCTGCCTCTGCCTCCATGTGCAGCGCGCGGCGCGGGCGTTGGCGCGGCGCTTTGATGAGGCGTTGCGCCCCTTCGATCTGACCAACGGACAATTCTCACTGCTCATGTCGCTCAACCGGCCCACGCCTCCGCCCATGGCGCCGGTGGCCGCGCTGCTGGCGATGGATCGGACCACTCTGACAGCGGCTTTGAAGCCTCTGGAGCGGCGCGGGCTGGTGAAAGTGGCTCTTGACCCGTCAGATCGGCGCAGCCGCGTCCTGCAACTCACGGTCAAGGGACGCAAGCTGCTGGCCCGCGCGGTTCCGGTGTGGAAAAAGAACCATGACGAGGTGGAGAAGCTCGTTCCGGAAGGCCGGGCGGACGCGATGCGGCGGAGTTTGAACTCGCTGTCGTGAGGGGCGGGTTACAGGTTACAGATTCAGTCTCGCTGTTCCCAAAATTTTTATACCTCATACCGGAGACCCCATAAGCTGCCTCAAAAATGATCTTGCGCCGCGAAAACCATCCCTCAGGGGCTAAAGCCCAGAGGATTTTGGGCCTTTTTGCGGCACGACTGAAGTCGTGCCCTGACTCAGGATCATTAATGAAACCGGCTCTGGTCAATCAAACCGGCTCTGGTCCCCACACCTCAGCACTGGAACCCCCAACGCACTTCCTGCGTATAACCTTACGAGCCGCTCCTCGGCTCCAGGCGTCTATATTCCATGCAGTCATTTTCTGACACTCTCGGCCAGGTCTTCCGCGCCATCATGGCCAACAAGGTGCGCACCTTCCTGACCATGTTTGGCATCGCCTGGGGTGTCGGCTCCCTGCTTGTGCTCGTCGGGCTTGGCGAAGGTTTCCGCTCGGGCCAGCATCGCAACCTGGCCACGTTTGGCAACGACATCGTGATGATGTGGGATGCCACAATCCCCGCCGTCGCCAACCAGCACACCGGCATGCGCCCTTATCAGTTCACGCTCGGCGACGAAGCCGCCATTCGCGCACTGCCCCAGGTAAAGGACGTCACAGGCTTTCTCAGCCGCGGAGACATGTACGAGGTCAGCGCCTACTCCAACGCCAGCGGCCCGGTAAATGGCGTGGAACCCAACTTCGCCGAGATGCGCTTTGTACCGCTTGAGGAAGGCCGATTCATCGATGCCCAGGATGTGGCCGATCGCCGGCGCGTGGTCGTCCTCGGTTCCAAGAGCGCCACGCTGCTGTTTCTCGGCCATCCCGCCATTGGCGAAAACATCATCATCAACGACGTATCCTTCACCGTGATCGGCCGCGTGGGGTCTATCAGCCACGGCAATAACGACAGCGATAATCAGAAGCTCTACATCCCCATCTCCATCATGCAGGAGCTCTTCGCCTATGCCGGCGACAACGTGGCCCGCGATGCGCTTACCGGCGTGATCTACCACCCCGCAATCAAGGGCGACAGCTCCGCGGCCGTCCCCGCCGTCCACAAGGTCATCGGCCAGCGGCATAACTTCGACCCCGGCCTCAAAGATGCATTCGACGAGTGGGACACCATTCAGCAGGAAAAGCTGGTCGGCGCAATCTTTGACGCAATGGACATCTTTCTCGGCGGCGTGGGCGTGGTCACCCTCGGCCTGGGCGCGGTCGGCATCATCAACATCATGCTTGTCTCCGTCTCTGAGCGTACCCGCGAGATCGGCGTGCTCAAAGCCATTGGCGCTACCAAAGGCGCTATCCTCGCGCAGTTTTTCTGGGAGGGCCTGCTGCTCACGGGCATCAGCGGACTACTCGGCATTGGCTTATCTGCCGGCCTTATGTGGGTGCTTGGTTACTTCTTCACCGGATCGGTTCCCGGCTTCGATCCGCCGCGACTGGTTCCCTGGTCCGCCGCGCTCGCCATTATTTCGCTCGCTCTCTGCGGCATCGCCGCGGGCCTCTACCCAGCCAGCAAAGCCGCCGCGCTGGATCCGATTGAGGCGCTGCGGAGGGAGTGAGTTGAGGCAGTTCGCAGTTCTTGGTTCACAGTTTTTGATCACAGTTCTTAGCTGGCAGTTCTTAGTTCGCAGTTCGTAGGTTTAGGAGGTCAAATCTCAGGGTTCGCTGAAGCCTTCCGCGGACTTTCAAAACTGACTGTCCGATTTCGATGCTCTAACCGGCTAAACTGTCAACCTTCAATGATTCAGAGCGGATTGCTAACTTTGTCGTTGAACAGGTTCAAGCCCCTTGAGGGCATCTATCGCCAACTGCGAACTTAGAACTGCGAACTGTGAATTGACACCAGTGAACCGGCCCGGAGGGCCCACGATGCTCAAAGACATTCTCGGCCAGGCCTGGGAAGCGATGATCTACAACCGCCGCCGCACCATGATCACCATGATCGGCATGGCCTGGGGCATTGCTACCGTCGTGCTGCTGCTCGCCTATGGCGCAGGCTTCTCGCGCGCCATTCAGGCCATCTTTGCCCAGTGGGGTATCAACCACATTGAGGTCTACCCCGGCCGCACATCCGAGCAGGCTGGCGGAGACAAAGCCGGCGTCAAGGTCCGCTTCAACCTCGATGACGTCGACCGCATCTGGAGCTCCGTCCCCGACATCTCAGAGATCACGCCCGTCATGTTTCAGGACACCGTGATTAAGAACGACCTACATACCTACACGTGGTCGGTCAACGCACTGCGTCCGCAGGGCCTGGACATGCTGGCCATGACGGTGGACGAGGGCCGGGCCTTCAACGGACAGGAGGAACAGCAGCGCGCACATGTCTGCGTCATCGGCCCCGATGCAAAGGCAAAACTCTTTTCCGGAGGTTATGCGGTTGGCGAATCCATCCGCCTCAACGGCGTGCTCTTCACCATCGTCGGCGTGCTGCGCCCCAAGATGGTCGAGGGGGAAAACAACATCAACACCGCGGTCTGGATTCCCTTCTCGACGATGAGTGATTTGAAGGACTCCACCTGGATCGACGGCATCTGGTTCAACTACCGCGGCGACAACGCCGTCGTCGAAAAAAATCTGCGCGCCACGCTCGCCGCCGCGCACCACTTTGTCCCCTCCGACCATCGCGCCATCTTCGTCGCCAATCTGCAGACGCAGTTGCACCAGTTCGCCATCGTCTCCATCGCGCTCCAGGTTCTGCTCTCGCTGGTCGGCGCGCTCACACTGGGCATCGCCGGCATCGGCCTCATGAACATCATGCTGGTCGCCGTCCAGCAGCGCACACGCGAAATCGGCATCGAAAAGGCCCTCGGCGCGCGCCGCCATCACATCCTCATTCAGTTCCTGGCTGAAGCCCTTGCCATCACCGGCGTCGGCGGCCTTGCAGGCATCGCGCTCGCCTACACTGTCTCCATTTGCGCAGGCCGCATCACCTTCTACTCCGCCATCGCCAAGAACGCTGAGAATGCCGACATCCAGCTCCTCATCTCGCCTACATCCGTCCTCGTCGCCACCGGAATCCTCGCCGTGGTAGGCCTCGTGAGCGGCATGATTCCCGCCATTCGCGCCGCCAACCTGGATCCCATTGAGGCCCTCCGTTACGAATGACCGGGCATCCATTCCTCTTCGTCGGGCATCCTTCCTCACCTTTTGACCATCGATACGTGATAAGGATCACGTCCTTGGGTGCATTCCAGGTGCAACCATGCTTTAGTGATTCAAAAAGAGGGCCCGCTAAGACGGATGCCCCGACGGAGAATACCTCTCCCCGGAGAATGAAAATGAAGCTTGATCCCGCTGCATTTCATGCCGACCCCGAACTCCTCAACGGACTTGAACCAAACTCAGCGTCCGTCGTTTGCAACGATTACCGCATCTTGTTCCACCAGGGCGACAATCCTGACGGCCTCTACATTCTCAAGAGCGGCAACGCTACCCTCACCATGAACTCCCCGCAGGGTAAGCAACTCTTCTCGCTTCAGCCCTCCCCCGGTTCAGTTCTCGGTCTCCCAGGCCTCATTGGCAACGAGCCTTACACCCTCACCGCCATCGCCCATCCGGGCGCCGTGCTCGGCTACATCTCCCGCGCCCAGTTCCTCGCACTCATGTCCAGCGACCAGCAACTTTCCTTCAAGGTTCTGCAGGTTCTCGCCGCCGAAGTGCGCTCCGCCCGCAACGCCCTGCGCGACCGGTAGCGTTTCAGTTCGTAGTTCGCGGTTCACAGTTCACAGTTTGCGGGGCCCGTACCTTGGACCCTGTCGCTGAACCCTGGACCCTAGAACCCAGAGCCTAAATCCTCACGTTGACGCTCATCCGCCCGGGCTGAGAAACTCGACTCGATGGGATATCGTGGAAAAGTTGAATTTGCGCACGAGCGGAAGCTCCGCGATCGCAATACCCCTGTCTACCGGCTGTGCCACTGGCCCCTCTGGATCTGGGTCTTCTTTCTCTCTCCCGGTCCGCTCACTTTTTCGCTTTTTGCCCAGGGTTTCAATCGCTGGAACGCCCTTTGGCTGGCCGTTGTGATGGTCGGTACCGGCATCGCTGCGCTCTACGGTCAGCTTCCCGGCGCCGAGCCCCGGCCGTACATCCTGCGCTTCGACGAAGACCGGCCCAACCCCCTCTATCGCCGCGTATGCTACACCTTCGCCTGGAACGCCGCTGTCAACTTCGCCCTCTTGAATCTCGCCGGCACCGCCCTCGCTGCATTCACAGGCACCTGGTACCTGAAACAGATTTACTACTACGCCTACGCCCCCGTCTGCGCCACAATTCTTCTCCTCGGCATGCTCGGCAAACTGCCTCGCGTCGGCGTCTCCACCAAGGGTGAAGGCCGCGAGCGCCGTTACTTCTATGGCACCGTCTGGGCCGTTTCCGTCGGCCAGACCGTCGTCCTCATCCTCTGGAAGACCTTGCCCCGCACCCAGGAAGCCAACTTCGTCAAACTCATCGGCTACATCGTCACGCTAGCTTTCATGGCCTACCTTGCAGCCCACGGCAAGCTGCATCGCACCAAGCCGATCCTGCCCGGCGACATCATGGTGGCGGACTAACCTTAATACTGTTCACTTAACAAGATTTGTGGCATTCTGTATGGTACAAGGACAGGAGGCCACAGGTGGCGCGTACGGTAGCGGAACTCCCTCCGGGTGCCCGGATCACGGACTACCTCAGCCTTGGCGTAATCAGCAAAACATTTCCTCTCTCCAGCATTGGTCATGTGCTTTCGAAGACAGGAACAGCGAGTGTTCGCCAGCGCG
>Ga0302324_100021229_pt1 | contig 12672 bp, 9 predicted proteins | sample Palsa_T0_1_FD_201949 | JGI IMG/M metagenome (GOLD analysis project Ga0302324, IMG submission 201949) | Peat permafrost microbial communities from Stordalen Mire near Abisko, Sweden - Palsa_T0_1 | ecosystem: Environmental > Terrestrial > Soil > Palsa > Peat permafrost | place: Sweden: Abisko...
CTGCCGGGGGTGGATTTTAATTACGGCCTGGCCTTCGTTCCCGTTCTCAACATAAGCCTTTTGTGCAAGGAATTGCTCGCCGGGACATGCAATTGGGGCCACGTTCTGGTGGTCTTTGGCACCATGACGATTTATGCCGCCCTCGCCGTCGCGGCTGCCGTGGCCATGTTCAAGCGCGAGAGCGTCCTGTTCCGCACTTGAATAGCGCTTAGGTTTAACCAGACATTAAAGACTTAACGCAAAGACGCAAGGAGAAGCGGAGGAATCGAGTAAGTGACAAATACTCATCTGCGAGTGGCCTGAACTGGCAGAGGGAAAATCCTCTTGGCGCCTTCGCGTTGAGGTGTTGACGCTTTTCGTGAACGGGCAAGGTTCAGGTTTGCGGGAAAGGTGACCACTTTTTGAGGAAGGCCATCATTTTTTCAGGGCTGTGATGGTCGCCCTCCTCCAATTCCGAGCTGTCCTTGGTCGTAAGCTGTTTGCCGTCGGCATCGAGGACGACTAGCACCGGTATGCCGAAACGAATGGGATGTCCGTACTTCAAATCCACCGTGCTGTTACGCCCCTTATTCACGTCAATTAAAACGACCACATAATCGCTTTTCAGCCGCGCGGCGATGTCTTTGTCCGTCTCAAAAAGCGAGTGGAGCTTGTGGCACCATGGGCACCAATTGGCCCCGAACTGCAAGAGCACTCGTTTGCCATCTTTGCCTGCCAGCGCCAGCGCCTCGGCGATCTGCTTTGAACCATCAGCCGAGTCGTCGTAGATTTTGGGTTTTGCCGCCAGCGGAGCGTCGCCTGCCTGGACTGCGCCGGTTCCGGCCAGAGACGCAACCAACAGGCCAACAACAAACCAAGCATGACAAACATGTGTTTTCATGGGCGGCATATTACCGGCATTTCGTGTTTCATGCAAGCCTTGGCGACACCAGTAAGGCCGGGGTCAGGAATCAAGTATTGGCAAATGATGTCACGGACGGGCGGCGGTTCGGCGCTGCCAGAGGTAAACCGGCCATCCCAGGCCAATCAACCCCAGGCCGGCGGCTGATTCACGCGGGTTGGTGCGCAGGGTGTTGATCAAAAGCCAAATCGCCACCGCGACGAAAAGAATCGGCACGACCGGATAGCCCAGTGTTTTGTAAGGACGCGGCGCGTCGGGCAGCTTCTTGCGCAGGACGAACACGGCCGCCGTCGTGGCGGCGTAGAAAATCATGCTGGCGAAAATCACACAATCAGTCAGTTGGTCGAAAGTGGCCGAAACGACCAGCAGGGCGGCCCAAAGCCCTTGCAGCATGATGGCCGTCACTGGCACGGCGGAGCGTTCGCCCAGGCGCGCGAAGCAGGCGAAGAACAAGCCGTCGCGCGCCATGGCAAAGGGGATGCGCGCACCCGTCAGAATCGAGCCGTTGAGCGCGCCGATGGTTGACAGCATGGCGGCGATGGCCACCCATTGCGCTCCAAAACGGGGCAGGAAGGTTTGGGCCGCTTTCGAGGCCACGGGCAGGGCGGCGCCATGCAAGGTGGAACTGGAGTTGGCGATCTCGCCGATAGGCAGCGCGTAGCAATAGGCCAGGTTCAACACGCCATAGACCAGCAACACAATGGCCATGCCCTGGATCAATGCCCGCGGGATGTTGCGTCCGGGGTCGCGCACTTCGCCCGCCGCCATGGGCATGTTGTTCCAGCCGTCGAAGGCCCATAGCGCCGAGAGCATGGCCGCGCCGAAGGCCGAAAAACCGCACCACACGGGCACGCCGGCAGGCGCGAGGAGGTGCTCCCTCGTGGCCGAAGGGGCGAAGAAAAAGACGCCGCCGGCAATACTGGCTATGGCCAGCACCTTGGCCAGCGTCAGGATGGCTTGCACACGCCCGCCAATGGTGACGCGCAGGCAATTGATCGTGGAAAAAAGGAGGATGACTGCCACGCCAATGGCTTTCATCAAGGCCGAATTCATCGGAACCAGCGCGGAGAGAAAAGTGGCGAAGGCCGCGCCGAAACTGGCGATGGAGCCGGTCGAACCGATCATCAGGCGCATCCAGCCGAAGAGAAACGCCGGCAGGTCGCCGTAGGCAGCGCGCAAATAAACGTATTCACCGCCCGCAGCCGGGAGCATCGCGCCCAATTCGGCGTAGCTCAACGCGCCCGCCAGCGAGAGAAGCCCGGCCGCCGCCCAGGCCAGCAAAACCAAGAATGGAGTGCCCACGGTCTGGGCCATGCGCGCCGTTTTCAGGAAGACGCCGGTGCCAATGATGGTGCCCACAACCAACGCCGTGGTGGCGCTTAGATCCAGTCCGCGGACAAGTTCGCGCCTGTTTGTGGTTTTGGCATCCATGCGCGCAAAGGATGCTAAAACTTGATGGCCGGCAGCATCCAGTCAATCTGTTTTTGCCGGTACACCTCCTGCGGCAATTGCACCAAGACCGGATTGGACCGCGGATCCAGCCATCCCAGCAGGCTTTCGATGCCGCCCATGCTCATGGCTGTGCAACCGCTGGTGGGATGCCCCGGCTCTTTCCAGATGTGCATAAAAACACACGAACCCGCTCCCGGCTCCGTCGGTGAAGTATTGTGCGCGATGAAGACGCCCAACTTATACTCGTCATCGCTCATCCGCATTTTCTCCGAACTCTTCCAATCCACTTTTTCGGCCGAGCGCCGGTCCTTGATGATATTGTAATAGGCTGAGTTGGTGTCATCAACGCACTCCACGGATTCGGTGCATTGGATGTAAGGCAATTTGATTTCCCGCACCTCGTCCGCCGCGGCATAACCAAAGGCGTAAGTCAGACGAAAAACGCCGGCTGGACTTCTGCCGTCGCCTTCCCTTTTTTGCGGGTCGGATGAAGCAGGCGGATTCGTCAAGCCCCGGCCCCACCCAAGCCCGGTTCGACCCACCACGACGCGGACGGAAGGCCCTATCTGCTGCCAATCGCGCTCCCTACGCTCGAATCGCCGCAACCAGCCTTCGGTGGCGGTCCAATCCTTGGTCGTGACCACCACCATCTGGCTGGATTGGGAAAGAGTCTCCCGCAGAGGCGGGCCTTGCCGGGCGTTCAGCCAGAAGGGAAACAAGCCGACTGTGACAAATGCGCAAATTTTGGACGCCATAAAAAACGCGGGAGATGTTGACAAGACTTTGATCAACAAGGCAAGATGAATTCAACACAGTTCCAAGTGAGTAAGAAACCTAAAGGTTTTTATTACCTGTTGCCAGGCCAAGGACGCGGAGCGCGCAAGCGTTACCTCCGTAACCTAATTGTTTCAATTGTGGTTGGCCTCCTCGTCTGCAGTCTCTTTGCCTGGATTGTTTACCTCATTGAAACTTGAACCCATCCTTGGAGTTTCCGGCCTGACCATCCGGCGTGGAAACGTGGTCATTCTCGAGAACATTCACTGGCAGGTTCTGCCAGGCCAACACTGGGTCATTCTCGGAGCCAACGGTTCGGGCAAGACCTCCCTCTTGTGCGCGCTCACCGGCTACCTCACTCCCACCGCAGGGGAAGTGGAAGTCCTCGGTCAACGATACGGTCGTTCGGACTGGCGAGACTTGCGCCTGCGCCTGGGCCTGGTCAGCTCCGCGATTCGCCAACAAATCCCGCCCGAGGAACCCGCTTTGGAAACGGTCGTCAGCGGCCGTTACGCCATGATTAATTTCTGGGGACGCATGACCGCCGCCGACCGCCGGCGCGCCCGGCGCATCCTGCGGCAAACAGAGTGCCTGGAATTGGCGGATCGTCCGTGGCTCTTCCTTTCGCAAGGCGAACGGCAGCGCGTGCTTATTGGACGCGCCCTGATGGGCAAACCGGCGGTGCTGATTTTGGATGAACCGTGCGCGGGTTTGGACCCCGCTGCGCGGGACCATTTCCTTCAATTCCTGCAACGCCTGGGGCGCGGCCCTCATCCGCCCACTCTCGTGCTCGTCACTCATCATGTCGAGGAAATCATGCCGGTTTTCTCGCACGTGCTGATCTTGAAGAACGCTCGTGTCATGACACAAGGGCCAAAGAAGAGCAATCTTACCTCAGCGGCGCTTTCCGACGCGTTTGGAGAGCCGGCGCGGCTGGGCCAAAGACGTGGCCGTTACACCCTGGAATTGCGCCGACGAACTGGATCGTGGTTGCAAATTTAATTGTGACGCGACCAAAACCAAATCCCGGCAATGACGCCGACCGCCGCGACGCTCATCCAAAGCACGTCGCGGATGAAGTAAGTCATGCCGATCAGCACGATGCCGCCGAACCAAGCCGGGGCGGACCGCTGTTTTTTGCCATAAATGGAGAATCCGGCCCCGATTGACCCCCAGATCAGCGACGCTAGGAGGTAGCCGGTACTAAACGAGAACGGTGTCCCGGAGTCTCCCGCGTATGAGTTGAGTGCGTTGGTGTCCATGCGGCTGCGACGCCCGGAAACCTAATCCTTGTGGCCACGTTAAACAAGCCGCATCTCTTTCTGGTCTAAGTCACGCTATCAGCCGCCCTTCTTTTCGGGCAAGAGGCTTAGTTTGATGGTTTTGATTTCATAAGGATGAAGATCAAATCGAATGGTGTTCTTTTCGACTTTCAATGGGCGTCCGGAATCCTCCAGCAAATTAGCCTCGCACGCGGAAGCGATTCCCGAGTTAAGATGAATCGTGACGCCCGTCGCACTCTCTCCCTCCGCCTCGTACACCCGGAGCACCGTTGTCTGGCCGGGCCCGGGCTTAAGCGCGGTGAGCACCACGTTCGTCCGCGAAATTTCCAACAGCCCCCAGCGTCCGGCCAGCTTGCCGGCATGGGGGGCGGCCTTTCTCACCAGCAATGGCTGAACTAATTCCATGCCTTCTCGGTAAATGGCTGCTCGTCGCCAATCTCCGCTGTGAGGCGCCAGCGCGTAATGAAAGGTTCGCGTTTGGCCAAGCTCGAAGCCGGTCTCCGAACTCATGCCCGATTCGTAGCCGCCGCCGTAACCATATCCACCCAAATTGTGGGAACGCATCAGCGAAAGCATCATCGTGCCGCCGCTGACCAAATTTCCGGGCAAGCCAACGTTGAGCAGCGCCAGTCCATGTTTGCCATCGCTGTAGTCCGCCCAATTCTGCGCCGGATACTCGATGCCGATTGGCCGCGCGACGGCGCCGAAGGGAATTTCCTGAACATTGCTTCCGCCTTGGATGGCTGTCGGAAACAGCGCCTGATAGCGCACCCATTTCTCATTATTGACAAGTTCTGTCTGGATATCGACGCGCCGTGAGCCGGCATAAAGGCGAATGCGCGTGGAAAAACTGCCATTGCTAAACGGATGTGAGACGGAGAATTCGGAGAAAACCGGCCCCACGAGCACTCGTCCATTGGTTCCTGCTTCGTCGTTGCTGAACAGGGCCTGGCCGGGTTTTGGCGCCGTTTGTTGGTTGGTCATGGCAATATGGCTTCCGCCGTCGAGGCCATGGTAAAGTTCCCACAAATCCCCTTTGTCCTGTTGCCGGGCGATGATGTTTCCAGGAGCGGCCAGCGCTTCCCATTGGCCGGATTTGTCAAAAAAACTGTTGATCGCGCCGGTGCCGGGATTGACGGTAACGCGGTAGAATTCGTTTTCGAGGACAGGGGTCTTGGTCTCTTGGCCCGTTCTTGCCCCGGGTTTGGATTCCGTCTGCAGGGGGATAGCGTGATACGTGGCCCAGCCCAATGCCGGCACGTTGCGCGCCAGGAACGTGATTCGAACCTGCTTCAGACCGCCATCACCGTATCGCTCTGTGCTCAGAAACTGGATCGGCACAGCGTTGCCTTTCGAATCGGCCAAGCTAAGGTCCTTGATACCGGTTTCCGTGATGCCGACCTCGACTTCAGCCGCGTCCGAGCGAGGCCAGCCAAGCGGATTGAAAACGATTAATGGGATGCCTTCGCCCCGCGTATCAATCTGGGCGGTCACCGTGTTCCACGCTGTGTCGGTCTTTTGCCCGGCCAGACGTTCAGCAAACTCGTAGCCGCGGATGGTGTCCTCATAAACCGCATCGGTCATAGTGCCGGAAGCTAAGTCATGTGTTTGGTTGAACAATACCGGTTCCCAAGCGCTCCAGTCCGCCACCGGGTTGGGTCGGTTGGTCAGCCAGCCAGCCAGGGCCTCAAGTTTTTCGGCCGTAAGCAGCAAGCTCTCGTCCGTCCTCGCGCGCTGTTTCAGTTCGATTCGGCTGCTGTAGGTGCCTTGGAAAATTGGATTAAAGTCCCCGCGCAATGTGGGAAGGTCTGCTCGTTTGGCGACCACTGTCTCGAAATCCGTCGGAACGGCAAAACGAATTGTGAAAGGTGCGGTCGGATCGAGATTGAATTGCCGCAGCAACGCCGGGACATGATCTTCCGGCTCGGAAACATCCGCCCCGGCCAAGCCTACCCGTTCGGAGGATCGCGTGTAACTATCGAGGTAGTCAAACCGATCCTGGAAGAATCGTTTGAAATTGGGATACTCGCGCGGCGCGCCGTAGAAAAGTCCGTAGGAACCGGGCAGCCAAAAGGCTGGAATTGTGCTGCCGTCAATCCCCTGCCAAAGAAACTCAGACGGCATGTTTTCGCTTGGCACGCCGCGCGAAAACCAAAATGACGTGTAGCCCGCCAGTTTCAAGATTTGCGGCATCTGCGGGTGATGGCCGAATGTGTCAAGCAACCAGCCCACCGTGACCTCCACGCCCAGTTTCTCGCGGCCGTATTGTTTGCCGTATTGAATCTGGCGGACCAAGAGTTCGCCGCCCGGCTTCACGTCATCGGGCATCACATCCATGCCGCCGACAATTTCCAGTCTTCCCTCGGCGATGAATCGGCGAAAAGCCGCTTCCTCCTCGGGATAACGTTCCAGAAACGGTTTGAAGTAGGCGACCTGGTCCAGAGTAAATTTGTAATCTGGATTGGCCTTGAGCAGGCGCAGCGCCCTCAAAATATTCTGCAACCCCATATCGAGATAACCCTCCCGTGTCTTGAACACCGCGCCCTCCCAGTGGGTGTGCGGGATGTAATAGAGAATCGGCTTCTCCGCGGGTTGGGACGGCCCGGCCTGAGCGCGACCGGCGGGAGGCAGAACAACCCAGCCGCAAAGGAAAAGAAAAAACGCGCGCAGGACCATGCGCCGCCACTTCATCATGCGTCACGCTAAATGTCAATCGCGAAGCCCCCTTACGGCCCCAAATCGGCATTGAAATTATCTGAAATTATCATGGAAATCAACAACTTACGAATGGGAAAAGTAGTGCCAGGCGAGGAACAGAAACGACGATCCATTTCTCGCAGAGGCGCAGAGGGCGCGGAGGAAAACTCTTTTCTTCCATATTCTCCGGATTCTCCGCGCCTCTGCGCCTCTGCGGAGTCGTTCTGGTTTCGTGCCTGCGCTTTGGCGCGGGCGGGTTGCTCGTCTGTCTCATGACGGGAACGATTATGTCACGGGTCGTCAAAAACGAAAAACCTACGGTAGGTATTTAGTACGCTTTTTTTGCAGAAAAATGCGTTTGGCACGGTTTTGGGGGGCCTCCGCCAGAATCCCGTATGCAACCTGCACGAAACCAATCATTTACCAATGGGCCAAAAACACGCCATTTATATGACATAAGCGTTTTTTCGGCCGTTGCCGTTTTCGCTCATCTTCTTCGCAACCAAATGATTATCAATGTGTTAGGCGTAAAACGCGCCTTATTCGAGACCCTTTAAAATGGTGTCAAGAATAATACATGCTCTTCGCGAAAAGTGAAAAACCGTGCTTTTTTGAGATCCCGGTTTTCGGTGGCCGGGGCGCCGCCATCCGCGAGGCGGTCCGCCGAACCGCCAGACAGATTTCGAGTTGGGCGTTGACACTCGCAAAACAAAATGCCAAAACAGATTGCCATGAAAACCTCACTCTCTCGATTGGTTGGGAGCTTTGCCATATTTCTGGCCATCAATGCGTTGGCGACTGTGCATTACGTGGATTTGAACAGCACCAACGCCACGCCGCCCTATACCGATTGGAGCACGGCCGCGACGAATATCCAGGACGCGATTGATGCGTCCACGAATGGGGATACCGTGCTGGTGACCAATGGCATTTATGCGACCGGGGGCGCGGTCATATCAGAAGGCCTGACCAACCGGGTGGCATTGAGCAACGCCATCACGGTGCAAAGCGTCAATGGGCCGTGGGTGACGATCATTCAGGGATTTAGCGCGACTTCTGGAAGAACCTCCGTGCGTTGCGCGTGGCTGACCAACAACGCGACTTTGATCGGGTTCACCTTGGAGGGCGGCGGAACGTTTCCGGTCGGCGATCTAACAACTCAATGCGGCGGCGGGGTCTGGGCAGCTTCATCGAACGCGTTAGTGGAGAACTGTGTCATTGTTTCGAACACCGCCAGTTTATATGGCTCCGGCATTTATCTGGGGACTTGCGACAATTGCCTTATCAACCAAAATATGGGCCAGAGCGTTACCGCCGCTTACAACTCCAGGCTGAAGAATTGCACAGTTATCAGCAACAGCGATTTCTTTGTGAATGCCTTCAGCACGCTGACCAATTGCATTGTCTATTACAATGCTGAGGTATCTATTTCGGCCGGTGTGTGGTCGTATTGCTGCGTCGCACCGCTGCCGTCTGGAACGGGCAATTTTACCAACGCGCCGCAATTGTTCGCGGATGGTGTTCATCTCCTGGGCACGTCGCCTTGCATCGGCGCAGGAACCAATCTTGTTACAGGCACGGATATTTTTGGCCAGGTCTGGTCCAATCCTCCAGCCATTGGTTGCGCCGAATATAATCCTGCGCCGGTCGTCACCGAGCCGACCATTATTCTCACCGGCAATCCCGTCGGTTTCGCGGTGAATGTTGCTGCCGCAAGCGCGGGGCCGCTTTCCTTTTATTGGTTCAAAGATGGTGTTCCGTTGCAGGACAACGGACCATTCACCGATACGCAAACAACAAACCTGGAAGTCACCAGCGTCAGCGTGGCCGAGGCCGGTGATTTCCAATGTGTGGCCAGCAACGCTTTCGGCATGACGACCAGTGCGGTGGTGACATTGGCTATCCATTGCGTCGATGCGGCGGGCACGAATCCGGAACCGCCCTATTTGACGTGGGCGACGGCGGCCACAAACATTCAGGATGCCATTGACGCCTCGGAGAAGGGAGACATCGTCCTGGTAACAAACGGCCTCTATAATAACGGGGGTATTTCCGAAGACGGAGTGATTACCAATCGCATTACGCTCGAAACGGCGATACGTGTGCAAAGCGTCAATGGCCCTTGGGCAACGAGCATTGAAGGCGCGGGGGCCACCAACGGAACATCCGCCGTTCGCTGCGCGTGGCTGACAACCAACGCCATATTGATTGGTTTTACATTGGAGGACGGCGCCACGCGCAGCGGAAACAGCCAACAAGTCTCGGCAAATGGAGGCGCGGTCTGGTGCGCCTCATCCAACGCGGTGGTGGATAATTGCGTGATCCGGTCGAACACCGCCTACGCAACTGTCGTTTATCAAGGCAGTTTCAATAACTGCCTTATCAGCAGTAATGGCGCTGAAGTGGTCAGCGCCGTTCTCAATAGTTGCACTGTGGTCAGCAACGCCGGCGAGGCCCGGGGATGCACGTTGACCAACTGCATCATTTATTACAACGAACCTTTCAACTTAGGTCAGTCCGTTTCGGTGGCGTATTGTTGCACCACGCCCTCGGTGACTGGGACTTCGAACTTTACGAGCGCGCCGGATCTTCAGCCTGACGGCGTGCATCTTGCCAGCGGGTCGCCCTGCATCGGGGCCGGAACCAATCTTGTTATTGGCACGGATATTTTTGGCGTGGCCTGGAATAATCCGCCTTCAGTCGGTTGCGCTGAATATGTTTCTGTGCCTACCGTCGGCCAGCCACAGATTTTACTCACGGGAGCTGGCTTTAGCATTGGCAATGCTACGCTCACAGGCCAGGCGCCCCTCAGCTTGGAATGGCTTTTGAATGGCGTCTCATTGCAAAGCAATGCGACCTTCAGCGGCGCCGAAACGGCAAATCTTGCCGCAACCGGCGTCAGCGTGGCCGATGCCGGGAGCTATCAACTTGTTGTCAGCAACGCTTTCGGCGCTGTTACGAGCGCCGTGGTGCAATTGGCTGTGCATACAGTGGATGCGGCGGGGGTAAATCCAGTTCCGCCATTCACTTCGTGGGCCACGGCCGCCACCAACATTCAGGACGCCATTGAAGCATCTTCGCCGGGAGACATCGTGCTTGTGACGAATGGGATTTACGCGACAGGAGGGGAAGTCATGGCTGGCGGTTTAACCAACCGTGTTGCGTTGGACAGGGCCGTGGAGGTCATGAGTGTGAACGGCCACTCGGCCGCCGTGATTCAAGGCGCATGGGACCCCGTTTCCACGAATGGTCCCGCGGCGGTACGCTGCGCCTGGCTGACTAATGGCGCGGTGTTGCGCGGCTTTACATTGCAAAACGGCGCGACCGCAAACACTGGCGATGACTTCGCTTTGCAGAGCGGCGGCGGGGTGTGGTGCGCTTCCACCAACGCGCTGGTAGCGAACTGCGTTATTTCCAACAATTTCGCCAATTACGGCGGAGGCGGGATCATCTCTGGTACGTTGAACAACAGTCTTGTCGTCCTTAATGTGGCGGCTTATGGCGGAGGCGCCTATAACGCTAATTTGAACAATTGCACTGTGCAGGCCAATTACACGACCGTCGCTTATTCCGAGAGGGGCGCTGGAACCTACGGTGGCTTTGTCCGCAATAGTATCGTGATAGGCAATTTTGACGGGTATCCTTACCTTGAGGGAATCGACAACTATGCACCTGTCCTCGCGGGGCCGCTGCAATATTTTTATTGCTGCTCTTATGATTCGTCCGGAGAAGTTCAGCCAGGATCGGGCATTATCGTTTCTGACCCGCTGCTGCTGGATTGGTACCACATTTCCATAATCTCGGCTTGCCGGGGCGCTGGCAGCGCGCTTTACGCCAGCGGCACCGATCTTGACGGCGAGCCTTGGAATGATCCTCCCTCCATCGGCTGTGATGAGGTGGTGGTTTCCAATCGCGTCGGCCCGCTGGCGGTAACTATGATGCCATTTGAAACCAATGTGCTCGTATCGAGCGAGACGGTACCCCACGTTGACTCGTTCTTTGGAACAATCACCGGCTTGGCGACCTACTTGTCGTGGGACTTCGGCGATGGACCGGCAATATCGAATGCGGACAACTCTGTCGGGCATTATTGGACCAACGTGGGCGATTACAATGTCGTATTCACAGCCTACAACGTTGACCATCCAACGGACGTTTCGACTTCGCAGGTTATTCACGTGTTGCCCATTAACCCGCCGCAGTTGCAGCCGCCGGTGATTTCGAGCAACACCATTCAATTTCAATTCACCATGCAAGAGGGTGCCAACTATTTCGTCCAATACGCGACCAATCTGAGTCCTCCGGTCACATGGACGACACTGCAGAGTATCTATGACAATTTTGGCGGGACGATGACAGTCCAAGACTCAGCGACCAACGCCGCGCGATTTTATCGGGTACAGGCCCAATGAGGCTGGCCAAAGCGGCGAATTAGCGATTATTCTTATTTACTGATTCCCCGTTCGCTGGCCCGGACAAATTCCACCAAGTGCCGCAACTCCGGCAATTTCGGAAGGCTCGATTCGATTTTTGCCAGCGCGTTGGGAATGGTCAACCCGTCGCGGAAAAGTATCTTGTAGGCGTGTTTGAGCGCGGCTTGGACCTCCTCGGAGACGCCGTTGCGTTCCAGGCCCACTTTGTTGATCGTGCGGACCTCGGCCGGGTTGCCGTCGGCCAGCATGTAGGGCGGCACGTCTTGCACCACTTTCGAGCAGCCGCCAATAATGGACATCGTGCCGATGCGGCAGAATTGATGCACCGCCGCCAACCCGCCAATGACCGCGCGATCCTCCACCACGATATGCCCGGCCAAGGTCGCCACGTTGGACATGATGATGTGATCGCCCAGAGTGACGTTGTGCGCGATGTGGCAGTAAGCCAGGATGTGGTTGTGCGAACCGACGGTCGTCGTCTCGCCATCGCCCGTAGCGCTATGAATCGTCACGTATTCGCGAAACGTGTTGTGGCTGCCGATTTGCGTGCGCGTGAGGCCGCCCTTCCATTTCAAATCCTGCGTCTTCAATCCGATGCTGGCGAAGGGGAAAATCTCATTGTCGGCGCCCAGCGTGGTATGGCCGTCGAGGACGACGTGGGAATGGAGTTGGCAATTATCGCCCAGCGTCACGTTCTCGCCGATCACACAATACGGCCCAATGACGCAGCCCGCGCCAATCCGCGCCTTCGCGTGAATCACTGCCGTCGAATGGATCATCTGTTTTAACTCTCCACTATGCACCATGCACTCCACTTTCTTTAGGTGCGCGCAAAAAGCATAAACGTCACCTCCGCCTCGCTGACGATTTCGCCGTTGACCAGGCACGTCCCTTTGGCTTTGCCGATTTTGCCGCGCGACTTGGTCAATTCCACGTCAATCACCAGCGTGTCGCCGGGCCGCACCGGCTTGCGCCAACGGACGCGTTCGGCGGTCATAAAATAGGCCAGTTTGCCAAAGTTCTCCGCCTGTCGGAGCATCATCACGCCGGCGACCTGGGCGATGGCCTCCAATTGCAGCACGCCCGGCATGATCGGCTGGTTGGGGAAATGCCCCAGGAAGTATGGCTCGTT
>Ga0302324_100021230_pt1 | contig 12671 bp, 14 predicted proteins | sample Palsa_T0_1_FD_201949 | JGI IMG/M metagenome (GOLD analysis project Ga0302324, IMG submission 201949) | Peat permafrost microbial communities from Stordalen Mire near Abisko, Sweden - Palsa_T0_1 | ecosystem: Environmental > Terrestrial > Soil > Palsa > Peat permafrost | place: Sweden: Abisko...
TGCCGTCGCTGCCGGTCCCGCCGCCGGCACCCGCCGCCGATTGCTCGTACATTTTCTGCAGCAGCACGGTGGATGCCTGCTCGAGCGCCTGGGTCTTGCTTTCGATGGCTTCCCGGTCATCGCCGCTCATGGCCGCCTTGACCGCCGCAACCGCCTCGGTGGCCGCCTTCTTCTCGTCGTCGGAGACCTTGTCCCCGGCATCCTTGAGGGCTTTCTCCACCGTGTGAATCGTGGCATCGGCCTTGTTGCGGGCGCCGACCAGCTCACGGAATTTCTTGTCTTCCTCGGCATGCGCCTCGGCGTCACCCACCATGCGCTTGATCTCCGCCTCCGACAAGCCGCTCGAAGCCTTGATGACGATGCGCTGCTCCTTGCCGGTTTTCACATCCTTCGCCGACACGTTCAAGATGCCGTTGGCGTCGATGTCGAATGCCACTTCGATCTGCGGCATGCCGCGCGGCGCCGGCGGAATATCCGTCAGGTCGAACCGGCCCAAGGACTTATTGTCGGTCGAGCGGTCGCGCTCGCCCTGCAGCACATGGATGGTCACGCCGGTCTGATTGTCGTCCGCGGTCGAAAAGGTCTGCGACGCCTTGGTCGGAATGGTGGTGTTCTTCTCGATCACCTTGGTCATGATGCCGCCCAGGGTTTCTATCCCGAGCGACAGGGGTGTTACGTCCAGCAGCAGCACGTCCTTGACGTCGCCCGACAGCACACCGCCCTGAATCGCGGCGCCCACCGCCACGGCCTCATCGGGGTTCACGTCCTTGCGCGGCTCCTTGCCGAACAAGTCCTTCACCGCCTGCTGCACCAGCGGCATGCGCGTCTGGCCGCCGACGAGGATGACTTCGCTCACGTCCTTCATGGACAGTCCCGCATCCTTCAGCGCGATCCGGCACGGCTCCATGGTCTTCTGCACCAGATCTTCGACCAAGGACTCGAGCTTGGCGCGAGTCAGCTTCATGTTCAGATGCTTGGGTCCCGCCGCGTCCGCCGTGATGTACGGCAGATTGATTTCGGTCTGCTGGCTCGAGGAGAGCTCGATCTTGGCCTTCTCGGCGGCCTCTTTGAGCCGCTGCATGGCCAGAGGGTCCTTGCGCACGTCGATGCCGCTTTCCTTCTTGAACTCGTCGGCGAGATAGTTGATGACGCGCAAGTCGAAGTCCTCGCCGCCGAGGAAGGTATCGCCGTTGGTCGACATCACTTCGAACTGACGCTCACCGTCCACTTCGGCGATTTCGATCACGGACACGTCGAAAGTTCCGCCGCCCAGGTCGTAGACCGCGATCTTGCGGTCGCCGCCGTCCTTGTCGAGGCCATAGGCCAGCGCCGCCGCCGTGGGCTCATTGATGATGCGCTTGACGTTCAGGCCCGCGATGCGCCCGGCATCCTTGGTCGCCTGGCGCTGCGAATCGTTGAAGTACGCCGGAACCGTGATGACGGCTTCGGTGACGGGCTCGCCCAGATAGTCCTCTGCGGTCTTCTTCATTTTCATGAGAACCCGCGCCGAAACCTCGGGGGGAGCCATCTTCTTGCCCTGCGCCTCCACCCAGGCGTCGCCGTTGTCGGCCTTGACGATCTTGTAGGACACCATGCTCATGTCCTTCTTCACCACGTCGTCGGTAAATTTCCGGCCGATGAGGCGCTTGACCGCCGCCACGGTGTTCGCGGGGTTGGTAACGGCCTGGCGCTTGGCGGATTGTCCCACCAGCACCTCGCCGTCCTTCGTGAAGGCAACGATCGACGGCGTGGTTCGATCGCCTTCACTGTTCTCGATGACCTTGGGCTTGCCGCCCTCCATGATCGCGACGCAGGAGTTGGTCGTGCCGAGATCGATGCCAATCATTTTACCCATAGTAAAACCCTCTAAATATTCTTGACCTGTCCGCTACGTGGGGGAGTCCGAGGCATTTTTCAATTGCCGGCGTCGCCCGCCGCCTTGCTCACGATGACCCGGGCCGGCCGCAGCAGACGGCCGTTCAGGGAATAGCCCTTCTGGATCACCGACAGCACCGTGTTAGCCGGCTGGTCCGCGCTCTCTTGGGCCACCATGGCCTCATGCCACTCAGGATCGAAGGGTTGCCCCGCCGGATCGATGATCTTGATGCCCGCCTTGTCGAAGGCGCGGTGCAGCTGCCGCAACGTGGCCTGGGCTCCCTCCAACAGGGCGGGCCCGGGATTCGCCGAGCCGGCGTTGATCCCGGCCTCCAAGGCATCGCCGACGGTGACCAGCTCCTGTGCGAAGCGCTCGATGGCAAATTTTCGGGCGTTGTCTACCTCTCGCTCGCTGCGCTTGCGGAAATTCTCCAGCTCCGCCACCGCACGCAGATAGTTATTGCGATTTTCGGTTGCCCTGGCCTCCGCGGCAGCCAAAAGCCCCGTCGGATCCGCCACGCCTGCCTGCCCCGCATCCGGGGGCGCTACGCCCTCGGCATGATTGGTTTCATTCACTCTTGCTAGCCCTCGAAAGATTGGCGACTCAAGCCGCTCGGAAGCCGCTGAACTGGGGCCTATTTGCGCGCGTTCAAGGCCGAACCCAGCAGTTTCGCAGTCACGTCCACGATAGGAATGACCCGCTCATAGGCCATACGCGTCGGACCGATGATGCCCAATACCCCGACTACCCGATTGTCCAGAGTATAGGGCGCCGTCACCACACTGATATCGTCCAGGATCCGGTAGCCCGATTCCTGGCCGATGAAGATCTGGATCCCATCCGCCCGCAGGCAGCTGTCCAGCAGGCGCAAAATGTCGTGCTTTTCGTTGAACGCTTCGAACAGCCGCCGCAGCCGATCGACATTGGACAGCTCCGCGAAGCCCATCAGATTGGTTTCGCCGGCGATGACATATTCCACGCCCCCATCGGGCTCGGTATCGAAGACCTTCTGCGCCATTTGGATGGCGTCCTGCATGATCTGGTTCATGTGCTGCCGGGTCTCTTGGAGCTGCCCCACCAGCTGGGCCCGCACATCCGGCAGCGAGCGCCCTGCGAAGGCCTCGTTCAGATAGTTAGCCGCCCGGCGCAGCTCCTCCGTCGAGTAGTAGCGGTCGAGTTGCACTACCCGGTTCTGCACCTCGCGGTTGCTCATCACCATGATGGCGAGCGCGCGATTCTCCGACAGGGCGATGAATTCGATCTGCGACAGCGCCACGTAATTCGGATTCGGCAGAGTCACCAGGCCCGCCATGTGGGTGACACTCGACAGCATCTGCGAGACGGTCTGCACCAGCGAGCGCCCATTGGCCGCATCCGACCCCAGGCGGCGCTCGATCTCCTCGATCTCCTCGTGACGCAGGGGCTTCAGCTTCAGCAGCGTGTCGACGAAGAAGCGATACCCCTTGTCGGTGGGTATGCGCCCGGCCGAGGTATGGGGCGAAGCCACGAACCCCAGGTCTTCCAGATCGGCCATGACGTTGCGGATGGTGGCCGAGGAGAGACTCAACCCGGAATCGCGGGACAGGGTCCGCGAGCCCACGGGCTGCCCGTCGCGAATGTAATTCTCGATCAGGGCTTTGAGGAGCAGCTGCGCTCGCTCGTTGAGTCCGTCATCGGAGGCTTCTGTCATGGTACGGTCCATATAACATGTTTGAAGCTACCTAGCGTATCCGCTCGAAGTCAAGTCGAGCGAATCAGCCTAAAATCGTCGGCTTCATGGCGTGACCGCCTCGGCGCGGTCATGCTACAAGGAATCGTATGCCCCAATCGTTTCAATCCATTGCGCTGGTCGGCAACGCCAAGGATCTGCGCGTCGCCGAATGCATGCTGAGTCTTGCAGGCCACTTCCATTCCAAGGGCGTGCGCGCCCTGGTCGATCCGGGCGTGGGACTCCCCTTTGCGCCCGATAGCGTCCTCTACTGCCCCGAGCAGTGCTTCGCCGCCCGGGCGGACCTCATCGTCGCCATCGGCGGCGACGGCACCCTGCTGTACGCGGCGCGCCTGGTGGCCGGGTATTCGGTGCCTCTCCTGGGCATCAATCGCGGCCGGCTCGGATTTTTGACCGACGTCAGCCCCGATTCCATGCTCGAGGACGTGGATACCGTGCTCGCCGGGCGCTACACCGAGGACAGGCGCTCGCTGCTGGCCGCACGGCTGGAAAAGCAGGGAGCCGAGTCCGTGAGCGCCCTCGCCCTGAACGATGTGGTGGTCAACAAGTGGGAAACCGGCCGCACCATGGACTTCGAAACCTCGATCAATGGACGTTTCGTCAATTCGCACGGCGGCGATGGCATGGTGATCGCCACCGCGACCGGCTCGACCGCCTACGCGCTGTCCTGCGGCGGACCCATCGTCGAGCCCGATCTCGACGTCTGGGTGCTGGCCCCGATCTCCCCCCATACCTTGAGCGACCGGCCCATCGTGGTGCGCGCCGGCAGCAAGATCCAGCTACACATGTCGGATCGTTTCGACTCCCGCGGTCAGGTCACCTGCGACGGCACCGCGATCGGCGATCTCGCGCAGGGCGACAATCTCTATGTCGAGGGCGCCGACGCGCAGATCACCCTGTTGCATCCGCCGGGCTACGACTACTACCGTCTGCTGCGCTCGAAACTGCACTGGGGCCGCGGCGCTTACGGCCGTCAAGACGATCACCCCCCGATGGAATAGGCCCGCATGCTCACCCACCTTCAGCTGCGCGATTTCGTTCTGGTCGATCACGCCGAACTCGAGCTCAGGCCCGGCCTCACGGCGCTGACCGGCGAGACCGGCGCCGGGAAGTCCATCGTGGTCGACGCACTTCTGCTCCTCGCAGGAGGCCGCGCCGGGAGCGATGTGGTGCGCCAGGGAGCCGAACGCGCCGAGGTCGCCGCGAGCTTCGACTCCCTTCCCCCGGCGGCACAAGCCTGGCTGGAAGCGCAGGCCATCGAGCATGGCGGCGAGCTCGTAGTGCGCCGGGTCATCGGGGCGGACGGACGGTCGCGGGCCTATGTGAACGGCCAATTGGTGCCCATCCAGGCATTGCGCGGACTGGCGGAGTACCTGATCGAAATCCACGGTCAGCAAGAATTTCAGCACCTGGTGAACCGCGGCACCCAGCGCGACATGCTGGATGAACATCTGCCGGACCCTGGCCTGCTGGGCGCCGTGTCCGAACTCTACGAGCGCTACCGCATCTGCCGGCGCGACCACGAATCGCTCAAATCGGCCGCCGAGAACCGCGACGCCCGCCTCGATCTGCTGCGTTACCAGCTGGCCGAACTCAAGGCCGAGGTCAGCACCGTGGCGGCCATCGAGGAGCTCTTCGCGGACCGCAAACGCGTTGCCGGCCGCGGCCGCTTGGCGGTGGCCGCTCGAAGCGCGCTGACTGCCGCCTACGAATCGGACGGCGACAGCGCTCATGACCTGCTCGGCCGGGCGCACGCGGCGCTTCGCAATGTCGCGGACGCCGATCCTCAGCTCGCCCCGGCCGGGAAACTCCTGGCAGAGGCCCTGATCAACACTCAGGAGGCCGCAGAAGTGCTGCGCCGCTACCTGGACGTCCTAGATATCGATCCGGCACGCCAGGAAGAAATCGAACGCCAGGCCGCCGCCCTCGAGGCCCTGGCACGCAAACACCGGCTGACCGTCGCGGAGCTTCCCGAGCAGCTGTCCCGTACCGAAGCGGAATTGGCGGCTCTGGACGGCGCACAGCTCAGTCTGGCCGCCCTCGAGGTGGAACTGGCCGCGCTAACCTGCAGCTACCGCACTGCCGCACAGCACCTGACCGAAGCCCGCCAGGCGGCCGCCGCTCAACTGGGCACTCATATCACCCAGCTCATGCAGGGCCTCGGCATGGCGGGCGGCCAGTTTGCGGTCAGCGTGACGCCCAGCGAAGCGGAATTCAGCCCCAAGGGCAGCAACGACATCGAATTCCTCGTCAGCGCGAATCCCGGACAGGCGCTCAAAAGCCTCGCCAAGGTCGCTTCAGGCGGCGAACTGTCGCGCATCAGCCTGGCGGTGCAGGTGGCGGCGGCGGCAAAGACCTCCGCGCTGTCCATGGTGTTCGACGAGGTCGATGCCGGCATCGGCGGCGCCGTGGCCGAAATCGTCGGGCGGCAATTGCGCGACCTGGGCGAACGCGCCCAGGTGTTGTGCGTCACTCACCTGGCGCAGGTCGCATCACAGGCGCATAGCCAGTTTCGGGTCACCAAACTCAGCGACGGTAAAATCACGCGCACCGCAGTGAAAAACCTGGGCGAGCCCGAGCGCGTTGACGAAATCGCCCGCATGCTGGGCGGCATCGACATCACCGAGCAAGCACGCGCCCATGCGCGCGAGATGCTGGCGCATGCCACATCCGCCGCTGGCCAGACCAAGAAAAAGCGCGCACCGGCATCACGACGCTGATACTCGGCCTAAGCTCGCGCCTGCGCTGCATTCTTCAGCGGGCTTAAGTAAGTTCCGTAGGGGGTATGAGCGCCTGCCGAGGGGGTTACTTGGTGGCCGGGCGCTTTTGGTTCGGGCAATTGAGTTTGCGGCAATGCCCGTAAAGGATGAGCGCGTGATCGCTGATCTCGAACCCCAGGCGCTTGGCCACCGCGTGCTGGCGCTCTTCGATGCCGCCGTCCATGAACTCTTCCACGCGCCCGCAGTCCACACACACGATGTGATCGTGATGGCCGCCCTGGTTGAGCTCGAACACCGCCATGCCGCCTTCGAAATGATGGCGAGTGACGAGGCCGGCGGCCTCGAACTGGGTCAGTACGCGATACACGGTGGCGAGGCCGATGTCCTCGTTGGAAACGAGCAGTTTCTTGTAGATGTCCTCTGCGCTCATATGACGCGCTGAGCCATCCGCCAGAATGTCGAGGATTTTCAGGCGCGGCAGCGTGACTTTGAGGCCTGCATTGCGCAGGTCATTGCTTTCACTGGTCGAGTCGGGTTTCAGGCGCTGCGGCATGCTGTGCCCTCGGGTATGATACAAGTCCAATTATCAATCATTTAACGGCTGCGCACCACTTTGACGACAACATTTCAACGGATTTTCTTGGGAATGACCTTGAGTGCGCTCGCCTCGGGGTGCGTCTATCGCATCAATATTCAACAGGGTAATTTCTTGGATCAGGCGGCGGTCGAACAGGTCAAGACCGGCATGACGCGCAGCCAGGTGCGCTACCTTCTGGGCACGCCGATGGTCGCCGATCCCTTCGTGAAAACCCGTTGGGACTATATCTACTACCTCAAGAAGGGCCGCAGCCGTCACGTGGACTCGCGGCGCGTCACGGTCTACTTCGACGGCGACAAGGTCGCCAGATTGGATAAGCCGTCGGCGGCCGAGGCGGCGGCGCAGGATGCTTCCGCCGCTCAAATCAAGAACGGTCGTACGTACTAGTACCGCGGCACCATGATGTTGACCGGTTAGCGGCGCAATTTTTTGCGGGCTTGCTGGACGCGGGCGCGCCGCGCGGTTTTGGGGTCGGCGGCGAGCGGGCGGTAGATTTCGATGCGGTCGCCGTCCTTCAGGGTGTGCTCCGCGCTGCTTGCCTTGCCGAATATTCCAAGCGGGGAACTCGCCAAATCCACGCCGCTGAAATCAGGATCGAGCGCCGCCAGCTGCAGGGCATCGGCGATGCGGGAGCCGGCTGCCAGGCTCAAGGTCTTGACGATCGCGCGCTGCGGTTCGGCGTAGACGATCTCGATTCGGATCGGCGCTGCGCTCATGCAAATCTAGCCGGGATAGATTTTCTGCGCACGCTTCACGAAGGCATCGACGGTGCTGCCGCAAATCGCTTCGAATACGGCATTGAAGGCGTGCGCGGTCAGGCGGTTCTTGAATTCGAACGCAACCCGGAAATGCACCCGCGAGCCGCGCGTGCCTATCGCCTCGAAACGCCATTCTCCGGTCAGGTCGCGGAACGGCCCATGCAGGAGCTGCATGCGGATTTGCTCGTCCTGCAGCAAGGTATTGCGTGTCGTGAATTCTGTCCGCAGCACGCCTCGCTCCACCTTGAGCGTCGCGATGCGTTCGCCCGGGGCAGTGTCCTCCGCCCGCGCGCCCACACACCAGGGCAGAAACTCGGGGTAACGAGCCACATCATTGACCAAAGCAAACATCTGCGCGGCCGTATAGGTCACGAGTGAGCTGCGCTCCACTACCTGCATTCTTACTCCCTTTGCGCCACCGCTGCGGCCGATTCTCCGGCAAAAGCGCGGGCGCCGCCACCGCCGAATCGGTAGTATTGTCATGCGCTTCACACAGATGTTCATGCGCTTCGCGCAACTGTTGACGGGGCCGAGGCGGCCCCGTCCGATAACTTCCTGAATTAAGATGAAAACTCCCGAGAAATTGCCGCCGATCGCCATTAACCGCAAAGCGCGCTTCGATTACTTCATCGAGGAACGTTTCGAGGCCGGAATCTCCCTCATGGGCTGGGAAGTCAAGAGCATGCGGGCCGGCAAGGCGCAGATCGCCGAAGCCTATGTGTTCCTGAAGAACGGCGAAGCCTTTCTGTTCGGTGCTCATATCAGCGCGTTGAATTCCGCATCGACTCACGTCGATACCGACCCCACGCGGACACGCAAACTGTTGTTGAACAGGCGGCAGCTCGATCACATGGTCGGAGCCGTGGAGCGCCGTGGATACACCATCGTGCCGCTGGAACTGTACTGGAAGGAAGGACGCGCGAAACTCGAGATCGGCCTCGCCAAGGGCAAGAAGCAGCACGACAAGCGCGCCACCGACAAGGATAGGGACTGGCAGCGCGACAAGAGTCGGATAATGAAGGCAATGCGCCGCTGAGGCGCGGCAGGCCAGGGGCCGCGAGCGCCGGGGGCTGCGGGTGCAGCTATGGGTCCCCGAGATCGCCCGCAGAACATTTGGTTCATGGACCCAGAACGCGTAGACTAACAGCTCGATTTGGGGCCGACCGGTTTCGACATGGGTTGCGAAACTGTGGGGGCGTACCGAGGTGCAGGTTCCTCGTTAAACCATTTGCAAACTTATAGTTGCCAATCAAGACAACTACGCTCTAGCCGCCTAATCGCGGTTGAAACCTGGATGGCTCGTGCTGATGCGAACGTTCAGGTGTAGCGCTCATCAGCTAGTGGAGCACACGTGCCTGGGGTGTGCTAAACGAAAAAACTACCGGGCTGGCTGCATGCTTTCCCTGCCCGTTGGGTAGTGCGCGGCGAGAACAATAGACTGGGCTACGTACGTAGATCTTGCAGCGTAGGACTTATGGACGGGGGTTCGATTCCCCCCGGCTCCACCATTTGGGTCGTCCGACAGCATCCGGGAAAATCCGAGGACTTCCACTAAACCCGCACAAAACGCGGGTTTTTTTATGATTTTAAGATCCTGGGAGCGACGCGGCTTGCCATTGACTTCCGGGGGCAACTGGGGGCAGTCTTGGGGGCAACTGGTCCAACCCGCATGGGAGTTGCCCCCAGATGCCGCTCACCGATGCCGCCGCGCGAAACGCCAAACCCGCCGCCAAAACCGTCCGGATGTTCGACCGCGATGGCCTGTATCTCGAGGTCTCGCCTCGCGGCGGCAAGTGGTGGCGCCTCAAGTATCGCTACGCGGGCAAGGAAAAACGCGTGTCGCTGGGCGTCTACCCGGAGGTCAATTTGAAGAGGGCCCGCGCGCGCACGATTGACGCGCGCCAGCTACTTGCCGAGGGCGTCGATCCCAGCGAGAACCGCCGCGCCGCCAAAGCCGCCCAGGTGGAAGGCGCGGCGAACAGTTTCGAAGTGGTTACCCGCGAGTGGATCGACAATCAGATGAAATCCTGGGTTAGGGGTCACGGCGAGCGAATACTGACCCGGTTCGAACGCGACATATTCCCCTGGATCGGCGCTCGTCCGATTGCGGAACTGACAGCGCCGGAACTGCTCACAACGATCAGGCGCATCGAAAAGCGCGGTGCGTTGGAGACCGCGCATCGCGCGCTCGGCAATTGCGGCCAGGTGTTCCGGTACGCCATCGCCACCGGCCGCGCCAAACGCGACCCGACCGGCGATCTGCGCGGCGCCCTCCCCGCGGTCAAGACTGAACACTTTGCCGGCATAACCGATCCTGGGCGGGTGGGCGCGCTGATGCGCGCGATCGACGGTTACGAAGGATCGCTGACGGTTCGCTGTGCCCTGCGCCTGGCGCCGCTGGTATTCGTACGTCCCGGCGAGCTGCGGCATGCGCAGTGGTCGGCAATGGACCTGGACGGCGGCGAATGGCGCTACACGGTCACCAAGACGAATACGCCGCACATCGTGCCACTCTCAGCACAAGCGGTTGCTACCTTACGCGATCTGCAGCCTGTCACCGGCCGCGGCCGGTATGTCTTCTGCAGCGCCCGCAGCAACCAGCGGCCGATGAGCGACAACGCCATCCTCGCTGCCATGCGCCGCATGGGCATCGCCAAGGATGAGATGAGCGGCCACGGTTTTCGTGCCATGGCGCGCACCATCCTGGACGAGGTCTTAGGCTTCGGGCCGGATTTCATCGAGCACCAGCTCGCGCATGCGGTGCGCGATCCGAATGGACGCGCCTATAACCGGACGGCACATTTGGCGGAGCGCCGGAAAATGATGCAGGCCTGGGCGGACTACCTGGACAAGCTCAAGAGCGGCGCCGACGTGATTCCGATGCTCAAGGCAGGCTGAAAACGAGGCTCTGATCATGGAAACGAAATTGCACCAGTTGACCGTGGATGAGCGCATCAAGCTGGTCGAAGATCTCTGGGACAGCATTGCGGCTGACGAGGGCGCGCTTCCGGTCACCGCCGATCAGAAAACTGAACTCGACCGCCGCCTCAACACATACGCGGTTGACAAGACTCGTGGCCGACCAGCGGCGGACGCCATTCGCGACATTCGCCGCAAGTTGTGACCCGAGATGTCCGGTTCTTGGAAAACCGGCAGGCGCGTGACCAGTGCAAATCCGGCTCGCCTTTTACGCCGCAATGATCTCCCGCAGCACTTCGGGCCGACGTGCGGCAATCGCTAGGAGTGAGCGCGCTGCGCCCGAAGGTTGGCGTCTGCCTTGCTCCCACTCTTGCAGCGTTCGCGTTGAAACGCCGAGCACTTCGGCAAATTGTTTCTGCGAGAGGCCAGTCCGTGTGCGCGCTTCGGTTATCGCGGAGACTGGAACGCGGTGCACGTGCCCCGCCTGACCTGCCTTCATTTCTCGCACCGACGCCAGAAGTTCCGCACCGATGTCGCGGGCCGCATCACGTTTGCGCAACTCCTTTTCACTCAACTTAGCCATTGATCGTCTCCCGAATAGTGTTAAGCGTTTTCGCCGGAATCGAATCCTTCACACCCTTGGCGTACATTACGAGCAAATAAATCACACCATCCGTCAAGCGGTTGTAGTGGATCACCCGTACACCGCCGCGCTTACCGGTGCCGGGGCGCGACCAGCGAACCTTTCGACAACCGCCCGAACCCTTGATGACATCACCAGCCTCGGGGTGCAGTGCCAGCCACGCCACAAACTCACCGCGTTCGTCCTCGGTCCAGTAATCCGGCCACAGGCGAGTGAAGCTCGGGGTTTCGATGACCGTGTACACAACCAGATTATACGTCAAAGACGTATCTACGTCAAAGGCGTAGTTGAGGCGGCCTACCGCGTCCTCTCCGGGTCTTTGGAGTAGCCGCATGCAGGTCCGTCCCGTTGAGTCCCACGCTGCTTTTGGACAACTCCAATGAATTGCGTCGCCAATCTTTGCCGGTCCGTGAGGACGGGCGGCAGATGGCTGGCGAAGTAACGGACGTCGCCTGCGAGGACTATCTCGCCCTGCGCATCCAATACCTCTGCGGCCTTCATCCACGCTGATACCAACGATTTGCGAGTTTCGAGCAGCCTGTCGCGCGCTGGATCCACGATGGTTCGCGAACGTGACAGCTCATTCGCGATCCCGATCACCCGATCATGCAACGCCGTGGACGTCCCGTAGCGCTGCGCTTTGAAAATCTTCTCCCGAGGGTATTTCTTGTTTTCGCCTCGAATGGCCCGCGGCGTGGCATTGGCCGCAATACCCTGCTCGCGCATCAACCGCGCGAAGTCCTCGCGCCATTCGCGCAGGCGTTGCTTGTCGATGTGCAGCCGCTGTCCGAGCTCGTTCTCAGCTTTCACGACTAGATGTACGTGCGGGTGCTTCTGGTCGGTATGCAAGACCATGACGTAGCGATGTTGCACGAATTTCTCGCGAGCGAATTTCCGCGCGGCGGCCAAAACCTTGTCTGGAGGCGTCGGCGCCGGCATAGCGAGAGCTAGCACTGCGGTTCGAAATTGAACATTCCCATAAATGTCCCAGAATCTCCTTGCTCGGAGGGGACCTCTGGATGATCGCCCCGCCTCGACGCTGCCGCTCAGGGCCGGCAACGGTGTCCTCATGGGCAACTGCCAGGGGCAACAGCTATGCTTGGAATTCGGATACCATAGCGCTATCAATGGGTTCCGGAGATTTTTGGTTAGTCTCCGGCTTTCGCGGGCAGCGTGGCCCCAAGGGCGCTTGTAATTTATGACACGGATTGAAGTCCCGAAGTCCGTCGGCCGGCGCGGTTCCCGCGGCCGCTTCGGCCGCTGGCTCACGATATTGCTGCTGCTGATCATTGTCGGCGCCGGGCTGTGGACATGGCTGACGCTGGCATGGGCCTATGCTGAGGGAGAGCGTGCGGGAGTACTGCAGAAATTCGTACGCCGCGGCTGGGTCTGCAAAACTCGCGAGGGCGAAATCGCGCTCTACTACGG
>Ga0302324_100021234_pt1 | contig 12669 bp, 10 predicted proteins | sample Palsa_T0_1_FD_201949 | JGI IMG/M metagenome (GOLD analysis project Ga0302324, IMG submission 201949) | Peat permafrost microbial communities from Stordalen Mire near Abisko, Sweden - Palsa_T0_1 | ecosystem: Environmental > Terrestrial > Soil > Palsa > Peat permafrost | place: Sweden: Abisko...
CGATTCCTAACATCAAGCGGGCGGCCCCGGTGATAAGCGCCCCGAGAAGCGGATTAAAGTAGCGACCAGGATCTTCAATCGCCTTAGTCTTGATCTCTACCCGTTCTCCATTCGGACCAAACACTGTGAGCGGTTCGGACTTCGGTGCATCATCGCGATTGACCTCTATGAAAATGCCGTAGCTCGTCGAGTTGGCGATTATCTTGAGTGCTTTCTCCGCAGGGTTTCCCTGAGCCTTCGCTTCATCACGAAGATCCACGAGCCGAGTAAAAAAGTCTTCGTTCTTCGGAGTGATTGTGAAGTCGTCCCGACCGAGGATCTTCGCCGTTGCCAATCCTTTCTGCGGCGGCCCAGGCCTATACGTCAGCGCTCTCAGTATGCGCGGGCAACGGCCCGTCAGTAGCTTGGAGGCAATGCAGTCTGCGAGTGTGTACCAGAGCGCTTCGGACGTCGTAAGGTGGTTCAAGCCGATGGTATAGGTTTCCCCGTCGTACTTGGCGCGGACTGGAAGAATGTCCTCTTTGGGAGTGAGCTGGACCAGAACACAAAGCTTCTTCCATGTGTCTGGCTTTTGGAGGTCCGCGAGCGTTGTGGTCTCTAGAAACACCTGTGTTTGGGTTGTCGTATCGTGAACCGTCATTCCACGAGCGATGACAAATACCCAAAGGCCCATAAGGCTATTGACTGTCGGATACATCGACTTGAAGTCGCCATAGATAACCTCGCAAATAGCCCGCCGATTGCGTACTTCTGCGCGACCGCCATAGTACGCACAGAAAATCTCACCGAATCGTGCTCGCGGAAAAGATGGATTGCACCCGAGAAGCGGCTTGATGCGCATCTGTTGCAAGTAAGCCTTGCCGATGCTCGCCTCGCTCAGCATGCGATCCGCGTCCTTGGAGAGTCCATGCTCTCCATACCGCTTCATTAGTTTGCAAAAGCACTCCCAAGTCACCTGGGTATCAGCCCGAGCGTAGTCGAGGTATGCCTCCGTGACGCTCCCATGCTCATCTGTTGACCGCTTTTGGGTTGTGGTGCCGAGATACTCCGCGAGCGATTGAAGAGAAAAGCGGCGGCTCAGAAGCGCGGAGGACAGCGTTTTGACGTCGAGAAAATGTCCTCGATGCGGCAGCACTCGCATCCCACGCTTCCGCTCAGCCCGCAACGTTTCCTGTTTGCCAGGAATACCGAAATCGATCAATGCCGCGCGCGGATCAATATGCTTGACACGTACACGCGAATCGCGCGCATCCCCGGTTAGGTCGAAGCTGAAGCCGCCGCGCATTGCACGGCGAGCAGGCCCGTGAGCGATTGCTATTCGGGAAATATCGAACGGCAGGTTGAAACCGACGACGAGCCCGCATCGCTGATAGCCGTATCTCATAAATATATTCTTCCGAAACTGGGCAACTGTCAGCAGCTCAAGCCCGTGCCGCTGGGCATAGCGCCGAAGTCGAAGCGCCTCTTTGCGGGTGAGACTCTTGGTGTCGAAAAAGATCCCCTCTCGTTGGAGTTCTTGATAACGCCGGACCTGAAAGAATCCAAAGCGAAGCTGTTGGGCAGCGTCGATTGACGTTTCCGTGTCAAATACCAAAGTCCATACGGATGACTCGACGTCAACGGGCGGGCGTGAGCCCAAAGGATCGCGGTCCGAACGCTCGCTATAAGCGCGGACCGCAATCGGTACTTTTATCGGCCCCTCCCTTGCTGAGCAGACCGGCCCGAGTGTGCAATGAGCCATGCGCCGAAACTTCGGAACGTTCCGGCAACCATCTCGAGGAGATCGGCGAGCCCCAGAAGGTAATACCCAATTCTGTCGAGCCGCCTGTCACTCGCCTCGACACCTTCGATTCGGTTGCGCTGCCGGTCGGAGGCTTTCCGATGGCAGTTAGCGCAAAGAATCGATAGGTCGACATGGTGCTTTCGTCCGGCGATATGGTGGAGTTCTAACACTGCAGGGTCCGATTCACCGCAGGCCACGCAATTAGGATTCTGCGTGCCTAACCGCCGAAGGCGCTGCTGCCTTCTGTCCTCTGCATCGGCTCGCTCGGTCATGGAAGCAGGGCCTCTACGTCTGCGAAGTGATTTGGTAGATCTCATAAAATTGTGGCGAGTCGATCGCAGCGATTCTGTGCAGTGCGTTGGGGCGGGTTTCTAAGGTGTAACGTCGACCGTCCGTCGCCTGTACGGACTGGCCTTTGAATGGTTCGATCAACTCGACCGCGTTGGTACGTACGAACTCACCAACCGCATGATGGTGCTCGCCGACTAGACGCGCTTGCTCATACCCACTCACGGTGAGGATGCGGACACGCCCGCCTGTCATTACCGGGACTTGTCGTGGTCGACTGTCTTTGGTTATCCACCGCTGGCCTTTACGTCTTGCCAGCCGCTTCCGCGACACATAGTTCTGTAGCTGCTTGCGGGACAAGTTCAAGCGCCGAGCAGCGGCGGTTAAGGAGCGGCCGCGGTTCATCTCCAGAACAGCGGCCTCGGCTCGCAGGTCAGCTATCGGCTTGCGGGGTTTCGGCAGCCTACGCATGAGCCCTGCAGGACGCGGCTTTCGGGGAGCCGCGCGCTTTCGGGGAGCCGCGCGCTTGCGCGTGAGCTTTGTTCTTGCCTTTGTCCGGGTCTTCGCAGGTGCTCGGAACACCGATGCCAAAGTCCTGCCCTTCAAGCCGCGCGCTCTGCGCTTTCCTCTCTTCGATTTGCGGTTGCGTCGAGCCAAGTTGTGCGACCTCAAAATCACGGACGTCACAGCCACTATCGACTCGCAACTCATTGTTTTCAATCTGAATAAACTGCGCGCAGTTTACGCAGTTTGCGCAGTTCTAAGTCTCCGCTGGCTTGTTCGCGACCTCCCCGATAATCCGTTTAATCTGCGTAGTTCGATAACCCTGCATGTCATCTAGATGCCGCGTGTTCTCACCACATAAGCGCGCGCGTGCCTCCCTGGCTTGATCGGTTCGATTCGGAATCGCCCGGAAGAGTGGATCTCTCCAGAGCTCGTCTACTTTGCTGCGAATCCGATCGCTTTTGTTTGGCTTACCTCCGCGCGGCCCCGGAACCGCCTGCTTCACTGATGCAGCCCGTGCGTTATCTGGACTTGGCTTCGCCGCCGTATGTACGTTGCCTCGGTGGAGTTGCGGAGCTTCTGGAGACTCATTCGCGACAACCGGCGGTCTGACAACGCGAATATCGAAATAGCAGTAGCTACGTCCGTCTCTTAATTCCGCTTTGCTCCAATCGATATTTGCTGGCATCCGTAGCTCCCAACCTGCGCTCGCCAGAAACAGCTGACGCGGAACCCGTACCGGCTCGTCGAAGCCACTGGGCAGCGTTCGAAAGCCGATCGCCCACAGGCTTCCAGCACGAATTTCGTCTAACAGAATGCCGCGCTCGCTTTCCATGGTGGTAGCCAATTTCTTCTGGCGAGCTTCCCAAGTCCTCGGCAGCCATCCTTTGCTGAGTTCCTTGTAGCGAGGATGGTCTAGCCCCAGAACGTCCGAATCGTTGGCTGGATCTGTGCGCAGGGCCATAAGGGCGTATCGGTCGAAGAACCGGGCGAACTCGACCCAGGCATCATCAAGCGGAATACCGGCCTCCCATAGTTCTTCCAGCGTGTCTTTAGACAACTCAGGGACTGTCATTTACCCACCGTCAGATTACAAAATACTTTATAATCAAGCATTTACAGAGGAAAAGCGCACGTTGCGTGCCGCCGATTATTCACTCGACTACGAATCCGCAGGTTACGGCGATCGCTGCGAGTTCTGGATAGCGCAGTCTGAACCCAAGATCTCACGTCGTCTGCGTGAACGTGAAGCAACCCCGCTCATTTTGACCGGTCACGGATTATCCCTGCGCGTGGACAGGGGTTGTTTACTAGTCCGGGATGGCAACACGCATTACCCCGGTCGCGAGCGGCAGTGGCGCTTCTTCAACGGTTCTCCGGACATTCCGCCCGCGTTCGTCGTGATCGATGGCTCTGGCGAATTCACTGTGGACGCGATCGATTGGCTGGCGACGCAGGGCGTCTCACTGATTCGCCTGCGCTGGGACGGCCAATTTTCATCTTTAGTAACTGCTGGCGGACAGGCTGCTTCGCCGAATAAAGTCCGGTGGCAACAGGGAACGCGCGACAATCCGACTGCGCGACTTCAATTTGGGATCACGCTCATTCGCGAAAAAGCGCGTTCCACCATGCTCACGATGGAGCAGTATCTTCCCCGTTCAGCTGTTTGGGACCGTGCGTACAACAGCATCGCAAATCGCGTTAGATGGCTTGACCATAGGCCACCGCGTTTATTCGGGAATCTACTTGGAATGGAAGCCGCGATTGCCGGAGATTACTTCCGCGTCTGGCCGGAAATACCTCTCAAGTGGAAGGCGCTAAAGCGGCATCCGATCCCCAACGACTGGACCGGCTTTGTATCGAGAGGTTCCCACGATCAGGCCAGTCGCAACCGCAATGCAACACATCCCGTCAATGCAATGCTCAATTACGCATACGGCGTACTCATCGCGCAAACCCAGGTTCGTCTTATCTCGGAAGGATATGATCCAAGCATCGGAATCATGCACGACCGCAAAGCCGATCGTGGCTCGTATCCAGCGTTCGCGCTTGATCAGATGGAACCTATGCGTCCCGTCGTGGACCGGGCGGTGCTACATCTAATCAATGCAGTCACGTTCACCGGCGCTGACTTCTCGATTCAGCACGACGGCGTTTGTCGCCTGAATCCCGAACTTGCGCGGAGAGTGGCGCAGCTGGCTATGGGTCGATGTGTAGATGGATGTAAACATCACGCAGCCTTTAACGATCGGAACGCACGAGAGTAATCTCTCTTCGGCAACTCCAGAATCAATATCCGATCTAACAATGCGATCAGTGACCTACGTGCCAAAACCGCATATAACTCGAACGTTCGGCCCGATTCATTTTGAGGATCTTGATCCGCACAGATTCGAGGACCTCGTGCGTCAGCTCATCTACGATCTTAAGCAATGGCAATCAATCGAATCGACGGGCAGAGGCGGCGCTGACGCCGGTTTTGATGCACGCGCGGTCGAATCGACGTTAAGCGTACCGGAGTCCATTGATGATGCTGACGAAGACCGGCAGGAGGATGTGCCTCATCCGATGGAAGGCAACTTATGGATGATCCAGTGTAAGCGCGAGAAAGAGCTCGGCCCTACGAGGGTCGGGAACATCGTCAAAGATGCCGTAAACCCTGCGGCTCCTCCCTACGGCTACATCCTTGCCGCTCCAGCAAACTTCTCCAGAGCAGCGCATGATAATTTTCAATCTGAACTCAGAAAACGCGGCGTAATGGAGTTCTATCTTTGGGGCGCTGGCGAACTTGAAGATATCCTGTATCAGCCAAAAAATGACCATATCTTGTTTGGGTTCTTCGGCATTTCGCTTGCAACTCGGCGACGTACACGAGCAACCCAGATTCGGGCGACAGTAAACGCCAAGAACAAACTCATGCGGGTTCTGGGGAATACTCCGAGCTATCAAACGGTGTTGCTGCGCGATCTTAAAGACGAACATTATCCCTATGAGACTGAGTACAAAGACTTCCAAGAGCAACCTCGCTGGAAACAATTCCATGTCATGGAGCTCCATCCTCTCGGCATGCTTCTATCAGTCGGTAAGTACTATGCGTATCTCAATAAGCTTAAGGGCGAATGGGATTTCACTGATAAAGTCAATAATGCAAGTCTGCCAGCGCCTCCTTCAGAGCCTCACGATAACGAAACTGAAGAATTGGGAAAAGCTGTTAAGGCGTTCTGGCAGTCACTCCCCCGCGTTAACAGAGTGACGTTAATTCACTACGGCCTAGTGCGTTTTGACTCCATAGCACTAATAGACGAGAAGGGCGACCGCCTCCATGAGTGCCCACACATATTCGTTGACTTCAATAGTGAGCGTGGTCCTTTTTCGGGTGCCATTCGCTATCTTGAGATAGATCAGTACCGCAACGAATCCATCGAAGGCTTAAGCCGCATCGCCGTTTTTCCGCTGAAGTTCTCTAAGCCGAGCTTCGGAACGATCTATAAGGACAGGTTCGTTTCAGTGAACGAAGGAACGCGGCAAGTCCTGAAGCTTAACTCGTACAACGCCGAAGTGACTATCTACGACGTAGACGAAAAGTATGGCTATCTGAAGCCAACCGACGTGATTGGAATTGAAAAGACCGAAGATAAGTCAGGAAAGATGATCCTTATAAAAATAACCAGCATAAGGATTGTTGCGGGCAAGAAGCTGCTGGAAGCATGCAGCGGAGATCCGGCGCTGAAGGAAGTAATTGAAAGCCAAATATCTCGGACCCTGAAGAGTGAAGACAGCATCCGTATCTTAGAAGCGATTGTGATTTACGATTGGCAGATTGAGCAGAACCGCCCTGTGGTGTAAAGGCAGAAAGTTTGGGAATTTCGAGAAATGATTCTCTATCCACCGTCGTAGCCGTTCGGATGCTTCGTGACAGCAATTCTGTGGACCCTGATAGACATGCTTCTCGGCGAATAAGTGACTAAATCCCGAAACACATCCAGATCAGATCGCCAGCAACTGGAGGAGTTTGGATATGCGGTCATACCAGAGGTTCTTACTCCCGCAGACGTTTCGAAGTTTAAACAACAACTCGATCAGGTCGCTGCCACTACCGCTGGAACTCGGAAATTACTTCATGAACCGTGGTGTAGACGTCTGGCGGAGCAGTTGAAAGACGCGCGACAATTGCAACCGCTAATACCAGTGGACGCTGTCGCCGTGCAATGTACATCCTTCGTCAAGTCACTCGAGAACAATTGGCTGGTAGCACTGCATCAGGATCTGAGCATTCCGGTTGCCGCGAGGGTCAATAGTTCTCGCTGTTCGGGGTGGACGGAAAAGGAGAGCGGACTTTTCGTTCAGCCTCCGATATTAGTGCTTGAGAACTCGCTCGCGGTGCGCATTCATCTCGATGATTGCGATGAACGTAACGGCGCGCTGCGTGTCTTACCCGCCTCTCACCGACTAGGACGCCTCAGCCCGCACAGCATTGGGAAGCTACGTGAGCAATCCGGAGAAAAGTATGTACCCGTTTTGTGCGGTGGCGCGATGCTCATGCGGCCATTGTTGTGCCATGCGTCATCGAAGGTCTCCGTCTCCAATGCTCGTCGGGTATTGCATTTCGTATTCGGCCCGCAGACGTTGCCTGAAGGACTACAGTGGCCGCTGCGTCAATTCGGTTCGGGGGCGGCATCGTGACCAGGCGAGTGGTTGTGTCGGCCGGTCAAACTGGCTATCGGCATCAGCTCGATCGCACCCGCCGATTTCTTGAGCGAATTGAGGAATCCTATGAAGAGTTAGGGGATATGGATCCCGTCGTCTTTCAAGACAACATGTGGTCGTTCTTTCAACACTGTTGGCATGTCAAGGACTGGGTGCGCAATGACCCCATTGTCCCTCAAGCAACTAAGGACCTCGTAGTTACCGACGCAGAACAATCGAGGACACTCACCATTTGCCAGGACTTATGCAACGGCACTAAACACTTGAAGCTTCGTACTCCTCAGTCTGGAGCGGGAGCGAGTACCAAACACATCGAAATGACCATCGCACCGGAAGTCGGTCGCTTGGAGATGGATTGCATCGTCGATGATGGGAACGGTAAGGACTTATCCGGCAAGGCGCTGGCTCGGGACTGCTTGAAGGCATGGGAACAGATATTGATTAATCGGGGTCTGGCTACTGGACGCCTCAGCTAAGACTGACCACTAGCCAGTTTGCATCCTGCCATGCTTGCCTCACGTAAGTGCTTGGTCGTAAAGGGGAACGGGGACGCGTTGGCACACACCAGCACACACACTCACAGGTACACAAACACACAAATTTTCCGTGTGAATTTCCCTGGGATATATCTATACCCCCGACCAGCCATCAGGAGCATCTTGTAAGCTATTGATATATAAATAATGTAATGACTCACAATGACTGTGTATTTGTCTAGTACTGTATATTTATATAGTCTGTGGGCATGCCCGCGCCGAATCCCATTGTCCGTCTTCATCCGCCAACATTACTGCAAGAAATTCCCGGGATATGGCGTGGGCGTGAACTCGCGCCCAGCAAGACCTGCTCGACCGGCTATCGGCAGCTCGATGCATTATTGCCTGGAGGCGGCTGGCCGCTCGGAGCGCTAACCGAACTCATCCCTGTCACCGAGGGCATCGGTGAAGTCGCCGTGCTGCAGGGAGCGCTCAAACGACTTTGCGATGCGAAGCGGCACATCGTCTTCGTGCACCCCCCGTATATTCCGTACGCCCCGGCTCTGCTGAGTGCCGGCCTGCCCCTGCCGCGCGTGCTGTGGATCGATGTGTCTGACGATGAGAATGCACATTGGGCTGCTGAGCAAACTTTGCGCGAGGGAGCAGCAGGAGCGGTGCTGCTGTGGAGCCAAGCGTTGGCTGACCGGCCCCTGCGCCGCCTGCAGCTTGCCGCCGAGACAGGCGAGTCCCTCGCCTTCATCTATCGTCCTGTCGCAACGCTCCAGAATGCCTCGCCTGCGGCGCTGCGCATTGTGTTGCGTCCGACTGTCGGTGCGCTTGGCGTAGAAGTGCTGAAGGCGCGCGGCGGCCACAGTGGCGCAGTGCTGCTGGCCATCGGCACGCATGTTTGATGAGGGGCTCGCGTGCTGTGGCTGTGCATCGTCTCTGGCGTTCAGGAAAAGCATGCACTGAAGGCGCTCGCCGGCTGGGCTGGGCAGTTCAGCAGCCGCGTTTTTCTGGATACCGAGCGACAGCTTCTATGGCTCGAGATCGGCTCGAGCCTGCGCTATTTCGGCGGTCTTGACGCGCTCGTTGCAAGAGTTGCGTCAGGTTTAAAGGCACTGACTCTCACGGCGACGACGGCCGTGGCGCCGACCGTGGAAGCCGCAGCACTTCTGGCGCAGCAACCGCAGGCGCCACCTGTTTTGCATCTGAACGAGTTGCACGCGGCGATCGCCGTGCTGCCCATCGCTCATCTTGCCCTGCTGCCCGCAGCCATTGCGGGATTGCAGGCGAGCGGGCTTTGCCACGTAGGCGAACTCCTCACGCTGCCCCGCGACGCTCTGGCACGCCGCTGGGGTTTGCAGGTGACGGACTATCTGCAGCGCCTGCTCGGCGAGCGGACGGATACGCGCATTCCGTACCGCGCGCCGCAGAGCTACCACCGTCGTTTCGATTTTGCAGAACCGGTGCAGACGGTAGAAGGACTTCTTTTTCCTCTGCGCCGCATCCTGTACGAACTGCAGGGCTATCTGCGTGGCAGGGACGCTGCGCTGCAAGCGCTCAGCGTCGCCTTCCGCCACCATGATCACGCGGACACCGCGCTTTCGCTGCGCACTACCGATCCACAGCGTGATGCACTGCGGCTCTTTGCGCTGCTGCGTGAAAAATTGGAACGTACGCAGCTACCCGACGCCGTCATGCAAATCCGCTTGGATGTTGAGCACTTCGTTGCCCTGCGCGACACGCAGCTGCATCTCTGGGATGAGGAGCAGCATCACGATGCCAGTTGGGCGGAGCTTCTCGACAAGCTGCGCGCGCGCCTCGGTGATCAGGCGGTGCGGCGCCTCGGTCTGCAAAACGATCATCGTCCCGAGAAAGCCTGGTGCGTGCAAAGCGAAGCGGCCTCTGTAGAACTACCGCCAGCCTTTCCTGACCGGCCCCTGTGGCTGCTGACGCCGCGGCCTGTCGAGCATCTGCCAAGGCTGCTCGGCAAACCGGAGCGGATCGAAGCGGGATGGTGGAGCGGAGAGGATTCGAGCCGCGACTACTACATTGCGCAAACAGCCGAAGGCAGTCGCTGGTGGCTGTACCGCGAAGCCGCCACGGCGCGTTGGTTTCTGCAGGGCATCTGGGCATGAGCTACGCAGAGCTCGTGTGCGCGAGCAATTTCAGCTTTCAACGCGGCGCCTCGCATCCGCATGAGCTCATCGAGCGCGCGCACGAGCTTGGCTACGCGGCGCTGGCAGTCACTGATGAATGCTCGCTCGCCGGCGTCGTGCGCGCGCACGAAACGGCCAAGGATGTAGGAGTGAAATTGATCATCGGCAGTCAGTTTCGCTTTGCCGCCGAGGAGCGCGTCGTCCTGCTCGCGCCTAATCATACGGCCTATACGGAACTCTGCGAGCTCATCACGCAGCTGCGGCGGGCCTCAAAAAAAGGCAGCTACGCCATTTCCCGCGAAGCCTTTGTGGACAGCGTGCAGCACTGCATCGGTCTGTGCATGCCGGCGGCGTGCATCGATGCGAAGAGCGTGCACTGGTTCGCACGGCTGGCGCTCGCGCGGCGCTATCTCGCCTTCACGCATGGTCTGGCGCAGGACAGTGAGCGGCGGCTGGCACGGCTGCGCGAACTCGGCGCCGCGAGCGCCCTGCCGCTCGTCGCCGTGGGGGATGTGCACTATCACCGACGTGAGCGGCGACCTCTGCACGATGTCCTGACAGCCATCCGCCTCGGGACTACGGTCGAGCAGATCGGGCGCGCGGGATTTGCCAATGGCGAGCGCCATCTGCGCCCCCTGACCACGCTGCGCAAGCTCTATCCGCACGAGCTCATCGCGACGACGCTCGACATCGCTGCCGAGTGTTCATTCACGCTCGATACGCTGCACTACGAGTACCCCGAGGAACTCGTGCCGCAGGGTGTGACGCCTTTGCAGCATCTGCGCCAACTCACTCTGCAAGGCGCCGCGCGACGTTGGCCGGCGGGCACGCCTGCCAAGATTCGCGCGTTGATCGAAAAAGAACTCACTTTGATTGCCGCGCTGCGCTACGAACACTACTTCCTCACCGTCGAAGACATGGTGCGCTTTGCGCGCTCAAAGAACATTCTGTGTCAGGGACGTGGCAGCGCCGCCAACTCCACCGTGTGTTATTGCCTAGGCGTCACTGCGGTTGATCCAGCGCGGGTCAGCATGCTCTTCGAGCGCTTCGTCTCCAAAGAGCGCGCCGAGCCGCCGGATATCGACATCGATTTCGAGCACGAGCGCCGTGAGGAGGTCATCCAGTACGTCTATAACAAATACGGCCGGCGCCGCACCGCGCTCGCCGCGACCGTCATCTGCTATCGCCGTCGCATGGCGGTGCGCGATGTCGGCAAAGCGCTCGGTCTGTCGCTCGAGATGGTGGGTGCAATCGCGACAGCCCTGCAGTGGTTTGACGGGATGCCGCAGCTGCCTGAAGAGATGGGGAAACTGGGCATTGAACCGCGCTCGCGCGTGGCGCGGCATCTGGTGGCGCTCGTGAGGCAACTCATCGGCTTTCCGCGGCATCTGTCGCAGCACGTGGGAGGATTTGTCATCTCGCAACATCCCTTATCCACACTCGTGCCGATCGAGAACGCCGCGATGCCCGAACGAACCGTGATCCAGTGGGACAAGAATGATCTGGAGTCCCTGGGACTGCTAAAAGTGGACTGCCTCGCGCTCGGTATGTTGAGCGCCATACGCCGCACGCTCGATCTCGTCAGCTTGTTTCGTGGCCGAGCCTTCAGGATGGAGGACATCCTGGATGACGATGCCGCTACCTATGACATGCTCTGCCGTGGCGAATCCGTCGGCGTTTTCCAGGTCGAGTCGCGCGCACAGATGTCGATGCTGCCGCGACTGAAGCCGCGCTGTTATTACGACCTCGTGATCCAGGTGGCGATCATTCGCCCCGGTCCGATTCAAGGCGGGATGGTGCACCCCTATCTGCGCCGCCGGGAGGGTGCAGAAAAAGTCATATACCCCAACCCTGCGCTCGAGAAAGTACTGGGACGCACCTGCGGCGTCCCTCTTTTTCAGGAGCAGGTGATGGAGATCGCGATCGTGGCCGCGGGTTTCAGTGCTGGCGAGGCGGATCTTGTGCGTCGCTCCATGGCGGCGTGGCAGCGCCGTGGCGGCCTTGAGCAGTTCCGCGACAAGCTGTTGCAGGGCATGCTCGCGCGCGGCTATACACCGCAGTTCGCCGAGCAGATCTATCAGCAGATCTTGGGCTTCGGCAGCTATGGTTTCCCCGAATCCCACGCTGCCTCCTTTGCCCTGCTCGCCTACATTTCCGCATGGCTGCGCTGCCATGAACCAGCGGCTTTTGTTGCAGGATTGCTGAACAGCTGGCCCATGGGCTTCTATGCCCCTGCGCAACTGGTGAACGATGCGCGCCGCAATGGCGTCAGCTTTCGCCCCGTCGATGTTCAAACGAGCGGCTGGTATTGCACCTTGGAGCGCGAGGCCGCGGGGCAACCCGTCGTGCGCATCGGGCTTCGCTTGATCACTGGGCTTGTGGAGAAAGAAGGCTACGCCATCGTGAAAGCGCGCGAGCACGGACTCTTTGCAAGCGTAGATGAGCTTGCGCACCGCGCCACCCTGACGCGCCGCTCGCTTGACGCCCTAGCAGGCGCCGGTGCTTTGAATTTGCTCGCCGAGCACCGGCGTGCAGCTCACTGGCAGGCATACGGAGTTGAACGCCTGCCGGGCGCGCTGGCGGGAACTTCAGCGCATGAGCCACGCATTGTGCTGCAGCGCGCCAGCGAGGCAGAAGAGATTGCCGCCGACTACGCAGGCCTTGGCCTGAGTCTCGGTCGACATCCGCTGGCTTTGCTGCGTTCGCGCCTCGATCGACTGCGCGTGCATCGTGCGGCGGATCTTGCGCA
>Ga0302324_100021235_pt1 | contig 12669 bp, 9 predicted proteins | sample Palsa_T0_1_FD_201949 | JGI IMG/M metagenome (GOLD analysis project Ga0302324, IMG submission 201949) | Peat permafrost microbial communities from Stordalen Mire near Abisko, Sweden - Palsa_T0_1 | ecosystem: Environmental > Terrestrial > Soil > Palsa > Peat permafrost | place: Sweden: Abisko...
CTGCATGCGGCCATTGTTCGACGCAATCGTGTATAGCATGTTCGCAATTTCACCGCGCTTCTTTTTATCTCCGGTTGCAGCCAGCGCGCGCGCCTGGTCATACAGCGACACGCAATCGTCCGCGGCCTCAAACTTCAATCCAACAAAGTCGATGCGGCGCGCGCCCAACTCAAGCGCATCCAGCGCCTCTTCATTTTCGATCGGCCCCGCCGCACGCGCCTCGGCAATCAGAGTGATGGCCCGCTCCGCATCCAAACGCAGTTCACTCAGTACGGGACGAAATTTCACCGCCAGCAATTGCCCCTGCGTTGAAAACGGATCCACCCAGAAATAACTGTCCCGCGCATCTTCCAGTTTGGCAGTTTTCAGCAGCGCATGCGCCGACCGCAGCGCCTGCTGCGCCTGGTCAATCTTTCCTGTTGCGTCGCCATGGAAAGCCAACCCAAACGAAGCCTCGAATGCATCTTCGGAGCTCTCGCCAGGCTGCCAGCTGGCCGCCGCGCCAAACAAAATGCCAAACCAATTCTCGTCGAATAGGCCTTCGCCGTCGTCGTTCCATACCGTGTTCAACATCCCCGTCGAGCCAAGCTTCTGCCCATCGCGGACAAACGCGCGAATGTTGCCCATCGCCTCATTGTTGTTGGGATAAAGCCGATTCCAGTTGCTCACGCCCGGCGCTACCCATGTTTCCAGGCCAGCCTTCTTGAAAGGCAAAATCAGCGAAGTAAAATCGGGCTTGGCGTCATATTCCCACGGCACGGCGATCATGTCCTTGGGCAGCGTACCCACCAGATCCGGCGAGTTGACGGCTATGTCTCCCCAAAACAGCAACTGCTTATGGTTAGGCGCAAGCGCGGTGTGAATCTGCGTCAGAAAATCCATGTAAACCGCGCCCAGCCCGCGGCTCTTTACTTCGTCGCGCGTCCTGCCGATGCCCAGCTCCGACGTTTCATCGGCGCCGATGTGCGCATACGGTCCAGGAAATACCGCGGCCAGTTCACCAAACCAACCTGCAATCTCCGGTACCGATCCAGCATCGCCCGGCGCCAGCACCGCGCCATGCGGAGTCTCGCCCAACCCAGAGTATTTCTCGAACTTCAGAACGTTGTGCAGATGCCCAAACGCCTCCTGCTCGGGAATCACGGTGATGTGATATTGCGCCGCAAAGTCCACCAACTCCTTCGCCTCCGCCGGCGTCATCGATCCGCCGGGAAAAGCCGCGACCGGCGTACTTGCATAAGCGAACGTGTGCTCAAAGTAAGGCGAAAAAATATTCAGCTTGTAAGCCGCGAGGGTGCGGATTTCACGCTTGAGAAAATCCATGTTAGGCAACGGCCCGCGCGACCAGTCGTCGGAGATTCCGCGATGCGCCATCGCCGGCCAATCGCGAAGCGTCGGCTCCAGCAGTACTGCATCTTTGCCGTGGCCGCGAACAAGCTGCTTCACCGTCTGCACGCCATAAAAAATGCCGGCAGGAGTCTCCGCAATCACCGCCAGGCCGCCGTGACCGTCAGGAACGATCACGTAGCCTTCGTCGTGCATCTGCGCGTCGAAACTCATGTGGTGACTCTCGAGCAGCGCCTTCGCAGGGTCGGTGTCGGCACGCTCCAGGCGGATAGACGGCGCATCTTTCTGCACCGTGCGCTTGCCCAGTGTTTGTTCGGTCAGGTCCTCGGCCGCAAAGCTATCTTCGTCCGCGCCTGCGTCGACAAAAAAGCCCACGCCGCCAATTGGAATTGTCTCGACAGAAGTGCATTCACGGGGCGCGGGGACCAGGTGCAGATCGGCGCAGGCTGGAGCGGTGGCCGGCGTCTGCGCGGAGGCCTCCAATACTAGAGACAAGAAGATTGAAGCAAGGGCAAAATGAAGACGCATAGGCTCTCCGTCAAGGGTCGGGCGTGCTTGTGACCCTAGCCTATCATCGCGGCTTCTCTTCTACCCGAAACGGATTCCCGTTGCCGGTTACTAATTACTGCAAGCTCTTCAACGCCGGATACAGCTTTCTCCACTGCGCATATCCAGCCTTGTACGCTGCCACATCGTTTTCATCCGGCTCAATGCGTTGCGCTACTTCGATTGCCTGCGCGCAAGCTTCATCAAGATTCGCCCAGTGCCCCGCGCCCACACCAGCCATCAGCGCGCACCCAAAGGCGCCGCCTTCCTCCGCCGTCAGTATTTCGACAGCGTGCCCATAGACGCCTGCTTGTATCTTGCGCCACAGCGGCCCGCGCGCTCCGCCGCCGCCCAGCCTGATCCCGCTCACCGGAATCCCCAAGTCGGCAAAAAGCGAGAACGTGTCCTGCAGCGAATAGGCCACGCCTTCCAAAACAGCGCGGATAAAATGCGCCTCGGTGTGGATGGTGGAGATGCCCGCAAACGCAGCGCGCACTTCGGGGTCGAGATGCGGTGTCCGCTCACCCAGCAGATAAGGCGCCCACTCCAGGCCCTCGCTCCCTGCCGGAATATTTGCTGCCGCATAAGTCAGCGCGTCGTAATCAAGTCCGCGAAAAAATGTTTCCTTCAGCCAGCGAAAGCTCAACCCCGCCGATTGCGTTACGCCCATCACATGCCAAAGCCCCGGCACCGCATGGCAGAAAGTATGTAGCCGGCCTCTGGGGTCCTTGGTCGGCGATGCAGTCGCAGCAAACACCACGCCGGAAGTTCCGATGGTCGCCGAGACCGAGCCCGGCTGCAGAATCCCCATGCCCACCGCGCCCGCACCCTGGTCGCCAGCGCCCGCCACCACCGGCGTTCCCGCCGCCAATCCCGTCAACGCCGCAGCCGTCTCGCTGATCTGCGCGCACACTTCGGGAGACTCATACACCTTGGGCAGCCAGCTCTCGTCGATGGCCGCAGCCTCTGCAACTTCACTTGACCAGCGGCGATTCGTCACGTCCAGCAGCAGCGTCCCTGAAGCCTCTTGCACGTCGATTGCAAACTCGCCCGTCAGCCTGTAGCGCACATAATCCTTCGGACACATAATGTGTCGAATCTTCGCGAATATCTCCGGCTGGTGTTCCTTCACCCACAAAATCTTCGTCACCGTAAAATTCGGCAGCGCTGGATTGCAGGTCAGCTCAATTAACCGCTCGTACCCAATCTTTTCCGTCAACCAGTCGCACTGCGGTTGCGTGCGCGTGTCGCACCAAATCAGCGCCGGCCGCAACACTGCACCATTCTCATCCAGCATCACCGCGCCATGCATTTGCCCTGTCAAGCCAATCGCTGCAATCGGTTCCTGCGGCTCCGGCGCGGCAACCAGCGCCATGCGAATCGCTTCCTGCGCCGCCCGCCACCAATCTTCAGGATCCTGCTCTGCCCAGCCCGGATGCTCGGTCTTGAAAGGCTCATGCTCACTGGCCGCGCCGGCGATTAGTTTTCCAGCACCATCCACCACAACGGCACGAGTTCCGCCCGTACCCACATCCACTCCAAGGAACCACATATGCGTACTCTCCCTCACCAAATCTATTGGAATAAATCGCTTTTTCCGGCGCACCGAGCATATCACCTTCAACCATTCCAATGACAGGTGTTTAACCAGGTCCCCGACTGCGCGAGTCTCGATTCATCGCGCAATTTGCTTGCGACGTGCTGCTCACTATCGGTTCTTGAATGCTGCTGAGTCGAATGCTTATCCAAACTATTATCGAGCGGAAGTTACGCTCTGGCGTCTGTCGGTATAGAAGATCCCATGGTGTCCATCGCGCGATACATCAGTTGTTCTTCAAATCAATCTCTTTTGCGAGGCGATAAATGAAAGCCAATTCTGATGCGACCGCGAGTCGTGCCATCCCTTCTGTGCAAATGTTAGTTGCCTTCACGCTGGCCCTGGCGTTCTTTGCGCCTGGCTCCATCGCGCAAGCGCAGTCTGCAGACGCCAAACCTTCCACGAAACCTGCCCCGGAACCGGCGATCGAACAGACTTTCTTCCTGCATAACGTCACACAGCAAAGTGAGCTGGCCGATATCCAGACCGACGTCCGAAACATGCTGACCAATGCGAAGATCTATTCCGTCGCGTCGCAGTACGCCATATCCATGAAGGGCACTGCGGAGGACATTGAACTCGCGCAGAAACTGATCACGGAACTTGACCGGCCCAGAAAAATCTACCGCCTCACCTACACCATCACCGAGATGGACAGCGGAAAGAAAACCGGCGCGCAAAGCTTCTCCCTGATTGTGGCTTCCGAAGAGAAGACGACATTCAAGCAAGGCAGCCGCGTGCCCATCGTCACCGGGAGCTACGACACCTCGAGCACGCCCAATGGCGCGGAAACCCAGGTGCAATATCTGGACGTCGGCTTGAATATTCAAGCTTCCGTCGGAAGCTCCGCGGATGGCCTCATGCTTCGTACAAAAGTGGAGCAGACGACTGTCGCCGACGAAAAATCCGGCGTGGGCGCGCAGGACCCCATCGTTCGCCAAACGGTGCTGGACGGAGCTTCAACCCTGTCGCTCGACAAGCCGCTGGTTCTTGGGTCACTCGATATCCCCGGCAGCACGCGGAAACAGGAGATCGCGGTTATCGCTGAGCTTGTGAAGTAATCGGTCGTGCTGATAGCCTCGTCCAAATTTGGCTTTCCGTAGGGAGCAGGGGCATTCACATTTGGAAGAGCAATGTCCCAGGCGAGATAATCGCTCATACTGTGATCTTCCGCACAATCATTCTTTCCCTGCCGGGTGACAATAAGTGCGTGAGGCCAGCCAGCTGTCCGCTGTGCCGGCCATGGAGAAGATACCTATGAGCGATCTCGCCCCGCTTGCTGAAGCCGTTTCCGTCGACCCCCTCGTCGAGCACCCCGCGGATTACCACGTCTTCCATAAATTCATCGAGCGTTGCAAAGATCTGCCTGCCATCTCCACAGCCGTTGTCTGGCCGCTTTCCGATGTGGCTCTGCGTGGCACTGTAGAAGCCGCGCTGGAAGGCCTGATCGAGCCAACCCTGATCGGCGACGAGGCCGATATGAAAGCACTCGCCTCAAAAATCGGCCTCGACATCAGCCTCTATCCAATCCTCCAGGCGGACAGCGAAGAGAAGGCCGCTGAGCTGGGCGTGGCCATGTGCCGCTCCGGCAATGCGCTGGCCATGATGAAGGGTAGCCTGCACACCGACGAATTGATGAAGGCCGCCATGAACCGCGACACCGGCCTGCGCACTGCACGCCGCATCAGCCACGTCTTCATCATGGACACGCCCGCCTACGCCCGCACTCTTCTGATCACTGACGCCGCCATCAACATCACGCCCGAGCTTGAAGACAAAGTCCACATCGTGCAAAACGCCATCGATCTTGCTCACGCTCTCGGCATTCCCGAACCCAAGGTTGCGCTGCTCTCCGCAGTCGAAACCGTCAATCCGAAAATCAAGTCCACGCTCGACGCGGCTGCGCTGTGCAAGATGGCTGACCGCGGCCAAATCACAGGCGGCCTCCTCGATGGGCCTCTGGCGTTCGATACCGCGGTCAGTGTCAAGGCGGCCAAGATCAAAAAGCTTGTCTCGCCCGTCACCGGCCGGGCCGACATCCTGGTGGTGCCCGATCTCGAAAGCGGCAACATGCTTGCCAAGCAGCTTGAATATCTAGGCGGCGCACAGCTTGCCGGCATCGTTCTCGGCGCACGCGTGCCAACCATCCTCACCAGCCGTGCAGATTCAGCGGAGACACGCCTCACCAGCTGCGCCGTAGCCGTGCTGCTGCACTATGCCACGCATCCTCAGGTGAAAGTCTAGAGCGCCTACTTGCCGTTCAGAGCCGCGTCATACCACCATGTTCGCCGACGCATGTGAACACTGCCAGCAGATGAGTCAGTCCCAGCAGCTCGCGGACATGCTTGCCGAGATTGGTCAACTCCAGGCAACTGCCGGCCGACTTGGCCGATACATACAGACCCACCAGCGTGCCCAGTCCCATGCTGTCCATATAGCTCAGATCGGTCAGGTCGAGCACAATCCGCTTGCTGCCGGGAATCTGTTCCTTCACCGTGGCATAAAGCAGGTCCTTCATATTGCCCCTTAGCTTGCCATGGCAATGCACCAGGACCAGGTCTCCCTTGCGTTCAACGTCGAGTGTCAAAAGGCTCGTGGCTGCTTCGTTTGGCATCAGGCCCCTCCCCAGGAGAATCCTAAAAATCAGAATCGGATGTCCGGGAAATTCTCTCACACACCATAGACGGTGTGCACAAAGCGAGGATTATGCGCCAGCCGAACCGGGAGGTTTGTTCTGCAGGTGGCAACACCCGGATTGGCGACAACCTGACCGGAACACGAGAATTGGCGATTTTCAATCCCAACCGGCCGCTATCGAAAGGTGAAAGCGAGTGTAATATAGGGTTACTTTCATCCACGACAAACGGAATCGAATGTGATTAGCAAACGGGGTTTATGCACTTGCTTTCTGCTCGGCGCGGCAATTGCCGCGATGGGACAGAGCAAGGAAGAAAACCGGAACAAGTGCCGGTCAACTGACCCGGACACCAGAATAGCCGGTTGCACGGCGCTGATCCAGGGAAGCCGGGACACGGCGGATGACTGGTCCGTCGTCTATAACAACCGCGGCATTGCCTATTACGAGAAGGGTGATTATGACCTCGCAATCCAGGACCTCAACGAAGCAATTCACCTGAACCCGAAGGATGAAAAAGCTTACGACGGCCGCGGAGTGGCCTACAAAAAGAAGGGCGACTTCGATCACGCAATTCGGGATTTCAACGAAGCAATTCACCTGAACCCAAATTTTGAAAGAGCATACAACGACCGCGGCGCCGCCTACATCGACAAGGAAGAATACGACCGTGCAATCCAAGATTTCAACGAAGCGATTCGCCTGAACCCGAATAATGCCAACAACTATAACAATCGTAGCGTCGCCTATATGAGGAAGGGCGACTACAGTGCCGCAATTAAGGACGACAACCAAGCGATTCATTTGAACTCGAATGACACAACCGCCTACCTTAACCGCGGCGGCGCCTATTTTGCTCAGTCGAACCTGACAGCGGCCATTGCGGACTTTGAGCACACGGTTTCCGCCGCGCCGTCTTCAAGTGCGGCGGTATCCGCGGCTATCTTGCTGCACGTGATCATGAAGCGGCAGGGCCAGGATGACGCACAGCAGCTCGCGCGAGTGGCAGCGGCCGCAGATCTGTCGAAATGGCCTGGACCGGTGTTGAAGCTCGATCTGGCACAGGCGACCGCCAATGAGGTAATGGTGGCTGCGGCCAGCGGCGTCCCCGCTTGGCAGAAGTGGCGGGTTTGCGAAGCCAATTACTTCACCGGCGAGGACGCGCTATTTCATCATCAACGGACGACGGCGCTGACGCTCTTCAAGGCCGCGCGCAATGGCTGCCCAAAGGGCGATACGTTCTACGCAGCTGCGCTGGCCGAATTGAAGCGGCTAAGCGCACCGGTTGTTACCGCTAAATAGGGGACGCGAAGACGAGAGCCAGCGGACAGTTGTCGATCCGGCGCGAGAACCGATTTGCAACGGGCAGGCCAACCCGCCCTCTACACGTAAACCGCAGAACCAGGCTTTCCGCCGTGCCTGATTCGCGCATCCATCAAATTATTTATCCGCCACAACCGAACTTTCGTCTATCCTAACCCCCTCTCTCAAGCATGCACCCGAAGGAGCTTCCAACGCCCGACCAAACCCTCCTCGTCCTTCTCGCCCAAACGGGCGACCGGGCCGCCCTGGAGCAGCTCCTGCATGAAATTCATGCCCCGTTGCGCCGCTACATCACCTCCCTCGCCGGCGCCACACTCGCCGACGACATCCTTCAGGAGACCGCGCTCCAGATCTTCCGCAAGCTCCAGTTCCTGCGCGAGCCCGCCGTCTTCCGCCCATGGACTTTCCGGATAGCCTCGCGCATTGCGTTTTCCCAACTAAAACGCGCAGGCAGCTGGGAACCCCTCGACGCCGCTCCGCCTGAACGCCTCAGCATACTCAACCCCAATCTCGGCGAGCCACCCGACGAAGCCTTCCTCGAGCTCATCGATCAGGTCTCACCCGCCAGCCGAGCCGTCCTCCTTCTCCGCTACCAGCACGACCTCTCGCTGGAAGAAACCGCGGCCATCCTGGAGATTCCGATCGGCACCGCCAAGTCTAGAGTCCACTACGGAGTCAATACCCTTCGCAAACATCTCACCTCAGAAAGGAAACCAGCATGAGCCCTGAGCACCAGCAGCCCAACTCTGAAAATACCAACGCGGAACTCGCCTTTGTGCAGCAAGCCCTCGCCGCCGCCGACAGATCTGAACGCACGTCTCGTATTGTCGTCGGCGTGCTCGCCATTCTAGCAGTCGTCGTCTTTGTCTGGATGCACATGCATATGTTCCCACCCGAATCGCTCGGCGGACTCCTGCATATGCTTCTTCGCGTCGACCTCTTTTTCCTGGTCATCATGTTCGCCCTCACCATGTACCTTCGTCAGGTGATGAACAAGAACACCCGCACCATCCTCCGCGCGCTTGCCAACACCCGCTCGCGCTAACTCCATGGCCGAGGAGAGCGCGGGCCCCAAGGCCCGCGTTCTCTTCGTATTTCCGGACGCTCGCACCCTGCTCTGCGAAACTAACGGTGTGCCTCAGCCCCTGCCTGCCCTCATCTTCGACCTCGACGGCACCCTCACCGACTCCATGCCGGGCATCCTTGGCTGCTTGCGCGAGGTTCTCGATGCACGCAATTTGGCAGACCACGGCCCACTCGAACGCTTTGTCGGGCCACCCGTGGAAGAGTGGACGGCAGAACTGCTTCCTCAAGGCAGCGATGAAGCCCGCGCCGAACTGGCCCGCGACTACCGCGCCTGCTACGACCGCGAAGGCTGGAAGAACAACTCCGTCTTCCCCGGCGTGCGCGATATGCTGACCGACCTTCAGCAGCAGGGCTTCCCGCTCTATGTCTGCACTTCAAAGCAACAGCACTTCGCGATGCGCATCCTCGACCTCTTCGAACTTACCGGCCTATTCACCGCAATCTATGGCGATAAAGCTGAGTATGCCAGCCATAGCAAGGTCGATTTGCTCGCCAGCCTGCTTTGCCGGCATTCGGTTACACGCGAAGCATCCTGGATGATCGGCGACCGCATCTTTGACATTCAGGCCGCCCACGCCAATGGCATCCGCTGCGTGGCTGCCGGTTGGGGCTACGGTCCCCCCGAGGAGTGCGCCCAGGCCGACGCCGTGGCCGCCACTCCAGCCGACCTGACTCGCCTGGTCCTGGAAGCTGCTCGGGTTCCGCCGCATTGAATGTCACATTGCCCTGCCGATGAAGTCAGGGATCGCCGAGTTCACTTTTGTGGAGAACTTTTGCCGTCCTCCAAGCATCAAATCCCTAGCGTGGGAGCATTACAGACGCCCATTCCGGCACGTTCCGAGAGCCCATCCCCGCAGAGGAGTTTTCCACATGTCCACTCACACCCATGAAGTTTCAAAGGCCGCCAAGACCAACGTTCCAGACGGTTTCGACGCGGAACAAGTCAAGAATCTTTCCAGCGTGCTCAACGCCCTGCTGGCCGACGCTTTCGCCCTCTATCTGAAAACCAAGAACTTTCACTGGCACATGAGCGGACCCCACTTCCGCGACTACCATCTGCTGCTCGACCAGCAGGGAGAGCAGATTTTTGCCATCACCGACGATATTGCCGAGCGCGTGCGCAAGGTGGGCGGCACCACCATTCGCTCCATCGGCCATATCGCCAAGCTGCAGCGCATCGCTGACAATGACCAGGAGTTTGTGCCCGCCCGGGACATGCTGCTCGAACTCCATGGCGACAACAAAGCCTTCGTCGAAAGCCTTCGCTCAGCGCACGAAGTCGCAAGCAAGGCCAATGACTATGCCACAACCAGTTTGATTGAAGTTTGGATCGACGAAGCCGAACGCCGCGCCTGGTTCCTCTTTGAAGCCAGCCGGTAAGGCCTCTTCCAGCAATAGCTATTTTTGCAGTTCCCCGCGACGTGGAACCCTTGATCCAGTGAGACGGACCGAGGGCCGCTCGCGCAATTTGGGCACCGCGGTCCGACTCAAGGTCGGATTGCGGTGCCCTTTGCTTTGCCGCGGTAACCCCTTCGCCACGAAAAACCTGCACAATCGGAGAGAACCATCGTAAACTCATAGGCATTCCGCCTGATTCATTGAACTTTATCGCGGATTGTTCCGATGAAAGAGATACGCATACCTCACTGGCACAACTTGCCCCGCAGGTTGCACGCCGCTCAACGGAAGCTGTCGTTTGCCGGTGCACTCCAAGTCCACGAGAATCAGCTATGCCGAGAAACGCGTCGCCAGAATCAACAATCGCCGTGCCGGATTACCAGGCAGCGGCCAATCTCTCCGCGCTGATCGAGAGCACGGAAGACCTGATCTGGTCCGTTGATCTCAATTTCGGCCTGCTCACTTTCAATCGCTCCTTGCAGCGCCATGTGCAGCATCACTGGGGCACCCAGGCGGCCATCGGCAAAAGACCCGAGGACCTGCTGCCGCCGGATCGAGCGGCTATCTGGCCACCGCTTTTTCGAAGAGCGCTGACTGAAGGTCCATTTCGAATCGAGATGCCTTTTCCGAATAGCCGGGTGGTTGAAATGTCCTTCAACCCCATCGTGGTCGATGGCCGCGCGACCGGGCTTTCCATCTTCGGCAAGGACGTCACGGAACGCAACCGGAGCGAGAAGCAACTTCGTGAGACTGCGGACTTCCTGAACGAATCGCAGAGAGTCGGCGCGCTTGGCTCTTACATATTTAATATCCAAACCGGTGTATGTACATCCTCCCACATCTTGAACGAGCTGCTCGGGCTAAACAGGGACGCCGACATTGCTGCGTCCTGGCGCGAGCTTGCTCACCCAGACGACCGCGCCATCGTCGAAGAACATTTCAAGACCGAAGTGTTGAGAAAAGGATCGCCTTTCAACAAGGAATGCCGCATCATCCGCCCCAGCGACAAAGCCGAGCGCTGGCTGCATGGGATGGGCAGCCTGGAACTCGATGCCGATGGCAAGCCTCTCAAGATGTTCGGCATTATCAAGGACATCACCGATCGCAAGCGGGCAGAAATCCAGCTGCGCGCCAGCGAGCAGCAATACCGCGCCACCTTCGAGCAGGCCGCTATCGGCATTGCGCATATTTCCTTCGAAGGAAACTTCCTCCAGTGCAATGCACGCTTCGCGGAGATCGTCGGGTACTCTCCAGAAGAAGTACTGGCTCTGAATGCGATAGCGATCTCTGACCCGCTTTACGCTCCGGAATGCGTCCCGCTCTTCCAGCAGTGCGCGAACGGAACCCTGGAGACGGCCAGCTTCGAGAAGCGTTATATCCGCAAAGACGGAAGTCTGACCTGGGTCAAGATCACTTTGTCAGCCCAGCGAGACACGCAGGGCCGCCCGGTGCACTTGCTCGGTTTTGTCGAGGATATCAACCTTCGCAAAGACGCCGAACAGAGCCTTGCCGCAGTTCAGGATGCCTTGCGCCACAGTGAAGAACGCTATCGCACCGCGTTCCAGACCAGCATCGATGCCATCAACATCAACCGCCTCAGCGACGGCGTCTACATCGATTGCAATAAGGCGTTTCTTGACATCGTTGGCTTTTCTCGCGATGAAGTCATGGGAAAAGGCTCGCTCGACCTCGGCATATGGGCCGACCGGGCAGACCGCGACCGCATGGTTAGAACGGTCAGCAGAGACTCCTATTGCCGCGATCTGGAAGCGCGATTCAGGAAAAAGAACGCGGAGGTCTTCTGGGGGCTGATGTCCGCCTCGCTGATTGAAATTGAGGGCGTCGCCTGCGTTCTTACCATTACTCGCGATATCTCGGCCGCGAAAGCTGCCGAACAGCTGCTGACCCAGGCGACCGAAGCCCTCCGCCTCAGCGAAGAACGCTATCGCACCGTATTCCAGACCAGCCTTGACCCCATCCTGATTAACCGGACGAGCGATCGGCGCTTCATCGACGTGAACCAGGCCTTTCTCGATGTCATGGGATTCGAGCGCGACGAAGTGATCGGGCGTACCTCGCTCGATCTAAATGTCTGGGCTGATCCGCGCGATCTGAAAAGCGTGGACGAAACTCTCGAGCGGACTCTCCAATGCCGCAATGTTGAGATTCAATTTCGCAAGAAGAATGGAGAGACGCTGTGGGGGCTCATGTCCTCGTCGGTCATGGAGATTGACGGCGTGCGATGCGTCTTGACCGTCACGCGCGATATTTCCAGCGCCAAGGCGGCTGAAGATGAAATTCGCAGCCTCGCCTTCTACGATCCGTTGACCGCCCTGCCCAATCGGCGTCTGTTGATGGAGCGGCTGCACCTGACCTTGGCGTCAAGCGCGCGAAGTGGCCGTCTGCGCGCGCTGCTCTTCATTGATCTGGATAATTTCAAGACCCTGAACGACACGCTCGGCCACCAGACCGGCGACCTGCTGCTGCTGGAAGCCGCCCGCCGGCTCTCAGGCTGCGTGCGCGACAGCGACGTCGTTGGCCGGTTGGGCGGCGATGAATTCGTGATCATGCTGGAAGATCTGGGCGAAGTGGCCGAGGACGCCGCCACCAAGGCCAAGGGCATCGGCGAAAAAATACTGGCAATTCTGGCGCAGCCATATATGCTCAACGGCCGCGAGTGCCGTTCAAGCGCCAGCATCGGAATCGCTGTCTTCGGCGATCGGCGGGAAAGCTCGAA
>Ga0302324_100021237_pt1 | contig 12668 bp, 16 predicted proteins | sample Palsa_T0_1_FD_201949 | JGI IMG/M metagenome (GOLD analysis project Ga0302324, IMG submission 201949) | Peat permafrost microbial communities from Stordalen Mire near Abisko, Sweden - Palsa_T0_1 | ecosystem: Environmental > Terrestrial > Soil > Palsa > Peat permafrost | place: Sweden: Abisko...
CCGATCGCGGTGGCGATGCACGCCGCGGTCGGCAGCGCCGACTGGTTCGCTGACGAGCATAGGGCGCGGGAGCTTGTGGCGGGGTTCGCCGAGGGCTGCCGCGCGGCCGGGGCCGTGTGGGGCGGGGGCGAGACGCCCGCGCTGCGCGGCCTGATCGAGCCCGGGGCGATCGTGCTCGCGGGCTCGGCTGTCGGCAGGATCTCCCCGAAGTCGCTGCGCATCGTGGGCGACGTGAGCGACGGGGACGCGATCATCTTCCTGGCCTCCTCGGGAGTCCAGACGAACGGCCTGACGCTTTGCAGGAAGATAGCGGAGAGCCTGCCGGGGCGCTACGCCACGCGGATCGAGGGCGGCGTTGCGCTCGGCGAGGCGCTCCTCGCCCCGTCGACGCTCTACGTCGCCTTCGTCAGGGAATGCCAGAGGCGGGGCGTGCGCCTGAACTACGCCGCGCACGTGACCGGGCACGGCTGGCGCAAGCTGATGCGCCTCGAGGAGCCCTTCGTCTACGAGATCACGGCGCCCCGCCCGCAGCCCGCGATCTTCAGGTTCCTGATGGAGGCCGGGCCGGTCGCCCCGAGGGAGGCGTATGCGACCTTCAACATGGGGATCGGCTTCGCGGTCTACGTGGCGCCGGGCGCCGCAGCGGCGGCCCTCGAGGCGGCCAAGGCCTCCGGCTACGACGCCTGGGTCGCGGGGAAGGTGAGGCGCGACGGCGGCCGGAAGGCCGTCTCGATCCCGTCCCTAGGCCTGGAATTCGACGGGGACACGCTGCAGGTGAGGTGAGCCCAGCCGTTTCGGTTGTGACGGGTGGATGGCAAACCGGTGGCGGACCAGGAAATTCCGGCTCCCGTTGCGAATTGGCGTTGCAAATGCTAGGGTTTGGGCGAGTCCGTGGGGCCGTTTGTACCCAGGGTAATTAACCGTCTAAACATGAAAAAGATCACCAAGACCGCCAAGACGCCCGCCCCGGCGACCAAGCCCTCTGCGCCCGCCCCGGCGCGCAAGTCCACCGTCGAGCCCAAGATAAAGGCCCCGGCGGCGCCCAAGCCGGCCGCGCCGGCCATCGTGACCAAGCCAAAGGGCGCCCGCGTCACCATCACGGCGATTGTCGACGTCGGGTTCGGCAACAGCGTCTATCTGCGCGGGGACGAGCCCTACCTCAGCTGGTCGAAGGGCCTTGTCCTCGGAAGCGTCGCGAGCGACAGGTGGGAGATCGTCCTCACGGGGATAGACAGGCCGTTCCAGTTCAAATTCCTGCGCAACGACGAGGCCTGGAACTCGGGGGCGAACTACACGGCGAGCCCCGGCGACACGCTCGCGCTCACGCCCGCCTTCTGACGGGGGCGGGGACGCGGTCGGGATTCATCTCGGCGAGCCGCCTTCCCCAATCGCGGGCGGCGGCGTCTCGGTCGCCGGATTCGTCGGTCCTGGCCTCCTCGAACCGCATGCGGATGCGCGAGAAGGGCTTGGGTATATGGAAGCCGTCCCAGCTCGCCAGCCGCCATGACGACTCGAAATCGATGCCGATGAGGACGACCCTCGTCTGCCCGCGTCGCGCGACGACCAGCGCCCCGGGCTTCATCTCATAGCAGGGGCCGCGCGGGCCGTCCGGCGTAATGCCCACGTCGTTTCCCGCGCCCAGCGCCTCCAGGAGCCCAGACGCCGCCTCCCTTCCGTGGCGGCTGGACGAACCCCTGACGCTCCGCAGGCCAACCGAGGAGAAGAACGCCGTGAGCCACGCCCCATCGTTGCTCGCGCTTATCAGGCAATAGAGCGGGTGGCCGCCCCGGAACCGGCGCGCCATGTCGCCGGCCATGAACAACCGGTTGTGCCACAGGATGAATATGGTGGGCTCGCCCTGCAGGCAGATCGTCCTGAGGTCCTCCTCGGGGACCGCCACCCGGAGCGATCGCCACCAGAGGCGGACAAGCGCTGAAAGGGGCCACACGGCCGCTCGGCGCCAGAGACTCGCACTGTGGACGTGATATTCCTTGGGTGTGTTCAGCGCCGCTCTTGTCTCGCAATTGACGCATGCCTGTCGAGCCGCATTGACGAGCGGGGGATTTGCGGGCACCGAACGATGCATGCTGCCTCCGTGCCCCCACCTGCCGCCGCCGAGGCCCGGACTCGACTGGCGCGTGCTGAACGCCTTCGGCGCGGGCGACCGCGGCGACCGGTTCTACGACGCATGCCTGGAGTACGCCCACTCGCTCTGGCACCGGAAGTTTGCGGCCCGGGCGATCCTCTGCCTGGACAGGGCCATGGGCGCCAACCTGAGGGGCGACGAGCCCGTCCTCTCGGCGTGGCCCATGCCATACTCGGCGCTGGTCTGGTTCATGCACCACACGCCGAGGGACGTCTTCATCGGCAACCCGCGGATCCACTTCCAGCACTATGCCGACAGGATGAACGAACCCCGCAGGGACCAGCGCAAATGGAGGGCCTGGGCGTGCTGGGCCCTCGCAAGGAGGGCGATGCCCGGCCTGCCCGGCGACGAGAGGCACATCTTCGACGAGCCGTCGCTCAGGGAGATCGAGGCCCGGCTGCACCGGCACTGCCTGCCCGGCGAGGCCGCGCTCTGGCACGGCGTCCTGCACCACGCGGGCAGGTGAGAAAGCATGGCGCGGTGGGCGAGACTCGAACTCGCGCCCGACGATTTAGAAAACCGTTGCTCTATCCAGCTGAGCTACCACCGCTTATTATTGAATAACAAGATTATACGATTACTTTGGTGCAAGCAGAAAAGATGCGCACGTAACCCGAATTTTTGTCCGGGGGAACTGAAAATCCGCGGCAGCCCAATCACGAAACCAGCAGGGCCTCTGGGATGTCCCCATCGAGCGTCACAAATCTGGCCCCGTTTGCCTGGGCCAGCTCCAACAAATGGCCGTCCGTGAGCTCGTACGGCTTTCTGACGAAACGCGGCAGCCTGTCCACGCCAAGCGCGTCCGGCCAAAGCTCAATCCCCACTGGGCTCGACGCCTTTAGGGAAGCCAAAGCCTTCACTGCGGTGGCCACATCGGGTTGGAGGCCGGCTTGCACGCTGACCCGCACAAACCCCAATTCCGTTATCACACATGTCGCGAGTCCCTCGGCCTTTGGCGCAATGCCTTTCAACCACCGTCCGGCACGCACATGATGGACATGCAGAGTATGGCCCAGAGCCACCAGCATATTGACGTCCAGCAGGTATTTCACGGGAAGTCGGCCAGGATCGCCCGCACCTGCTCGCTCGTGACCAGCGGGCCGCCTTTCGGGCCCTGGGTCACCACCAATCCGGTGAGCTTTGACCTGACGAGGCGGGAACGGGCCCTTTTCTCCTCCGTTGGCGTAAGAACAATCCTTGTTCCCTGAACGCTGCAGGCGAACGTAGCGCCAGGTTTAAGGCCCAGCCGCTTTCGAGCGGACGCGGGCAACACAACCTGGCCTTTGCTGGAGAGTGTCGTGGTCATGTCTTACCATCTTACCAAATCCATATACGGTCAAGTAGGTTGGACAATCATAGCGAGTTCGCCGACCTCGCCGTTAGGGGCGCTCACATGAAAACGGTCACCTCCGAACCCTCCGCCAAGAAGGCGGAATTCGGTGGCCCTTGGAGGGCGGAAACGAATTCCCTTCCGTAGAGCTCGGCTACCTCTCCAACAAACTGGGCCTCGTCGGCACTTCGCACACGCCAACGCGGGTGGGCGACCCGATACTCGGTCGCGGAGCCATTGGCGCGGCGCGAATAACCCCAGTAGTGCTCGGTAATAAATTCCGCTTCACTTCCTGCATCGACCTCTAGCGGTTTACCGTGCACGGCAACTCGCAGTGAATTGTTGCGTCCCCTGATGCGCCAGTCGTAAGAAACACGCTGACGGTCCTCGCCGGACTGGTCTCTTACACTGGCAATCTTGTGGCTCATCGGAACCGCGGCATAGTTTTCCCCGTAAAGAGCCCTGGCGGTGGCGGCGATGGCGAACCGGGGGACAAGTTCTTTCACGAATACCACGGCCCGGCGCCATCCGTCATCCGCCTTGCGACGGACATAGAACCGGAGGTTTACCTCTTCGAAATCTCGGTGGAGCGGGATGGGAATGCCTAGCACACGTGTGTTCAGGAAAAGAAACCCCACGAGACTCACCATTGTGCGCCCGGAAAATTGATCCAACTCTGTCCCGGCAGGCACGAGAGGGACGAGGACCGAGGGGTCAATGTCGTAGTTCAGCATCGCCAAATGTCTCCATTCCGCGGTCAGGAAAATGCCAGCGGGACCCTTCATGGTTGCTGAATTGGTACCTCGATTGCCCGCGGGGCATCCGGCAACGAGTGGTTCATTGCCCAAAGGTGTAACCCGCCTGAGTAACCCTGTGAAAAGATTTCGGCTCCTTTCGGATGATTCCGGAATCATCCTGAATTTCGTAAGGAATTTGCCAGCCGTGAAATGACACTCAGGAACGTTCCGGAGGATTCAGGCGAAAGTGCCCATTCAAGTTAGAAAACCGTTGCTCTATCCAGCTGAGCTACCACCGCTTATTATTGCATTGCAAGCGGATGCAATCATTTTGACGCAAGCGAAAAAATTGCGGCGCGACCCGCGCCGCCGGGATGCAGACATGGGAAAGGCCCTTCACCGCGACCGCCGCGACCCTCACTTGAAGTCACAGATTGTGACTTCAAGTTCGCAATCTCCTCTTTGGTAAGCTGTAAGCGAAAGTCGGGAGGGCAGCGGTCGAGATTCCTCTTCACGGCCTGGTTCCCGCCGACGCTTGAAGTGGCGATTGCCGCGCCCGAGTATCCTCCCGTGAAACTCAAACTCCTCCCGGGGTTGCTCATTTGCGCGGCGTCGCTCTCCGGGCAGGCGCAGCAGGCTGCGCCGGTGGCGGCGGGCGCGGAGGTGAAGTCCTTCCACAGCTCGATTCTGGGGCGCGACGAGACGATCCATGTCCTGCTGCCCCCGGGATACCGCGATCCGAGGAATTCGGCGCAGGTCTACGCCACGATGTATCTACTGGACGGGGGAAAGATTCTGGGCAACCGCCCGGGAGACCTCAACCTCACGGAGGTCCTGGACCGCCTGGTGGCGTCCGGAAGGATCGAGCCCATCATCATTGTTGCCGTCGAGGAATTCCCGGAGGACGGAGGACGGCGTGACGAATACCTGCCCTACCGCGATCCGATCATGGCTCCCAATTCGCCCGAGCCGCGCGGCAAGGTCTTTCCGGAGTTCCTGGTCACGGAGTTGCTGCCCTACGTCTCCAGCCGCTACCGGGTCACCGCCGACCCGCGGAAGACGGCGATAGGCGGCTTGTCGTACAGCGCCATAATGGCCCTGTACGCGCTCATCAACAAGCCTGCGACATTCCAGCTGGCCCTAATTGAGAGCCCTTCGCTGCAGGCTGGAAACGGCCAGTTGCTGCGCGACACGGAGCACCTTGTCATCGCTGGAAAAAGGATAGCGGTCGGCATCGGCACGATGGAGGGCGGCAAGGGCGCTGATCCCAGCATCAACAAGCTGGGTGTGCAGATCGTAGGCGCGCTGGTCGCGAACCTCAGGTCAGCCTACCTCCCGCCGGAGGTTCGCTTCACCGTGGACGAGGGGGCCTCCCATGAGGCGTCCGCGTGGGTGCGCCGGATCCCCGACGACCTTGTCTTTCTCTTTCCAGCCAAACCCTAGATAGGTTTCCGGCGACGGGTGCGTATCCACTGGCGCCCGCGGAGGGCTGCCTCAGTGGAATCCCCTGGCCAACGTCCAGGCGCCCGCGGCGGCGATCAGGAGCCCGCTGAGGCGTCCTCCCTTGTCGCCGAATGGGGCCGCCTTCTCGAGCAGCACGAACACGGTCAGCGCCGCGATCCACCAGAGATTCATCACGCCCCCGACGAAGAGCAGCATCATGAGGGCCCAGCAGCATCCGAGGCAGTAGAGCCCGTGGGCCGCGCCGAGGTAGAATCCCCCCCGGAGCCCGGATTTCCAGTGGCGGGTGATGAATTCGACGGGATGGCGGCACGAGGCGAGGCACGCGCGCTTGAAGGGCGTGAACTGGTAGAGGCCCGCCACGATCAGCAGCGCGCCGCCGAACCTCTCGTCCCGGGCGTCCATCATCGGGGAAATGAGGAGCCAGCGCGCAAGCAGGCGCTGGAGGACCGTCGCCAGGAGGCTGTAGGCCGTCCAGACGAGCAGATACCCCGCGGCAAAGGCGTAGATGTGCGAAGCCGCGCGCGGGGCGTCCGGGCTCTTTCGGATCACGCAGCCGTAGAGAAAGAGGGCCGGCGCCGCCGAGGGCAGCATCATGCCCGCCATCATGGCCGTCCACATGGCAAAGAGCAGCGCGAGGTGTCTCGTGTCCCAGGTGTCGGTCATCATCCAGGCGGACACGCCGGTCATGGGGCCGTACATGTCGCGCGCCATCGGCACTATCCACGCCCAGCACAGCGCGACCGCCGCAGCGAGCGCGCCTCCCACCAGCAGCCGGTCGCGCAGCAGGAGCGACTCGACCGATGTACGGGAGACTGCCCCCGGCGCGCCGTCAGCGGACGACTCCGTGGGTGCTCCAGTGAACGTTTGCGAGGTGGGCGTGGGTGCCATCGAAATTCAGCTCGATCGGCCCTTCGGTCCGGCTCCTGCCGCTCACGAACTCAGCGTCCGTGAATTCGAATCCATTGGGCAGGTTGAGGTTCACGCGGTGCTCCGCGGCCGTCATCGGATTCCTGATAGACTCGCCCGTTCCCTCGATCACACCGGGCACCTTGAGCTTCGCCGTGCGGCCCGCCAGGTCGACGCTGAGCTCAATCGGCTTGAATAGGGTGGGGAGGACCTTCACGACCGTCGTCGAGAAGACCTGCCAGATCAGCTTGCCGGGCTCGGTCTCCTTCCCATGCGACACCGCCTCCAGCGCGGAGCGCTGGTCGCCATCTGCGCGCTCGTCGACGACGGATTGAAAGGTGCCGCCGCCCAGGTGAATGGGACCAGGCCATGCGGCAAGTATGCCCCACCGCAGGCCGTCCAGGACGACCTTTCCGAACCGCCCCTTCTCAATCTGGATGAAGGTGAACGCGCGGCAGTTGCCGTGGGTTGGAAGGGCGTTGAACTGGCATGGGCAGCCGTAGGCGCAGTTGCAGTTCGCGAACTCGACCCCTTGCATTGACCATTCGACGAGTTTCATGGGATCTCTTTCTCGGGCCCGGCCCGATTAGGTTGAGAATTGCTTCAGTTGCAGCACCTAAGCGTTCATGAGTGGACTGGGAACGTCCTCCCGCCGGCAGGTTGAGAAGTCAACCCCCGAGTCGCAATCCGGCCGGTCCAGACCCCTTACGATGGCATCCGCTGCTTGGAATTCCCTCTTGACCGTGCCTGTTGTCGTCCGGAAAATGACCATTCTTTCCCATTATGGGGTGGTAGCTCAGTTGGTTAGAGCGTCTGCCTGTCACGCAGAAGGTCGCGGGTTCGAGTCCCGTCCATCCCGCCATTTTATCAACGACTTATGAGATTCCTCTCAGATTCCTCTCAAAGAGGGTGACACTGAGAGCAGCTTCCGGCAAAAGACGGAAGCGTATGGCACAGACCGGCACGAACAAATTGCGCCGCTGGGAGCACCCCGCGGGTTCCGGGATTCGGATCCGCGAAATCATCAACCGGAATGCGGGTGCTGATTGTGGCCTGTCCTACCGGGTCACGGTCCCGTCCCGGGTTTCCGGCGTGCGGCTGTTCAAGCAGTTCTCTTCACTTGAATCGGCCGAAGCGTGGGCAAAGGAACAGCACGACGGAGCCAAGAAGGACGGTCAGAAGCATTTTACACTTTCTCCGTCGCATCGCGGGGATGCGATTGGGGCACTGGCTCTGCTCGATGGAACCGGCCTTACCCTTTCCCAAGCCGTTGCGCTCGCCAAAAAGCATCTGCATTCATCCCTCGGAACCGTCACGGTCACGGAGGCTGTCAGCAAGCTAGTCGCGGAAAAAGAGGCTGAGAACCTTCGCGAACGCTCGGTGCGCGACCTGCGCAACCGGCTTACCATTTTCGGCCAGACTTTTGGCGAACGAAAGGTATCGGACGTCACGCAAACCGAAGTCGAGGAGTGGCTGCGGGACCTGGTTGGAATCTCGGACAAGAGCGCTAACGGCCTCTCCGTTCGCTCCAAGAAGAATTACCTCATCTCGGTTCGGACGTTCTTCAATTGGGCCATCGCCAAGACCTATCGGAGTGCGGACAACCCCGCGACTAAGATAAGCACTCCCAAAATCGACTGGGAGGCGCCTAGCATTCTTACGCCAGCGGAGGCGGAGCAGCTACTGGGGGCGGCTCAGAAGGAGCAGGAAGGCCGATTGCTCGCCTCGGTCATCCTGGGCTTGTTCGCCGGTATTCGCTCTAACGAAATCATGCGGCTGGACTGGAGTGCGATCGACCTGAAAGAGGGCATTCTCACCATTGGTTCGCAAATTGCCAAAAAGCGTCGTCTGCGGGTGCTTGAGCTGATGCCCAACTGCGTAGCTTGGCTGAAAACGATTAAGAACCGCGAGGGACGGGTTGCACCGGGTAAGTACACCGTTCGCTGGGCGGAATTCGTTAAAAAGGCCGGTTTCCCGGACTGGGGTGAAAACCGCTCGAATGCGATGCGCCACAGCTTTGGCTCATACCATTACGCCCTCTACTCCGATGCCGCGAAAACGTCAGCGATGCTGGGGCATCGGGCGAACGATCAGGTGCTTTTCGACAGCTACCGTTCGCTGGCTCGCAAGAAGGACGCCAAAACTTATTTCGAGATCGGACCAGACCGACCCCGGAAATAGGTTTCAGCTCCTCGCGCTAGTTTCCAATTTCGCAATCGCCGCCAAGACGGCGTCGCGCCGAAACAACCGGCGGCGGCCGAGCCGAATCACTGGGAGCAAACCGCGGACTGTGAAGTTGCGCACGGAACGCGGGCAAATTCCGAGGAATGTCGCAACCTCGCCTTCGTTCATCAACGTCGGCGGATTCGAACGTAAATCCTCCGTCGTCATTTTAAACGGTTTTGGGGGCGCGGTGGCAGTAGGCTCAGCGATTTCGTCGACCGTGGCTGGATGTAGAAATGCGGTTGGGTGCATGCGCGCAGTATCGCGCGCGGTGGCATATTAAAATAAGGGGCGGACTGGGGGGCTATTTTCTCCTAATTATCCGGCCCCGGCGGCATATCGCGCAATTTTACCTGGGGTCGCTCTTGCGGCTTTTCCGGTTGCCCGCCAGGTTTTTTCGGCTAATTTGTAGGCAATGACAAAGCTTGTCGAAATTCAGGAGGCTATCCAGCAGCTTGATGCCGCCGAGCAGCAAAAGCTGCGGGTTTGGATGGATGAGGCGCCGCTCGACTTGGAGGAGGACGGCCCGGAATTGGAAGCGGAATTGCTCAAGGCCGTGCTGGGGCCGCACTCTCCGTTGGCGAAAGCCGAACTTGAGGCCGTGGCGAAGAAGGCGCTCGGCGAGATTCAAGCCCGCCGGAGTGCATGAGTCTTACGCTTCGTCGAGCGGACGGCTTTCTGGCTGACTTCGACCTCCAATACCGTTGGTATGCCGTCCAAGCGGGTGAAACTGTAGCGCGGCGGTTCCTTGATGCCGTCTGGCGGACTCTGGAGGAACTTGCCGCCCAACCCGGCCAGGGTCGGCGCCGACGCTTTCGCCATCCATCTCTTCAGGGCCTGCATTCATTCCGCGTGCGACCGCCGTTCGAGGTGCACCTCATTTTCTACCGGTATACGGACGAGGAATTGTCAGCCGAACGCCTGATGTCTGGGCGTCGGGACTTGGCGCGGCGACTGAGCGAGCCGCCAGCTTCGACTAACGACTGAAGGCCCCGGCGGCCCTGAGGCATATGCGAACCGCCTCCGCTTCTGCGGCTAAAAGCCGGAAGGTGGTGTCCCGGGATTGATTGTCGAAACGTCGTCAGCGTATTCAAGAGCTTGGGCGCGAAAAATTCCGCTCTACCAAACCTTGCGCTTTGCATAAGGGGTTGGGTGTCGCCGTAAATTGGGAAACAAGGCTTTGTTTCCCAGAAGCTCGGGATACCGGACATGATGGAACGAATCGGCGATGTATCTGTAATTGAGGTAGCCGGAGTTTTCTGCGCCTTCCCGTTTTCAAACGCACATTGAGGTGGGCGGCCATAGTCCCCTGAATCCAGCTGCGGTCGGTCAGCGGTTTGGCGCAGGAATGGCAGATTGCCCCTCCGGAAAGCGTGGCGGACAAAGGAAGAGTTGCCGCGCTCCTGACTGGCCGTCTCAAGCTTGCCGGTCGTGCGGATATTCCCGCGTTTACGCACCGGTTTCAAGTCCGCGCAGGGTCGCGTTTGCCGCACAGTTATGGCGGTAATGATCCACGAATCCTGGAGCAATGCGGCCAGGGAAACGCTTTTCGACGGGCTGACTTTCCAGTCGAAAAGGATCCGCTTGTTGGCGGCCATTTCCCGTCCTCTTGCCGGACCGGATTGCGGCGCACCGTCAGCCGTTTTCCGGGGTTGTGATCGTTGCGATTGCTCAGGCCCATGAAGGCCGTTTCGTCCACGTTTCCGGTGAGATTTAGGCGGTTGCATCCTCACTCAATGATTGGAGGGTGGCGGCGCTTTTCTGTGGGTTATAGCCCTTTCCGTCGTATGCTCTTTGAGGCGCTGCCCAGCCCAGAGATATCGACTCAGGTGAAATTGAAAATCGGCGGGGGGCCCCGTCGATTGCTCCGGAAATCCGGGAGGGTGGGAAACAAAAATTTGTTTCCCAATTTACGCACGACACCTAACCCCTTGCGCTCCGCGCAACGTTCGGGCGATAGTCAGGAGCCTCTCGCAGCCTTCGTCAAAGCGAGCCATTTAGCGACCCGAGCCTGCAGCGTCCCATCCAAGGATCTTTAGCTCACCGGACGGCTGTCCTGGGCCGTTCCCTTTTCGAATCTTGGCGTCGACCGGGTTGACCGAATTGGCATGGATGCGAACGACGAGATCTCGCGCGTCAGGCTTGGGTTTGTCGACAAGCACATCGATAAAGCTCTCGGGATGCTCGATGGGGAGATGTTGACGGAAACTTACGGCTCTCATGGCCAGAGTTGGAGCGCTCAAGGTGTTGAAGGTTTGAGGGCCTGTAGTGCGGGCGGGATTAGGCTGCCCTTGAAGAGCAGGACGATCGACCAGATGAAGATCCATCCAACCACGAGGTTTGCGATGACGAACGATCCTTCTGCGAGCGGCACGTAAAGTCCTGACATGCCCCGGTCCACAAACCGCATGCAGGAATAGGCGAGAGCTGTGACACCGAAGGTGAACGCCCAATAGGCCGCACTATACGGCTGCTCCCGCAACCAACCCTGCAGGCGAATGAGCATCAGTCCCTGCATCAGCCCATAGCCAAGAAGCATGTGGGCAAACAGGTCCGGTTTCCCTGTGGTGAGGCCAAGGTAGGCAGCGCAACCAACCACCGAGGGTGCCAGCTGGATTCCAAGGGTCGGCCGCAGCGGCTTGGGAAGGGATTCCTGGATATAGAGCCGGTGTAGAACGATGGACTCGATCGCCAGCCAGGAGAAGAGGCCGGCTCCAAAGAACAGCTGGGCCAGCTCGGGATGGTTGAAGGCGGTGGCGGCAATTGAACTGACGAAACTTCCAGCCACGGACGGCAGGTAGAGAACGGGCGTCGTTGTATTCGGGTCGCGCCCGCCCTTCCACAGCTGCCCGGTTCGGAACAGGGCAAAGGCCAATTGTCCCAGGGAGCCGATCCAGAAAAGGGCGATCGCAATGCCGGCATTGTAGGGAGCGACGGCGAGCCCAATGAGGGCAGTGGAAACCGGGGCCAGGCCCACAAAACAGCAGAGAACGGGATGGGCCAATTCGGCGCGGGCCTCGTCCGGAACCATGATCCATTTGGCAACGTAGGACACGACCAACAGTATCCAAATGAAAACGGCGACGGCCATTATCGTCTCGCCCACCACATGGGGCAGGCCCCACATCTTCGCGCCTACGCGCCAGACATTTCCAAGGCCCACAAGGCCAAGGATCATTCCGAAAAATGAAGCCGGAATTATTCTTTTCATTTTTGGGACGCCTGTGCTTCAGCTAACTTCCTGGGTTGCGAACAGTTGTGTCTTTCGGAATAGGCCCCTTTTCCAGACGAACACGATGGCCGCCGACAAGAGAACTCCGATAAGAAGGGAAAGGACTGACGCATCCGGGCCGAAACTCAGCATCTCGGACTTGCCGGCGACGGGCGTGCTCAGGAGCAGGCTATTGTGGCTGTTTACGCCAAGGAGCGAATCCTCTGTGAAATCCCAGGCCGTGTGCAGCCCGATCGACATCCAGATGCTGCCGGTTGCCATGTAGAGGAGTCCCATGGTGAAACCGGCGTTTATGGTTATCCCCACCACGGCAAGCCAGTCGCCGTGGGTGAGGTGGGCGAGGCCGAAGAGCACCGATGAAAGCACAAGACCCCATGGATGCCTGTTGTGCCAAGTACGATGGGCCATTCTTGATTGTTGTTCATGGCTGCGTTCAGTCTTGCACGGTGCTCAGGAACCGAATGATGTGCTCCGCTATTTCCCGGGAGTGAGTCTCCAGTGCGAAATGAGCCGCCCCGTTTAATATTTTTACTTCGATTGACTTAAGGTCCTTCCGGTAAGCCTCGGCTCCTGCTACTCCGAAAACGAAATCGCCCTCGCCCCAGAGGACCAGCGCTGGCGGCTGATATT
>Ga0302324_100021238_pt1 | contig 12668 bp, 8 predicted proteins | sample Palsa_T0_1_FD_201949 | JGI IMG/M metagenome (GOLD analysis project Ga0302324, IMG submission 201949) | Peat permafrost microbial communities from Stordalen Mire near Abisko, Sweden - Palsa_T0_1 | ecosystem: Environmental > Terrestrial > Soil > Palsa > Peat permafrost | place: Sweden: Abisko...
CCTCTTCATTCGGAGAGGCCAATCTAGCCTAAACCATTTGTTTTGTTGGTGCCGGGAGGGGGGGTCGAACCCCCACGAGGTTGCCCTCGGCGGATTTTGAGTCCGCTGCGTCTGCCAGTTCCGCCATCCCGGCTCGGCACGTGCTTTATAGTTTAACCCGGTTGCCGCCCGCCCACACCTTTTGCCCTTACTCAATCCGACCAAATCCGTCGGATGCCGAAGGCATCCAATCGCGAATCAGTGCTGAGGATCGGGATGTCACTGGCAAGTGCCTGGGCGGCGCGTGGCTCGTAGATCTCACAGTGATCTTGAAAAGGTTTATCTTGGACAAGCTGGGAGGACCAATCAATGGGACACAGATACGCCAACATCCTGGAGACCGTCGGCAACACGCCCGTGGTCAGGATCAATAAGCTTGCTCCACCCGAGATAAACCTCTTTGTCAAAGTCGAGGCTTTCAACCCGCTTGGCTCGGTCAAGGATCGCCTGGCCCTGGGCGTAATCGAGGATGCGGAGAAGACCGGGAAACTCAAGCCGGGGCAGACCGTGATCGAAGCGACCAGCGGCAATACGGGCATCGGTCTGGCCATGGTGTGCGCCCAGAAAGGCTATCCCCTGGTGGTCACGATGGCGGAGACCTTCAGCGTGGAGCGGCGAAAATTGATGCGATTCCTGGGAGCGAAGGTTGTGCTTACTCCCGCCGCGGGCAGAGGGATGGGCATGGTCGCCAAAGCCATCGAACTCGCCGAGACACATGGCTGGTTTCTTACCCGCCAATTCGAGAATGAAGCTAACGCTGATATGCACTCCCGCACCACGGCACAAGAGATCCTGGAAGATTTCAAAGGGGAGCGGCTGGATTACTGGGTGACCGGCTTTGGCACCGGCGGCACATTGAAAGGAGTGGCGCGGGTGCTCGCCAAAGAGCGGCCCGAGACCAGGATTGTGGTCTCCGAGCCGGAGGATGCGCCCATGCTCTCCAGCGGAATTGCCCAGCAACGGAACCCCGACGGATCCGCGGCGGCAGGACACCCCGCATGGAAACCTCACCCCATGCAGGGCTGGAGCCCCGACTTTATCGCCAAGCTGGTTGGAGACGCCGCGGACACCCAGAGGATCAGCCAGATTTTGCGCATCAGCAACCCGGAAGCAATGCGCTGGAGCAAGGAACTTGCCCGCAAGGAAGGAATCTTCGTGGGCATCACCTCGGGGGCGACCTTCGCCGCGGCGTTGAAAGTCGCCGCAGAGGCTCCCAAGGGATCGACCATCCTGTGCATGCTGCCGGATACGGGAGAACGCTACCTGAGCACTCCCCTGTTTGCCGATATTTCCGCCGACATGACGCCGGAGGAACTGGACATCGCCCACTCCACTCCCAGCGCCTGGTTGCAGCCCGCGTAACAAAAAACAGAACGGAGATTTCTATGAGCAATGCCAGAAGCGTTTCCCGGAGCAGATTTGAGCTCGAAGAGATGGGAGAAACCGCATACCTGGAATTCGATCTGGATAGCGCCGGATGGATCACCCTGCTGCACACCGAGGTGCCCGAAGCGCTTCGCGGACGGGGTATCGCGGGCACGCTGGCGAAGACCGGACTCGAATACGCTCGTGACAACAATTTGAAGGTCGACGTGGTGTGTCCCCTGGTGGCGAACTATCTCTCCAAACACCCGGAGTTTCAGGATCTTGTGGGACAGTGATTGTTACCAGTTCAACAGCAATTGGCAATGCTCACGGCAACACTAGATATTGTTCCAGCTTTCCGTCGGGCATCTCGTAGGTAGTCACGCGAAGCTCACGCTCAGGAAAGGCGACGCTGAAGACACGGAAGCTCATGCCACCGCGCGCCTCTTCTTTGGTCTGTTTGAAACTAAGCGGCCGTCCCAATGGCTTCAAGCTGGAGGCGAAGTCCTCCACCGTCTGCTGGCTGAAATAGGCGTTGCAAAAGTTGGTGAATAGCCTGCGGTCGATGTGCCCGTCGGCAAGGCTATTAAAGATGGCCAACGCCTGCGCCTCCGCCTTGGTCGGCGGGGGCGTGGGAATGCCTAGAATGATCGGTGCGATCTGGTCCGCGATCTGGCGAGCCGCCTGCGTCGCCATCTCATTGGTGAGCACCATCACCGCCGCCCGGTCGTTTGGAAATACCAGGTTATCGGAGACGAACCCCGAGACTTCTCCCGAGTGCTCAATTGTTTTGTGTCCGTCGCGCTCACCCAGAGTCACTCCCAGGCCGTAACCAGTGCCGGCGCCATTCTTGAGCCGGACAGGAGTGAGCATCTGCACATAAGAAGCCGGGGCGAGCAGCGAACGATTGATCACGCTGATGTCCCACAGCGCCAGGTCGTGGGCCGGCATGGCAAGCTCACCGGCGGCAAACATCCAGCCGGCACCCTCCTGCGGCGAAGGGCGCTGGGGCCCCAAGGCATGGCGTTCGTAACCGGTCGGGTCGGTGGCCGGCAAGCGGCTGGCATCCGAGTTGTAGACGTCGTTCATGCCCAACGGCAAGAAGACACGCTTCTCCAGCAAGTCGATCAGCGGCATGCCACTAGCTTGCTCCACAATCAGCCCGGCAATCACGTAGTTGGTGTTGGAGTATTGCCATTGCGTGCCGGGATCGAAGTCGAGCGGCTTTTTCGCCCAGACATCCAGAATGTGCTGGGCGGTTGCCGGCACCATCATGGAGGTCATCACGTAATCCTCGGGCCAAAAATCCTGGTACCCCGAGGTGTGCGACAGCAACATACGGAGGGTGACCTCGTTGGCGCGGGTCAGCTCCGGGAGGTACTTCGAGACCGGGTCATCGAGAGTGAGCTTTCCCTCCTGCACCAGCAACAGCACCGCGGCCGCGGTGAACTGCTTGCTGATCGACCCAATGGAGTACTGCATCTGCGGAGTGGCCTCCATGGGCGGCGAGATCCGGGCCAGACCATATGCCTGCAGGTAGGCAATGCGGCCATCCTTCACGATGGCGATCGAGGCGCTGGGCACTTTGGTCGATGAGAGGATCTGGTTGACCACAGCATCGACCTTCGACTTCAGCTCTTCAGGAAGCTGCGCTGCCGCCGGGGAGACCATGAGCAACGTGAGAAGAACTGCCAGCAGAGGTTTCAGCATGCTGAGTCGATTGTAAGATTGAGACGCAATTTTCGTCATTTCGAGAAACACGTCTAAAATACTCCCGCAATCTCCGCAGTAGCATAGCGCCGCTGTGTGCAATCGACCATGGCTCGAACCCTCGTCTTTTTGCCGATTTTTGACGGCTACCCCCACGTGGCAAAGTGAAGACCCGTTTCTTATTTGGCGGTTTTCCAGTTTTCGTTGGACCTGAAAGCCACCTAACATTAGGTGGTTGCCTTGGGGAATGCACTTTATACTCGTCGTCATAGTCCTTTTATTCGCCTACGCAGTCGCCAGAGGCCAACGCCGTACCACGCGATTTGACCTTTTTTGTTGCTGGATTTTCATGTCAGCCTATTTGATTTCGCCGCGGTTCACCATTTCGTTCGGAACCGGCGTTCATTGGCTCGTCGCAGGTCAGGCCGACAGCTCGACCGAGATCAAAGGCCAAATTGCTGTGGACGCGTACGTGAGCGCTCAATGTTCATAGATGCACGTTCGGTGCCGACCGGAACCGTCATCGAAACCGAGGTCTGTATCGTAGGCGCAGGCGCCGCGGGAATTACTCTGGCGCGTGAGTTTACCAACGCCAACTTCCGCGTGATTCTGTTAGAAAGCGGCGGCGCCGAGCTGGAGCAGGCGACGCAGGACCTGTATGCCGGCAGCGATATCGGACGGCCTTATGACATGTTCCCGGCCTCGCGGCTTCGTTACTTCGGCGGCACCACCAACCATTGGGGCGGAGTTTGGTGCGATATGCCGACTTCGCTTGACTTCGAAATGCGCGAGGCCGTCCCGTATTCCGGCTGGCCATTCTCGCTGTCATATCTCGAGCCGTGGCATCGGCGCGCACAACGGCTGTTCAAACTCGGTCCTTATGGTTATGCACTTTCCGATTGGGGAATCGCACCGAGCGATATTCCCGAGCCGTTCCGCGGCCCGCATTTCGTTTGCAGACTTCTGCAGCAAGGCCCGGCTACGCGATTTGGTCGTGAATATGCGCCCGAATTGCGCAAAGCACAGAATCTGAGCGTTTACCTCCACGCCAATGCGCTGCGTTTCGACGCCAGCGAGCACGGCGGAGCCGTGCGACAGGTCAATGTCGGCGTCCTTCCCGATGGTCGCTTTACAGTTCGGGCCCGCATGTTCATACTTGCAGCCGGCGGAATCGAAAATGCGCGCCTGCTTTTGCTGTCAGAGAGCGAGGTTGGCGTTGGCCTGGGAAACGATCGCGATCTCGTCGGTCGGTTCTTCATGCTCCATTTGGAATACTTTGGCGGCGTCATTGTCCCCACAGACCCATATGCGGATTTGACGTTTCAAACTGGCGAAGACGGCGCACTCTATAATCGGCTTGGCGCCGCTCGGCGCTTTGTATCCTACATAAGCCTTTCCAGCGAAGCCCGCCGCCAACTCAACTTGCCGAATTTGCGCGCGCGGTTCCAATACCCCAAGCTCCGCGAGGTCGATAGCCTGAAGCGGCTCATCGATCGAACCGTTCCCAGCGCAGACATTCTGCATGAACTGGGATCAGTGATAAGGGCATTCCCTGGCGTTGCGACACACTTCGCACGCCGGATGCTATATGGCCGAAATAGGCCCCCAGTGCCCATGGCGTCAATTCCTCTCAATTGCACGTCCGAGCAAATGCCGAATCCGGATAGCCGCATTCGACTTGGCAAAGACCTCGACGTGTTTGGCTTGCGAAAGGTCGTCGTCGATTGGCGCCTGACGGCGGAAGACAAGCGCGGTATGGCCACTGGGCACCGGTTGTTGGGAGCGGAGCTAGGCCGTGCCGGATTCGGCCGACTCCAGTCGACTATTCCCGAAGACGATAGCGAATGGCCAAGCGAAATGCGTGGGGACCAGCATCATATGGGGACGACTCGCATGCAGCGGGACCCGAGTATGGGTGTTGTCGACGAGAATTGCCGCGTTCACGGGGTCGGAAACCTATATGTGGCCGGCTCCTCGGTATTCCCCACCGGTGGCACGTTCAATCCGTCGCTGACGATTGTTGCCCTTGCGTTGCGTTTGGCGGATCACATCAAGGAACGCCTCCGATGAATAACCAATGTCGCTGTTTGAGCCGACGGGTAGTTATTTCACTTTTTCGTCATTTCGAGAAACACGTCTAAAATACTCCCGCAATCAAGCAATGGAGGAATCGTGATGCTAACTCGCAGAGAGTTCACCCGCCTGGCCGTGGCTGGAGCCGCCTCCCAGGTGGTTTCACCGCTGTTGGCGCAGAACGGCGATCGCAAGATCGGCTACTGCATTATCGGCCTGGGCAATATTTCCATGGGGCACTTTATGCCCGGCGTGGTCGCCAGCAAGAACTCGCGGATTACCGGGCTGGTCAGCGGGCATCGCGACAAGGCCTTAGCCCAGGCAGCCAAGTATGGAGTGCCGGAGAGCTCTATCTACAGCTACGAGAACATGGACGAGTTCAAGAACAACCCCGCCATCGATGCCGTGTATGTGGCGTTGCCCAACAGCATGCATGCCGAGTACACCATCCGCTCCGCCCGCGCCGGCAAGCACGTGCTGTGCGAGAAGCCGATGGCCACGACTGTGGCGGATTCGCAGGCGATGATCAAGGCCTGCAAGGATGCGAACAAGAAGCTGATGATCGCCTACCGCTGCCACTACGAGCCGACCAACTTGCGCGCCATGCAGCTTATCCGCGAGGGACGGCTGGGGAAGATCCAGGCCATTGAGAGCGCTAACGGCTTTAAGGCAAGGCCTGACCAATGGAGGCTGGACCGCAAGCTCGCCGGCGGGGGACCGTTGATGGATATGGGCGTCTACTCCTTGAATGCTTGCCGCTATCTCACCGGGGAGGAGCCCAGCGAGATCAAAGCCTTTTCGTCGGTGATCGATCATGACGGACGATTCGATACGGTTGAAGAAAATGTGTCGTGGACGATGAAATTTCCTTCCGGCGCGCTGGCCAGTTGCAACACCTCGTACGGCGCATCAGAGAACGGGTTCTACCGGGTGCACGGGTCGTTGGGGTTCTTGTATGCGGAGCCGGCGTTTCCCTACCAGGGGCTGCATCTCACCGGACAGTTCTCCGACCCGGCAGGGGGCAAGCCCACCATGATCGATGAGCCGAATCCCAACCTGGACCCCTCACAGTTCGCCACGCAAGCCGACTATTTTTCCGATTGCATTACGCAGGATAAGGCGCCGAAGACGGCAGGGGAAGAAGGCTTGCTCGACATGCAATACATGTCGAAGATTTATGAGTCGGCCGGTTTGCCGAGCCTTTAGGTGGCGGCGAAGCAAAGTCCAACCCGGGACGGGTGCCCCACGTTCGCCTCAGCGTACGTGGGGCGCCCGTCCTGAACCTTAGAGACGATGAATAAGCCTAGTCTTCAACCGCCGGCAATCGAGGGGATCACCAGCACTTCATCGCCATCCTTGAAGGCGTACTCATCGTTGCCCAGAAAACGGATGTCTTCTTCGTTGACATAGAAGTTGATGAAGCGCCGCACCTTTCCATCGCTGTCGCGCAGGTGAGACTTCAACGCAGGAAAACTGGCCTCAATCTCGGTGATCAGTTGATGCAGATTCTGCGCCGCGGATTGCATCTCCCGGGTGCCATTGGTGTGTTTTTGAAAAGCAGTCGGCAATAGCACTTTAACCGGCATAAACTTCCTCCTGCGCATTTGCGGCCTCAACCAGGGCCTCGAAGTCCGCCAATTTGGGACGAATCGCCTGCCGCTGGTCGTATTTATCCTGAAGTACGTCCATGGTCTTTAGCCCGTTGCCGGTAATCGCAACCACGGTAAGATCGCCGGGAGCAATGCGGCCATGAGCATAGAGGCGCGCAGTGACCGCGGTGGTCACGCCCCCCGCCGTTTCTGTAAACACTCCTTCGGTCTCGGCCAGTTCCTGGATAGCGGAAACAATCTCCACATCGGAAACATCTTCGGCCCAGCCGCCGCTTTCGTTGATGGCGCGGATGGCGTACGGTCCATCGGCAGGATTGCCGATGGCCAGGGATCGGGCAATGGTATTCGGTCGCTGTGGCTCGTGGTGCGACAAACCATTCTTCACCGCGTGAGCAATCGGGGAACAGCCAGTGGCCTGGGCTCCGAAAAACCGCACCTGCTTGTTTTCCACCAGGCCGAGCTCGATCAGCTCGCCAAAGGCTTTGCGAATCTTGGAAATCAAAGCCCCTCCGGCCATGGGAACCACCACGTTGTCGGGCAGGCGCCAGCCGAGCTGCTCGGCAATCTCATAGCCCACCGTCTTTGAGCCCTCAGCGTAATAAGGGCGGAGATTCACATTCACGAAACCCCAGTTGTAGCGTTCCGCGATCTGGGTGCTCAGCCGGTTCACCTGGTCGTAGTTGCCGTCAATCCGTACCAGGTTCGCGCCGTAGACCTGGGTGTTCAAAATCTTGGCGGGCTCCAGATCCTTGGGCACAAGGATGTAGGTCTTCAGGCCGAGGCGCGCAGCATGGGCGGCTACCGCGTTGGCCAGGTTTCCGGTGGAAGAGCAGCCTACGGTATCGAAGCCGAATATTTTGGCCGTGGCTAGGGCGACCGAAACCACGCGATCCTTAAAGCTAAGCGTGGGCAGGCATACCGCATCGTTCTTGAGGTAAAGATTGGTAGCGCCGATGCGCTTGCCCAGACGAGGCGCGGGCATCAGGGGAGTCATGCCCGAATGGGTGGTGGGCACGTAGTCAACCGGAACCGGCAACAGCGCCTGGTAGCGCCACATGCTGTGGGGACCCCGGGCAATCGCCTCGCGGGTAAATGTCTCTTTGGCAGCGGCCAGATCGTAGACGACTTCGAGCGAGGAAAAACACTCGTCGCAGCTGGAGAGCGGCTGGTTAGCGAAGCGCTTGCCGCACTCCCTACAGCATAGTTCGTAAAATGATGCCATCATGCCCTCAATTCGAGAGCAACCGATACACGGGCACTGCGTGACGAACTCTTAACTGCCGTATTGCATGGAATTAGCGAGATGCGCTTAAACTGTGCACCCCGAATCTCATGTTCCCCGTTTCTTTTCAGAACGCAGGAGAGAGTTGACACCATACTCCCGGTTTGCCCAGGCAGGTTGTCGTGGCGTCACAGGGCCCGTCCCTCAGCCACTCTTCATGAAATTCAGGCTCGCCCACAAGGAGCAAACTTGAACTAACTTGTTTCTAGCACAGTCCCCTGTGGACCGCAAGTGACGGTTTCAGCCAACAAGCAAGGCCTTATGTGCATCTGATTGGTAACATTAGACAGGAATCGAATACCGAGCCTTTGCGGAGGGTCTGGTCCGCTCCTACCACGGAACTCCATGACGACGGAAGCCACTCCACAGTCCTCCCGCAACGCGTGGCGCGAGCGGGTGCAGGCGCTCAAGAACGTGCCGCCGGTGCTTGGCATCTTGTGGCGTTCCGGTCCAAGCGTAGTTACCTGGGGCCTCGTGCTGCGCGTCCTGGTGGCTGCCCTCCCGGCGGCGATTGCCTATGTCGCGGCACAAATCATCAACGGAGTCCAGCAGGTCTTCAGCCACCAGGGGCTGCAACATTACTTTTGGTGGCTGGTGGCGCTCGAAGCAGTCCTCAACGTGGTCAACGGGCTGCTGACCCGGTGTGTCGACTATAGCGACAGCCTGCTGGCAGACCGGTACACGCATTTTGTCAGTATCCGGGTGATGCGCCAGGCCGCGGAGCTCGACCTGACCACGTATGAAGACCCGGTCTTCTATGATCGCCTGGAACGCGCCCGGGTTCAGGCCACCGATCGGCTGGCGATGATCCAGCAGATGGGCCGCCTCTTCCAGCAATCCCTGACCACCCTGATCTGGACATCCATCCTGCTCTGGTACTCCCCCTGGCTTGTTCTGCTGCTTGCCTTGGGCGTGTTACCCACCTTCTTGGGGGAGACCCACTTCGCCTTCCTCGGCTACGCCAAGAACTTCCGCCAGACCCCAGCCAAGCGCCAAATGGACTACCTGCGCCAAGTGGCGGGCAGCCGGGAAGGCGCCAAAGAGCTGAAGCTCTTTAACCTGAAGGATTACCTGACCAACCGCTTCACCAAGCTTTCCAAGGCTATCTACGAGGAAAATGTCGCCCTTTCGCGCAAGAAGCTGCTGGCCGGCGGCATGCTCGGAGTCGTCGCTACCCTCGGCTACTATGGCGCCTACGCATTTGTGATCTGGCGTGCCGTTACCGGCAGCTACACCGACATCGGCGAGTTCTACTACCTGACGAATGCCATCATCCAGGCTTCCAGCAACCTGCAGCAGGTGTTTTCTACCGCTTCGGGCATCGCCGACCAGGCTCTCTTCCTCACTGACTTGCTGGCTTTCTTCGAGATGAAGCCAACGGTTGTATCGAAACCGGACGGGGCCTTGATCCCGCGGCCGATCCGCCGCGGCTTTGAATTTCGCAACGTGAGCTTTGCTTACCCAGGAACCACGCGGCGGGTGCTGAGCAACTTTAATTTCACCCTCGAGCCGGGCCAGCGGATCGCGCTCATTGGAGAAAACGGCCAGGGCAAGACCACCGTGGTGAAGCTGATCACCCGGCTCTACGACCCGACCGAAGGGCAGATTCTGCTCGATGGCATCGACCTGCGGGAGTACAAACTGGAAGATCTGCACCACGAGATCGGCGTTATTTTCCAGGACTTCATGCGCTACGAGATGACCGCCCGGGAAAACATCAGCGTGGGCCGCGTGGAAAGCGAGCACTCGCAGATGGAGATAGAATCGGCTGCGCACAAGAGCCTGGCGGAAAGCGTAATCGCCAAGCTGCCCGGCGGCTATGACCAGATGCTGGGACGCCGCTTCGAGACCGGGGTTGAGCTCTCGGGAGGAGAATGGCAGCGGGTAGCGCTGGCCCGTGCCTACCTGCGTGATGCCCAATTGCTGGTGCTGGACGAACCTACGGCCGCGCTCGACGCCCGCAGTGAGCTGGAAGTTTTCGAGCGTTTCGCCGAGCTCACGACCGGCAAGATGGCGCTTCTGATCTCGCACCGCTTTTCAACCGTGCGCATGGCGGATCGCATCGTAGTGTTGGAGGGCGGGAAACTGGTGGAAGAAGGAACCCATCCGCAACTGATGGCGCTGGGCGGCCGATATGCCAGTATGTTTGAAATGCAGGCGGCGAGCTACCGCTGATACCGGAACTACGGGCCCCCAAAGAAAACACTATGACTGACAGCGTTCCCACCACGCACGCGGCGCCCCCGTCCTACTCCGTCGAAGGATTGCGGAGTTATGCCGATCGGGTCGCCCCCGGTTGGCAGGTTGCCCACAAGCCGGAGGGCGCGGGCAGCTTTGGGCGCCGCATCGATGCCACGGAGCAGTCGCTTAATCAGCTGTATGTCGTGCTCGATGCCAGGCCCGTGCCCACCTACCTTCCGGGCGAGCCGCTGGACCCGTTGCTCGAGTTGCGGCAAAATCCGCGGCTGCTGCGTGCGGTGATTGCCGAGATCGATTCCGTGCGCAAGCGGCTGGGGCACTTACCCCGGGTGCTGCGCGATCACGAGAACGACGAGCCACGAATTGTAACCGTGGGGGATGCCTACTTGCAGGCCACCGGCTCGGATTGGCACCACGAGGCCGTCAAGATTTTCATCGACCAGGTGCAGCAATACGATGCACTGGAACTGGAAGAACTATGGGCCCTGGCTACGGTTTTGAAATTCCTGCTGCTGGAAGAGATCATCACCCAGGCGGATGGGGTTATCAAGGACCCGGAGTCGCACACCGAGGCAGGCGCCGAACTATTGAAAACGCGCATGAGAAGCCTGCGCGATGTGGGGTATGCGGATTGGTTTACCCTGATCGAGCCGCTTGTGATCTACGATTCTGTCCTGCAGCAGGATCCCGCCAACGCTTACCAGGCAATGGACTTCGACAGCCGGGAGGCTTACCGCAAACGGGTGGCGGAGATCGCTCGCCGTTCCGATTGCTCCGAACTGGAAGTGGCCCAGGCGGCGCTGGCCCTGGCCCTGGAATCGAGGGAGAAACACCGGGTAGAGGATCCGAGGCTGCGCGCTCGCCGCGCCCACGTCGGCTACTACATCATCGATCGCGGTTTCCCCCAGCTGGCCACGCGGGTTGGTTTTCGCCCGCGCTTCATCGATCGCTTGCGCCTGATGCTTTGGCATAACGCAGACGATTTTTATATCGGCGGCATTCAGGTCATCACCGTCGTGCTCATTGGCCTGATTCTTGCCCCGCTGGTCCCGACCTATCCGATTTTTGGCGGGCTTACCTGGGCTTTTCTGCTGTTGCTGCTGCCGGTGACCCAGGGCGCGGTCGACCTGGTAAACAACACGATCACGGCAATCTTCAAGGCCTATGCTTTGCCCAAGCTCGACTTCTCCGAGGGGGTGCCCGAGCCGTTCACCACGCTGGTGGTGGTGCCAACCCTGTTGATGAAGGAGAAGCAGGTACGCGAGCTCTTCGACGACCTGGAAGTTCGCTTTCTGGCCAACCAGGATAGCAACATACACTTTGGCCTGCTCACCGATCTTCCCGACTCCGTCACCCGCCCGCGGCAGAACGACACCGATCCCCTGGTCGAGCTGGCCATTCAACTTACCGACGAGCTGAACGAGCGCTACGAAGGGTCGGGGGCGGGATCGTTCTTCCTGCTGCACCGCCATCGCATCTTCAATGCGCGCCAGGGCGTGTGGATGGGGTGGGAACGCAAACGGGGCAAGCTGCTGGACCTTAACAAGCTACTCAAAGGCCAATTCGATCCTTTCCCGGTAAAGGCCGGCAACCTGAGCGCGCTCACCCACGCGCAGTATGTCATTACCCTGGACTCCGATACGCAGCTTCCGCGGGGCACGGCACAGACCATGATTGGCGCCATGGCTCATCCCCTGAATCGAGCCATCATCGATCCGGAGCTTCGCATCGTCACCGAGGGATACGGCATCCTGCAGCCGCGGGTTGGCGTCAGTGTGCAATCGGCGTCGCGCTCGCGCCTGGCCTCCATCTACTCCGGGCAGACGGGCTTCGACATCTACACCCGCGCCATCTCCGACGCCTACCAGGATCTCTTCGGGGAAGGCATTTTTACCGGCAAGGGCATTTACGAGATCAACGCGCTGCATGCGGTTCTGGATCGCCGCTTTCCGCGCAATTCCCTGCTCAGCCACGACCTTATCGAGGGATCGTACGCGCGCGTCGGGTTGACCACGGATATCGAGGTTATCGACGATTACCCCTCGCACTACAGCGCGTATACCCGGCGCAAGCACCGCTGGCTGCGGGGCGACTGGCAGATCGCGCAATGGCTCTTCTCCAAGGTTCCTGATGAATCCGGCCGCTATGTGCGCAACCCCATCGCCACTATCTCGCGCTGGAAGATCTTCGACAATCTCCGCCGGTCGCTGGTGGAAGTCTTTACCTTTGCCCTGCTGCTCGCCGGTTGGCTTGGGCTGCCCGGAGGCGCGCTCTACTGGACCGCGGTCACCCTGTTCCTCATGTTCGTGCCCACGCTGGTTCAGCTGGTATTTAGCCTGGGCCGCGCCTACGTAACCAAGCTGCCGGGCTCGATTCGCGACGCCGTGAGC
>Ga0302324_100021239_pt1 | contig 12667 bp, 11 predicted proteins | sample Palsa_T0_1_FD_201949 | JGI IMG/M metagenome (GOLD analysis project Ga0302324, IMG submission 201949) | Peat permafrost microbial communities from Stordalen Mire near Abisko, Sweden - Palsa_T0_1 | ecosystem: Environmental > Terrestrial > Soil > Palsa > Peat permafrost | place: Sweden: Abisko...
ACTTCTCCCACCGGCGGACAAACTGGGCCCGGAGCTCGGTGAGACGGTGAGCCGCGGCGACTACCTCCGCCTCACCACCCACCTCCATGGGACGGACGGCTTCTTCGGAGCCCTCCTGTTGCGCGCGTGCTAAAGACTGCCGCGGGCTTCCGCCCCCGGTGTGTGCGCAAACGTACTCGCCAGCAGATGGCCTTCCGGGTGAGACTTCCCGTCGCATGTACGTCGAAATGCCGCCGCCCTCCGTCCTCAGGGACGTCGTGCGTTGTAGCTGGGAGCTGCTCTCGGAGGGCAACCCCCAGCGGGTGCTGCCGGACGGCTGCACGGACCTTCTCTTCTCCTGGCGAGCCGGCTCGGACGTCGTCGCGGCACAGGTGGTGGGGGCAATGACTCGGGCGGTGGTGACTCCCTCGGCGACACCCGGCCAGCTCCTGGGTATCCGCCTCCAGCCATGGGCCGCGCGCACCGTTCTCGACGTGCCGGCGGACGAGCTTCGCGACCGGGCCGTGGACCTCGAGAGCGTCTGGGGTGCAGAGGGGAGGCGCCTCAGAGAGCGGCTGGCGAACGCCAGATGCCGCGACGAGCGACTCCGTGTCGTCGAGGCCCAGCTCGTCCGGCGCATGGCCAGGGCCCGTTACGCGGCGCCGGCGTCCGTGCTCGCCGCGGTGGGCAATCTGCTGGCCAGCGGCGGCGCCGGCTCCATCCGAGCCTTGGCCACGCAGGTGGGCGCGGGGGAACGGTTCCTGGAGCGCGCCTTCGAGGCGCACGTCGGGCTCTCTCCCAAGGGCTTGGCGCGCATCTGTCGTCTCCAGGCCGCCGTCCGCGCCCTCGACAGCAACGCGGACGCCGAGCTCGCCGCCAGCGCTGGCTACGCCGACCAGTCCCACCTCATTCGCGAGTTTCGCGCGCTCAGCGGGCTGACACCTCGGCAGCTGGCCGCCGAACGGTTGTCGGATTCGTCCAATCCTTTTCTGGCGTAAGCCCCCTACGTTCAGGTTCCTCTCCTTCGCGAGGTGAAACCGCACATGGGCTTCCGCCGGGTGACTCCACTGCACGTCGTCGACACCATCGAGCCTGTCCTTGCTTTCTGGACGGCACTCGGCTTCCAGGCGCTGGTGGAGGTCCCGCACGGGGAGGGGCTGGGATTCGTCCTCCTTGCCGCCGGTGACGTCCACGTCATGCTCCAGAGCAAGGCAAGCCTGGCCGCGGACCTTCCGGCCATCGCCAGGCTCGAGCCACAGACACTCCTCTACGCCGACGTCGACTCCCTGGAAGGTGCGCTGGCCGCCGTGCCTTCGGTCGAGCTTCTCGTCCCGGAGCGCCAGACCTCTTATGGGCCGAAGGAGGCTGCGGTCCGTGCACCGTCCGGGCATGTCGTGCTTTTCGCCCAGGAGCGTTGAGCGCAGAGACGTTCTCGTCCGTCGACTCTAGGCCCGAGGCTTTCTCAGCCGGGCCGCGAGCGCTGCGTGCCCAGCCTCCGCGGCGTGCTGGGCGGCATCCTTCCCCTGGTCGTCGACGAGCGCGGCAGTCGCTCCGGCGGCCAAGAGCGCATCGACCAGCACCTCGTTCCCATGCTGCGCAGCCGCGTGGAGGGCGGTGTAGCCACCCTGCTGACGGGCGTCGGGGTCCGAGCCATGCCCCAGCAGCGCCGCGCACACCTCGGTATGGTTCCTGGCAGCTGCGGCGTGCAGGGGAGTATTCCGGAGCGCGTTTCCAGAAATCGCCTTCGGGTCACCACCGTGCTGGAGGACGGCCTCCACGCAGGCTCCTTGTCCGAAGAACGCCGCGAGGTGAAGCACCGTCCAGCCATCCTCCGACAGTTGTCGCACCGCCGCCGGTTCGGCACGGATTGCAGCCTCGAGCGCAGGCAGGGAGCCCACGGCCGCTGCCTCGAAGGGGCTAAGGACCGGCGCCAAGGAGAGGAGCTCCTCGACGGCTCCCTGCTGGTCGACATACTTCGCAAAGAGCACTGGCGTTGCGCCGTGATGTCGCTCAAGGAGCGCCTCCGGAGAAGTCTGAACCAGCTTCCGGATGCGCTCGCGATGTCCGCCCTTGATGGCCTCGAAGAGCTCCCTCATCCAGTCTCCAAGTGGTTAGCTACGCTAAGTATATAATTCTAGCGTGACCTCGAGTCCAGCACTGGCTTCGGGACTGTCCCTCTCAGTGGTATTGTCCATCCGGCCGATGCGGCAACGACACCCAGGAACCCGTGAATCCCTCTCCGGGCGGCTTCACTCGGTGGCCGTCAAACTCCTGCGAGATTTGCGTCGAGAGGATTCAGCAGAGCGCGTCGGGCCAGCACGGCTCTCCGCGCTGTCCGTGCTGGTCTATGCCGGGCCGGTGACTCTGGCGCAGTTGGCACGCATCGAGCAGGTGCGTCCTCCCACCATGTCTCGCATTGTCCAGGGGCTCCGCAGGCAGCGACTGGCCACCACCAGGCCCGACGCGGCCGACCGGCGCAAACTCCACATCGAGGCCACGCCGCGGGGGCGCTCCCTGCTCGAACGCGCGCGGCAACGACGCTTGCTGCGATTGGAGCGCCTGCTCACTTCGGCGTCTCGCGCGGAGCGCTCTGCCCTTTCAAGCGCGGTGCATGTCCTCGAGGAGCTGCTGGCCCAACATCGGGACTGAAGTCGCGAGCAGGCGTCTTCCTTTCGGACTGAGCGTCCCGCGCAACAAGCCCAGGCGGTCCGGGGGGGGCGCGGTGCGCGCCAGCTCGGCGGGACGCCCCCCGCTTCAATGCGTGGCCGCCGCGCCGAGGTACGCCTGCTGGACTTGCGGGTTGGCGAGGAGCTCCTTCGCCGAGCCGGCCAGCTTGATGTGGCCCTGCTCGATGACGTAAGCGCGGTCCGCCACTTCGAGGGCCCGGAAGGCCAGTTGCTCAACGAGGAGCAGGGTGGTGTCCCGCGCCGCCTTGAGGCGCTCGATGAGGGCGAACACTTCGTCGATGATGACCGGCGCGAGCCCCATCGACGGCTCGTCGAGGAGCAGCAGCTTGGGCCGCGAGAGCAATGCCCGGGCAATGGCCAGCATCTGCTGTTCGCCTCCGGACAGCGTGCCGGCCAGCTGGTCGAGGCGCTCGCGCAACCGGGGGAAGACGGTCAACATCCGCTCGGTGTCCTCCACCACCTCGCGCTTCCGCCCGGCGCGCAGACGGACGAATGCCCCCAGCACCAAATTGTCACGCACCGACTGCTGGGCGAAGACCCGCCGCCCTTCCGGCACCTGTGCCACACCAAGCTTCACCACCTGGTGGGCAGGAACGCCGGTGAGCGGCTTTCCTTCGAAGACGACCCGGCCGCTGGTCGGCTTGAGCAGGCCGGAGATGGTCTTCATCATCGTCGTCTTGCCAGCACCGTTGCTACCGATGACCGCCACCAGCTCGCCCTGCGCGACGCTGAGGGAAATCCCCTTGAGCGCACGAATGTGTCCGTAGTCCACCACCAATTCCTCGATGGAAAGCAGCGGCTCGGCCATCACGCCACCACCGAGGACGTCTTGTGCGTCCCGAGGTAGGCCTCCACCACCGCCGGGTCCTCCTGGATGCGCTTCGGCGTCCCTTCGGCGATTTTCTTGCCGAAGTCGAGCACCGAGACGTCGTCGCTGATGGCCATCACCATGTCCATGTGGTGCTCGATGAGGAGGATGGACACCCCCGCCGCCTTGATGCGCTGGATGAGCCCGTTGATGGCTTGAATCTCGCCAGAGGTGAGGCCAGCCGCCGGCTCGTCAAGAAGAAGAAGCCTCGGCGAGAGCGCGAGTGCACGGGCAATCTCCAGAAGCCGCGCCTGTCCGTAAGCCAGGTTGCGCGCCTTGTCGAAGGCCGTTTGCTCGAGCCCGACGAAGCGGAGCAGCGCGTAGGCGCGCACGCGGGCCTGGGCTTCCTCCCGGCGCGCCCGGGGAAGCCGGAAGGCCACCTCGAAGAGCGATGCCTTGAAGGAGGGGTGGAGTCCCACCATGATGTTTTCCAGGACGGTGAGGTCGCCGAAGAGCTGGAGGTTCTGGAAAGTGCGGGCAATGCCCGCCCGGGCCCGCTGGTGCGTCTTGAGCGGCGCGAGGTCCCGTCCGAAGGAGTAGAGCCGCCCGGCGGTGGGAGTGTAGAGCCCGGTGAGCACGTTGACGGTGGTGCTCTTGCCGCTGCCGTTGGGGCCAATCAACCCCCGCACCGCACCGCGGGGCACCTCCAGGTCGAGGTCACGGACCGCGACCAGGCCGCCGAATTTCATCTCCAGTCCCTCGAGCTTGAGCGCCGCCTCGGCGCTGGGTACTTGCGCGCTGGCCAGGACGTCTAGGCCAGCCGACGCTCGCTCCAGGTGGGCGTGCTGGCCGGCGTTGTCCGGCGGACGCAATCGAGCCCAGACGCGTCGGACCAGACCCACGACGCCCTCGGGGACGAAATAAAGCACCACCAGGAGGAGCGAGCCGTACACCATCAGCCGGTAGTCCGCGAAGCCACTGAAGAGGTCCGGCAACACCACCACCAGGGCGGCGCCCACCACGTTGCCGGCGACACTTCGGACGCCGCCAAAGATGAGTGCAATCAGGAACTCGACCGAGAAGCTGTAAGCGAAGGTATTCGGCGCCACGTAGCTGTCCAGCTGGGCAAAGAAGCCGCCTGCCAGGCCGGCCAATGCTGCCGAGAGCACGAAGGCCGAAACCTTGAAGAAGCTTCGGCCGATGCCACAGCACTCCGCGGCCACCGCGCTGTACTTGATGGCCTCGAAGGCCCGCCCCCAGAAGCTGTGCGTCACGTTGTGGACGATGAACAGCACCAGCACCAGCACCGGGTAGACGACGTAGAGGTAGTTCACCCCGCTCAGCTTCACGCTGCCCAGATGCAGCGGAGTGAGGGTGATGCCCTTCGTCCCGTTGGTGAGCCCCTCCTGCTCGTTGATGAAGGTGTAGATGATGAGCCCGTAGACAATGGTGATGACCGCCAGATAGGGACCGCTGGAGCGGAGCGCTGGAAAACCGAGGAGGAAGCCGGCGAAGGCGGCGAAGAGGACTGCCGGGATGAGCGCCACCACGAAGGGCAGCTGCGGCCAATGTTGGATGGTGCTGTAGGCGTCGGTGTTGAGTGCCGGGCTGGCGGTGAGCACGGCCACGGTGTAGGCGCCGATGGCGAACAGCCCGGCGTGTCCGATGGAGACATCCCCGATGTAGCCCACCACCAGGTCCAGCGACGCCACCAGCATGGCGTAGACGACAATCCGCGACAGCATCCCCACGTAGTAGCTGTTGTCCACGGCGCGCGGCAGCAGCAGTGGAAGCAGCAGCAACAGCGGCAGAAGCCGGCGCAGCAGCGACGTCCGCCGGGTGCCGAAGCTGGCCGGGCCGTTCATACCTTGCGCACCGCCGCCTTGCCGAATAGGCCGGAGGGCTTGAAGAGCAAGAGCAGCACCAGCACCACGAAGCCCGGGACGTCCTTGTAGCCGGTGGACACAAAGCGCGCCGTCAGACTCTCGGAGATGCCGAGAAAGAGGCCGCCCACCACTGCGCCGTAGCCCGACTCCAGTCCTCCGATGATGCTGGCGCTATAGGCCTTCACCCCGAGCACCGTTCCCATGGTCGCGCTCACCAGGGTGACGGGCGCCACCAGCACACCTCCGACGCAGGCGATGGACGTACTGAGCATGAAGGAAAAGAGAATGACGAACCTCTGGTTGATGCCCATCAGCGAAGCGGTGTCCTTGTCCTCGCTCACCGCCACCACCGCCTTCCCGAAGACGGTGCGCCGCTTGAAGAGCTCCACCGCCGCGACGATGCCCAGGCTGACGATGATGATGAGCACTTCCTGGGGGTAGACCCCGAGACCACCGGACATCGAGCCATCCGCCTGCCGTTCGCCGAAGAAACGCCAGGGGCTGTCGCCGAGGGGCGAGCGGAACTTGAAGTCGTCGGTGCTCCAGAAGACTTCAGCCGCATTGCGCAGCACGATGCCCACCGCGAGCGTGGCCAGAATCCAGCCGTACGCACTCCGCTGCTTCAGCGAGGGTTCCACCGCCACCTTGAGCAGCACCGCTCCGCCCAACATTCCAACCAGCACCACCGCCGCCAGGGCCCCGAAGAAGGGCCAGCCCCGCGTCATATAGAGGACGAAGCCCACCACTCCGCCCAGCATGAGGAAGTTGCCGAGCGAGAAGTTCAGCGTCTTCGAGGTGGCGAAGGTGATGTTGTAGCCAAAGGCGACGAGGGCATAAATCATGCCCTGCGCCACGCCGCTGATCAGGAGCTGGAGGGTCTGCATCGGCCGGTCGCCGGCCGTGCAATCTGGCACAGTTCAGCGAGGTGAGCAGGGGCTACAACGCCAGCGGCGACTACTTCTTATACGCCGCCTTCGGAACCACCGTCCCGTCGGAAACGATGCCCATCTTCACCACCAGCTCGGTCACCGCCTCGTGGTCGGTGGGAGAGAAGGGCCGGCCATACTTACCGGTGATGCCGTCGAAGGGCGTCTTCAAGTTTTCCAGGGCGTCCTTGATTTTGGTCCCATCGGTGCTCTTCGCCTGCTCGATGGCGGCCTTCAAGAGGTAGAGCGAGTCATAGCCCTGGGCGGCGGCGACGGCCACGGCGATTGGGTTTTGGTTGTACTTGACGTGGTAGGTCTCGACGAACGCCTTCTGCCGCGGGTTGCTCAAGTCGCCCTCGATGAAGGTAAGCGGGGCGGCTGCTCCATTCCCGTTCTTCCCGGCGTTCTTGATGAAGGCCTCCATGGAGATGGTCCAGCCGCCGAGCATGTCCACCTTCCAGCCAATGCGCTCGAGCGAGTTGGCCAGCGCCGCCAGCTCCGGACCGATGCCGTAAACCAAGAGCACGTCAGCTCCCGCCGCCTTGGCCTCCTGGACCTGAGCGGTCATGTCGGTGTCCTTGATTTTGAACTTCCCGACGCTGACCGGCGTGAGGTTCCGCTTGGCGAGCGCCGCCTTCAGCTTGGTGCAGCCGCCCTGCCCGTAGTTGGTGTCGTCGCAGATGAGCGCCGGCTTCTTGTACTTGCGCACGTCGACCGCCTCCCGAACAATCAGCTCGGTCTGCAGGATGTCCGAGGCCGCCAAGCGAAAGATGTAGTTGTCCGCACCGGGAGCGAAGTACTCGTTCACCTTGGCCCCTGCCGAGGCGTTGATGATGACCGGGATTTTCTTCTCGTTGGCGTAGCGGGTGGAGTTGTCGGCCACGCCGGTATTGATGGGCCCGAGCACGGCCACCACTTTCTCCTTCTCCAGGAATTCCTGCATGATTTGCGCGCCGCGCTCGTTCTTCGCCTCGTCGTCCCGCTCCACCAGGACCACCTTCTGACCGAGGATGCCGCCCGCCTTGTTGATTTCCTCGGCTGCCATGTCGGCACCGTTGCGCATCGACACGCCCATCCCCGCAGAACCGCCGGTGAAGGGGCCGTACACGCCAATCTTGATGTCTGCCAAAGCAGGCGCCGCCACCAACAGCACGGCAAGTCCCAAGCGTCGTCCGGTCATTCGGGCATCTCCCTATTTCTTGCGCCGGTGACTCTTGCGGCGGCTCGGCGACCGGCGTCAATGCATTTCTCGCACGCCGTCACAACTCCGGGCCTAACGCGACGCGTCCAGCCGGGGAGCGGGCGTGCTATTCGAAGGCCAGAGCGACGAAACCCCCGAGGAGGTTTTCTCTGATGTCCGAAGCGGTCCGTTACCGCGTTTCGATGCCCCACCCGCACAGTCACCTCTTCGAGGTGGAGGCGCGCTTCCCCAGGCTTGACCTGCTGGACGCCGTGCTCCCGGTGTGGACCCCGGGGAGCTACCTGCTGCGCGAGTTCGCCCGCCACATCCAGGACGTGAGCGCCGAGGACGAGGCAGGCCAGGCCTTGCACGTCGAGCGCCGGGACAAGCGGACGTGGCGGGTGGAGAGCCGCGGGCGGCCGGTCGTTCTCCGCTATCGCGTCTACGCCAACGAACTCACCGTCCGGACCAGCCACCTCGATGGCACCCATGGCTACTTCAACGGTGCCACGCTCTTTCTCCATGCCGAGGCTCTGCGCGCGCTTCCCTACCGGGTACACGTCGAGGCGCCCTCTGGCTGGAGCGTCTTCTCGGCGCTCGAGCGCGACGGTGAGGACCTGGTGGCGCAGGACTTCGACACGCTCGTCGACAGCCCGGTGGAGGTTGGCCCGCACCAGCCTCTGTCCTTCGTCGCCTCGGGGGTGCCGCACCAGGTCGTGGTGTGGGGCGAGCCAAAGCCGGATGCACAGCGGCTGGTGGCGGACTTGAAAACCGTCTGCGAGGCCGAGGCCGCCTTCTTCGGGGGCCTGCCCTTCGAGCGCTACCTCTTCCTCGTCTACCTCACCGACAAGGGTCGCGGTGGACTCGAGCACAAGGCCTCCACCACGTTGCTTTTTGCCCGGCAGGGCTTTCAGACCCAGAAGGGCTGGGAGGACTTCCTCACCCTCGCCGCGCACGAGTATTTCCACCTTTGGAACGTCAAGCGCATCAAGCCCCGCGCGCTGGTGCCCTTCCGGTATGGCGAGGAGGCGTACACCCGGCTCCTGTGGGCCTTCGAGGGAACCACCTCGTACTACGACAATCTCCTCGTCAGGCGCGCCGGGCTGATGTCGCCTCAGCGCTACCTCACCCGGCTCGGGGAGGCGTTGAGCACCTTCGCCGCCACGCCTGGCCGACGCGTGCAGACGCTCGAGGAGGCGTCGCTGACGGCCTGGGTGAAGTACTACCGGCCCGACGAGAACTCGGTGAACAGCGCAGTTTCGTATTACCTCAAAGGAGAGCTCGTGGCGCTGTGCCTCGACCTCACGCTGCGGCAGCTCACCTCCGATGCCCACAGCTTGGACGACGTGATGCGTCTGTTGTGGGAGCGCTTCGGCGACGGGCGCGGCGTTCCCGAGGACGGGGTGGAGGCCGTGGCGGGCGAGGTCGCCGGCCAGAGCCTGCAGCCCTTCTTCGACCGCGCGCTCCGCAGCACCGACGAGCTCGACTTCGGCATCCTTTCGCACGTCGGACTTGTGGCTCACACCCGCGTTCGCGAGTCCGCCAACGACCGCGGCGGCACGCCTCCGAGACTCAAGTCCGGCGAGCCCCGCGAACGTGGGTGGCTGGGCATCGTGCCGCGCTCGGGAAGTGCCCTGGCCTCGGTGCTTCACGGCTCGCCGGCCATGGAGGCCGGCCTCTACGCCGAGGACGAGGTGCTGGCCCTGGACGGGGAGAAAGTGGACGCCGCGGGCCTCATTTCCCGCTGCGATGACCGGGCCCCCGGGACGCGCATCACCGTACACGTCTTCCGACGGGACCGCCTGGTGGAGGTGTCCGTCACCCTGGGCAACCGTCCTGCCGATGGCGTGTGGCTCGGTCGGGTGGAGAAGCCCAGCGACGCCCAGAAGGCCAGCTACCGTTTGTGGTTGGGCGCTCCCTGGGAGGAGGGGTGAGGCAGCCGGCCCCCGAGGCCGGTACAGCGGCGCCTGGCCGGCTGTCGGCCGTTGCGTGTACCGTTGCTTTCCAACGTGAGCGCCCGCCTCGAAATGTTGCTCGCGCTGCCGCTCGGCTCCCTGCGCGTCCGCTTCCTGAAGCGCGGACGCGCCGTCCCGCGGGGCCTCTTGGAGGCATTGGAGCTGGACGCTCGCTCCGGGGCCCATGCCCTGGCCGACGCCATTCGAGGCCGCCGGGCCACCAACCGCGCCGAAGGGCAACGACTCCGCCACCTCCTGCGCTTCGAGACCGAGCTCTGGGCCGCCGGGCACCTGCATGTCGCAGGCGTGGACGAAGCGGGGATGGCTCCCCTGGCCGGCCCGGTGGTGGCCGCGGCGGTGGTGCTGCCCTGCGCCTACAAGCTCAAGGGCCTCGACGACAGCAAGAAGGTGCTCGACCCCGAGAAGCGCACCCGTCTAGCCGAGGCGGTGAAGCGCGACGCAGTGGCGTGGGGCGTGGGCCGGGCCGAGGTCGAGGAAGTGGACCAGCTCAACATTTACCACGCCGGGTTGTTGGCCATGCGGCGCGCGGTCGAGGCGCTGGCGCTGGTTCCGGACTTCGTGCTCGTGGATGCTCGGCGCATCCCGCAGTGTCCCGCCCCCCAGCGCGGCATCATTCACGGCGATGAGCTCTCGGCGAGCATTGCTGCCGCCTCGATGATTGCCAAGACGACCCGTGACGCGCTGATGGCCCAGTACGACACGCAGTACCCGGGCTACGGCTTCGCCATACACAAGGGCTACCCCACTCCTCAGCACGAGGCCGCACTGCGCAGCCTGGGAGCGTGCCCTCTGCACCGCCGGAGTTTCGCTCCGGTGCGTCAGGCGCTCGGGCTCGAGCCGGAGCAGGGGTTGCTCTTCGAGGCGCCGCCAGCCCGAACCGGGTGAGCGCCGACGTCGAGATAGATGGCTGGCTGGCGAGCGTCGGCTTCGGACCGGGTCCCGCCCGCCAGACCGCACGCGCCGCGCTCGAGGAGGCGCTGCTGACCCGGCCCGGCAAAGCGCGGATGAGCGCTCAGAAGCTGGAGAAAGCAACCGCCGAGCTCGATGCTCGCTTCTCACTGCACTGCTCGAGCCCGGCCTGCACCGAGGCAGCGCGGCGCTCTGGCCGCGACGTCCTCCCGGCGGCCACCAAGGCCCTGTGCCCCCACTGCGGCGGCTCGGACAACGCACGGGCGGCCGTCGACCTGGTCGCCGCCTGCGCCTCGGCCGGGGTGAGGCGCCTGTTGGTGGTGGGCGGCTCGCCGTCGGTGCGCGAGGAATTGCACGCAGCGTTGGGAATCGCGCTCGAGCTGCGGACGGTCGACGGTACGGAGCGACGGACGCAGGAGCGGGCCCGGAGCGACTTGGAGTGGGCTGACCTGGTCCTGCTCTGGGGTGCCACCGAGCTCGACCACAAGGTCAGCACCCACTACGCCCACCCACCAGCGGCGCAGCGCAAGAAACTCGTCCACGTCGCCCGGCGAGGCATTGCCGCGCTGCTCACCGCAGCGGTCGAGCACATCCGGCGGACGCCTTGAGAGGTCCGGTGTCAGAGCCTCTCTTCTGTCCGGCGTAAGCAGAACTCCCTCACTGTCTCTGTGCGCCGCCCAGGAGCTGGCCCGAGGCCACATCGGCATGCACTGCGTTCAGACTCCGGGCCCTGCACCATCCCACCGCCATGACCACCACACCCGCTGACCTGGTGTCGTCGACCGCGTTCCCGGCCTGGGCAAGGGAGGCTCTCGACATCGGCGCCGAGTCGTCGCCCTTCCTGGAGTCGTCGGAGCCACCTCCCTCGCCATCAACGGCATCGCGTGCGAGCGGCGGAACATGTGCTCCTCCACGCCCCCCTGCTGGCTGTCCGGTGCGCTTTTAGCGCTAGCGGCCTGGAGACTCGGTGCCTGCGCGGACGCTCGCGGAGTAGGGCCCACGACCGAGGCGTGCTGTTTTGTGGGGCAAAATGAGCTTGGACCCCCTAGGAACTCGTTCCTGGTTGTTCTTGCTTGGGCACCGGCCTAAGGAGCGTTCGCTGCCTAATATTGCCCGGGAGGGGGAACTCGTGCGCAAGCCACTTTTCGCTGTGGCTGTTCTCTGCGTCTGTGCCTGTGGGTCACAGGCAGCAGCACCGCTCGATCCGGGAATTGCCGGCACCTGGGTTGGCACAACGACCGTTGGGTTAAGCGGAGGTGCGGCTCAACCTTCATCCACCCAGACTGCAGGACAAGTAGTCGTCACCGTCTCCGGAAATACAGCGCAGCTGACCGGTGTCTGCCCGACCGGCGGAAGCACCGTTTCAGCGACGGGCTGAGCTGATTCGTGCGGCTGGTCGAGCAGCTTTTCCTGTGGCGCGACGTCATCCGCGGACTGCGCCTCTCTCATCCCGACCTACTCGGGCGGCACCATGGCTTGCGTGATGATCATGGGCCAGCCGACGTTGACGGTTGCTGCATCGGGTACCGCGGTCGGTTGCGGTCTCACCAAACAATCGACACTCGCCTTTTCCGGGACGATGCAGACGATGCTGCCGTAAGCGACGACGCCGCTCCAGCCATCAGGCCTTCGGCTTCGCCTTGCGTTGAGAGGTCCTGGCAGGGTGGTCAAGCACGTGGCCCGCTGAAGCGAACGACTCGCCGGGCCTAAACAGGCCGGGCGCGCTCGCCGAAGCCCTTCTTCGGAGGGCCTCGTTCGGCCAAAAACTTCGACGGTCGAGAACAGAAACCGCGGCGCATTTCCGCGCGCCGCGCCCTCCCGGCCCGAGTCGTCGAGGAGCAGCTGCCTAGGCCGCTCGGGGGCCCTTCCGCAAACTGGCTTCGGTAAGTTTCGCCACGTCCTCGGCTCCTCCACCACGTGGCTGCCACGTGGTGAGGTCGGTAACGTATGCTAACCCGCTGTCTCAGCATCTAAGGCTATGGAATCCAACGAACGCCCCGACCTCGCTGCTCTGTGGATGCCCTTCACCGCCAACCGCGCCTTCAAGCGCGCGCCGCGGCTGCTGGCCTCCGCGTCCGGCGTCCATTACACGGACGTCGAGGGCCGGACCATCCTCGACGGCACCGCTGGGCTGTGGTGCGTCAACGCCGGTCACTGCCGCCCGGCCATCGTCCAGGCCATCCAGCACTCGGCCGCGACACTGGACTTCGCCCCCGGCTTCCAGATGGGACACCCGGCCAGCTTTGCCCTGGCACAGAAGGTGGCCGCACTCGCGCCCGGAGACCTGGACCACGTCTTCTTCACCAACTCCGGCTC
>Ga0302324_100021243_pt1 | contig 12665 bp, 9 predicted proteins | sample Palsa_T0_1_FD_201949 | JGI IMG/M metagenome (GOLD analysis project Ga0302324, IMG submission 201949) | Peat permafrost microbial communities from Stordalen Mire near Abisko, Sweden - Palsa_T0_1 | ecosystem: Environmental > Terrestrial > Soil > Palsa > Peat permafrost | place: Sweden: Abisko...
CAGGAAAGCCGCCGCAAACTGGACGAACTCTCGAACGCCAAAGATCAGGGTCGCGCTCGAATTGCAATGCTGACGGCCTTGTTGCGCCTGCGCCAGGTTTGCTGCGACCTGCGCCTTCTCGGGCAGGAAGCTGAGCGGCCTTCCGGCAAGTTGGAGGTCTTGGAAGAACTGTTGGAAGAGGCACTGGACGGCGGACATCGGGTCCTTTTGTTTTCCCAGTTCGTCTCAATGTTGCGGCTGATCCGCACTAGCATGGACGAAGCTGGAGTTCGCTACGGTTATCTCGATGGCGCGACAAAAGACCGGGCGAAAGCCGTCGACGAATTTCAGCAATCGGAGAACCTACCCCTTTTTCTGATCAGCCTCAAAGCGGGCGGCGTCGGTCTGAATCTTTCGGCGGCAGATACCGTGATCCATTTTGATCCGTGGTGGAATCCGGCCGTCGAGGCGCAAGCGACGGACCGGGCCCATCGCATCGGGCAGACGCGCGTGGTGACTTCCTATAAGTTGATCGCCCGCGGGACTGTGGAGGAGAAAATACTGAGTCTGCAGCAAAAAAAACGGGAAATGATCCAATCGACAGTCGAGAGCGAAGAACCGGTAATGAGCGGATTATCGATGGCAGAAATCTCCGAATTGCTGCTCGGGTAAACAGGAGAGGCTTGCGAAACGATTCTCATCGATCAAAAATCCGACCTTTGATGAACATATTGGACAAATTTTTATGAAATTCACTTTTCTCGGCCACGCGGCCGGATATCTCGAAACCGAGTCGGATAAATTTCTGTTCGATCCGTTCCTGACCGGCAATCCGAAGGCTGCGGTGACAGCCGATCAGGTGAATCCGACCTATATTCTGCTAACGCACGGTCACGATGACCATGTCGGAGACGCCGTTGCGGTTTCAAAAAGAACGGGCGCACCAATCATCACAACCTTTGAGCTGGCGAACTGGTTGGGTGCGCAAGGCGCGAAAACCGTTGCGATGAACCATGGGGGTTGGTGCAAGTTCACATTTGGCCGTGTCCGATTCACCATTGCTTTCCACAGCTCATCGACGATCGAAGAGGGAGGCCGCCCTTTGTACCTTGGTGAAGCTGCCGGGGTCGTCCTTGAGACGGAAGGAAAAACAATTTATCACGCCGGTGACACCGCTCTCTTTTCGGATATGCGGTTGATTGGGGAAGACGCGGCGATCGACTTGGCACTGTTGCCGATTGGGGAACACTTCACAATGGGGCCGAAGGACGCAGTCAAAGCGGTGGGGTATTTGGCGCCGAAACGCGTTGTCCCGATTCACTATGGCACCTTTCCGCCGCTTGTTGGTGATCCGCAGGAGTTCGCCAGGCTGGCAAAAGGGTCAGGGGCGGAAGTCCGCGTCCTGCTGCCGGGAGAATCGCTCGACTTTTAGGGGCGTCGAACGTTCACGAAAGAATCCGTTATGTCGCTCCCCGATGGGCCAAAATCTCCTGACGCCTGGCAAATGCTCCAATGGGTTACAATGCCATTTTCGTTTATGCGGAGCTGCCGGCATCGTTATGGTGATCGTTTCACGGTAACGCTCAGCCAGAGAGTGGGTCCTATAGTTTTCTTCAGCAATCCTAAAGCTTTGCAGGTCATTTTAACAGGGGATGATTCCGAGCTGTTCGATGCACCTGGTGAGTTAAACGCGGTGGTCGAGCCTCTCCTGGGAGCGCAATCGTTGATGGGCTTGAGCGGCAACCGACATCGGCGGATGCGGCAATTGCTGATGCCCTCCTTTCATGGGGAGCGGATGCGTTCTTACGGACAACTCATTCGAGACATCACGATGGAGGTGATGAGCGAGTTGAGCGCTGAAAAAGCCTTTTCCGCGCGGGAGTCCATGCAAAAGATCTCCATGCGCGTGATCCTGCGAGCGGTGTTTGGTGTAAACGAGGGCTCCCGGTATCAGCAACTCGAGAGACTTTTGGCAGCCATGCTCGATCGAATGAGTAATCCGTTCAGTCTCGGCGCCCTGTTTTTTCCGATGCTCCGTCAGGATTTTGGCCCATTGAGTCCGTGGGGTAGGTTCGTCCGTAACCGAGAGCAAGTAGACCAGCTCATCTACGATGAAATCGCGGAGCGTCGAAGCCATCCAGACACCTCCCGGAACGATATCCTCACGCTGCTCCTGTTTGCCCGTGATGAGGCCGGCGACGCCCTCACCGACCAGGAGTTGCGCGACGAGTTGATGACCCTATTGGTAGCCGGCCATGAAACGACTGCCACTGCGCTCACCTGGGCGTTCTACTGGATTTATAAATTGCCGATGGTGCGTAAAAAACTGTTGAACGAACTTCAGGCCATCGACCGCCCCCTGGATCCCGGTGTTCTAGTGCGGCTCCCCTATCTAAATGCCGTTTGTTCTGAAACATTACGAATTTACCCCGTCGGCTTGCTCACGTTTCCGCGGGTTACTAAATCGCGTATAGAGCTGATGGGTTGCTCACTTGAACCTGGTACTGTCGTGGTCGGCTGTATCTACCTCGCCCATCACCGCGAGGAAGCCTACCCTGATCCGGATGAATTCAAGCCCGAACGGTTTTTGGAACGGCGCTATTCTCCGTTTGAGTATTTACCGTTCGGTGGGGGCGTCCGGCGCTGCATCGGCATGGCGTTTGCCCAATTCGAGATGAAGCTTGTGATTAGTACCGTCTTGTCGAGCGTTGATCTCGCGTTAGCCGATTCTCGTTCCGTACGGCCGGTGCGCCGGGGCCTGACCTCAGGGCCATCTCCGATTCGCATGGTCCTCAAAAGTGATTCTGTCCGGATCGATCTTTAGACAACCCTCTGAGAATGACACCTCAGAGCGCGCCCTGCAGGACTCGAACCTGCGACCCACGGATTAGAAATCCGTTGCTCTATCCGGCTGAGCTAAGGGCGCAACTTCAGGAGTCAGCTCGGGAGGCTACTATGTCCCAGGGTGCAGGCGAGGCAAGGAGAATTACAACGGGGGCTAGGACACGGATTGGCAGCTCGGTGGTCTAGTCGATCGAACGGACTAACATTGGCCAGAAAACACTGGAGATAGCGCTCGACTACTGTTAACCCCTTTAATTATGAGATTTTGAAATGGACCAAGAGAACAGCTATCGCCGGAGCCAATCGTTCTTCAACGATTCTGCGCGTCATCGGCTCCCTGCCGGCGATCAGGATCGCAGGGAACCGGCCCGGTTCAGTCTCTTACGACAAACCGGGGCGGCCAGTCCAGGCGACGACCATCTTTATGGGCCTGCAGTAAAGCGTCCGTGCAGAGCTGAAAGAAATGGCTTCGATCCTTGAACCCAAAATCGCGAACGATGCGCTCTAATGTATCTAAATGTTCGAGGCGAACGCTCGTCGTGCGTTTGCCGTGCATAATCTGGGTTAACTCTGGTTCAGTATTCATATTAGCTATTCAGCAACGCGGCTTTAACGATTCAGCAGCATTCAAACGCACTGCAATCACTGATACGGGCAGTCACTTGGACCCATTGCAAAGCGGGGGCACCGAATTGTTTCGCGTTAGACGCGTGGATCAATAGTTCCCTTCGAAGGGAGTCGATTCTGGTACTGCCCGCCCGTATTTCTGCGAATGATGCGGCTGTCACGTTCGCGTTACTATGGTCAATTCCGAATATTCTTGCTTGATTTCGTGTTAAGTTACTAGTTTGTTGTCGAACGGATGTTCGGCCCCTTTGCCATTACCGATTTCAGCTGCCCACCTTCTAAACGTTGGTGTGTAGGTTTCGCCATGTTTAATGGCGAGGCACGGTCAGCAGGTAAGGGTACGAGCAGTTAATCGGCCAAAATTCAAAGACTTTAGTGAAAACCCACCGCTGATCGATCGGCGGTGGGTTTTTTTTGCCCGCAACCGATGGTCTCGGCGAACTGAGTTGCGAGGTAAAACCATGATAATAATAGACGAAACGGAGATTTTGAGCAGAGAGCAAAAATTTGTTGCCCTCGCTCACCTCTACCTGGAGTTGCACCTGCCGTTGCAAGGCGCGATGGACGCGGCGGCCGCCGATCTGGTGCATCTTGACGGTTCCGAACTGGTCGCGGAAGCTGCCTGATGAGCCTGGCGGTCCTTCGAGACTCAAAGCTATACCCTGTCGCGGCGTCCATCGTGCAAAAGTTACAAGAGCATGGTTTCGTCGCTTATTTTGCGGGCGGCTGTATTCGGGATGCGCTCCTGGACGTTCCACCGAAGGACATCGATATTGCCACCAGTGCGGACCCCGGCCAGGTGCAATCGCTTTTTCAGAGGACAATTCCTGTGGGAATTCAATTCGGAGTGGTTCGAGTGCTTACGGCCGATATGGAATTTGAAATAGCGACCTTTCGTTCCGACGGAGTCTATCTGGATGGAAGGCGCCCTTCAGATGTTCGGTTCTCGACGCCGGAGCAAGACGCCGTCCGGCGGGATTTCACGATCAACGGAATGTTTTACGATCCCTTAAGCGACAAGGTCATCGATTACGTGAACGGTCGGGAAGACCTATCTCGAAAACTGATCCGGGCGATCGGGCCGCCGTCCGAACGCTTTGTGGAGGATCGTCTGCGAATGCTTCGCGCCATCCGGTTTGCGTCGACTCTTGCCTTCGAGATAGAATCAGGCACTTGGTCGGCAGTGCGGGCGGAGGCTCAAGCGATCGCGATCGTAAGCCCGGAACGAATCCGGGACGAGTTGCTCAAGATTCTGCTGAGCACGCACCGTCTCCGGGGCTACGATCTCCTTGATAAGAGTGGGCTACTCGCAGTGATCCTTCCCGAGATCGCGGCACTCAAAGGGTGCGACCAGCCGGAACAATTCCATCCGGAAGGGGACGTCTTTGTCCATACCCGATTGATGCTGGGCTTGCTGGCGCCGAGCGCCAGTGCGGCGCAGGTGCTTGCCGTGCTTTTGCACGATATCGGCAAGCCGCCGACGCGGACGTTTGACCCGGTCGATCAACGGATTCGTTTCAATGGCCACGACAAGGTAGGCGCAGAGATGGCCGCAGCGGTAATGACCCGCCTTCGATTCCCGCGGCACGAGATCGATCTGGTGGTCGAGGCGGTGCGCAATCACATGGTTTTTAAGGATGTCCAGCAGATGCGTCCCGCCCGGCTGCGGCGATTCATGGCGCGTCCACATTTTGGGATCGAGCTCGAGTTGCACAGGGTCGATTGCGCTGGCAGCCATGGTGATCTTGGAAATTATAAATTTCTGGTTCACAAAGCGTCGGAGTTTGCGCAAGAACCACTGATCCCGCCTCCGTTGGTGCGAGGCGACGATCTGATTTCGATGGGTTTAAAGCCGGGGAAAAGAATCGGCGAACTGCTCGAGGCAGTCCAAACGGCTCAATTGGAAGGCGAAGTCACTACGCGAGCCCAGGCGCTGGAGTTGTTACAGGAGCTGTCAAGGAGGAGTTAGCTGAAGTTGTCAGGGGAAGTTGTCAGTGATTGGGGCAATCGGAGCAGGCGGACTGGTTAAGGTCTCAGTTGCTCGGATACTTGCAGCTTGAAGATCCGGCCGAGTCTGTGTCCACTATTTTCGGGGTAAGTCTCCTCCCCCTCACTGACAACTGACACTGACAACTGACACTGACAACTTCCCCTGACATGCGTCTATTGATTTTTCTGCTAGTCCTTGCGACTTCGGTCAGCCGCGGAGCGGATAGCTTTTTTCAACCGAGTGTTCGATCGCCGCGCTTGGGTGAGATCGTCTACTTCCTGCTGCCTGATCGGTTCAATGACGGCGACCCCTCCAATAACACTGGACGGTCGGCGTCTTCAGACCCGAATGAGAGCGGATTCGATCCGGCTAACCCTGACTTTTTCCATGGCGGTGATCTCCAGGGAGTCGCCGCAAAGCTGGATTACTTGTGCGACCTTGGGGCGACATCGATCTGGATGAGTCCGATCTTCCGTAATCGCGCCGTGCAAAAATACGGGAAGGGTGCCAAGTCGAAGGCGGGTTACCATGGTTACTGGATTCTGGACTTTACGGACGTTGATCCGCATTTCGGATCAAGGGCGGATCTTCAACGCCTGATCGCGGACGCAAAGAGTCGTGGGATAGGGACGATCCTCGATGTCGTTGTCAACCACACCGCGGACGTTATTCAGCCCAAGAACGGGATCCACGCTTACCAATACAAATTTTCCAAGCCTTACCTGGACGCGACAGGAAAGCCCTTTAACGATCGCGAGTACATCAACCGGGCGGATTTTCCACAACTCGACCCGAACATCAGTTTCCCGGTGCCCCCCACGTTCATGAGCGAAGAAGATCGGAACATTAAAGTGCCGGACTGGCTGAACGATCCGACGGTTTATCATAACCGCGGCGAGGCATCGACTGGGGGCGAAAGCGCACAGTATGGAGATATCTCCGGTCTGGACGATCTGTTTACCGAACAACTACGTGTTGTCCGGGGCATGATCGATATCTACGCGAATTGGATTAAGGACTTCGCGATCACCGGATTCCGCTTGGACACAGTGAAGCACGTCAACAACGAATTCTGGCAAAGTTTTATTCCAGCGATCCAGGAAGCTGCGCAGAAATCCGGGCGCAAAGATTTCCTTATTTTTGGCGAAGTGTACGATCCGGACCCAGCATTTCTTTCCGAGTTTGGTCATCGCGCCAGCATGCCGTCGGTGTTGGATTTCGGATTTCAACAAGCGGTGCGGAGATTCGCGTCGGGAATGGATGCTCCGGCGAAGCTCGCTGAATTTTTCGCTAAAGATGGCTTTTACACAACACCGACGGCCAACGCCTATAGCCTTGTTACATTTCTTGGGAACCATGATTTGGGGCGAATCGGCCACTTTTTATCCATTGATGTGAGCTCCGGGTCGGACGACGAGCTTCTGGCCCGCGATATCCTCGCCCACGCTGTGCTGTTCTTCACGCGAGGGATTCCTGCAATCTATTACGGCGACGAGCAGGGTTTCACCGGCGAGGGAGGGGACGCAGCGGCGCGCGAGGATATGTTCGGATCAAAGGTACCGGAGTTTGCCCGGGAAAAGCGGATCGGCGGCGGAGATGGGGCAGCACCCGCGTTCAACGAAGATCATCCGCTTTTTCGTGCTATCCGCGAAATGATCTCGGTCAGAAAGCAGAATCCGGCGCTCCAGCAAGGCATCCAAATTGTGCGATATGCAGATGGGAAACCTGGGATCTTCGCAGTTTCCCGCGTTGATCGAGAGCGGCATGAGGAAATATTGGCCGTTTTCAACAATTCGGAAGAAACGAACAAAGCGAATATCAAAGTCTATTCGTCGGCGGGCAAGTGGGAACGGGTCTTCGCTTCCGGTGCGAAAGGAAGTAACTTCGGTCCAGGCCCTGACAACCAGTTGGCTGTTGAGTTAGCCCCGTGGTCGAGTTTGGTGTTGCGAAACCCGCACCCGATTGAGCCCGGGACCGGGCAACTCGGCGAGCTGCATTTCGAAGTGAGCCGCAACGGGGAGATCGACGATCGCTGGGAAATCAAGGCAGACTCTACGTTGGACAAGGTCATTTCGGTCGCATTTGGCGTACGGGTCAAAGGGGAAACGGATTACAAATTCCTTGGCACGGCGGATTCGCCTCCTTATCGAGTTTTGCCTACTTGGGACGAAGTTCCCAATGCACCGGATCTCGAGTTCAAAGCGGTCGCCCGCGATTTATTCGGTGCGGAAACGACTGCGAACTTCGAGTGGCATGGGCGTAAGGAAAGACGCAGAGAGACGGAATGAATCATCCTCGACGCGCTCTCATTCCGTCGCTCTGCGTCCTTCCGAAAGAGCCGACGATCAGTAGGCCCGCAGCGATGCAAATACAGGAGTCCGCGACGTTGAAAGATGGCCAGGCATATTCGTTGACGTAGAAATGCAGAAAGTCGGTCACCGCGCCGCGCAAAATTCGATCCGTCAGATTTCCAAGGATTCCGCTAGCGAGTAATCCGAACGATATTTTTGTGAGGTAGCTCAGCCGCTGTTCCGCTTTTCGTGCGGGCGAATCCCGTGCCAAAAGGAAGATGATCACCGCGAGCGCAGCCGCTGCCAACCCGACGAAGAACAAATTGTTGCCGGTGAACAGGCTGAATGCGGCGCCGGTATTCGATGCGTGCACAAGGCTGAAGAATCCGGGAATGACCGGAATTTCTGCGCCGTAGGGGATATTCTGACGCACGAGCCACTTCGTGAGTTGATCCAGCGCGAAGAGCGGCAGTCCAAGAAAAATCAGAAATTTCATTCGTCGATGGCCAGCTGGCTGACGACTGCGGCGCATCGGTCGCACAGCGTTGGATGGCCCGGTTGCAGTCCAACGGTGAGCCTGTGGCGCCAGCACCGTTCGCACCGCTGATAGAGTGTTTTGGTGATAACAGCGCTTGATTCGCCGTCCGTCGCGACCAGATCCAGGTGGCTAAGGATCAGGAACTCCTCGACTTCGCCGAGATTCAATTGATGGACGCGATGTTCTCGCGGCAAGGAGAGGACAACGTGCGCCTCCAATGCGTTTCCGATCAGCTTTTGCTGGCGGGCAATTTCAATCGATTGTGCGACGGTCGAACGCGCGTCAAGCAGAGCGCTCGCGTCATCGATGGCCGCGGTGTCGATTAGCGAACGATTGGACTCCGGGAACCTTTCCAGATGGACGGAGAGGTTTTTCCCGAAGGAGCTCCACGCCTCCTCGGCTGTAAAAACAAGAATCGGAGCGATCAGCCGCACCAGGGTGTCAAAAGCCTCATAGAGGACGGTCTGAGTCGCGCGCCGCCGGTGGGAGCCGGGAGCGTCGCAATACATCCGGTCCTTTGTAATGTCGATGTAGAGGCTGCTCAGATCCACGGCACAAAATTGGTTTACCCCGTGGTAGACTCTGTGAAACTCATATTGCTGGTACGCCTCCCGGCATTGTTGAATGAGCTGCTGAAGACGCGACGCCACCCATCGATCGACAAGGGTGAGATCTGCTACCTGGTCTTTCGCCGGATCAAAGTCGTAGAGGTTTCCCAACAGGATCCGCAGCGTATTGCGAATTCGGCGGTATGTGTCGGTCAATTGGCCGAACATCTTCTCGCCAAACGGTACCTCATCGGTGTAGTTGACGCTTGAAACCCATAATCGGACGATATCCGCCCCGTACTTGCGGATGTAATGCTCCGCTTCGGTCGGTTTGGCGTACCCGCCCTGGTCGGACTTGGAAATCTTTTGGCGGCTCTCCAGATCCACGACAAACGCGTGCGTGAGGACCTCTCGATAGGGCGCTTCGCCATTGATTGCGACGCTGGTAAGCAAAGAGGATTGAAACCATCCGCGATGCTGATCGGTCGCTTCGATGTAAACGTCGGCCGGCCAACGCAACGCCGGGTGCCGGCGCAGGACTGCTTCATGGCTCACGCCGGAATCTATCCAGACATCCAATGTGTCATTCCGGCGCGAGAACGCTTTTGGCAACCCGAGTTCCTGTGCAAACTCGGTGTCTCCCAGCTCATACCAAACGTTCGTGCCTCGATGTTCGACCAGATCGGCTATTTTGCGAATCCAGCCCGGATTCAAGATCGGTTGACTGCCGTCGTAAAAGACCGGTAGCGGGACACCCCAGCTGCGCTGTCGCGATATGCACCAATCGGGACGGGATTCGACGGTCGCGTAGATTCGGTTTCTGCCCCAGTGCGGGACCCACTTGACTTCGTCGATCGATCGAAGTGCGGCAGGTTTCACGACATCGACCCGGATAAAGAACTGCTCAACGGCGCGAAAAATCACCGGTGTCTTGGAGCGCCAGCAATTCGGATAACTGTGACGGTAGTCGTTCAGCGCAAGCAAAAATCCTACCTCGGAGAGACGTTGAATGACGTCCTTGTTTGCGTCAAAGACGTATTTTCCGACCCACTCCGGAACTCCGACTTCCTTGGTGTAGCGCCCGTTGTCGTCCACGGGAGAAAGGAGCGGAAGTCCATATTTGAGTCCGATCTGGTAATCCTCCTCACCGTGGCCCGGCGCTGTGTGGACGCAACCTGTCCCGGCGTCCATGGTGACGTGTTCGCTGAGCAGGACGATCGAGTCACGATCCAGGAATGGATGGCGGCAGATCCATTTTTCCATTTCGCTCCCTGGAAAAATCCCAAGAGGTTCGGCAACCTGCTTCCAGCCGGTTTCCTTCTCGAAATGGCTCAGGAGGTCACTTGCCATTAGCAGAACCCTTGGCTCCGCGTTTTCAGGATGACGGAATTCCCGAACCAGATATTTGTAAGCGGGGTGCACCGTGATCGCCAGGTTCGCCGGCAGCGTCCATGGGGTGGTGGTCCAGATGGCAATTGAAGCTTTTCCGGCAAACGGTCCGGTCCGAATCGGGAACGCGACATAGATCGAAGGATCGGTCCGGTCCTTGTATTCGACTTCCGCTTCTGCCAGGGCAGTCTGTGCGCCGGTGCTCCAAAAGACTGGTTTTTTGCTCTGATAAATCAGGTCTCTTTCGACCAATTCGGCAAAAACGCGAAGAATGACGGCTTCGTAGGACGGATCAAGCGTCAGGTAGGGATGTTCCCAATCTCCAAATACGCCGAGTCGCCGGAACTGCCGCCTTTGAATATCGATATACTTGCGCGCGTAGGCCTCGGACCGTTTTCGCACCTCCAGCGGAGAGAGCCCCTTCGATTCTTTGACAACTTTGAACTCGATTGGCAGTCCATGACAATCCCAGCCGGGAATGTAGGGCGCTCTGAAACCGGCCATCGCCCGGCTCTTCACGATTAAGTCTTTCAAGATCTTATTGAGCGCTGTGCCCATGTGGACATCGCCGTTGGCAAAAGGCGGACCGTCGTGCAGAACGAATAGTGGATCGTTTGCCCGCGCTTCTTGAATCCGCTCGTAGATTTTCTCCGCCTCCCATCGGGCAAGGATTTCGGGTTCCCGAACCGACAGATCACCCTTCATCGGGAACTTCGTCTTGGGCAGATTCAGTGTCTCTTTGTAGTTCATTCGAAGGACCCCGAAATTAACATCAAATGGATAGATCGCAAAGAAGCGGAACGATCATGTTTCATTATTGGAAGAATGGGAAAAAACTCTGGCGCTAGGTGTGGCGGGCGTGGCATATGCCTGTTGGCGCACCTTGGGATGCGTTGTAAGTCGAGCCATGAGATGGTCTTTTAAAGTTGCGCGGATTGGTGGGATTGACGTGCGGATTCACGTCACGTTCTTCTTGTTGCTGGCGGTTTTTGCCTCCTTCTATAGCGCGCAAGGTGGTGCTTCCGGGACTTTGAGAATCGTCATTTTTTTCCTTTTGGTATTTCTTTGCGTTTTGCTCCATGAGCTCGGTCACGCGTTCGCTGCGAAGGCGTACGGGATCCGCACGGTGGACATTACTTTGCTGCCAATTGGCGGCGTGGCGCGAATGGAACGGATGCCGGAAAAACCGGCACAGGAATTGGTTGTCGCGATCGCGGGTCCGCTTGTGAACGTCGTCATCGCGGCCGCCTTGCTCTTTGTATTGGCTGTGACCGGAAATTTGGATTTTGGCGAAGTATTGGACCCGACGAAATTCAACGCATTGTGGGCGTTGCTGTACACCAACGTGATGATGGTCGTCTTTAACCTGATTCCCGCTTTTCCCTTGGATGGGGGCCGCGTCCTCCGCGCGCTGCTTGCGACGAGGTTGAGTTACGAGCGCGCGACGCAGGTTGCCGCGACCGTCGGTCAGGCTCTTGCTCTGCTGATGGGTGTTTGGGCATTCAGTAAGGGCCCGGCGTCGCTAGCGCTCATTGCGATCTTTATTTACATGGGCGCGGAAAGCGAATCGTCGTTCGTGCAAATGCGCCACGCGACGTCGGGTATCCCGGTGTCGAGCGCGATGGTCACCCGTTTCGATACGTTGAATCACCGCGCCACCTTGGATCAGGCCGTTGACGCCTTGCTCGGCAGTTCTCAACACGAATTTCCGGTCCTTGACGACAACGGCGGCTTTGCCGGTTTGTTGACGAAGCACGATCTGCTCGTGGCTTTGCGGAAAGCTGGTCCCGATACGCTGGTGAGCGACGTCATGATGACAGGGCTGCCGACGCTCGTTCCGCAGATGAGTCTCGACCACGCGTTTTCGAAGATCAAGGAAGCAAATAGCTCCGCGTTGCCGGTCTTCGACAACTCGGGCCAGTTGATTGGATTGTTCACGACAGAGAACGTCAGTGAATTGATCATGGTTCAAAGCGCGCTCGCCAAAAAATCGCGGCGGTTCCGCGGTTAGGCCTTCTTGAATCGTTGTCGAGCGCCAAACGACGGCGTCCGCTCACGCGCAAAGACTTCGAGAACGAGACAATTAAACCCAAAAACCGAGGATAAGAGGCAAATCGCAGATTACACAGATCTCCCAGATCTGTGGTTCAGGTTAAAAAGGGAAGCGCATCCTACCGGGGTTGTGCAACAGACACACCGCTCACGTTTTCGAATAGCTTGACAACCGAGGAATCATCTTGATTACCGAGACCCATCGCTGCTGCCCCTAGAAATAGCTGATGGGCAATCGCCGCCATCGGCAGCGGGAATCTCAGCTCGTGTGCAACGTCCAGGACGATCCCAAGATCCTTTACGAATATGTTCACGGCGCTCAGCGGCGTGAAGTCTCCCGTCAGCATGTGCGGAACACGATTGTTAAACATCCATGAAGACCCGGCACTATGCGAAATCACGTCAAA
>Ga0302324_100021248_pt1 | contig 12663 bp, 8 predicted proteins | sample Palsa_T0_1_FD_201949 | JGI IMG/M metagenome (GOLD analysis project Ga0302324, IMG submission 201949) | Peat permafrost microbial communities from Stordalen Mire near Abisko, Sweden - Palsa_T0_1 | ecosystem: Environmental > Terrestrial > Soil > Palsa > Peat permafrost | place: Sweden: Abisko...
TCGTCACCGGTGAAAATGTCACGATACTTGGCCATCCAGACGGGTAGGTAACCTGGCACAACGCCGGCTCTTGCGACACGAGCTTGACGCCGAAAAATTGCTCCAAGAGGCGAACGTCCCCCATGGCCTTCCTGGACGCACGCTCCAACTTTCGATCTGCGAGCCCCATGCTCGCCGTGGCGTTATTACTCAGGTTTGAGTAAACATAATCATTTACGCCTGGTATTTGACAGCTAATAATATCCGCATTAAACGGAAACCATCGTATTGTCGACCACTCTCCGCCTGCGGCTAGTTTCAGGATGGCAATGCGTTTAACGTGGGTCACCCTTCAAGTCTACATGACTGTATCCCCTTATCCTGAGCCATTGCGTCATTTGGTCGGATCCCGACTCCCCAGCTTAAGAACTCCGTAATCCACGTTCAGTAGATTGCCGTCCACCAGGAAATCTGTGTCATGGACGTGCTGGAGGGCGTAAATGAAACCGGTAGCGCCGTGAGACTAACTCCGTTCGTCCCGTAACGAGCCGTCGCCGCCGTCAGGCGGCCATTGGCCCATTGCACGTTGTAGTTGGCTGCGCTTTCAAAGCTGGGCATAGTAGTGCCGTTGCCGAGTATACCGACATAGTAGAATCCAGGCGTAAGGGTCAGGCTGCCAGCACTCTGGGCGGTCAGGGCGGCGTTCATGGTTTTTACCGCACCTGCGCCCCAGTTGGCTGCCTGGTCCGCGCTCGAGCCGAGCAGTAATCCCGCGCCACTGTACAGCCCCACGAAGCACTCACCGGCCGTCAGCCCCGAGCCGTTAGCGGCCAGCACCAACGTGATATTCGACATCGTGACAGGAACCCTCACGTTCAGACCGATTAAGTTCAGGGTAGAGACGGTGATCAAACGGGCCGAGACGCCGGCTGACCCGGCGTCCGGGTCATAGGCCCACGCCGCATATCCCATGTCATGGGCCGCCCAGTTGCCCGGTTGGCTCAGATCCCACGTATTGCCCGAAGAGTCAGCCCAATACGGGTGCCCAGACGAGGCATACATAACACCCCCGCCAGTTGGTGTGGAGGTCGGCGCTGTGGTGGCATTCACCAACCCCATAACCCCGGCTCCCCCAGCGGAGAGAGCCGCGCCCCCTACACTCAGGTTGCCGGACAGGGTAGTTGACGCAGCACTAATATTGGCCAAAAACGGCTGCGTTACCGTACTGGGCTGGTATCCGACAGCCGTCACCACCATGGAGCCAATATTGAAGTCCGTGGCAGGGGCGGCGTTATTGGTAGCCGCACCGCCGGTCGCGTAGTTCAGGAGTCCGGAGCTCATGCGCACCGTTCCCGGCACGCCGGGGAAGGTCCCGCTCGCCGCCGTCGCTATGCCGTATTGCGGGCAACCCCCGGCCGCGTCTACCGTACCCACGGTCACGCACGTGGCATCAATGCTCACAATATTACTACCCGCCACCGCAATTCCCGCATAACCGCCACCGCCCGCACCGCCATTGGAACCATCCTCGCTAAACATGCAGCCCGAGATCAGCACCGGCGATCGCTTGCTGTTACCGGCCACACTCGAGTTGATCACATTCATCCCGTTGTGACTGTTGCGCTGGGTGCCGCAGCCGACAAATATGTTGGCATCTTCGAACCCGCCACCGCCGGGTACATCCACGGTGTAACCGTTGGTGTTAAGATCTGCCCGAAATCCAACCCAGCGGTTATTTGCCCCCTTGATATACAACCCGTCACCACCGTTGCTCTGCGAGTGGCAATCCACCCCCACAGCATCCACAAAGGTGCCGTAGAATCCATCACTGCCACAATTCTGTGCCACGCAGTTGTTCATATGCCAGCCATCCGGGAAATTGCTCGAAGATGACGCGCCGGCGTCGATGTAAAGCGCAATACCTCGCGCCGACGCCAGATATATGCCTACCGCATCGAGCCTCACCGAACTTACCGGCCCGTAAGCCGCAATGCCGTCAACGCCGGCCGCTGACACTCGGCCGTCTATCCATAAATCGCGCACTGCCACACCCAAGGTCGCGCCTCCGGTCCCCGGGGTTTGGTCGAGCATGAGTATGACACCGGACGCGTATGCCGAGTAGGTTGGGTTTGACCAACCAGCATCCGGCTTGATGATGGTGCCGAAGTCCGCTGCGGCGTCATCACCGGACCCGGTGCTGCCTCTGGTGCCTCGCAGCACCATGCTTTTTTGGATCACGAGCGGACCGGACGTTTTGTACGTTCCGGTTGGCAAATAAACAGTCTGTCCCGGCGCAGCCGCATCGATAGCATTCTGTATGGCCGTCGTCGAATCGCTCGCACCCGTCGGATCAGCCCCGTACTCGCTGACCGCGTTTAGCCAGTCGTTACCGAAGGGCACTGCACTCCAGCTAGCCGAGCTCGATGACGTGGCCACGATGGCTTCCCCCACAGCCGGCACGCCGCTAACGCTCACGCCCCCAACCGCGGCTACGGAAGGGTTGGGGTAGCTACCCCCCAGATCGCCCCCGGCTGCGCCCGCCGGCTGCCCGGAAGCATTCCCCGTCCCTCCCTGTCCGACGGGAAGCGGTATCGCTAAGCTGGTGCCCACGACGCTCGGGGCGCCAGCCGTTCCCGCTAGGTCACCCGATAACTCGACCGTGCCCAAAGAGCTAGTCGTCGCCTCGGCCACAGCCTCAGTCTTAAGCGAACCATCCGCATCCAGCGACACGGAAAGGTAGTCGTTGAGGATTACACCCCAATCGCCATCATCGCCACCTGGTGTTGGTAGCCTCGACATAGCCCGAGTTTACCTCCATTGAACTACTTATGCTCTATTCTATCAGCTCAGCTCATAAATCGAGAAACGCCAATTAACTCTCGGCTCGAGCGGCAGCAGCAACTACCTGCCATAAAAAAGACTCGCTCGGCCCAGCGCCTCACTGTCTCACTCGCTACGTTCGAAACGAGATAGATTATTAAGCAAGGTTCTAGGCTGTGCTGCTTCAGCCAGATAACATACCTAGAGCTCATCGGCCAGTTCCAGCTGCATCAAAAGTCGTGATAATATACAGCCGTGCACAAGCCAACACGTAATCAGATGGGTTTCGTCGGAATCGAAATAGTTATCGTACTTGCCGTAGTTATTATTTTGGCAGTCGGGGCCGTATTACTCGAAAACCATAACCGACAAATGGATAGTTATCAAAACGTTATCAGCGAGTTTGCAACAGCAATGGGCAACGGAAACGCCAGCAAAGTAGCCTCGCTTGAATCTACCCGGTTTCAAAACTGGATTCGAAACGACACGGAAAATCAAAACCATACGGCTGGTGCTTCACCGGTAGCCGTTAGCGACAGCTACTATACGTTACTTAAGCAGGAGGGCATGTCGATCACGTTCAACGCAAAAACCCTCGCTGGAGATAAGGTCGAAACCGGAGGCTACAAAGACGGGTTGTATACAGCACCAAAGGGAACAATCGGTAAATCTGAAACCTACGTAGCAAAGAATAGCCAAAACAATTTACCGGCGTTCACCATTTCAGTCGTCCAGGAAGAGGGCGCCTGGGTAGTCGATAATATCACTTCCTACGCTTACGCTTCCTCGCCTAAGAACTAGACACCTTCGCCAAGCCTGTTTATCGGCCAGTTAATGCCGGCAAAACTGTAATCACGGCATGACAAAGGCAGGCCACAGCTAAGGCCCTTTTTTGTTGCTCTCATTTGATGCCTCCACTTAGCCCTTATTGAGTTCGCATCCTATCGAGCCTGTATTGCTTTAGCTATACTTGACACATGTGGTTATTTTTCGCGGTTCTCGCCGGAGTGCTCTACACCGCTGAAAGCTTGGTACTTCGATACCTGTTGCGTCAACAAAAAGACGCTTGGGCATTTTCGTTCTTCTATAGTCTCGTCGGCACTCTGATTAGCCTGCCGTTTATGCTGAGTGCACCAGTGATACCCCATAGTGTCGGCGTCTGGGCCCTAGCCCTGCTCATGGGCCTGTTCATTGTCGGGAATAATCTATTACTCTTCAAGGCATCAAATTTCCTCGAGGCTTCCCTCATCGGCACACTCTCCAAGCTGCGCCTCGTATGGGTGTTTATCTTGAGTGTAGCCCTCCTGCATAACTCGTTCTCCTGGCAAAAACTCGCCGGCACGTTGCTTGCAATTGTTGCTGGGCTGGTCATATTACATAACTTCAAACGTCCCAAGTCGACCAAGGGCATGTCTCTGGTGCTCTGGGCAACTCTTTGCAACGCGTCAATTATTATCCTTACCAAGTACCTCCTAAGCTCATTCAACGTCGGCAGTCTCACATTCTTCGCCACATTCTTGCCCGCGTTACTCTTCAACTTCATTTTCATGCCACATGCCACAAGACGCATCAAGAAACTATTTACAGAAGATTGGCTCGTCGTACTGCTCGCATGTATTTTTGGGTCGCTGGCTAACCTTGCGCTCAATCAGGCCCTGTCGTTACATGACGCGAGCAGTGTGCTTGTTATTAACGAAGCATTCCTGGTGCTCGTGCTAGTAGGGGAGCACGTCTGGCTCAAAGAAAAAGAGCATCTATGGTTGAAACTGCTAAGCGTTGTCCTGGCAATCGCGGGTGCAGTCCTCATTGAAATCCACCTTTAGTGACATCTTCACCACGGGCCAAAGCATAAGCATTATGAATTAAAGAACTTATGATTACATATCGGCCCTCGAAGCCGATTTTGTGCTATTATTCACGCCATGAAAACAGTACTCATGGCAATCGCCATCATCGTAGAGGACAACAAGGTTCTCATGAGGAAGTTCGACCAAACCAGAAATCCCTATAAGGAGCCGTGGGGCGGCGTTGGCGGCAAACTCGACGGCGAGGGGTCAGTTGAAGATATGATGAACCACAAGCTCAAAGAGCGTTGGAATATTACCGCCAAAATTGAGAAGCAACTCTTCTGGGATGTGGACATCAAGAAAGATCATGATGGTGAAACCAAACGATTCATTTACCTCGATGCGCTCTGCTCGTTGGCGTCCGGAGACCCACATCCTGTTAATCCGAATGAAGAGCTCACATGGGTACCGATTCAGGATTTGCCTGAATATGAAATTTGCCCTCCAGGAGTTACTTCATTCAAGAAACTGGGCTACCTGAAATAGCTCCCAGCGCAGCATCGCTTCTAGCTGCGTGCATTGTGGCTTCCAGAATGTTATTGGCTTTCTTAAGCCACCGCTGCCGGCTCCTTTTCAATGTTCTCCATCTAAGGTACTCGATAGGCTATACTACACTAGCCAATCCATAAATCAATTTTTCCAATGAAAATCTCTTATATTCTGGGTGTGGTCGTTATCGCTGTAATTATCGCGGGGGTTGCGTGGGCATCACATATGGCTCGAGCGCCCGTTGCCTTCCTACCCAATGCGACCTCCTCCGCTAAAGCAATCTCCACGGTTCCGTCCAATGGTGACGCCAACCCCTATGGTATCGCTTTCGTTCCGGCAGGCTTTCCGTCCGGCGGCACGATCAATCCCGGCGACATACTCGTTTCGAATTGGAACAACACGGAGATGCAAGGTGCAGGCACCACAATTGTCAGCATCACACCAACCGGCAAACAGGCACTCTTTTTCCAGGGTAAGACCGGGCTCGGCCTAACGACCGCGCTCGAGGCGCTTAAATCCGGCTTCGTTATCGTTGGTAGTCTTCCGACAACCGACGGCACAGGCGCTACCGCAAAAGCAGGCTCAATACTTATCCTTAACAACAAAGGCGACCTACTGACGACTTTGACCGACCCAAAGCTAATCGACGGCCCATGGGACATGGCAGTAAAGGACAATGGAGCGAAGGTACAGGCTTTCGTTACGAACGTTCTATCCGGTACGGTAGTCCGTTTTGACCTCACCTTCAGCGCGTCAGGCCTTACTTCTCACACGGGAACCGTCATCGCTTCTGGGTACGGGCATCATACCGACCCCAATGCGGCGGTAGTAGGGCCAACCGGTCTATTCTACGAGACATCTACAGATTCTCTATACGTCGCTTCAACTGTCGACAATGCCATATTCAGTATTGCTAATGCAGCTACTGCAACGGGGAGCAAAGGCAAGGGGACTGTAGTCTATCGGGATGCCAAACACCTCCGCGGCCCGCTCGCCTTGGCGCAAGCGCCCAACGGTGATCTGCTGGTGACAAATGGCGACGCCATTAATTCCGATAAAACTAAGCCCAGCGAGATCGTTGAATTTACCCGCACGGGGACATTTGTTAGAGAACTATCGGTAGACTCACACCAAGGAGGCGCATTTGGACTTGCCGTTAAGGTAAATGGTGCCACAGCTACGTTTGCCACAGTCGATGACAACACGTCGAACCTGCTTATTTGGAAAATCCCCCAACATTAATATCTAACGTAAAATTGACGTTCCAAATCCGTCCCATCGAATGCAGCGCGAAGCCCGCTCTTAATCCTGCTCCCACCGACAGCCGTTTGAGGCTGCCGTTTGAATGACGCTCCGCAACCCCGTCACAATCGTCGCACAGGTCAAGTAACGCTCTAATTTCCTCACACGTATGGCTCCAGAACTGGCTGCCTGGCCAAATAGCACAAGAACTTTGAACATCGGTATCCCTCACCGGCCATATTGGTGTCGCTTTTTGGTCCGAGACGCACTTGGAAGTAGGGATAACCGTTATAATGAGTTATGTCATGACCACCCACACCTCCAAACATGTAGACGTAGATATACGTTTTTTGCTTGCTAACGAACGAACTCTTCTGGCATGGATACGAACAAGTCTCGCCGTCGAGGCGGGAGGGGTAGGTCTTATCGCGGTCCTCAAGCATCATGGCTATGTTGGGATTTCAGTGCTTTTGCTTGGGGCCGTGGTAGCTCTTATGGGTTATCATCGATTTCACGCAGCCGATAAAGCCATAAGAGCCGAAGAGCTTCCGCCCACCGGGTTTGGACCAGCGATGCAGGTCATGCTTATCGTTGTGATTGCAGTAGGCCTATCTATGGCGCAACTTACCTTCTTAAGATAATTATTCGGCCCTCGATTGAGTAAGTGATCTCGGACGCTCCGGCGTCGGTAATACCTCAGGCGAAGGACATCGGTCAATCCAGCCCAAGGAACCTATTCGAGACGAGCTTCCTGTATTAAGTCAGATACGAGACAACCGAGCTTAGTTCGAGTTAAGACCCGAGTCAGTAATAAGTACGCGCGCCGTGTACAGCGGATTTTCAGTAAGTGCCAGTAATGATACTTAAGAAGTATAATTTACTCGTCACATACCCTAATCTGGATAACACACCATTGCATGTGATAGGCAGCCTCTCAAATAAACAGGGCAATGGCTCCAACTTTTGGACACCAAAATTCCTTCGAGCTAATGCGGATTTTTGGCTATCCCTTTTAGTAGCGATATTTGTTATCGGCTTTGGTATTTTCTTAGGATGGTCTAATTACCGTGTAGTAACCCCGGCCCCGTCTCCTGGCTATCACTACGTTGCTGAGCCCCACAATCCATTAAGTTTCATGGCCAGCTGGGACGCACCGAATTACCTGTACATTGCTCGACATGGCTATACCAGTGAGATGTGGACGAATTGGTTCCCGCTATATCCACTCCTAATCAACGCTGCCAACCATCTCGTGCCCTCGCCACTCGACAGCGCGTTACTCATCGCGTGGGCCTCACTAGTCGGGGCCATCTATTTTTATATTAAGATCGCCAGGCTTCTCTTCGGCATCACAGATGAATTCGAACCGCTCAGGGCGGTGATATTTTTTGTTTTGTTCCCGACCGCTGTTTTTCTCATAGCACCCTTTACCGAAAGCCTTTTCTCTCTACTGGCGCTCGGAGCAATCTACTTCGCACTGAAAAAACAATGGCTTTTCTCAGCGCTGCTGACAATGCTGTGCACGGCAACCCATATCACGGGCCCATTTGTAGTCGTACTAATCGCGCTGATCCTATTAGAACAAAAAACGCATATCCAATATGTTCTTCTCGCCTCGGCCATAGGCAGTCTGGGCCTCCTGGATTACATGCTCTATCTATACCTCAGGTTTCATAACCCGATAGCTTATATCCAAACCCAAGTGGCAAAACACGGCTGGGACCAAAGTCACTATTTAACTCTGCTCACCTCAACGACGTTCACCACCGGCCTCCTTATAACCCTGATATTGTTATCCGCCATATACTGGTGGCCGCGTAAAAAAAGTTTCGCCGTCTATTCACTTCTGTATCCCGCGGTGCCACTCGCTGGCAAACAATATGGTGGGTTCGACCGCTACGTCCTGATGGCTTTCCCAATACAGTTTATGCTCTACGGGTACTTTCGCGACAAAAAGAAGTCATACGCCTTCGTTACGGCCATATTGGGTATCATGTGGACCTATTTTCTGCTCCAATATGCCGGGGGCTATATCGGTAGCTAATGGCCCAGTCTCTCTCGAGCCTCGTGACCTGTCAGACAGAATAGAAGAAGCAAGGACCCGGTTCCAAACATCGGGAAGCAAATCCCATTGGGAGTAGTGCAAAAATGCTCCCTTCGCTTGCGGCGCGCTGCGGCCGAGTACGCTAACAATTAAGACCCGGAATCCGCCGAATTCAAACATTCTTGAAATTGGGTGTGGCGACTCAACCTACTGGCCGGGAACTACACCGGACTTTGCTACTTAGCCTTGGCAGTAACCGTGGCACTTGCCGCGCTCATATTACCGGCCGCGTCGAACGCGACAACGTGATATGAGTAACTCGACCCGCTAGCCAAACCCGTGTTCGTATAGCTCGCTCCCGTCACCGTGGCAATTAGTGTAGACCCGCGGTAGACATCGTATCCCGTCACCCCCACGTTATCAGTCGACGCAGCCCAACTTAGAGCGATACTCCTGGTGCCCGGTGTAGCGGTTAATTTTGTCGGCGCAGTCGGCGGGGTAGTGTCGGGGAAAGCTACCACTAATAGTGGGGTCTGGGCGCTGACATTGCCGGCCGCGTCTAACGCCGCCACCGAGTACTTATAGCTCACACCCTGCACTACAGACGTGTCAGAGTACGTCAGGTTCTTTGTCGAAGCAAACTTGGCACCATTCCGATAAATCTCGTATCCGGTAACGCCCACGTTATCGGTCGAAGCGGTCCAACTGAGTTTGATGGACGACGTAAGCAGCGTGGCGGTGAGGTTGCCTGGCATCGTAGGAGCTATGGTGTCAGGCGGAGTTACCGAAACGCTTTTGCTTTGCGCACTCTTGTTGCCGACTGCGTCAAATGCGTCGACCGAATAAGCATAAGACACGTCTGCCACCACCGTCTTATCCTGATAGCTTGTACCGCTGGTAACGGTTGCCAACAGAGTAGAACCTCTATAAACCTGGTAGCCTGTCACACCGACATTATCCGTTGAAGCTGTCCAACTGACGGTTACTAGGTTACTGCTCGTGGAGGTAGCTGCCACTTTAGTTGGTACGGACGGAGCCGTAGTATCTGTGGTCATTGCGCTTACCGTCGGGCTTTGCGCACTTACATTGCCGGCGGCATCATATGCCGCGACAGAGTACTGGTACGTAGTACCATTAATGAGCCCCGTATCAGAGTAAACCAACCCGCTGGGTACTGTCCCAACTTTGATGCCATTTCGAAATACCTGGTAACCAGCCACCCCGACGTTGTCAGTCGACGCTGCCCAACTCAAATTGATTTGGGTGCCACTAATGACTGCAGCCTTAAGGCCACTTGGCGCGCTGGGTGCAATAGTATCTGGCGTAGCCACACTAACCAGTGCGCTCTCGGCACTTATGTTGCCTGCAGCGTCATAGGCCGCCACGGCATACAGGTAGCTGGTCGCGTTAATCAAGCCAGTGTCTAAATAGGTCGTACCGCTGGTAACGGTTGCCAGTAAGCTGCCGTTTCGATATACCACATACCCCGCAACCCCCACGTTATCAATGGAGGCGTTCCAGCTCAGGTTAACCTGTGTCCCGCTCACCGCGGTAGCAGTCAGTCCGGTCGGAACACTGGGAGGCGCGGTGTCTGGCGTGTTAACACTAACCGCACTTGTCTCGGCACTGGTATTACCAGCTGCGTCAAAAGCGTCAATAGCGTATTGGTAGCTACTCGCATTGGTAACTCCAGTATCAGAGTAGGTCGTTCCGTTGGTGACGGTGGCTACCATGGTGCCATTTCTAAACACCTGATAGCCGGTCACACCGACATTGTCAGTTGAAGCTGTCCAACTTAGGTTCACCTGCGTGCCACTGACGGCGGTCGCAACGAGCCCCGTCGGTACGCTGGGTGCTGTCGTATCGGGAGTTGTAACGTCCACCGCCGCACTCTGGGCGCCGATATTGCCCACCGTGTCAACAGCATCCACCGTGTACTGATAGCTGGTAGCATCGGTCAGCCCTGTATCAGAAAAGATTGTGCCACTCGTAACGGTGGCAACCTGTACCCCGTTACGGAAGACTTGGTACGCGGCGACACCGGCGGCATCCGTTGAAGCCGTCCAGCTCAAACTGACTTGCGTACCACTCGCACCGGCTTCAGCTGCCAGGTTGGTTGGCACAGTTGGCGGTGTGGAATCGAAAGTTGTAGCGCTCGCCGAAGCCGACTGAACACTGACGTTACCGGCCGCGTCATAGGCATCCACCGTATATTGATACAGGGTTCCGCTCGACAGTCCGACATCCGAGTACGTCGTACCGCTCGTAACAGATGCGACCATCACGCCATTGCGAAATACTTGATAGCCAGACACACCCACGTTATCAGTCGATGCCGTCCAACTCAGGTTCACCTGGGTACCACTGGCGGCCGTCGCAACGAGTCCCGTGGGCACGCTAGGCGCCGTAATATCCGGAGTCGACGCACTTACCGGAACACTTAGGGCACTGGTGTTTCCAGCCGCGTCAAAGGCGTCCACCGAGTACTCGTATGTTGCCCCGTCGGCCAATCCGGTGTCTGAATACGTCGTTCCGCCCGTGACACTGGCAACTGATATGCCATTTCTAAGCACTTGATAACCGACCACACCGACATTGTCAGTCGATGGGCTCCAGCTCAAGTTGATCTGATTTCCACCGGCAGCCGTTGCCACAAGGCCGGCTGGTACACTCGGCGCCATCGTGTCAGGTGTCACTGACATGACAGCGGGACATTGAGCGCTAATATTGCCAGCCGCGTCAAAAGCATCGACAGTATATTGATAACTTGTCCCATTAGTCAGGCCGGCATCGGCATAGGTGGTGCCACTAGTAACGGTTGCGATCTGCGTCCCGTTCCGGAAAACCTGATATCCCGCCACGCCCACATTGTCTGTCGACGGACTCCAGCTCAAATTCATCTGCGTTCCGCTAACCGGAGTAGCCGTCAAACTCGTTGGGACGCTCGGGGCGGTTGTATCGGCCTGGTAGGCGGCATCCGTAAAAAGTGGGTCGTCGGCGAACGTATTATAGTCAGCCTGAGTCGTGGGGTCTAAGACACCATCTGGGGTGTAGCCCACCTGACAACCGCCGGGTCCGGCGTTTCCTCCACCAGGGGCGTCGAAGTCCATGTACAACTTAACGTTTGGATAGAGATTATTATCTACTGCGTATTTAGCGTCGGCATAGTATTCATCGACTTGTGACTGAGGGTAGCTCTCGATGCACGATCCAAACTCACCAATCGCCCATGGCTTCGATGTGAAGTCGGTGGTGCTGTTACTATCTTGCTCTAGATGGCTATACCAGGCGCCAGCAGTTCCTTCGAAGGGCGCGGTAGGCGTTCCAATGGCACCGGTCAAGCCTTGGTTGTAGGTGTCAAATGCCATCCAATCCACCAGGCTATTACCCGGGTACAGCAAACTAGTCAGGCACGAGAAAGGGGCGTAGGTTTCATCGGTCATGACCCAAACGACATTAGTCACGCCTTGCTGCGCGAAAATATTCTCCACATTCTGCCACATGGCAACGTACTGAGCTGGCGAGCCGGCATCGCCTTTTAGCGTCACGCCATTCGGGCAGGCAGGAGTTGATGTACCCGGGTTCGGGGTAGTGGACGTCACCGTACCGGGTGACACGTCATTTTCCGGTTCATGATAGACGGTCAAGAATACTTTGCTCGGCACCGATTTAATACTATCCGCCATTTCCGCGATCCCGGCGTCAATCGATGCCAGGCCACCATTGGCCACACCATCCGAGTTCAACCACGCGTTAGCGCCGGTGTCAGGCTTCCAATTGACAAAGATATTAGTATTTGGCCGGTTGGCTAGCGCAATTTCTTCACTGGTTAGCTGAGAGGGGCCTGTGTGATAGGCGGTATGCACGACGTCATATTGTCGGCCGATGCGTGACTCGGCAGCTTGCACTTGCCCCAGTGCGGTGTTTGGTGTGACCGAGTAACCCGTCGTATAGGCACCGAGCAAAGGACGACATGAATTGACAAGATTCGAGCTGAGAGTGCAGGAGTTGGCGGCGGCGATAACCGGGGCACTCCCGACAAGTTGGCCCAGCATTACGGCCACCGTAAGCATCACGACCGCACCTATTCTCGCAAATCTCATCACGTCCAAAACTCCTGCTTAACCCGAGCATTATAATGTTGTAATAATAACACCTTTGCTGCCCATGTCAAGATTATCCAGATACAATTTATAACCATCAACGGGCGAATCATTATGACTTGTCACGGCCACTTGTATC
>Ga0302324_100021251_pt1 | contig 12661 bp, 15 predicted proteins | sample Palsa_T0_1_FD_201949 | JGI IMG/M metagenome (GOLD analysis project Ga0302324, IMG submission 201949) | Peat permafrost microbial communities from Stordalen Mire near Abisko, Sweden - Palsa_T0_1 | ecosystem: Environmental > Terrestrial > Soil > Palsa > Peat permafrost | place: Sweden: Abisko...
CGGTGTCGCATTCGATTTCGGTGTGGTATTTGGCAAACACTCGATCCCACCATGGATATCCTTTGCACTTTACAGGATTGGTCTTGTAGTCGAGGGCGTAATTGCCCAGGATTTTGGTGCGCGATGGATCGGCGGCGCGGATTTCAGCTCGGCCGTGGAGATGGCCGTAGGACTGGAAAAAATTGGCTGCCTCGAGCACGTTGGCGGGAACCAAGCCGTCGTCCTGGTGGGGTTTGGCGACGCTATCGACCTGGATACTCAGCAAAATTGGGACATCAATTTTATCGAGCATGCGCGCGATCTGTAAGCATTCCGACGCCCCCCAACTGTGGCCGTACATAATGATGTGGGCTTTCTTTTTTTCCTGGGGCGAGAGCGTGCCGTCGTGGTCGGCGTCCAACAGCCGAATGATTTCCTCGTAGGCCGCGGCGCCCTTATGATTTTCGAACGCGCCGACGTAGACGTCGGAGGAATAGGAATTGCGCAGCGACGCCGCCAGTTGCACTTCGGCGTGCGCCATGTTGGTACTGCTCACGTAGCCGCCGACAAACCCAATGACCATGTAGGAAGGATTCGCAACCTGGCCGGGAGCTGCGGGGCCCGCTGGACGCGCCTCCTGGCTGTGCGCGGCCACGATGCCACAAAGCGGAATCAAACACGGGAGAAATAAGAAGGCCGCAAGCGATGCGCGTTGAACGAGGTTCATAATTTAAGGATAGCAACAATTGGGGAAGCGATAGCTTGAAACCATGCCCGATCGACTGAAGGAACAAAGAATGCCCATAGCAGAGTAATGACGCTGAGGCGGCGGACATTATCGCCGGACGCCTCAGCGCCGAATGGTTCAGCAGAGTCTAAGGATGGTCCCAGTCGCGATCGGTGTGCCACACGTGAGCGTGGCCGTCCCACCAACCGTGGTAGGTGTCCCAGCAGTGTTGGCGCTCGTCGTTAAGTTCGCGGCGGCGGGAATCGGCTTCCGGACTGTGCTCGCCGTGCTTGTGGATAGCATGGTCCAGATTGGATTCGGCCTTTTCGATGGCGTGCTGGCACTTGGAATGTTCGTCAGCATAGCTGCGGGGCGCCACGGGGAGCAACAGCAGACCCGCGATCGCCGTCGCGGCCAACAACGCCGACGGCACCTTTTTGATTTGTAGTTTTAATGACGACATCTGTTTCCTCCATGGCTTACGATTTAAAAAATCGTGCGATCGACTTCGGAGAAGCTCAGCGCACTGCTTCTCTGACGATTCTTGGTCCCGGCTGGTTATCCGCGCCGGCCGCCGATTCGAGGGTCGATGCGATCTTTTCCGCGCCGGTGCGCTGCATGACCTCTTTGGCTGTTCCGACGCCGCCAGCGGAATCGCAGTGGACCGAGAGCAGAATCTCGCCCTGCTCAATGCGGCCAGCAAAGTGCTTCGCTTCGTGCTCCGGAATTCCCAGTCCGATCAACCCGCCGGAAAATCCGCCGACCGCGCCGCCAACACCAACACCGGCAAGCGTGGCAAGGATCGGTCCCGCGGCAATAAATGGGCCCAGCCCGGGAATGGCCAGCGCGCCCACTCCGGTGAGCCAACCGAACGCGCCGCCGATTAGCGCGCCGGAGCTCGCACCGACGGAAAGCCCTTCGGGAGCCTTGGTGGCTTCGGGGACGTGAGCTGCAGTGGCGTGCTTTTGCGGAAGCAAGATCGATACGTCCGCATTGCGAAAGCCGGCGTCGCGCAACTCATCAAGAGCGGCCTCAACGCTCGGCCGCTGTGAATAGATTCCCAGGACCACTATTTGCTCGCTCGCCATTGACTTCGCCTCCGTGATGCGGCGCGTCTATGAATCCGGTTTCTTTGCGATGACGCGGATTTCGTTGTTCACCTTTCCCTGGCCGGCGACGGCGACGGCCTTTGCTTCGATGTTGCTTTTCTCCGCTTCGGAATGGACCGGCCCTTTCAGAGTGACCGCGCCATCGCGCGCAATCACTTTCACGTTATGCGCGTCGACGGAAAGAGTTTTGTCTTGCATGATCGACTTGCGGATGCGCCGGGTGATTTCGACGTCGCTGGTGTCGTTCTTCTGCTGATCGGCGGTGACGCCGGAGGATTCGTTTAGTTTGGTGTTGTCGGCAGCCTGGCGGGAAATCGCCGGCTGCGGCTGGATATACAGGAAGGTGAGGCCACCCAAGAGTATGGATCCCGAAGCGATCGAGCGGCGCCAGATTGATTTTCGCGGCTGCAGGGCACGTCTCATCGTCGTCATGGTCGTGTTCTCTTGTTCCTTTCTTCTTTTTCTTCCATCGGTTCTACCGCCCGCTCAGAACCGGATAACCGGTCCGGCGGTAATGCGCAGATTGTGGTGACTGCCATTGGCAAAATAAATTTCGTCGCCAACGTCGACGCGCAAGCCGAGGGCGCCGAAGAAACCCTCGATGCCTGCGCCCGGATAAATCGCCGGATTGATGTTGCTGGCGCGAAGATTTTCTATTTCGCTCTTGAATCCAGGGATGCTGGCCGGGCTATTGCTGAAGTCGAAGTGGGTGAACCCTCCCTTGACGGTCACAAACAAACGCAACCGTCCAGTGGTTTGGAACTTCGGTCCGATCAAGCCGTCGAGCATGCGCGCATCGGTGCGCACGAAATCGTACGAGCTGGTTCCGTTGGAGTATTTTTCGGTGAAGGCGCGGGTGAAGTCGTATCCGATTTCACCTTCGAACTGTACGCTCGGCGAGGTGTTAATCGAAAGCCTGCCGCCAAGTCCTACGAGCTGGGTGTCCGCTTGCCGGAAATCAAAGTAATGAGCGAACACGCCGGCTTCACCGCCATTTTGGGCCCGAGCCGCCGGCACCGCAATGAAGGAAATCACCAGCGCCAAGGCCACGGACAAACGCCTCATCTTTTATAGCTCCTGTTTGGGAATGTCTTCGACGCCGCCGGGCAGATCAGGATTCGCAACGCCCTGGCGCGGAGGAAAACCCTGAACTTCTCTGTAGCCAGAGTTCGGTTGTGGAGTTGGGTTCGGCGCCTCGGGCTCGTCCGTGCCTGCGGCAGGGGTCTCGCGCTCGATTTCAGTGGGTGTGGGTCTTGTTGCCATCCGTCGCTCCTCAGACTGCCCTAGTGGCGTCTACTTTGTCACCAGGCAAGTGCGAGAAGCACTGTAGGCGGTTTGCGCGTCGCGTGCCATACGGAGGACGCTGTACGGCTCAAAGGGAATTCTCCTGATCTGTGGGCCTGTGGATTTCGGCGCGAGCCGCGCGACGCACCGGAATTGCTCTACGCCGGTGGGCGGCGAAATTGTGAAGGGCTGGGCACGACGAAGCTAGGCGACCAATTGCTCGATCGCGGAAACCAGTTGCCGGTGAGAGTCCGACTTCAAGATAAATGCCTTGGCGCCGGCGTCGCGAGCGGCTTCCACCAAATCGGGCAGACTATGCAGCGTGAGAATCAGGACTTTGACCTCGGGAGATTCTTCGCAAATTTGCCGGGCGGCATCGATTCCGCCAAGCCGGGGCATGACCAAATCCATCACCACGAAGTCCGGGGCCAAGACCTTCACTTTTTCCACGGCCTCCTGGCCATCCGCGGCCTCGCCGCAAACTTCCCAATCCTTATGAGACTCCAGAATTCTGCGAACTGCCTTGCGCATGAACGGTTGGTCGTCCGCGATTACAAACCGTCGTCTGGTATCGTCTAGTATTTTGTCCATGGGGCTACTCCCCTTGGCTGGGAACTAGTAAACGTGGCCTTCTTGCAGCGTTCTACGACCCCCTCCCTTCGGCCGCGAAATCTGATAGCACGCTATGAGTTGAACATGCCTGGAGGACGCCCAACATCGGGTATTTGCTGTACATTGACGTCTCTGGTACGGCATGTGCACTTGCACAACTTGGCGATAGAAGGGCCGATTCGGCCGAACCCAAATGGAAGCTGCGGTACTCGCTAGGTGATAGTGGGTATTGGCGGATTGGCTGAATGGGGCTACAACCTAGGTTCAGCGGCGCGGGAAAGACTGTCCGTGGCTAGTGAACCGCTGGAGGCACCTTGACGCCAACAATCGGCAGGGGCGGTTTTTTGGTTTTGATTCTGGCTGTGGGCTCGTGCGCATCGCTGGGGCAGGAGCAGGCAAAGAATCCAGCACCCTTGGCCTACTTCGGCGTGATTACGGATAGCCAATGCGGGAAGACCGGCTCGCACGCGGCAATGATGAAGAAGGAAGGCACGAAAGGGCCCAGGTCCTGTACGAACTACTGCGTGAAGATGGGCGGGCAATACGTGCTATACGACGCTGAGGCCAACACCATGTTTCTGCTGGACGACCAAGAGAAGGCGTCGGCGTTCGCCGGGCGGAAAGTGAAAGTGGTGGGGGGCATCGACCCGGACACCAAAACCATCCACATCCAGGAAATCGCACAGCCTACGGTTCCCGCGGCACCGTAGCCAAATGACCCGCCGGGGCGCTTTATTCTGGCGGGAGTTCGCGATAAACCTTGCACGATGAGTACTTTACGATATACGGGAAAGCCCTTAGCGTCCCTACAGAGTTGACTGGATGGCGGGCTGAGCACATCTGCCTTATGCTCGCCGGCGTTGATGCACTCATAAGTTCTGGGGTCTCGATTCGACTTGTTCCTTGGGCAAGTCACCCTGGCCGTCGTCGTCGCTCATCTCTCATATGCGGCCTCATAATTTTCCGACGACGACGTCATAAACGAATCGAGACCCCCAAAATTTTTCGGTTTCGCCTTTACGTTTGTTCCTCCGACCTTCCGATCGACTCCATCACCTATTTGAGTAACACACAACCTGCGACCACGTACTAACATCTGTGTTATCGACACTTGGGTGTCTCCGTTCGTGGTTCAGGCTGCGGGCGGGACTTTGGTGAAGCGTCATGGGCAAAACGACTTGTCCCGGGTGCAACGGGCACAGGGTTCGCCGGTCTCCCCGGCGAGGATTTTTCGAGGACAAGCTGCTGCGGATGGTCGGGATGCGGCCCTACCGTTGCCACGACTGCAACCGGAGATTTTACGGGGTCGGCCATCGAAGAAGCGAAACCGTCGAGGAAACGGCGCCGCCGCACGGCGAAGATCCGGAGCTACCGCAGGCGAGCGCCACAGAGAACTCCGGCGAATCGAAACCGCACAAATCGATGAAAGCGCGAGCATAGGCCGGGATGGTTTTGGCGGCTCGGGCATCGCACACAAGCAGAAACACAACCAAGCATGATGGTGCCACTACGCTATGGCGGCGTGCACTTTCTTGAGCTGGCGCTTGCCGGGGGTGGGCATGGCGCCCTTTTGGCTGGCTACCCAGGCTCCCAAGCGATTCGCGGCGTCGTTCATTTTGGCTAGCGGGGATTTGCGGAGATAGTGCCGAACTAGTCCGGCGGTGAAGGCGTCCCCCGCGCCGACCATGTCGGCGACCTTGACGTGAAAGCCGGGATGAACGTCGCATTCGTTCTTCGAACACAAGATACTGCCATTGGCGCCACGGGTGACGCACACCAGTTCCAACTGAAAATCGTCGCGGAGGCGCTCTGCGGACGCGCGATCTTCGGTATGCGGAATGCCCACCATCTCGGCGACCACGCGGAGCTCTTCCTGATTGAGTTTGACGACGTCAGCGATTTTCAGTGATTCGGCGATGATTTCCGGCGTGTAAAAGGCCTGGCGCAGGTTGACGTCGAAGACCCGCGCCGCGTCCTTATCCATGGCGTTCAAAAACTGCTGGATAGTGGCGCGGGATTGCGACGCGCGCTGCGCCAGAGAACCAAAGCACACCGCGTCGGCACGGCGGGCCAACGTTTTCCATTCGCGGGTCCACTCGAAATGATCCCAGGCGACCGGCTCGGCAATTTTGTAGTTGGGCTCGCCTTCCTTGTTCACACTCACCTGCACGGTGCCGGTGGGCAGGGAGAAATCGAACTGGAGGCAGGTAATATCCAGACCGATGCGGGAAAGCTTGTCGACCGCGCGCTTGCCGGGAACGTCGTTGCCGATGCGGCTGGCCAACATGCCGTGATCGCCGAGGAGATTGGTGATGTGGGTAAAATTGGCGGGAGCGCCACCGAGTTGCTTACCCTCCGGAAAGATGTCCCAGAGAATTTCTCCCAAGCCGACGACGGTGAACTTCCTGGCAGCCACTGTGGTCCCCTAACCGTAGGGCGCGAGTTCGAATCGCGCTTCTGCCGTCCGCACTGCTTTTTACCTAGTCCCTGCCGCGCCCACCGGCATAATATACGGGCAGCACGGATTGTAGCATCGGCTGAACGGAAATGTCCGGCAACGCCCGAGGAAAGGATTTACACATGGGACGAGCATGGATATGGGCGTGGTGGGCGCTGTTTTTCTGCTTGAGCGGTGTGGGCCTGGCAGCGACGGGAGACCAAGTGAATCCGAAACAAACCGACACCGCGGAACACACCTGGTGGAAGCACGCGGTATTTTACGAAATTTATCCGCGCAGTTTTGCGGACAGCAACAACGACGGGGTGGGGGATCTAAACGGCATCGCGGCAAAACTCGATTATCTGAAGAGCCTGGGGGTTAACGCGATCTGGATCACGCCGTGCTTCCCTTCTCCGCAGGTGGATTTCGGTTACGACGTTTCGGACTACGAGAATATCGATCCGATGTACGGGACGCTGGCGGATTTCGACCGTTTAGCGAGCGAAGCGAAAAAGCGCGGGATCCGCATTATTCTGGATTTCGTGATGAATCACACGTCGGACCAGCACAAATGGTTTCTGGATTCAAAGTCATCGCGAACGTCGGCGCATCGCGATTGGTACATCTGGAGGGACGGCAAGGGACCCGGACAGCCGCCGAATAATTGGACATCTACGTTTGGGGGATCGGCGTGGAAGTTCGATCCCAGCACCGGGCAGTGGTACTACCACTTTTTCTATCCCGAGCAGCCGGATCTGAACTGGCGAAATCACGCGGTGAAGCAGGCGATGTTTGACGTTACGCGATTCTGGTACAAGCGCGGCGTGGCGGGATTCCGATTGGACGCGGTGAGTACGCTGTTTGAGGATCCGGACTTGAAGGACAATCCGACGCTGCCGGGCACCAACGCCTTCGGCGACCCGAACACCGAGGAACTCTACAACGATAAATTGCCGGAGGTGCACGACGTGCTCCGGCAATTGCGCACGGTTGCCGATGAACACGACGCGGTGCTGATCGGGGAAACCTGGACGAAGCACATGGACGAATTGGCGCTGTATTACGGGCAGCACGGCGACGAATTGCAGATGCCGATGGACCTGATGTTCACGACGGTGAACAAGCTTTCCGCGCCCGAATTTCGAGCGCAGATCGCGGCGGTGAATTCCGCCGGCGGGTGGCCGGTGTTTGTGATCAGCAACCACGACATCGTGCGTTCCTACGTGCGCTACGGCGACGGAGTGCATAACGATCAGATCGCCAAATTAATGGCGGGGCTGTACTTGACGCTGCGCGGGACGCCGATCATGTACTACGGCGAAGAAATCGGAATGACCAACACGGACCCGGTGCGCAAGGAGGACGTGAAGGATCCGATCGGGAAATTGGGATGGCCGGTGCAGAAAGGGCGCGATGGCGAGCGTACGCCGATGCAATGGAGCGGCGGGGCGAATGCCGGGTTTTCCGCGGCTACGCCCTGGTTGCCGGTACCGGCTAGCGCCGGGAAATATAACGTCGCTACCGAATCGAAGGATCCGGATTCGATTCTTAATTTTTACAGGCGGCTGCTGGCGCTTCGGCACAGCGAGGATGCGTTGATCGCGGGGGAGTATGTGGCGTTGAACGAGGGCGATCCGAACGTGCTGGCTTATCTGCGGCGGTCGCCGTCGGAGACGATTTTGGTGGCGCTGAATATGTCTGCGGCGGCGCAGGACGTTACGTTTGATTTGGGTTCGGTGGAGATTGCGGAGGCTCGTGTTACTACGCTGGTTTCTACTATGAAGAAACCGGCGGACGGAACGCTAAGGACGGTTTCGCTTGAGCCGTTTGCGGTTTACATTGCGAGAATTTCCGGAAAATAATTGTCAAGAAGGCCAAAAAGAGAAGCGCAAGGGGGGAAACTCATCGTGAAAAAGAGTGGTTCCCAGAAAGTGGAATCTGCATCTCGACTGGTCGGCGCGAGAATCCAAGAGTTAGGTGACTGGCGCGGAGAGATGCTTTCCCGCCTCCGCGCGTTGATCCAGCAAGCCGACCCGAAAGTCGTCGAGGAGTGGAAGTGGAGTATACCTGTGTGGTCCCACGACGGGTTGATCTGCACCGGTGAGACCTACAAGAAAGTCGTAAAGATGACATTCGCCAAGGGCGCCTCGTTGGATGACCCCGCTGGTCTGTTCAACTCTAGTCTCGAGGGCAGAGTGAGGCGTGCCATCGACTTCCGCGAAGGCGACAAGGTTAACGAGAAGGCTCTGAAGAATCTTATTCGCGCCGCGGTGGCCCTGAACACGTCCTCAGCCTCAGATCGCTGAGGGAATTCTACCTCGGCTACTTGGTCGTTATGTTCACTTGGCTTCCATCGGGGTCCAGGATTCCAAGTTCGTTTTCGGTTCTTAGAGATGTGCTGCAATACGTCTACTCTCGTGTTTATACCGCCCTGCCCTTTTTCGCAGGAATGAGGATGCCGATGGCACGGCTTTGCGGTCGAACGGCCCACGAAGCCACCGCCAGAACAGCAAGGACGAGCGGGGCGAGGACGTGAAAGGCGTAAACGCCGTAACCGCCGACCGCAGCGCAGGATGCCGCCGCGCCGGTCAGATCGAAGAAGATGCCGGCATACGCCCATTCCTTGAGCCGCGGAAAACGCGGTACGAGTATGGCAATGGCTCCAAGCACCTTCCAAAATCCCAGGATGCCAAAGAAGTACATCGGATAGCCGAGAACGGGCACTATGCCATGGGGGTTGCCCTTAAATTGCGCCAGCTGCGCAACGCCACCGCCTCCGATAAAAAACGCTACGAGTGCGGTGGTAATCCAATAGGCCATGATTTTTGCTTTCATGGTCAGTCCAAGCCCCCAACCACACGGTCCAGGCTGCCGATGAACTTCTGCCATCCGTACCTTGCACCCTTATAGGCGGCATCTTCTTCTGATCGGAAACCGGAGTGCTCCATGCGGACATGCGTGCCGTCCTTGGTCGGCGTCAACGTCCAGGCGACGACGCTCATCAAACCCATGGAACTCCAGCTATAAGAGAGCCGCGAATTCGGTTCGAACACCAGGACTTCACAGTCGATAATCCCGTTCCAATTCTGCACCGGCGTGGCGCGGAAGTTGAACCGATGGCTCACGACCGGCTGGAAATCATTCTTCATCAGCCACTCCTCTATCAGGGCGCTTTGCGTGAGCGCACGCCAGATTTTTTCCGGGGAATGCGGCATCTCCCGCTCGATGACAAGAGAACGCGTGGTGTCTGGTTTCATCATTGATCCATCCTTTTCAACAAAGATTCGAGGCGGTCAAACCGTTCGCGCCAGAAGGCGCCATAGATGCTCATCCAGTCAATCATCGGCGCCAGAGCTTGCGGCTGGGCGCTGTAGTGCGTTTCGCGTCCCTTGCGCCTGCCGCGCACCAATCTGGCGTGCTTTAGGACGCCCAAGTGCTTGGAGACTGCCGGCTGCGATACGCCCGCGCGATGCGTCAAGGCGTGCACAGTCTGTTCCCCGTCGCGGGCCAAGCGCTCAAAGAGCGCGCGTCGCGTTGGGTCAGCGAGAGCCTTAAAAACGTGGTCCGTTACGACTTGCATTCCTAAACCATAACCATACAGTTATGGATTGTCAAGCGCGACGTTTTGCCGCTGCGGCGGTAGCTTGCGGAACTGACTCCCGATGAATGATGAGTTGGAACGAATCCTAGCGAAAAACTAGCTATTGGGCGAATGTTACGGTGAGCGGTTTGGTTAGGGTGAAGTCCAACCTGGTTTCGGAGGGGATGCGGACTTTGCCGCCGTGGGTCAGCAGTTGGGCGCCGGCTGCGCTCCCACCGCCGACGGCACCCATCGCCGCGCCTTTTCCCTTCGACAGGATCCCGCCGATGGCAGCGCCCACACCGACCTTTGCGGCGATGTTCTTGCCGCTCGACGACCCCTTCGGATCCACCAAATCCGAAGCGACGGTGTAGATTGTGCCGCGCGCGTTGAACGACACCAGGTGCACTTGCAGCTCGGAATGTCCACCGAAGTGGCCGGGAAGCTGGACTTTCTCGAGGCGGACGCGGGCGTCGGCGCCTTGATAAACCGGGGCCTGGTTACCGACCATCACCGGGGCGGCTATCGACGCGTGAAAATTTTGGCCTGGCGAGCTGCTATCGGAATCGATGGCATCGATCATGGTGACGCTTACGGTAGCGCCTGCGGGAATGGTGACGGTGACGGATTGGGCCGGCGGAGCAACGTCGTTGCTCGGAGGCGGCGTTGTGTTCTGCTGCTGATTCGGCTGTCGCGTGCGAAGCGGAGCGGTTTTTGCGGTCGCGGATGGCGCGGATTGGGAATTGGGGGTGGCGGCAACCGGCGTTCCGGTATCGATCTGAATCTGCCCATTCTGCCCGCCGGAGTCGGTTGGCGACTCGGTGGCGTTTTGAGCGGCGGGGGCTACCGCCGGCGGATGCGGCTTGGGCGAGAACGCTTTGTAGATTCCAAACACAACGAGCGCCAGAACCAACACTCCTGCGCCGGCGAGCATTAGGTTTTGGTTGGGATTGGAGCCGCCGGGCTTCGGCGACGGCAGCGGCAGCGGTGTGGGCGCGGTTTGTGGCGCCGCGGGTGGTGGAAAGTGTGAAGCGGCGGCGGGCGCTCCGGTGCCGATGGGGGTCTCCAAAACAGTGCCGCGCGTGGCTGCGGGGACGGTTTGCTGCGCCGCCACTGATGGAACTTGGGCCAGAGATTCCGGGTGTTCGAGAGCGGCGCCAAATTCTTCGACGCTTTGATAGCGCGCGTCGGGATCTTTTTCCAGCGCTTTCAGCACTACGTTTTCCAGTCCCTTGGGGATGTAGGGGTAGAAGCGAGTGGGAAGCGGGGGCGGGGTGGCCACGTGGTCCTGCATCACTTTAAAATCGCTGTCGCTATCGAAGGGGAGATGGCCGCTTAGCAATTCGTAAAGGGTGATTCCCAGGGCGTAGATGTCGGTGCGAATGTCGACGGGGCGATTTTGAATTTGTTCGGGAGACATGTAGGCGACGGTGCCCATCTGGGTTCCGGTGCGGGTCATGCTGCGCGCGCCCATTACTTTGGCGATGCCGAAATCCATTACCTTGACGATGCCGTGCTTGTTGAGCATCAAGTTGCTGGGCTTGATGTCGCGGTGAATGATACCGCAGCGGTGGGCGTAGCCAATGCCGAGGAGGGCTTGTTTGAAGAGCGGCACCGCGTCGGAATCGGGAATGGGGCCGCGGCGCCGGATCATGTGCTCGAAGGTTTCGCCTTCGATGTACTCCATGACCATGAAGGCGTCGCCTTCGTGAAGCAGGAAAGAATAGAGGGTAGCCAGATTGGTGTGGTTGAGGTTGGCTTGGGCGCGGGCTTCGGCGCGGAAACGCTCGACGAGTTCGGGATTTCTGGAAAAGTCAGAGCTGAGGACCTTCATCGCGACTGGGCGATCGAGCGAGGTGTCCAGGGCTTTGTAGACCACGCCCATGCCGCCCTCGCCTAGCTTCTCGATAATTCGGTAGCTGCCGATCTCCATGCCAATCATGTTGATTCCCCCTCGGGGGCAACCAGTCTATTTTTAGCGAGCCGGAAACGTGTCACTTGGACTCTTTTGGGCTCCGCCCACCCGTCCCAAACCCCAGGGAAGAGTGGGGCACCCTCCACGGCGGCCCCATGCCCGGAAAAGATAAAGGCGTCAAACCGCAGGAACGTTCAAAGCTATGGTGCGCTTCGGTCCGGCGGCGCCATCGATGCGCACGATCTGTAGGGTGATGTTGTCGGGTCCGCCCCGGGACTTGGCCAAATCGACGAGCTGCTGACAGGCCTCTCGCGGTTTCTTTTGGGATGCGATTGCGGCGAGCTCATCGTCGCTGACCAAGCCGTGCAGGCCGTCGGTACACATGAGCAAGATATCCGCAGGCTCGAGGACTACGGGGGCTTCGGCAATGTCGGCCTCGACTGCCGAGTCGGCTCCCAGAGCCGAGGTGAGGATGTTGCGGCCGGGATGGGTTCTGGCCTGCTCGGGGGTGATTACGCCGCCATCGATTAACTGCTGGACGTAACTGTGATCGCGGGTGAGGCGTACGATCGCGCCATCGCGCAACAGATACAACCGGGAGTCGCCGACGTGTCCGTAGGTGAGCGCGGCATCGCGCAGCAACGCGGCGGTGCAGGTGGTGCCCATGCCTCTTAATTCGGGATGCTGCAGGGCGTGCTCGTGAATCCCGGCATGCGCGGCTTGAAACGCCGACGCGAGTACGCGGGCGGGATCACCGGCGGGGCCTTCGAGGAAGAACTGGCGGAGGGCATCGACGGCCAGGCCGCTGGCCACCTGGCCTCCCTCGTGACCGCCCATGCCGTCGGCGATGACGACCAGGCGTCCGCGAAGCTGAAATTCGGAATCGCTGTCGGGCTCGGCGTAGCCGTAGTAATCCTCGTTATTTTCGCGTGCGCAGCCAATGTCGGTCAGGTTGGCTAGCTCGATTCCCGGACGAATATTCATAGTTGCATCCATGGCCCATTACCGCCGATCA